>Ga0179593_1650561_pt1 | contig 12233 bp, 13 predicted proteins | sample CZODoug2_1_08_16_FD_185931 | JGI IMG/M metagenome (GOLD analysis project Ga0179593, IMG submission 185931) | Vadose zone soil fungal communities from Angelo Coast Range Reserve, California, USA - CZODoug2_1_08_16fungal (PacBio error correction) | ecosystem: Environmental > Terrestrial > Soil >... | reverse complement strand
AGCAATATCTTCCTCGTGACACATCCTGACGAGTTTGGCTTACCCAGACAAGCCATCTATTTTTCGTTTCCCATCAGCCTTCAAGGTCGGTGGTCGCCGATGAAGATCCTGTTAGGTTCCTCGACCCAAAGATTTTCGATTGGAGGTTGACCCCCCCCCACACTTCATTGCTTTATCTTTATTCCTATTCCCCTGCCGCCCTGAGAAATGCTTGCGTTTTCGCTGTTCTCCTGCTGCTTTTTCCGTATAGAGGTAAGCGTCTTCCCCCGTATAAGTTTTTTTCTTCCCTTCATAACCTGCGTTTTCTTCCTTTTACCCTCGGTTCAGGGATAGCGACCTCCGATCAGCGCGTTTCTGCTATCAGAAAGGAGAGAAGGTTTTTGCAGCTTCTTCTGATGTCCTCTCGGCGGATTTTTTCTGCTCCCTCTGCTGCCGCAAGTCGAATTCACAATCTCCTCTTACGACGTAGGAGGTACGGGTTACCCTGGCTCCTCGCGCGGGATTTCCGTGTCATGTTTTTTGGTTCTTCCCCTTCCCTTAGACCTGGTCACCGTGCGGTCAGAAATCGCCCGCGCTGGCGCCCGCTTGCTTTTTGTTCGTAATTTTGCAATGTTATGCCGGTATCACTTTCATTGATTCTCCACATCCAGGTCCCCCGATAGTCCAATATTTGCTCGTTCAGTTTGCCGGGGACCGGAGGCTAACTGATCTATTACACTTTCGCGGTCACACCCCCAGCGGAATCTTCCAGTCGGGCTATTTGCAAATAAGCTTGCGCTCTTTAAACCAATTTTAGACGAGTTTCCCCCGAGTTCTTTTTCGTTTCGTTGTTCTAACCATCGGCCCCGAGCCTAAGAGTTCGAACCCCACTCGTTCCGTCGAGGCGCCTTTAACGATCTCTTGACCAGAGCACGCTCGGTTGTTTCTCCCTCCTCTCTTGGCCTGTCTTTTTGTCGTTGGGTTGCGGACAGGCCCACCCCCTCTGGCGCTCGTCCTTTGATGCTGTCGCCTAAGTAGGTGCCCGCTGCAATGGGATTTTTCTTTTTCGCCGCGGCGACCCACTGACTTCTCTTGCGCCTTCGTGCCTACCTAATTTAAAGCTTTTTCCCCCGCTTCCCTTACCAGTACCCGTATTCTTAGATCGCCCTTAGTGGCGCGAATATTTTCAAAGCTCTCATCGCCTGCAACCTGCGTGTCGAATTTCCTTCTAGAAGGGATGGCCGCACCAACCCACACACCCCCCCCCCCCTCTCCCTTCCCCCCCCCCACACCCCCACCCCCCCCCCACCCCACCACAAAACCACCCCCCCCCCACCCCCAACCCCACACCCACCACCCCCCCCCCAAACCACCCCCCACACAACCCCCCCCCCCCCCCCCCCCCCCACCCACCCCCCCCACCCCACCCCCCCCACACCCACCCCCCCAACACACCCCCCCCCCTCCCCCCCCACAAAACCCCCCCCCCCCCCCCCCCCCCCCCACCCACCCCACCCCCACCCCCCCCCCCCCCCCCCCCCCCCCCCCCAAACCCAACCCACCCCCCCACCCCCCCCCCCCCCACCCCCCCCCCCCCCACCCCCCCCCACCCCACCACCCCCACACCACCCCCCCCCCCCCCCCCCCCCCCCAAACCCCCCCCCCCCCCCCCCCCCCCCCCCCCCCCCCACCACCCACACGTGCCGCTCTGGTTTTTTTTTGTTCTGTTTTTTTCACGAGCCCCATTCCTTCTGCTAATCTTAATCTGCTTTTTTTCGCCAGAGGTGATCTCGCAGAGTATTTTCGGTTTTTTTACTCCAACCTTCGCCTTTGTTCGATTGCTGTTGTCATTGCTTCATCCCGCCTTCTTCCTCTTTTGGTCCCTTCCCCCCTATTCTACGTTTATTTCTCTTTTGGTATGATTCATTAAGCTTCTAACCAGATAGCTATCCTGCCGAGGATCTTCCGCGGTAACGCCAAAATGGTTATTGAACCTCCACCCTGCACGTCTTGATGAGCTGAGATTTGCCCTCACCCTATTTTTGCCTTCCAACGCGTCGGTGCACAGCTGGTTAACCCCTCCTTGACCCCACAGATTTAAGGAACCGAACTCTTTGATCCTCCTTCTTTTCGGCCCTTCTTTCCACCCCCTCTCGTCCTGACGTCAGAGTTTTCTTCCCACTGACCACCTTTAGGAGGTCTTCTCAACCTCGACAGCCTTCCCTCTGATTCCCAGGGCCTCTTCCCAGACAAGGCAGATGTAGCCGAGACCCTGGCCCGTCTCCGTGAACGCAGCAAGTCCCCAGTTCCTGAGGCCGCCGTCTCCGTAGGAACTCACGTTTTCTGCTTTTTGTACCCCCGACTCTAAGGTGAGGTAGAGTATACCAAATGTTTGCCAAGTTCTCTTTTCCCGCTAGATATGATGGCGACGCATCTCTCCTATTTTCCTACCCCGTCTTCTCTGCTCGGCCCACCGCCGGCCCTTGCGTTGGCAGAGGAAATTTGGGAGGTCGCTCTCTTTCGCTCCTTTGTACCACCTTTGAAGAGACCTGAGAGTTTTTTTGATGAAGACCGGTCTTGCTGCTTTCTCTTTCCCGCGGTTCGCGATGGCTTTTCAATGAGTGAACCTTTACCCAATGTCCGCCCAACTCCGGGGGCCAGGTCGCCGTTCCAGTTCGGAAGGATGACTTTCACACAGGCGAAGGCGAATCGGGCTCCCTTTTTTCAGATCGAGAGTATCGACTTTTTAAGTTGCTGATTCCGTCAATGTCCCTTTTTCCTTCTCAGATCATCCACGTTAACGACGCGATTAATCTGTCGTCGGCTTACGAGCTGTTAACCGCGATGGATCGTGCTCCCTTATGTCTGGCTGGTTCATCTACGGCATTGCTATTAATTCGTTGAGTTGGGCCGATGTTGGCTCGTCCTATCGCTACCATTAGCGGGCCTTAAGACTTTTCTGCACTAATTCCATACGTGTCTTTGTTGATGCGTCATTTTACCCCCTGGAACGATCACATATTCGGTTATTTCCCTGCCATCACCGCGACGGGTCTCCCTTGGCGACGGCAGGAAGCGGTTTCTTACCTCCCCTCTCGGACCTTCTTTGGTATCCCTTTTTTTTCTACTACAAACAGCTCTTTGACCCTCTCCTTAGACGCCGAATAGCGCTCCACGTGCGCTGGGCATTTTCGATGAGAGGCTCTTGTCAGATCCCCCCCGGTTTCCATGAGCTGGTCCTTGCCAAGCTTTTTTTCTCACTCCCCCTCGGATACGTTTCCCGTACAAGAAGCCTCCGGCGCCCCCGATTTTCTGGACGTTCGCTTTCATTTGCTAGGTCCCAATTTCCTTTAAAACTGGCCGCGTTTTTTATCATGAGACATCCGACCCTAGCGCCACTCATTTGGTCGTGATGTCCCCAACAAGTAATCCCCACGTGGCGGGCCCTGCCCCGAGACCCCTTCCCCCCCAGAGCTTGACGCTTTTCGCCTGATTCGAATGCGGCGCCCTCGACAGCTCGGTACTTAAGTTGCCATCGGCGGCCCGCCCAAATGACTTGTTTTTTCCCAGAGGCAACAACAGGGGCTCTCCTTTTTTTTCCGTGGAAAGCGTCCAGCGTATGCACGACGTCCGGCCATGCTCTCGGGGTTGAGGTTTGCAAATCCTTTTCATGCACCTATTTGAGGCAAGCGCCCGGCCCAACCTCTCACGATTGGTTGGCTTTTTGCGAGTCCCCCCTGGCTCCGACTGTCCCCTTACAAAGTATTACGGTTTAGTCTCCTCGTCCGCACTCGACCAGCTCTCTCCGAGCTCGAGTTCTCCGCACTTCCCTTTGGTTCCGCAGGGGGTTCTCCCTCGGGTCGCGGCTCAGCCACGACCACCGGCCTTCCCACTTTACTCGGCTCTTGGTCTCCCCTTCCCCTTTTCCCCACGGACAGGTCTTGGCATTCTGGACGATCCTCCGGCGGCAGAACGCGTTTCCGCCCCATGTAGCATCCGCTTTCCCCATAGTTTTCCATTCCTGATTTTTCATTAGACCGTTTGATCGGCTTAGCTCAGACCCACCGACCCCGTTTGGTTTTCCCCCGCCTTCCCATGCTTGGATTGTTGCCCCCGACCTCGCTGTTTAACGTTCTTCCTCTGCCCCTGCTGATGAAACAGCGAACGCCGCTGATGTCGATTCTGGTCGAAGCGACATATGGCGCCTTCGAATCTTTTTTGTTTTGTTTTCCTTGCGAGACCCCCCCCTCCTCTTTGAGGACACCCTACAGTATCTGACGGGGTCGGACAGCCTACCTTATGCCCAGCAATTCACCCACGTGACCTTTTTCGGCAAGTCTCCTCACCCTCCTGCTGAGGAAGGTTATACACGAGCTCTCTTGCGGAGCGTTTTTTTGTAACTCTATTTGTGTCTTGATGAGCATCGAGTCTCAGGGTTGGATACCCTGCAAGCAGGCGTTGAGGCTGGAGCGGATTTGCTAGAAAACTGTTCGCCAGGAAATATGGAGCGGCGTTAAGTTCAGTCAGAGTCCTACCCCTTCCTCCCACTGAGGTTTTCGGTTAAGGCTAATGTATCTTTCAGGCGATTGTATTGAATAGACAAAGCTATGCGAGCCACTTTCTCACCGGCGCCGCTGGAAGATTTGTCACCCAGATCTTCTCTTCACCAACTTTCCCAGCTACTCTTTGGGTACGATTGTGCCTCCTCCATCTCTTATTGCGCGTCGCTTCCAAGCTTGGGCTTGAGAAGACAAGAATCCTCTCTTGTTGAAAAGGCGATGCCCCAGGAAGGGTTGAACTGCCGTTCCAGCGATCCACGCTTTTTTAAGAAAGAGCTCACCCCGTTTTTTTTTCCAACGGCCCCGAGGGTAAGGAGATGACAAGTCTGGACAGCGGCCCCCTCGCTCCCCTCTTTTTGGTCTTCCTCTTTCCGCTGTCGGAGGTTCCATTTTTTTCCGCTCTTGCAGTTGGAGCAGCGCCCCTTCGGTGGGGAACATCTCCTTTCTTAGAGTGCCGTAGGGTCCCGAGTTTGTTGGACTTTGCGTAATGCCATATGGGAAGTGTAGCTCGCGCTTAAGGCCACCTGCGGGTCGCTCGTCTCAGCTGATTTCGGCGGTAGCGACACATTCTTCGGCCAAGACTTCCCTTGCCGGTGTTTTAGAATTGCCAGTCTGGAGTTCTGCTAGATTGTCGCGCGCGCCAGCGTCTTGAGTCAGTTATTTTCCAGCGCTTGAGTGGCCGGAATTCCCCTCTTTTTTTTTTTTTTTATCTCGTAATACACGCCTAGTCCGTTTTTGCGTGTGATACCGGCGGCGAGGTCCCCTGACTTGCCCTCTGCCGTGCCCGTTGTAGTCAGATTTTTGTTCGGCCCATCCCTTTTACCGTCCCCAGTATATCGAGTCTCTGATCTCGCAGGCATTACCAGATGTGATCATCCCCTTTCCGCGAAGAAAAATCTTCTCCGTGCGTGCGAGTTCGTATTTGTAATCCATTGAAGTCAGTCGTTTCCTGTTTGCCAGCAATTCCAGTAGCTGGTTCCACTCGTTTTGAATATCTCGAAGGTTGCTTCGCCTTTTAGATTTTTTCCCTTTTTTTAAGGTCCCCCCTGCTTCCCCTGCGTCTTTTTCAGTCCTCTTGACGCTTCGCTTTTTTACCTGCGTTTCTGTCTTGTTCAGTCGATATCTTCTGTAAGTGTTCCAGCGAGCTGCTTAAGGCGTAGACACTGAGGAGTGCCCTTTTTTAAACCCCCCCTATGATGTCAGGTCTTCGTGTATTTCTCCAACAGCATTTCCAGGCAGCTTTGAAGGTTGTTTCCCTCTTTTTTCTAGAAACCGTGCGCCGATGTGACACGTAAAGGACTGGGTGGGCCCTGTAGTCACCCCTCTTTTTTTTTTCTGCCTCCACTCGCTGGAGGGGATGGTTAAGGTGATTTGTCGCCTTTGGTCGGCTTTTTCCATCGCCACCACTTGCGGCCCCCTCTAAAGAGACCCGAGCCTTCTCGAGCGCGGTTTTATGCATAAGCTGTTTCTATCAATGTTTCCCGGACGATTTCCCCTGACACCGCTGTCCTTTAGAATCTTACCCTCCAAGTTTTTTTTTCCAAGGCTCGTTGCCGAGTTCGGTTCCTCTCGGGTGTTGCCCCTGATCTACCTTGCCGCCCCCCAGCGATTTTAGCAGTCTTTTATACATGACTTATCATGCCCCCCCCTTTTTTCAGGCGTCCCGCGCTTGGGTTTGAGCGCCTCGTTGTTTTTTTCCCATGTATTTTGTGCAGTTTATGTTTTTCCTTTTACAGGCCCTTTTTTCCGACGGCGTTTTCAATTCGCCCCGATATCGGCGCCCAAACCGCGCAGGCGTTGGAGTCATTTCTTGTCTTTTTTCAATTCGTTAGTTGTGTTTCTGGATCCCACACCGATGGCGCCGTCCCCCGCCGATGCACTCGTTTCCCGCAACCAGATCGTGTGCTTAGCCCGGCTTAGACCCCCGCGACGTAAATGAGCCTCTCTTGCTCATTCTGCTCTTGACGGGGAAATCGCTCTCCTCGCTGCAGCTTTTCCCTTTTTCGCCAGGCGTTGATCACTCGAAATCTCAAAGCGCCTCTCACTTTGAAACTCGATCCCTCCCGCTTCTGGCGTTTGGCCGCCAGGTGTCCGAGACACAGGGCGCTGGGTGTTTATATGTTTTTTACAAACCGCGCTTTCCCGCACACTTTTCCGTTCCTGCTTCTGATTTTTCCTTTTGTCCCCGTATTATTCGTTAATTTTGTCCCAGCTCTTCCTCCATACTTTCGTTTTCTTGTTAGGTTGCCGTCCCAATCCCTCCTCTCTGCCTGGCATTGACCAGATCGCGAAGTCAAGTTAGGCACGCCTGTTCGCTTTACTTCACTAGCATCCGACGAACTTCCTCTTGGTATCGCACCTGCACGAATCATGCAAGCCAACTATTCAAAGCACGATCTTTTTCCTAGGTCTATTCCTACGGTTTGCGCCCGCCCCTTTGACCTTTCTTTTTTTTCACCCTTGAGATGTGAGAATTTCGATGTTGCACCCTCAACCGTTTTCATCAACGGCACGTCGCTTTTTTTGCTCTCCCTATTGCCCCCCCCATGTCTCTTCATCATGCTCGTCTGCGGGCCCCATTAACTCTCCCCTCTTCGTCAACCTCTCACTCGCTTGATACATTGAAAGGTTTTCCACCCCGCACTCAATCAAGTGACCTCTGTACCGCATCGGCAGAGCTTCCCATCCAGCAAGAGCCTCTTACACAGTCCGGTTTCCATAGGGAGAGTCCCTTTGCGCTCATCGAGGGCAGTCCACCTTTCCTGCCCGTCTCTCCGGCTGCGGCTAGATTTTCTAAGCTCTCTCTTTTCTCCGTTGTGGTGGTTTCTATTCTCTTCCCGGCGAAGCGTGCTGGCATCGGCATTGGTTCTTTCCGCTCCCCTCTAACTTCCTCCTAGTACCACCCCGGTTGAGCTTGCCGTGCGGCCGGCCCGAAGACCGGCGCTGCCTTTTTTTCCTCCTCTGGCCAGCGGTCTCTCCTGACTTTTTTTACCTGGCTCTTTTACGGTGGCGTCCGTGGCCCAATCCCCTCGGTCTTTTCAGTTCGGTCTCCCCCTAAGGCCCTGATCCGTAAACAGGACACGAGGTTTTTTTTCGGAAATCGGAGCGTCCATGAAATCATCCGCCTTTCTGCCGATCCTTGGGTGCAACACGCCCGCCGATCGTCCACCCCCCCTGCAATTTCCCTACGCTCGTAATATAGTCGTAGTTGACCCCAATCTCCCCTCCCCCCTCGCATGGACAACATTTGTTATTTTCTTATCTTGTATGATATCTTCTTTTTCCCCGATTACACGCGCAGGTTTCGTCCTGCTGGGCTCCGAGCGGGAAGCTTGTCCCATCGATAAGGCGGTGTCCTACGTTCGCCCCTAAATTCTTATGACCTGCCTCCCCTCCCAACAGGCTTTTGGTGGAGCTCTTTTTCCCTTTCCCCCCCGGGCGACCCCCTTGCTGATGAACACGAATATACTTTCGCGACGGGAGCGCTTTTGAGACGTGCAGCAGGAACCCCCTCCCTGCTCGAACGAAAGCGCGCTTTTGTTTCCCGTTTCCATCCAACACCACAGTCGGGTCCGGACACTGCGCGCCTTCCGCCGCATTGGTCCGGCGCGGGGCCGTTGATAGTTCCTATCATGCGACTCCAAGAATCCCCTCCCTGGTTATGATGCGGCAGAAAGTCTGTACTCCGCCGACTAGTTCCGCGTCAATGGCATCCTACTAATGAAGCGCTTCTCTGGAGTCGCCCTTTTTTTTTAGCTGGCGTTATCCCCTTTGTTCGGACACTCGCCGAGTTCTTGGACGTTCCATCTTAAGTCGCCCACCAACTCCCCCTCAACTTGCTTCTGCCTTTTAACTTTCAATTTGTCGCCGCCGAGCTTTGATGACGGCCGAGCCTCGCACGCTTTTTTCCCACCTCCGCCTGAAACTGACTTTCCACCTAGGCGTCGCCAACTGAACTCGGGGCCTCCTTTAGAAGATGGTTCAGAGCCGGTCTTTTTCCCTTTTTCCGACCGTCCCCAAGCAAATAAAAGTATATCGCACTCGAGAGGGATCCTTGCGGCCCGGGCCCCGTGCCCGCGCCGCCGAAACCTTTCTCCTCTTTCTCAAGCCGCCAATCCCGTTTCGTGTCGAATTCGTCCTTTAACCATTCAGGGCTGAGCGACCGCGCTCTAGCGCGTTAGCTTCAGCGGGTTGATCGTCCGTTGCGAAGAGCTGCGAAATGCGCACAAGTCAACCCCTTCAGACCTCAGGCGGTGGTCCCCGATGACAGATCTCTGTACTCCTTTCACCAAGAAGTAGTCGTAACCCTGATCGAGATTTGTCCACGAGCAGTTTCTTTTTTTTTTCCCTTAGGACTCAAGATCATAATTTCCCCTATGCTTTGTCGGCAGACCTCTTTCATGGTAAGGAATAAACTTTTTTTAACCGCTTTCCCTTCCGAAACCGATGATCGGAATCCTTCCGACCACTCTCCTGTGCTCTTTTCTTCAATGAGACGAGGCAGGCCGAATTTACTTCGGCGAAAGTAATTTGCTGGGCCTAGAAGTCGTAATTTTTTTGGTTGGTAACCCAAGGGAAATAGACTGTTCTTGTCCCCCTCGGTTTTCTCTTTCGCGACACTACCCTGGAATGCTGAAACGAATTCACCCCGACCACGGTGCTGACTTGCAAGTATGCCACTCTCCGCGAGATGTTTCACGCGATTGCGTGATTTCCGTCTTGCGTTTTTACATCCGTGGATTCCCCGTGCGAGATGAGCGGCAGTATCGAGCAACTTTCTGTTTGATGGATGTGCGCCCCGCCTGTTTGCGCGGCTTTCCTGAGAAGCTGGGCCCAGGCGGATTCTGTTCCGCTTGCTCGGTTTCGCACATATGAACGGCTGGGTCCTGTGTTTCGGTACGGCAAATTCATTCGAGGCGTAGCGCATAAGCCTCGTAATCACGGTCACCTGCTTTATCTTTTTTGTGCTCGATCTTTAGGACTCCCCCGCAGCCTCCCTGGCAAGCGTTACCGTCTAGAATTCTTTCGGTCGATCTCGTTTCGGTTGAGGGCCGCTAATTGGCTCCGAGTCCCCCCAGTTGCTAGTTGAGCGTCGATGCTACCCATCCCCAGGTCGTGATTGACTTGGGCATAATTGCCAACTAACGAGCCTATACGGTTTTCCCCCCCACCGCGGATTTACACGACGTGTCGCTTCCACGGATTCCAATTTTACTTAGTGCTTATTCGCGTGACAGAGTATCCATCTCCAGTCTTTTCTTTGTTGTTGCGATAGAGGGATCCCGCTGTATCCGACGGTCAAGGTTTGCACCCCTGTGGCCACTCCTTTTTGTAGACTCATTGGTGCGCCGTTTTACCTAGTTTGTTTCCCCGGTGCTTAGCTTAGGATCTCCCTTACTGCATCATAACTATGGAGTTCTATCGGCTCACCCACTTCCCGAGGGGCGCCGTTTCAGAGCTGGCTTCTGGGAAGCGAGCTTCCCACGCCTCTTCTCGGCCCGACCGACCCGATGTCTCTTTTTTGGCCCTTTTGCTTGAAGTTTAACAAGGCTCCGGTTCCAGTGATTCCTCGATTGATATTTTACAATGAGTAGCCCTCATTTCGCCCCCTCCTCAAGTGTTGAGTATTTCCTCGTATACCGCTTGAGCCGTCTACTCTCCCCCTCCTTCTCTCCGACTGGCCAGCTTTTTTTTCTTCTGCACGCGATCGAGCAGCCTGATTTGTAGTTCCTTCCATCCTCCCTTTCTCTTTTCATAGAAGAGGCTCCACGCCCATACCGATGATCCTGCCATCGCATCTCGTACTAGTTGAGAAACCATTTGTCGACGCGCGGACTGCGGAACTCCCTTTTCCCTACAGAATGGTCTTCTTTCCTTGCCCGTCGAACATCAGATCGGTAAGTTCTTCCCGGATTGCTGGTTTCGTAAACGCAGACTGCCTTGACCCCCAGCCCCCCAACTATGCCTGCGCCCTTGCCCCAGTCGACCTTCGTTTATGTTTTAGCATGTTCTCCTGATGCCGGTCGCTAGGTAAGCGCCTCTAGATTCGCTGGGGAGGCGATCGCGCCCTGCGCTGATGCCACACGCGGGGTCAGTTTTCTTTCTCAGGTGTCAGCTCACGTCGTTTTGGCCCTTGCTGCCGATCAGAGCGGCAGTTTTGACGTAAGCCCGTTGAAGTTCTTTCGGCAGAAACCGTCTGCGCCTGGTCTCGTTTAATTTTTCATTCCTTCTGGAAGTCTCGACGGGTCAGGCTTCTAGGACCTCTATTTCCTGGGACTTTTGCTGGGTTTCTGGTTGCGCGGCGAACCCCCCCGGGCGGAACTTCTTCCTCCCTTCTGGCTCGCGTTAGAAATCTGTCGACTCGATTTCGCCCTACACCTTTTTGATAACAGCTTCCGGTTTTTTCTTCGCCCCACGTCTGTCCCAGGTGCTTTCCGTTTTACGGATAAATCTCTGTGTCTTCTTTTCGTCGGTCCACCCCAAAGGTAGCGAGTTCTTTGCCAGTCCGACGGGCGGTCTTTTCCACCACTTGTGCCTCTGGCCCGTCCGAGCGAGCGACCCTGTTTTGGACCAATTCATTTTTCCGGGCGAGCTGGGCCCTTTATATCGCTTTAGATTTCCTGGGCCTCCTCCCTTCATGCGATCTGGCCCAATTTTTTTCTTGATAGGGGCAGTTCTAATACTCGTTTGAGTTGCTTTTTTTTCGTCTCCCCCTTGGCCTCCGAATGCCGTCGTAGGGCCTGCGCTTTTTCCGAAATGGTCCTTAGGAACATTTACCGTCATCGAAGCTAAGCTCGTTCGCTTCGTGCTTGCGGACGTTATGAAGGACGTTGGATTCAATCGCTTGCATCTTGCGTTCCTAATCCTTGCATCGAATTTTTTAAGCACTCTCCCAGGGCTTGTCTGCCAAAGGAATTCCCAGCGCCCCCTCGTCAACTGCCAATCGACCGAAAGGAGCCGCCTCGGCTGTAGGTATGTAACGAGGTTAGTTTAGTGCCCACCCCGTCGGCTTCCGCGCAATTCTTTTTCTCCGTAGTAGTTATGTCTTCCCCGTCGCAGTCCCCCGTCCCCTGATTCGGTATTTCTCTACACCCTAGCCGCCATACGCGTCGCCTTTTCCTGTGTCAAATCGCGTCACCACTCCTGGTTGGATATTAGTTGAATGACATTCGTCGCTTTGATTTGTCCCAGGAGGCAACTGCGCCTCAGGCAGACCCCCCCCCAGACCGCCAGAATGCCGTCGGTGCGTCGTTCCTCGCCCCAAATGGTGGACTACGCCAAGTATAGGAACCAAGTCCCTTTGCCCCTTGCTCTTTGCTTCTGTCTCTTTTGACGTGCTGCGCAATTACAGCCAGGAAGCGGACTAACAGTAGAGAAAACGCCAGCGTCCGACAACCCGTCCGAGCTCCTCGCGAACTTGCTTTCCAATAGAAATCTGTTCCTGTGTTACGTCATCATTCGACTGGCTTCTGGCGACACTGTGGATTTCCCCTACTTTGGTTTCAACATCCGTACCCTGATCGGTTTACCCTGCGGGTCCCGTGACGACGCTGAATCGGCAAATTTTGACAGCAGCCCGTCTTCGCCGCCCTATCTACTTAACAACTCCCTTGTACTCGAGAGCCGGTAAGGAGACCTTCGCTCCCCCCCTTTTCCTTTTTTCCAGCAGCTCCTCGGCAGGCGGCTAGATTTGGA
>Ga0179593_1476427_pt1 | contig 12233 bp, 20 predicted proteins | sample CZODoug2_1_08_16_FD_185931 | JGI IMG/M metagenome (GOLD analysis project Ga0179593, IMG submission 185931) | Vadose zone soil fungal communities from Angelo Coast Range Reserve, California, USA - CZODoug2_1_08_16fungal (PacBio error correction) | ecosystem: Environmental > Terrestrial > Soil >... | reverse complement strand
TATTGGGCCCCCCATTTTTTTTTTTTTTTTTTTTTGGTCTTCTTGTCTTTTTCTCTCCTTTCCCACGCCCATTTCCCTGGCGGTTTCCCTTCCTGATTTGACCGCTTTTTTCTTTTTTTCTTCATAGACTGTAGGTTCCTTTTTGATGCTTCCTGTGTCCTCATTTTTTTCCCCCCCTTCTTGAACTTATAATTTGTTATGAGTTTCACAGAGGGTTGGGCCTTCCAAGACTTCGTTTCACGCAGACATAAGTGAACTTCCTGACCCTGTTGCCACTTCCCCCTCCCTTTTTTGTTACTCCCTCCTTTTTTTTGCCTGGTGATCCCCCCCTCTTCGCCTGAGATTCTAGTGTCCCTTCCCGTTCAGTCCCCTCCCCCTTTGACTTTGACCCCCGACTATTCTCATTTTTTTCCCCCTCTGGGCCCTCCCCTTTTTGGTTTTCTGAAATATCCCCCCAAGGCACCCTTTTCTTCACTTTCCCGGTCCCAAGCCCCACCCCATTATATTTTCTCCCAAAACCACCCCCCCCCCCCCCCCCCCCCCCCCCACCACCATGGGAGCGTTTTTTCCCTTGAACGCATTTATCCCTGGTCCATTTCTTTGATTTTTGAAATACAACCCGCCCTCCCCCGCTGGTCCTCTCCAGTCCGTGGGTCAGTTTCTTTCCTTCTTAAGTGTTTTCTTAATTTGCTTTTTTTTTTTTAACCCCCCCACACGAAGCGTTTTTTAGTGTTATCCGCCATTGGAGGATCCCTTTTTCTGGTGCCTTTTTTCATCCCTTCCAACCGCTTAGACTATGCCTGTCTTTTTTGTTCGAGATCTGCCGGGTGCTGTCAACCCCCAATGTTTTCGGATTAGGTTCTCCCCCGCTCTCCTTCCATCTTTTTTCCCGCCCTACCTTTTATTCCCTAACCGAGTTGCAAACCTGATTTTGTCCCGTCTTGTCTCTTCCCCCCCCCCCCCGTAGGTCTTGGGAACAGGTACCCTGACGCCTGCGTTTTTTTTGCTTCCCACCTTTTTTTGCTCCGAGGCAGGAGCCCTTGCATTGTTCCCTTACGTCACCTTTTTTCCCCCCCTTTTTTTGTCTGATCCCCCCCTCCTTCCCATTCCCTCCTTTTTTTTACCCTCCCTCTTGTACCCTGAACTGAGAAGTTTTCCCTTTTTTTGCACGTCGACAGGTTTTTCTTTTTTCCCAAACCCATGTTTTCCCGCATAGCTGAGAGGTCTGGTCCTCCTTTTTTTGACCCCCTTTTCCATATTTGAGTTTCTGTCGAGTTCTCATTGCGCCCTTAGGTAGTTTTCCAAATCTTTTTGTTTTCCCCCTTTTTTTTTTTCCCCCATACTCGTTGGTTTTGTCTTCTTCCCCTCGCCGGTAGGGTCCCTTTTTGAAGGCCGAAGTTTTTCCTTTTTCTTCCGGACCAATAATTTGCATTCCCTCCCCGTTTTCGTGCCTTTTCTTTTTTTCTTTCTTCTTTTTACCATCCATTCCGATTTGTTTTTTCCCCCGCTTCTTCCCCGCTCGGCTCCTCGCCCTTGCATGATCCACTGTTTTTCGGCCTCTCCTGTTCGGTTTTTTGCTTATCTTTTTGTCCCTTTTTTTTATGCTTTTCCCCCCTTGGTTCTGTTTGTACTTTGGAAGGCTAAACTTCCTGACCCTAGCCCTGACCCCCTGTTGTTTTTCCCTTCATTCCTTCTTTCCCTTTGGCTCTTCCTTTTTTTTTTTTTGTTGCGTTTTTGGGGTTTTTTTACTTTTCCTTTCTCCCCCTGCGTCTATTTTGTTTTTTCCTCTGACGGGATTTCGTTCAGGGAGCTGTCCTGGTTGGGGCTGTTCTCCCTCTTCGTTTTTTCGGTTTTAACCCTGGTCAATTTTTTTTAAACCGGGACCTAGTCCTTTCTCCCTAGTTTTCACCAACACCTTTCGCAACCTGTAATCAGGTTCCCCCCACCTGCTTTCCCTCTCCCCCCCGTTCCTTTCCTTTTCCCCCAATGGCTTTTCCTGGTCACTTTTTTCCACCTGCGGCACTTCTTTTAGGGTAGGGCGAGAGCTTCCTTTTTTTTTTGGGACCAACTTGGTTTTTCCTTTGGATTGTCCAGGGTTATTCTTGCTTCTTTTCCGTTCGGCCAAACTTTCCCCTTTTCTTTGGTTGGTTTTTTCTACCAGCGCCCTTTTTCCGAAACAAAACCTTCGGAACCCCCATTTTCCGATTGGGTCCCTTTCCTCTCCCTTCCCCAAGTTTTTTTTTCAACTTGTTTTTTTTTTCCATTTTCCCCCCTGGCTTCCTGTATCCCTGTCGGTTTGATTTTTTTCTTGTGTCGCTATTGTTTCCACCTTCGCCCCGTGTTTTGATTTTTGTCATGTCGGCACTCTTTTGAAACCCCCTTCCCTTTTTTTTTTCTCCCTTTTTTTTTCGGCCTTTCGTATGGACCTTGCTGTTTCTTGGTGCTGCCAACCCCAGCTCCCCCCTGGCATCCTTTTTTTTTGCGCTGTTTTATTTGCCGGTAATTCAACTGCTTCGATTCTCTTTTTTCCCCCGGTTCCCCCCACCCCCCTTGCAAGTCGATTGGTATTTTTCAAGTTTAAGTTTTCCCGTCCCCTCCCACTTCTCAACAGTTCTTCAGCACAGTCACACTGTCTTCGGCGCGGTTTCCCTGTTTCAGTCTTTGTTCTTTTTTTTTTTTTTAAGATCTTTTTCATTTTTGTCCTTTTTCGAAACTTTTTTTAACTTGTGCGAGCCCCCCGCGTTGGCTGTTTTGTAGGCTCCCATAAACCCCCCTTCCTCTTTTGCTTTTTAACCCACCTCGCACCCCCGGGCACTTTAGGAGTTTTTTCTTGCCTCTCCCCAATTGGATCCCCGACTCTGAGTCCCCATTGGTACTCCTATCGCCCCTCCCTTTTCGTCTGTGCTTTTGAACCCTTTCCTCTTCCCCCCTCTTTGTGTTGTTGTTTTCCTCCCGGTCTTTTGGTTTCCCCCCCCCTTTCTCCCCCACAGAAAATTCCCATTTTCCTTAGGCGCCGGTTCCCCCCCCCTCTGGTCTTAATTTTGTTTCTCGCTCTCTTTCAGGCGGACTGACCTTTTGAGCCCCGACGATGTTCACCCGATTTTCTTCCTTTTGGATTTTGTTTTTTCCCTGTTTTTTTTTGTAGCGGGCCCCCCCCGGTCGTATGATTAGTCATTTTTCCCCTTCTCCCTCCTTACAGTATTTTTTAGGTCTCCCCCCCCCCCCCCCTCCGTTTGAAATGGCTCTCGTTACTAAGATAACCCCTTTAATGTTGGTCGCGCTGCACATCTTCTTTCCCCCTTTCCTTTTCCTTTTGTCTCTTTTTTCGTTCAACCCCCCTTCCCCCATTCGCCCCTGTTTCCCCAGACTTGAACTCGACGTAGTTGTTTCCCCCCCCTCCCCAAGTTTTCCCTGATTTCCCTTGGCTTTCCCGGTTTCCCCATTTCCACTTTTTTCTCCCCCTTTTTTTCCTTCACCATTTCGCGATGTTTCCTCGTTGCTACTGATGCCCTTCCCCGTGGCTGGGACGGTCCCCTTTCTTCCCCTTCCTCTTGTTTGAACGCAACCTCCGCTTTTTTTCTCCACAGTTTTTTTTTTTTTTTTTTTGTGCTCCTACGGGATGTTTGTTCACCACCACCCTCCATCACTCTCGATGCCGTGCCGCCCTTACCACCCCCCCTTCCCCCAAGCCTGATGTTTTTCGTGGATGATAGATCCCCGGGACTCCTCTTTTCACTCTTTTTTCCGGACCCCCTGGTATTTCTTTCAGTTCTTTTGGTTGTCTCTTGGGCTGTTCGTCTATATCACCCCCCCCACATCCCAAGGTTATCTTTCCTTTTGCTTCGCGTTTGTTTTTTTCCCCCAAAGTTTCCTTTTTCTCGCACCACAATCCCATTTGACTCTTAAACCCAGTTTCCCCCACCCACACCAAACACCCCTTAGGTTCACCCTTTCTCCCCTCCCCATTCATTATTGATCCCTCTCTTAGAAAAGGTACCTCCATTTTTTAACAGCCAGTCCTTGCGACCCTCTTCAACCGTGGGTGTCTTTTTTCCTTCCCCTTGCCCATCATCTGGTCCCCTTGTTGGGTTGTTGCCCCTACACTGGTTTAGCCTTCCCTCCTTTCATGGTTTTTGCGCGCCATGCCAGTTATCAAACAAGCACTTTTGTTTTCCTGGTTAATTTCCTTTTGGTTCATTGTTTGAACCGCGGTGGCCCCCTTTCCCCCCTCGGTACCCCTTCCTTCTGTCCGCACACCCGACGGTTCCCTTTTACTTCACTTTACGATCAGGATTACCCCCACCTTCACCTCAACGTGCATTGAAAACCTCCTTCCTTCCCCCCTGTTATTCCCTTTGTTTAAACCACAAGACTTGTCTTGTCTTTCCATGTTGCCTCCTTTGATTCTTTTCCCTGTCCCCCCCAACCCCCCAGGACCCCCCACTGAAGTTTATCGTAAAACCAGCTTCCCCAACCCAAACGATGATCCCCAATTGTTTCCCTTTTCCTTCCCCCAGGGTCTCTTGTCCGTGGAAGGTCTCTTCCATTTTTTAGTCTCCCTTCTTACCTTGTCTTCTTTTTTTTTTTTTTCTACATGTTTTTTTTTGTTCCCGCTCCCCTCCCCCCCTCCATCTTTTTTCTGCCTCTGGTCATGACCTGTCTCTGGATTCTCTTCACTTTCTTTCCCCCTCCCTGACCCCCCTACTCCCCCTTTGCCCCCCGTTGCCCACCCTTTTTGATTTTTTTTTCCCCCTTTTTTCCTTGCAAAACCTTTCCCCCTTGTTATCGGTTGAGTCACCTGCACCCAAAACAGTGGTTCTCTCCCCTCCCCCCCCCACCACAAGACTCTTCCCAACTTCCGGCTTGATTTTTTCAACTTCTCCCCCCCCCCCCCCCACCCCCCCATGGACCTTCTGCTGGGTTTTTTCCCGGTTCAAGTGTTTTTCTTGCCCCACTCTAGTGTTCGTTCCCCCCATTTTCGCGGCCCAAATTTTCCCCCATTTTCCCCCCCTCTTTCCCACGGGTTCTCGTTGTCTTTACAGTTTTTCAGCTGATGTTCCGGACCTGTCCCCCTTTTCTTTCTTTTCCCTCTGTCCTCCCCTCCCATCCCCTTCCCTGGAAAAGCCCCCTTCCTTTTTTGGCTTTTTTCCTTCCCCCCCTTCCTCTTCTTTTTTTTGTAATTGAGTTCGATGCTTTCCCCCCCCATTGAGCCCCCCCTCCCTCTGTTCCCCAGTTGCAAGATTATGGGTTAATTCGGTTTACGAAATCAGTGTGGTTACCCCGTTTTTTTCCCCCTCCCCTTGATCTCCCATCTTCCTGAAGTTATTGGGTCAGTCTTTTTCTTTCTTTCCGTATTGCTACCCGACCTATTCTTTTTTCAGTTATTTCAATTTCACTTTTTTCATTCGAAAGTCCCTCGTTTGGCCCTAAGTTTGGAGAGGCTTGGCGGTTTTAGATTGTTAACGAATTTTCCCCTCCCTCCCATTTTGCTTAGAGAAGAACCGACCTTTCGCGGGACTGACAAGATGATGTGTTTCGACCCCCCATCCCCCCCTCTCCGTTTCCTACTTAATTTTTAGATTCCTTCCGTCCCCACCGGTCTTGACCTTTCGGTTCCCCCTCTGCCTTCTTTTGTTTCCCCCTCTAGTACCCCTCTTAGTTACCTCTTCTCAGGCGGTCCTTCAATCTGGCATGTCACATGCCTGGATTCTTCCAGTTTTTTTTTCCTTTTTTTTCTCCCGGGTCTGGGGTTGTGATATTTGGTTCAACCCATTTCCAAGCCCACCCCCTGGGGTCTGGCAGTAGTTTCGTCCCCCCCCAGTTCCTCTCTTTTCCCCCGGTGGTTTGTTTTTGTTGGCATCCTTCCGTCGGGGTTTGCAACGCCGGCTTGTGATAGGCGTTTTTTTTTTTTGAACTCCGAAAATTTCCTGACCCTGCGCCGCCTCCCTTTCCCACCATTTGTGTTTTTATCCCCCTGGTTTTCCCTTCCGGTTTTTTTTTGCCTTTCGGTGTCGTGACCCCCCCTCTCTTTTTTCTGTGCGTTTTTTATCTTTTTGCTGCATGTCGCTGTCATTTCCTTTTTCGACTCCAAGGTAAGTTTTTCCCCCGTCCCGGTTTAGACACGGGTGACTTCCCTTTTGACTTCCCCCTCCCCTTCGGTGGCAGCGGTTTTTTTTTCCCTCACTTTTTTTCCACGGCGTGGTTTTGCGTACCGACTTTGTTTTTAAGGCCCAACGCCGGAAGTCCTTTCCCCTGTCTCTTCCCCTTTTTCCCCTTCCCCTCCATCACTTTTTTTTTTGTCGAGAGAATTTTTTTGACCCCCTTTCTTGTTTCCCCCTTTTGGCTGTTTGGCTTAGCTGGCCTTCCCGCAACGCGTTGCAGCGGTGTCCCCGGTATGTCGGTGCCCACTCTTTCCCCCCGAGCCCGTTTCCCCCCCTTTTTTTCTTCTGGCTTTTTTTTTTTTTTTTTACGGAATTTTGTCCGCTACTTGTTCTTTCCCTGGCTTACCACGCGTGTTCTGATGAGACTGGCACGGTCTTCCCTCCTTGTACGTTTTTTCCCTCCAAACTCCCCCCAGAACCTTCCTTGCCACCCCCCCCTGCCCCTTTGGGACGCCGTTTTTGATTCCTTCTTTTCTCAGCTTACACCTTTCCTCCTCTCATGCCTCTTCTGGATTTGGGGTACCCCCCCCCCTCCCCCTGCCTTTCGAAAGACACCCCCGTCGCAAGGCTAGACTTGTGCGGGGACCGGGACGGTTTTCCTCCTTTTTTTTTCTTGCCCTCCCTTTCCCCTTGCCTCCCCCTTTTTTTTTGTTCCTTTTAAGTTCGGACTTTTTTTTTTTCTGACCCATTGATTTCCTGGGCCTTCCACCCCCTTTCGATTCTTGACGTCCGCCTTAGAAAATTTTGGCCTCCCCACTGGGTTGGAGAACCAACCCCTCCCCTCCCCTATTTTTCCCTTCAGGCAGTTTTTCCCTTTTTTCATTGCCGTATCCCTTTCACCCGAGAGACTCTTTTTTTCACAACCATCCCCTTCGCGCGTGCCGGATTTCGCAGGCGGCGCAAGTTGTTTGTCTTTTCACGTCCCTCCCCTCCCTTTCTCCTGACGATTCCGGGCGTCCTCCCCGCCTGGGGCGTTGGCCAACCCCTTTCGAGGCTTGACGAGATCACCGTCTCCCACGCAGTCAGTCGGCAATCTGCCTTTCCACGTCCACGTACACGTCGGAGAGTCCCACAACCCTTCTGGCGGGCCCCTATCCCCAAGCCTTTTCGTCTTCTTCCCTCAAGGTGATTTTCTCTACAGTTCCTTATACTTCCCCTCCCGAGGCTACCATGATTTTGAGTTTTTTTTTAATCACCATAATGGACTGACGACCTTTCCTCCCTTTTTTACAAGCGATTCCCCTTTCCCCCCCTTTTTTTCTTATTTTCTTGGCTAACTGCCTTCTTGACCCACAAAACCAATGTGCGAAAGATTCGCTAGTGCGCATTCCCCCCCTGTTGCCCATGGGTTCACAAATCCCTTCCCCCCCCCCATCGGACGGATATCGGGGAGTTCCATTAGAGCAGTAATTGTTTTTTCCCTCTATATTGTGTTTTCTTTGTTGGTTCTTTGTCCCACCTAGTGCCCGTCTTTTTTTTCATAAGGATTCCTATGTTGGTCCCTAAGAGGTATGGGACTCTCTTCCCTCTTCTTCTTTTTTTTTTCCCTGAGTTAGTCCCCTTCCACTCCCACCTCGCTTTTTTCCACTTCCCCCCCGTATTTGCGCTTTTGTCGTCTTTGCCAATACTGGTCCCCCTGTTTAACTCTTTTACTTATACTTTCTGCTTTTTCGCAGTTGGACCACCTTTCTTTCCTTATTTCCACCCCCCTTTGCTTACCAGGGGACGATGGGGTGGCTTTTTTTTTGGGTAAGTTGTTCCCAAAGTTTTTTTTTTCCGGTGTCCCTTTTTGAGCCCCCACATTCGCCCCTTTCTCCCTCAATATGTTTGTGGGAGTCCTCATTTTCTAAAGGAGTGGAGTTATGAAGTTGGTTTTTTCTTCTTTTTTGTAAGGGGCTTTGTCCCCTCTCTTAGAGCCGTTTTTTTTTTGTTAAGACCCTCGTATTTGTGGATTTAGGGAATTTTGTTCTCTACTGAGGAGGGCCCAGGTCCTGTCCATGTGCGGTTTCCTGGGGCCTTGCCCCCTTCCCCCGGGACCTCCTCCTTTACCCCCCCCCTTTTGCACCAAAAATCGAACCTTTTCTGCCGTCGTCAAAAAACTGTTCTCTGGCCCCCCCTTTTGTGGAGTTTTGACCCCCTCTTGGGCCTGTTCCGCGCGGTCTGGTAAGGGTCTGCTTCTGGAGTTTTCTCTCTTTTTCCCCGTTCCTCTTTTCTTGACCTGGGGGGTTTATTCAGATTCCAATTTTTTCTTTTTTAGTCTTGTCCTTTTTAAGGTGTTCACAACTTGTTCAACCGTGTCGCTCAATTTCTTTGCCTTTGTTTTCCGTTGTTCTCCCCGAAACCCGACTTCCCCCCCCCCCTCACATTGATCCATTTAATTTTTTTTAACCCCTTCATAGGAAGTTGTACGATCTATCCTCCCACCCCTTTTTTGCGGGCTTGTCCATTGTCCCGAGTTTTTTCTTCCCGTTCGTCTCATCTTCCCCTCTGTTGTATTTTTTTATTGTTTCTTGTGCATCCCGTTTCCCTCTCCCCTCTTTTTTTTTTTCACTTTGCCTTTTTGCGCCTTATCCTCCCTGCCCTTTCTCCCCCGCTACAGACTCTTGAACACACTGTCCTTTTTAGCCCCCCACGGCTTGCCCCTTCTTTCACTCATCACTTCCTTTTGTCCCAGGACCCTTCCCTTCATATTGTCCCCCTTTCACCGGAAGGACTTTGGCACCCACTCCGAGTTCCGTCCGTCCCGGCACTCTCTCCCGGTCTTTTCTTACTCCGACGGGAAAACAACTACCCCAACCTCTTTGCACCTCTCGTCCGTGTTTTTTTTTGGGCCCCTTTTTTTCCTCCTTTTTCCCCCCCCATTGTTCCCTCCCCCTTCCTTTCAGTGTTCATGCTTCCCCCCCCATTTAGACATACTTAAGTCGGGGGTTGCCCTATCTTCCGTTTCATGTTTTTTTTTTACCGTTATGAGACCTTGATTCCCCTTGTTGTTCTGCCGGCGGGTTTATATCAGTCTCATGGTTTGATGGGTAGATTGACATTTTACGTCCGCCTTTCCTGGTCCGCTTCCCCAAAAAGGTCCTTTTAAGTTTTGGATTCCAAACCTAAGACGCCCTCTCTTTTTCTGCCTTTCGCTCGTTCCCCCTTTTTTTATCCGCCAGCCCCTCTCTAGGTAGTTCCCCATTTCCTGACCGTGCTGGGAATGGAGTTCTGGGCTGGTTCACCCCCCGGTTATGTGCTGACCCCCCAAGGCCTTTTCATTTTCATCCCTCTTTTGATGATACTTGTTTAATTTTTTCATGTCTAGCTCGCCGGAATTCAGCTTCTTGTTGTCCCACAGACGGTTATTTTTTAAACCAAACCCCGCCTTTTGGTTTTTATTGCGGGTTCCTCCGGAGGAGGAGAATAGTGTTGGGCTTCCCCAATCTCCTGTCCTTTTTTATTTACTGTTATGATTGTCAATTTCCCTTTCCGGTTGGAGACGCCCCTTTCCCCATCAGTCCGTGTCAATCTAGGACCCCCCCCTTCGATGTTCGAGACCCCCCAGCCGTGTTGAAACTAAGTATTCGCCTCCCAACCCTTTTCTCCCTGATCATGTGGTACTGGAGGGAGCCCCGTGATTTACGTCTTAAGGAACCCCCGGGAACTCTGTCGCAGATTGGCTCCCAAGTGTTCCTTTTCCCCGACCCACTTACCCCTCTTGGTGACCTGAAATGACTGGTAATCTCCACTCCCTGTACTTATAACGCCTGTTTCCCCCCCTCAAAGTAGGCCCCCACAAGTCATCCTAGTCTACATTTTTTATCTTGAGCTCTTCATCTTTCAGGCGGCTCGGTTGGTTCAACACTCCGATCTGGTTCTTCCCCCTTATGCTCTAATTATTTTATCCTCACGTTTTTTTGCCGATTTTTTGCCTTTTTTTTTTTTTCCCTTAGGTCGATCCACCCCCGCTCTTCCCCCCCCCCCCCCCCCATCTTGCGAAGACACCGGATGTTTTTCTCACTCCACCTCCCCCAACCCTCCCCTTGTTCCCCGGACTTCCTCTCCCCGTCCAAAAAGTGAACTTTTCGGATCGATCTGGACAAAGGTTGGACTCATATCTTTGCCCTCCGGGAACCTTTTGATGATCCCAAGTTTCGTGCTTTTAGCGCGCCAAAAGGGTACCGAACTTATGGTTGAACGGTCTCCCTACTGGGAGAGACCCATGTTTATTTTTGTTTCAAATTGTCTTTTTCACCACGAGTCCCCAAACAAAACCCGATCTTCTTTTTTTTTTTTTCGTCCACCTCAGACTTAACCCTCCATTTTTTTGCTCTATGCCCTGGATTAGACCATTGAACTATGTGGTCCCCTCTCCCTTTCTCCCCCCCCTCTTCTCCCTACGCATTAGTTTCCCTATTTTTCTTGGTGTCCACGAGCGAGTTTCCCGTGCCGCACTTTTTTCCTTCTCAACCCCCCCCTGTTGGGAAGGGTTAAAGGGCTTACTACGTCCGCTTCTCCCTCCTTGCAAGTTTCTTTTCCTGTCCCCCCCTTCGACCTACCCCTCCCCTTCCCCCCCCTACGTCGCTTTAATGCTTGAGACGTTTATTCCCCGTTCCGAAGAAGTCCACCCGGATGCCCCACACCCCGCACGTGCCCTTCCCCCTTTTACCTCCCCCGTCCCCCCCCATGCGGTCGTGTCCTCATGTTGGTCTAGTTGTTTATTTCCGTCCCCCCTTAACCCCCGACCACGGCACGTACTTGTCTTGATCCGTTGTCCCCCGTTCCCTCCTCCCCCCCCCCCCCCCCCTCCCCCCTCAAAATTTACTGTTTTTCACGGTCGAAAGGGACATGTGTGGTCAAGGCGGGCCTGTCGTTCCCCCCCCTCTTTTTCATTCCCAACTCCTTTTTTTCATTCCGCCACCTCCCTCTCTTCGGCCGAGGGGTGTTTTTTTTTTGCTGGGGCGTGATTGATCTCCGGCCCGTAGGCCCATCGTTTTCCCCCCCTTTTTTTCCCTACCGCTCTTCATTTCTGACCAATCTCCTTCTTTCTCTGTGGGACCCCCTTGCACCATAACAACCCTCCAGATGTGCCCCCCCCCCCCCCGCCGCAAGCGCCTTTCCGCGACCCCAGTCTACCTCGACGTTTTATCGTTGCGCCGACCCCATGTCTTCCCTGCTCCCGGCCCTGGACTCCCTTCCCCCCCTGCCTCCCGGTTTTTTTCCCGCCCTTCGTTTTCCAGACTGTTCCGTCCCCCCTTTTCGAGAGTTAATCCCTTTTGCTGGCGTTCTTCCCCTTCCCCCGTTGCTTTTGCTTAGTTGTCTTCACTCGGCCCTCCATTGGTCACGCCCTCGGCTTCAATTGCTCTGTCGGCGGTCTGTGGAAGTTGATACACTCGCGCTCGGCCCAGTTTTTTTTTTTTGGCTTAGGGCCTCGCTGTTGTGGGCAGTTTCAATGTTTTTCGGATTCCCAGTGTTTTTCCTTTTTCTGGTGTGATTTTTCGGTGTTTCGGAGTCTTCGTGACGCTCTTGAACTGGTTCCGCCCCCTTCGTCACCGAGGTTTCTTCTCCGGTTCCGCGTTTCCTTTTATCGATCCCTAAAGCAATAGCCTCCCGTTGCGTGATCCCTCCCCGTCGCTGATTTGTACCCCCCCCCCCCTGGCATTTTCTTCGCACGTAAGAGTCCCCCCTAGATGCGCCGTTCTGGCAGGCTTGGCCGTAATTTTCCGTAGTTTTCCCCTCCCTTCCGCTCTTTGTTTCTTTTTTTATAGTTGTCAAATTTTTTCCTATGTCGAATTACGGCCTTTTTTCCCCAGGGTTCACCCTTTTGGTTCCCCCCTTAGGCTGCCACCGAAAGTTGGGTTGCCCACGCGGCTCTGAACATTTGTCACGTCGGGCGTCCTCCACTAGGCTTCTCCCCGGGTTTTTTGCTGTCGTTTTTTTTTTTTCTGGGAATTAAGCGCTCCTTTTTTAATCTTATCCCCGTCGAGGTTTGAAAGCCACTTTCCCCCCCTCCCTAGGTCCATTGCCTTTCTTTGGTCACACCATGTATTTCGTGGCCCCGGTTCGAGATTTGAGGGCGGGTTTCAACCA
>Ga0179593_1729099_pt1 | contig 12234 bp, 19 predicted proteins | sample CZODoug2_1_08_16_FD_185931 | JGI IMG/M metagenome (GOLD analysis project Ga0179593, IMG submission 185931) | Vadose zone soil fungal communities from Angelo Coast Range Reserve, California, USA - CZODoug2_1_08_16fungal (PacBio error correction) | ecosystem: Environmental > Terrestrial > Soil >... | reverse complement strand
GCTTGATGGCTTTTTTGCGAAATTCCCGTTTTTTTTCTCCAATTGTTGGTCCTTTTTTTTTTCCTTCACGTTTACTCCTCGCTTTTTTTCCCTCTCTTTCCAGGTGCAACTCCCTCAATCAGCGTCTTTTTCGGTGGAACACGCTGACCTGTTTCTTCTCCTTTCCCCCCCCTTTTTTCTTCATGTCCACGCCCCCAGCTTTCCCTTTTTTCGGTTAGATGGATACGGAAATAAACCCCTTCTCCCCCCTTCTCAAGGATGCTCTTCGTCGTCCTGTTTTTGTAGTGAAGCTCTCAATCCCACACCCTCCCCCTTCATAAATGTCGACTGCTCTGTTGGAGGGCATAGGCCCATCTTTTGGCTGATTGCGTTCGCGCTCTTTTCTTCATGACATATTTGGCTTTTCCCCTCTCCCAACACCCGAATATAGGTCATTCCTCTCCTTTGGTTCGGAAAATAATCTTGTACCCTCTTTTTTTTTTTTCCCTCTTTGCTCGTCTTCTCTTGATCCTTCCTTTCACATCCCCCTATTTTCCCCGGCCAGATAGTCCACCCCCCCCCCTTTCCCCTCTTTCTGAATGCCTGGTTCTTGAACTTCTTCCCAGGAACGATCTTTAGAGCCTCTTTCTCATCTAATACGATAGTCAGCGGCCCGCCTTCCTGATTCTTTCGTGCTCTTCTCTCTCCCCCCCTTCTTGCGTTGTTGTGATCTTTCTGTGCATTAGAGGAACCCTTCCCTCTCCCTCCGGCCGGAGAATCTTCCACCTAGATTTTATCCCCCTTTTTCGCATTTCGAACCCATCCTTTCAGCCAAACGATTACCTCTCTCTTGATTGATGCCTTTTTCTCTTCGCGGGCGAGATTTCCCGTGGGTGTTTACTCTTCTCTTCTTCTTGTCCGAATGACGTGATTCCCCGCTCCCTTCGGTCCATCCTATGCGCGGGAAGCGCTTCCCCTTTTCTTCGATTGCGGCTGCACCGCCTTTTTTTTTTGTCAAACCGTCATTTTCCCCCTTCCCCCCAAAAACGCGCAGCGATCTCTTCAACCCGTTAAAATCCACGTGGCCTTTTTTTATCCATAATATTGACGCGATATTCTTGCCTCCTTCCTCCCCGCCGTCGTGCGCGACCCCGATTTCCTTCGCCTGCTCCTCCTTCCCATGGTGGAAGTGCTTCCTCCCACTCTCAACGATCTTGTAGTAACAACCTTTTTTTCTCTCCGCTCCGTCGGAAGGTCGTCTTTCCGTTTTTCCCCCTCTCACGATTGTTTTTTTATCTTTCGGGTTTGAACGCTCTTCCCCATCGTCCCCCCTTTTCCCTTTTTTTTTCTCGCGTTCATATCATAAGTGGTGTTGTTCTCTTTCCTTTTGAAAAAGAAGGACGTCTCCGTGTCTCTTTTCCTTTTGAGGTCCCCTCGCATATACTCCCCTTTTCTTCCATGGCTCCCATCGACGCCGGAAAGAACCCAACGTTTCGGGGTCCCCTTTTTTCACCAAAAAAAAAAGCGGATCCCTGGTCTATAAGGGTGTGACCTCCCTCTGTGTCTGTGTCTTTCCTTCCCCGGCCAACAGGACTGGTTGTTCCTTTTTCGCCTCTCCGCGGGAATTAAGATTACCCTTTCCCCCTGATGTCTTGTCCGTTTCCTGCAAGAAATATCGCGTTCCTTCCTATACAACGGGCCCCCCCCCTTCCTACTTTGAACGTAGCTGACGTTTTTTTTTTTTTTGTTTGACTCCGTTGCCGGCGTGCCGTCCTCCTTTTCCTGTGGAGTATTTTCACAAGTCTTTTTTCCCCTCTCCTCTGTTGTTTTGAACCCTTCCGCATGGGGAGAGGATTCTTCCCTCTTTTCCGGCAGCGACTAGAGCCCCATACCACTGCAATTTTTTCCTAGCTCTCCTTCATCCTTTCCTCCATTTCTCGATTCCTTCTCTTTTGGATGCGTGAAGAGCTTTTTTTTTCTTCATTAGAAAATTGTTGAAGTTCTCTTTTTTTTTTTCGTAGATTCGCGGCGTCTTTTTTTTTTCAGTTTTCCTTTTTCTTTCGAACTCATTTCTTCTCTCTCACGACATAAATTTTCTAAAGAGCAAGAAGACGAATCCCGGAGTGCCGCTGACTATCCTCTTTTTTTTTTTCGGTCCCACCGGACTTTCCCTTTTTCTTTCCCTGATTTTTTTTTTTCCCCTGTTCGGCGTTCAAACTCCTTTTGACGCGGTGTGGAATATCTGCCCCTTCCTTCTCTTTTCCCCAGAGTAGAGGGAACTTCCTTTCCGAGTCCCACTCCTCCCTTCTTCCTCCGATGAACTTTCTGCTTCGTTCAAGATTTTCCCACGGACCTATATTCGTTTTTTTTCCTCTAGTCATGAATTCCGGCCATGTTCTTTTTTTCTTTTTTCCCCTAGCCGCCTCTGACTTTCCGCCAACCCTTGCGAAATCAGCGTTTCGAATTGACGCTTGTGTCTAAGAGCGTCACTTCTTTCCTAACGCATTCTCTCCTAAAAGCCAAGGATTTTTTTTTTTTCTTTTCCCTTGATAATATTGATTTTCCCCCCTTTTTATCCATCGAAACGAAAAGAAAGACGTCCTTTTTTTTTCCCGCATAGCTGCCAGGAAGATTCCGAAGTTCCCCGTCCCTTTTCCCCCGACTTGATTAACGTTCTTTTTTTTTTCCGGTTTCTAGTTTCACCCTTGAAATCCTCTTGCCGAATGCTGCGACGTCTTCTTCCTGGCGAAGGGTAGGCCCTTCTCCCCTTTCATACCTCCCCCACTTGTCGCCACCCAAGAAATTCGGGGGACGTCAGTACTCTCAAGGAGGTAAGGGGCCCTTTTTCCTAAGAATACCGTTTTGTTTATGACGAGATTTTCCCGTACCTGCCGGTTCTGCTTTCTACTTGCCTTCCCCGATGCTTTTTTCTTTTTTTGCACGTTATTCCCCCCTTTTTTCCCGGCAGACATTCGCCTCCTTTTACTCGCGAAGAATGCGTAGGTGACCCTGGCCATGCCGGGTCTCGTTTGCCCCTTTTTTCTTCCTGCTGGGGTGTCCCCTTTCCCGGATTCTTCCTTTTTTCCTCCATGGAAAGCAAGCTTGTCCTTTTCTTTTTCAGGTTCTCTCTCCAGTACACACTTTCCTTTTCCCTCAATATTCTCACGTCCCTTTCTTCAGCGGTCGCCGGTACTTTCTCCCCCCCCAAAAAAGCTCCCCCCCTTTCCGGTTTCATTACTTGTCCCCCCCTCTGATTTCTTCGCCCCTTTTGCATCTGAAATCCTTTAGGAGAGAACCTTTTTTTCCCCCCTTCCATAGTCCGGACTCATCCCTTTCAATTCCCAACCTCCCTCTTTCCCGTGACCGACGGACCTTTTCCAATCTTGCAAGCCAGAGCTTCCCCTTTTTCGGGCAGCGCGGCGAAGGTTTTTTTTTGGGACCCTTTCCTCTACTTTGTCCCATCGATGCGGCGCTTCCCTCTTCCCCCACCACCGCGTCCAGAGCGGCTTCCCTCTTCTCCGAAAAGGCCAGCACGGTCTTCTTATTGCGGATGGACTTGCGCATCTCATCTCTATTCCTTTTTTTTTTATTGTCCTGAGTTATTTTTTTCTTCCGATGTATTCCCAAAACTTCTTTCTTCTCTTCTGGGCGAAATTATGGTCGTCTTCTTCCCGCGCTGAGCCCAAATTATCCCTTTTACGAATTATCACCCTTTTTTTTTCTTCAAAAATTTCGCCTTTCCCCTCTTCTTCTTCCAGCAAACCCCCCCCTGATGATGCCGATGAAATTCTCTTCGCTTTTTTTTTTTTTGGTACGGTGGGCTCGAGTCCCTTTTTAAGAATGTCCTTTCTCCTCCGCTCCCATGCGCGTCCCCCTTTTTCCCACAGATGAGAGGGACGTCCTCAAAACCGTTGCGTTGCGCTTTCAACACGGCAAACCGCCGACCGTCACCTTTTTTGCGAACTTCATTTCCCCTTCCCCATCACGTGCCGTTTTTCCAATAATATTGCCGCGCATATTCTTGCCGCCTCAGGAAGCCGTCGTAGCGCGCTGTTTTTTCCTCCTCTCCTGACAATCCAGTCATGTTTTTCCTTTCTCCCGATTTTTCTTGTCCTTCTTAGTGCCCATGATACGTCCGTTCTCCTGTTCTTTCGTCGATGTGCGACCATTTTTTTTGGGTAGATTCGAGTTTGAACGCTCTTTTTCCTTCCCCTTCTGTTCTCCGTTCGAGTTGGCTCTCCTCCGTTGTGTTCTGATTTGTCTCCTTTCCCTTTCTAAAGAATGGCCGTCTCCTTTCTCTTTTTTTTTTTCCCCTCGCGTTCAACTCGAAGATACCCGCAACCATTCGCCCATAGGACGCCGGAAAGGACCCTCTTCTCCTTTTATATCGGGTGTGACCTACACTCTCTTTCGGGGGATCCAGACGGTCCCCCCTTTCCTCTTCTCAGGAGCGCGAGCGCGGAATTACGCTTCCCTGCGACGACCCTTGCTTACTGGGGACTTTTTCCTCTCAACTATTATTGATACACCGGGCCACGTGTTCTTCCTTTTTTCGCTGAGCGTTTGGCCTTCTCGGTTTTTCCTTCCTTCGTGCCTCTCCACGACTTTTTTTTTTCTTCTTGACCGTTTCGCGTCCCGTTCTTTTGACCGCTTCCGCATGAGCGGATTTCGATTTCCCCTCCTCAGAGCATGGAGCCACCCCTTTTCTCGGCCGCGAAGATTTACTCCTTCCTTCTCGAGTTCCACTAATCTTTTTTTTTTTTTTGAAGAGACGGCTGGGGCTCCCTTTTTTTTCTCCTTTTTGAGTCGACAGCTCTGATAAAGCGTCGTCTTTTTTGTGGCGGCATCCCTTTCTCCTGAGCGACAATACTTTTCCCCGCCACTCCTTTCTCCCTCTTGTACTCCCCCTACGACACTAATTGACACTCTTCCTCGAATATCGATGAGATGAGGCCCTTTCCTCTGGAGTAAAGATCGTTCGTTTCTTTTAGCAACAAGGGCTTCACCCCTGCTGTTTTTTTTTTTTCTCTTAGCCGTCGCCGCCCGCTGCCCCCCTTCTATGGAAAGGATCTTTTCTTCCCTCGCTGCCGACGATCAACCTTTTTTTCTTATGTCCGACCCTCGTCGGGCCCGTTCTCTTCTTGTTTGTATTTTCTTGAGAAGTCCTTAGTATGAATTCCGGAAAGGATTCTTCTCTTCTGACCAAGAGTCCTTCCTTCCTAGTAAATCAGCGCCCTATACTGCGCTGTTGGTCTTCGCTTTTCCAATACAGCGACACTTTTTCTCTTCAGAACAAGCAGATCACCCCCCCCGAGACGGTGATTTCCGTAGACCCCTCCCTTCCTTCCCCCGGACAAGCTGGGCTTTGGCCCTTCCTTTTTTTGAAGTCCCCTCCCTTTCTCCTTCACCGGCCGGATCCCGTTCGCCTCTGATTTCCCTTCCTTTCGTGCACCTGCGAAATCGCGTGGCCTTTTTCACGTGCAGGCGAATGTTCGGCCTGGTTTCCCTCCGCGAAACGATTCGCAAACCCTTCCTTGCAAGCCTTTCAATCCTCTTTTCAGGGGCATCTATCTCTTTCCTCTCCTTCCTTTTGAGAGGCTCCCCTTACCTTTTCTTGCATCCCGATGGCGTTTTTTTTTTTTTTTTATGCACTTGTGGCCAGTGGGCCGACCTCTTAATCGTGCAGCTTTCCCCTCCTATTTCCAGGTGCAACCCCCTCCGTACCTTTTCAGGGGCTGTTTCCGGTATCGGATCGGGGAACTTTTCCCTCCGGATTTTCCTGTCCAGCTCTTTGCCAAACATTCTTGTCTTTCCTCTTTCGTTTTCGTTATCTTTACGGAAATAAACGGCGCTTCCCCCCCTTTCATATGATTTCTTAGTCGCCCTTTTTCTTCTTCTTCAATCCCACACCGCTCCCCTCCTTCAAGCTATTCTTTCTTTCTTTCGCGCTGTTGGCGGCCCTCTTCCTTGGCTGCTTCGTTAGATCCCTCTCCGCTTCCGGACACATTCAGCAAGCCGGATCTTTTTTTTGTGTAACGTGAACGACGACTTGTTCTCTCCAGAGCCCTTTACACTTTTTCTTCTTCTCTCGGAGAGGGATGGGCTCGTCCGTCTCTCTCCGTTACTCTACAGGGGGACTTCTTTAGTCAAAAAACAGCGTTAAAGAAGCGGCTTTTCTTTTCTAACCGCCAGCACCGGTTCAAACCTCTTTTTTTTCTGGAGTCCCTGTAGCCCCTATCCGATTTCATCGGGAACTCCGTTCCGATCCTTTTTTTCCTTAGTCGTGTCGGAGAGGTATTCCCCCCCCCCGGTGTGATAGTCGTCTTTTTTTTTAGAGGGAAACCCTTCCTGCGTCCTCCCGCGCCTTTAAGACCTCTTCTCCCGCTTTTCTCCTTTCAAACCCTTGAATTTCTCCCTTTCCAGCCAAAAGGATTAACCTCCTTTCTTGCCGATGTGAATATATTCCGCTTTTTTCAAAAAAATTTCTTTTTCCTTTTTTTTCCAGCTTAGGTGCTTTCCCTCCTCCTTTATCGCACTCCCCCTCTGGTCCATCTTGTTAAACTTTTATCCTTGTCCGACCTGAAGCACACCGTTTCCTTTTCTCTTACGAGTAAAACCCGGCACACCTCTCTCATCTGACCTTTCCCACTTCCACCGTACCATCAGTTTCCGTTCTTCAATCTATTTACGACGATATTTCTTTTTTTCCTTGTAGTAGACGAGCTGGTACTTTTTCTTGCTTCTGATAAATCCAGTCCATGGCCCTTTTTCATCCCCCGAACCCGACATCTTGTAGGTCCCACCCGTCTATCCCTTTTCCTCCGCGACGTCGTCTTTCAGGAGTAGATGTTTTTTGAGGGTATATCGAGTTGTCCCTTCTTCCTGCTCTTTTCTCCCGTTCGCGTTGCGACCTCCTTCTTGTTGGTTGCGTCTTCCCCTCTACCTTAGAAAAGAAGGGCAGTTCATGCTCTTTTTCGTTCCCCTCGAAGATACCGTCCTTCCATCGAGCCGGACGACGCGTCGTCTTTTTCCTTTTATAGGGTGTGCCCTACCATCTTTCCTGCACGCCCCACCATTCTTTCTTTCGCCGAGCGGAGCGCGGACTACTCTTTACTCGACGACGGGCTTCAATGGGAACCTTTTTTTTTTCCTATTATTGATACACACGGGCCACGTGGTCTTTTTTTTTTTTTTCCTTTTCCTCTGCGCGTTTTGGACCGGCGCCCGTTTGTTTTTCGTGCCCGCCTCCATTCCCCTTTTTCTTCATTGCGGGACAAGTATCGCGTACCTTTCCTTACAAGATGTGACCGCAGGGAGAGGATTCGTTCTTGCAGCGCATCGGAGCCCCCCTTTCCTCCCTATAGGCGCGAGATCATTTTTCTTTTTCTCCCTTGGTCCATTCTTCCTTTTTGGCTGGAAGAGACGCTGGAGTTCCCTCTAATTTTGAGTCTCCTTTTCCCAGCGTGTCGTAGATTCGCTTCTTCTTTTAGCTCCAGTCTTAAGTTTTCCGCGATCTCCCTATTTTCTCACCGCATAAAGTTTTTTTTTTCGACGAAATCATTGACACTTTTGTCCTCTGACATCTATTCTTTTCCCATCGAACTCGATTCTGGCGCTACTATCGTGCTGCGGTTCGGGCGATTTTTTTCATCGACGCTGATGGACGCTTTTCCCTTGCCGACTTTTTCGTTGTTCCCTTCTCCCTCGACGGTCTTCCCCCTCCTCCCGCTGCCGCGATCAACCTTTCTTCGACCAATCGTAGGGCAAGTGGACCTATCTTTTTTTTTTTTTCTTCGCTATGTCATGACTCTGACTGGGTTTTTTTTTTTTATGCGAGTCACGCCCCCCAGCTGCTCCGAAATCAGCGCCTTTCTCCCTTCCTCTTTTTTGTGGATTGAAGAGAGTCAATCCTTTTTCCGAAAGAGATCATCCTTGACCCTCCCTCTCCGGTGATTTCCGAGCCCATCCTGAACGTGAAAACCGAAAGCGGACCCTTTCTTTCCTGGAAATGCAGCGACTGGCCAAGCCCTCGTTCCGAGTTGCAAACGAGCCCTTTTTTTTTTCCCCTCCGTGATTTCCGGCATGGGTTCTTCTTGCTCGTTGACCTTCCTTGCGCTAGTATAAAGTTCCGGTGACTCTTTTCCCCACAAGTGCATACAGCGAAACGCCTCGGTAGGAAAGTACATCAAGCCTCTTTTCCCTTTTCTTCTTCTTTTTAATCCTCCTCCCTTTTTGTTTTCCTTCCTGACGCCTGTCTTCCTTCGTACTCCTTCCCGATGGCTTTTTTGCGACTCTGTTTTTTATGCCACTTGTGGCCGGCCGGACTCCGCGCAGCATGCGGTCCCCCCCCTTTTCCCTCACGAATGCCGGAAACATTGTTTCCCGATCGGTCGGGCCAGAAAAACGCGTTTTCTGCTGCATGGCCACGCCCAGATTGTTTTTTTTTCTTTTTCGGTTCTATTTCCGTTACATTTCTACTATCAGTCTTCTTTTTTTTCTGTTTTTCGTCGCCACAGCTCATTGGCGCTATTACATCCTTCAAATATAGACGGATAAATTTTTTTTCTTTTTTTGGCTTTTACTCTGCATCCTTTTTTTTTCTGAGCCTCACTTCGGGACCTTCCTGACATAGCGTTCCGGACCTTTTTCGAATATAGGGTAACGTGCCCGACGAATGGGTCGTTTTTTTTTCCAGAGAGGAAAAAACGGTTGATCTTTTGGGCTCGCCCGTCGATTTCTTCCGTTCTTCTTAACGGGGGGAACCTTCTTCTTTCCGGCAGATAGTCAAAAAACGCTTTTTCCTCCCCGTGTTCTGGAACGCCCGTCCTTCCAGCAACGGAACGAATCCCTTCTTTCTCTCGGATGAATGTTCCCTCATCGCTAGTCAAGCTTCCCTCCTCCTACTTAGTTCGTCGTCGTTTTTCCCCCACGTTATTGATTTTAGTCTTCTGACTTTTTTTCCTTTCCCCAGGAGCTTACGCCACCTCCTGTCCGCGAAATCTACGCCCTCTTTTTGGCGACTTAAAAATGTTCTCTTTCTTCCAGAAAAAACTCTCCTTTTTTCGCAAAGTGATGATTTCCAGCCTGTCTTCTTGCGAGAGGGGGACTTGCTGGGGGGCTTTGGAGTGGGCCGACGCTTTTTCTGAAATACGCTCCCCTCTCCCTTCTTTTTTTTTACGAGAGACTGTCCGCCTCTCCCCCCCGTTTTTACTCTTTCTTCTTCTTTTTTGAGTCAAACACGCAAAAAGCGCCGGTCCCCCCCCAATTCAACAGTAAAATCACGTTTTCCTTTGTTGTATCAATAATATGACTCCCCCTTTCAACTTCATCCTCCTTTTTCTGCCGCGCTGGTACTTTTTTTCTTTCCTTTTCTTTCCACTCGCATCCTGATCCATAAAGTACATGTATCCCAGATATTGTAGGTCACCCCCTCCTCCCTTCTCCGCCAGTCTCCTTCCGTCTTCCTTCCTTCTGATTTCGCATTCTCCCGATGTTGCGGGTATATTCCCCTCTTTCCTCTTTCTGACGGCCTTCTTTCTAACGTTGCTTTTCAATACTCCGTTTTTTTTTTTTTTTCTCCTTTCTCCGCAACTCTCTTTCCCTCAGGACTCTGGTTGAAGTCTTTTTCCCCCCAACTCGACGATACCCTCCCCCTTTTCCCCCCCATCGACGACGAAAGACGACGCGTCTTCCTTTTCTCCTTTTTCCAGAGAGGTAGGGTATGAGGTCCCTGCCCTTTTTTCTTGTAGTCATTAGCTCGATCGCGGAATTACGATTACCCCTCTTTCCTCCTTACCGTTTACGTCAAGAAATCCTTATGATAAAACGGGGCCACGTTCTCTTCTTTTTCCTGCTGCGCGTTTTTTCTCTCTTTTGCTTTTTTTTTCTCTACGAATCTTCCCCGGTTTGGCGTCAGCGGAAAGTTTTCCTCTTTTTTCTTTTTTGAACAAAGATGGACCGAGGGATCTTTTCATTCGGACAATCGGCCGTCTTTTTCTCCCCCTACCAGCATGAAATTCCCTATCCCCCAGTTTCCCCTTTTCCTCGAAATTTTCGAGTCCCCTTACATCTGTTTGGTGGAAGAGACTTTTTTTTTTCCCTTTTTGAAGTCGCAAAGATATGGGATACTTCCCCGGAGGATGTGGCTTTCTGATGAAGGTTTTCTTCTCCAAGTCCTTTTTCTATTGCCCTTAATACATCGCCCTTCTTCCCCTACGAACCTTCCCTTTCCCCCTTAAAGGCGTGTCCCCTCTTCTCGATGAGATGCGCACGTCACCCAAATAGGATGGGAGATTCTTCCCTCTTCCGTCGTTACGGTTTGCCTCAGGCGTGGTGAAATGGGGAATTAAGACGTTCTTCAGACGGTTTGCCCCTTTAGATTATTACCAGGTAGATTTTCTTATAAATCGACGGTCTTCTCCCCCCTTCTCGCAGCTGCGACCTCCCTTTTTCCCTTCGTTCAAGATTCCCCCCCCTTCGTCGGGCACGTGACCTCTCTTTGTTTTTCCTTCTTTCAGTCCGGAGATCTTTCCTTACCCCCCCTTTTTTTCCAAAGAATCGGTTGCTGCAGATGAACACTCCCCCCCCCTTTTCATCAGCGACATTTATGCCGGCTTTTCATTTGAAGGCGTCAATATTCTCCTCCTTTTTTTGACGAAGAAATCCTCCTTTTTAACCCCTCGGATGTTTCCGGACACGAACGAAAACCTACCTCCTTTCCTCCTTTTGCGTGGAAATGAGAGATGGACCTTAAGACGTTCCGTCTTTCTCTTTTCTTTTTTTTCTTTCCCCCCAACCCCCCGGCAGACGCTGATTTAAGTCATTTTTTTTTTCCTAAAGTGAAAGCCCCTTTTTTATAACGTGCAGTTCTTTCTTCCCTTTTCATACCGTCTCCCCCCCCTCCAAAACGCCAATCGTTTAAGGCAAGGACATTCAATTTAAGGGGATCTCTCTCTTTTCCTCTTTTTTTTCGAGAGATCCCCTCCTCCCCTCCACGGGTCTTTTCTCCTTTCTTTTCGATTTTCGCGGTATGAAAATTTTTTCTTTCCTCCTGAAAGTTATCTTTTCTTTTTTCACGATGAGTTTCCAGGTGGCCCTCCCCCTTTCCATAGAGTTATGACCCCTTTTTTTTTTCTTTTTTTTTCTTCGGTTTCGGTGGAAACGCTGGCTTTTCTATTAATGGGCCTTTTCATGGCCACGCCTTTTCCTTTTCCGATTTCGTTTTTCGTCCTTTTCTTTCCCTTGGGGTAAGGCCATCAATATCTCAATTCTCTCGTAGCAAAGCGTGTGCGTTCTCCTCCCACAACAACGCAACTCTTCCTTCCCCCTGCGTGATTTCTTTTCTCTTCTTTTTTTTTTTTTTCTAGGAGGCTGATGCGTCTTTTTTCAGGAAATTCACCTCTTCCCTCCAGACAGGAATAAAACCGAATCTAGTCTTCCCCTCCTCCTGGTCGAGAATCCTCCTTCTCTTCCTAGTCGGCAGAGATTCTCTTCTTTTCCTTAAGTCGAGGATCCGATTCCCTTTCTTAGGCTCTTTTTATTCCCCACCCGTCAAGAAGCTTTCTTTTTCCGACCCGGCCAGAACCGAACGATCTTTTTCTTTAGAGTCGATGTGCGGATGGCTTTTTCGTCATAGATAGTCAGCGGCACGCCTTTTCCCCTTTTTTTTCCTTATTAGTCGTCGTGCTTTTTTCTCCCCCCCCCCATTTTGATTCGGTAGTCCCTTCTTGTCGATGGGAACATTCAGCGCTGCCTCCCCCCTTTTCTCACGAAAGCTTTATCCCATAGTGTTTCCAAACCTTTCGATTCGAAACTCTTCTTCCTCTTCGCTCCAATTTTCTGATGCCAGATGAAATTATCTTCGCGGCCTTTTTTGGTACGGGTGTTTCCTTCTTTGTAGGGCATGATTCCCGCTACAGCTTTCCATCTTGTTCCACCCTCTTTTTTCTGAAGATAATTGTCCGACTGTCTCCTTTTCCGAGGGAGGCTGCCCTCCTTTCAACCCCGCAAAAAACGTCTTCCCTCCCATCTTTTCAAGTGCAGGTATCATAATATTGACGCGATATTTCTTGTCCCTCCCCTTTCCGTACGTAGCAGAGCTGGTAATCGTACTTTCCAATCCAGTCCATGGTGGCCGTGCTCCCCCCCCCTCTTTTCTTTCACACCGTATAGAAAAGTCCCTCTTCCGTCTTTCTTTATGCCTCCATGATCCCGGTGATTTTTTTCTCTTAACATAGTCCCTGAGACGTCTTTCCG
>Ga0179593_1686841_pt1 | contig 12234 bp, 13 predicted proteins | sample CZODoug2_1_08_16_FD_185931 | JGI IMG/M metagenome (GOLD analysis project Ga0179593, IMG submission 185931) | Vadose zone soil fungal communities from Angelo Coast Range Reserve, California, USA - CZODoug2_1_08_16fungal (PacBio error correction) | ecosystem: Environmental > Terrestrial > Soil >... | reverse complement strand
TTTCTCCTTGATTTGGGAATTCAAGTTTTTTGATGCCCCCTTCTCGTTTTTTGGCCCCGATCTGCTTGCAGGTGGGTTGCCGACCGGCCCTGGGGGGTCCTTTTTGTAGTCCCCGCTACCTGATTGGTGGAAGTGTATTTTGAGGAGGGACTCGTGTTCGTGTTGAGACGATCGCCCGGCGTGCAATTGGTCACTTTTCCTCACCAGTGTCGCCCCTCCCTCCTTGACTCGGAGAATGTAGGCGCATAAACCCGCGCCCGGCCGTCTGCCCCACCTTCGTTACAAGTGGCTGGCACCCATGGAAGCCTCTTTTTATGCCGAGACGTCATTAATACGTTCACCCCCCGGCCGCCCCCATTCTCGGTCCTTTGAGTTGTTCTGTCGCAACCGGCACCGCCATACGGGGCCCTCACCATTCCACGTTATGCCAGACACAGGCATACAACGAGAGAGTGTCACGTCCGGCCTTTTTCTTTAGGAGAGGGGATTTTCCTTTATCCCTCCTTGCTACAACTCCGTAGTTTGCCGCATTTTGGGTACCCCAAGTGTAATCGACGTTTTCGTAGGTATGGGGACCCCTGAAAGACGTGTGAGAAGTATCCCCCAGTGCGTAATTGTCCTTTTTGATTACCGCTCTCGCTCCTTACGGTTATTCAAACCTGGGGTGGTGGTTTCTGTCAGCCCGGGAGGAGCCTTCCTTTGAGAACGCTGATTGGCTCATTCTCTTTCGGGTTGTCGATTGTTGCCGTTGTTCTCCTTTCTTTGTCTTTTAAATTTGCTTTATGTTATACTACTGCGTTCGTTTAGGGCAGTTGTTCAGAGGGCCGTAAGCGGTGGAACGTGAGGCAGTCCTTCTTGAGACTCCGCGGAACGTCTCTCTGGGAAGACTCTGGTGAGGCTTTTTTCTCCTCGGGATTTTTTTTCTTCAACGGAGTGGGTTTCTTTACCTTTTCCCTTCTGAAGCCGTCGGCTTCTTCTTTTTTCTTCTTTTTGCGGACCCCTATGAAGGAGCCAGTCCAGAATATGCGAGGCCTTTTTTATGCCGAGTTCGATTTTTGCTGCCTAGTCCCCCACCTTGCCTTTCTTTGCTTCTCCTTGTTTGATGATGCTTTTTTTTCTTTTGTAGGTGCTTGGAGTTGTTGATAATGGGAACAGGCTCATAGAGGGGTGCAGTTTTATGATCGCTGGACGCTATATTTTGAAGCTTTAGTCAGGGATGTTCTTTTTTATTCGTGTCGGTCGGGCCTTGCCCCGGGCCTTGCAGGTTTTGGTTTTTTGGTCCACTCTTGGTCCGGCTGGCGCCCATTTTTTATATCCAGGCGAATTGAACTTTTGTTCTGTGGGAGGAGAGGTTCTGAGAATAGGAGGGCTGGCCTTTGTTTCCGTGTTTTACCTCTTTTTTTTTTCGTCTTATGTTGGCATCACTATGAGATAGGTGTTTGCGGCGGAACCTTGGAGGCTATATTGGCGCGAGTTCGTTGATTGAGAATCTTTTCTATGGATTTTCGCGCGGGCTTTTTTCACTTTCCTCTGTCGGTAATACTCCACTTGCTCCCTGGACCTTTCCTGGCGGGTGTCGGTTTTCCGACGATTTGGTGGAATCGTGCGAGGCGGTGACGACGTGTCGTGTTCGAGCCGATTCCTTTTTGTTTTATTTTGAAAGCGGACCTTCAGATTTTTCCCATTTCCCCTCATCGCGCCTCCCCAAACGCGACCAGGCCTGCTACGCCACCAGACTGGATTCTGGACTTCCGTCTCCGCCATCTGCCCGATTAAAACGTCAGCCCATCTCCCCCACCCCTTCCCCCTACTTTTGCGCAATCGGCAATAATCCGCAGACTCTCTATTATTCTTTTTTGCGAATTGGTCATAACCGAGATGTAGATTGTTTCACGACTTCTCTCTGTGGGGAGCCGGAGGTGAGTTTCCCGGACTACCCGGACAGAAGCTTAGCCAATGATGCTTGCGCCGTCATTCCGACTTTGGTCTTTTGCTCTCCTCGCGCGGCTCTTTTCGCGTGCCCCCCGATAGAGTCTGCCCCCTCTTGTTCCTACCCTCTACGTTCCCATTCCCCAGCCGCTAGTCGCAGAGCTTTTCCCCACACCTACGATGTGTTGATACGAATAACGTGAGAATAGCCATTAACTCGCTCTTTTCCCCCGGGGGCTGGACTTCGGTGGCGAGTGCTTTTGCGTCCCCCCTCCCGTTGTTGTTGTTGCGTTTGGGAGAGATCGCAAGCGGTTGCACGCGCCTATTTCTACCCTCCTCCCTTCCCTCGAGGACATACTTCTTTCTCACACGGGATCTCCCCCTAGCCCTTTTTTCCTAAGAGCAGTTTGTTCACGACGTCTCTCTTTGTTACAGACATCTATGCCTCGCGGTATGGGAGCACGCCCGCTCCTCGCGGACTTTCCGCGCTTCGAGCGGACGCATACATATGAGCGCGAAGCCGCAGCAAGCTGTTCAGGCACGCATTTCGTTGGTATCTCTCTTTTTTTACCACATCCTTTTCCACCATCCCGGTAAGCTCGCGTTAAACTTCATCTCTTTTATGCCGACTAATTCACAACGAGGTAACGCGAGGCCGTGATTATGCCGACTCTGAAACTCACGGTATGCGTCGTGCTCATTGGGGCGGTGAAAGTGATGACGTGTTTTCTTTCTTTCAGCGTGCTTCCAGTCTTCCTTCCCGGTTTCTGGAATGGTTCTCCTTCTTTCGCGGTGTGTCTGCGTCTTTCTTGTCGAGGGTCTCTCCTTGATGGGGGGGGGAATCATCCGAGTGACAGCTGCGCGACCTCTGCTCAACTACTCACACCCCCATTCTCAATCGCCCCACTCCCCACCCCCAAATGTTTTTCCCCAAAGGACACCCGCCAAGGAAGCTCTTCGCGGACGTTTCCGGTATTTACGGACGAGAGGAGGCCTGCGAGCTCTACTCCGAGCTCCCAATAGGTTCCTTTCGATCCTTCCTCCCGCGCCTAGACATAGCCGCCTGTTGGTTCCGTTCCACCCACACTATATAACGCAGGTGAATACAGGGGACCCTCTCCACTTTGGTCAGTCGTCGGACCCTCTGTAAGGCTGGCCCCGGTCTCCACGAAACCCCCTTCCCCGTCCCCACGCGCTTCAATCGCCTGCTCCAACCAATGCTTAACCAACGATAAGAAGGGAAATCCCCGGGAGCAAATGGACGGCCGCTCTTCTCGTTCTGTAGCTGCCACCGTGAGAACTCCCCGAATGCCTGACTACTTTTCCTTTTTTCCAGCGGCCGACACTCGTTCGCGATGGCCGTTCCCTGTCATTGATCGAGCCTCCTCCACCGATGCACACCCAAGAGAAAGACGCATACCTATAACGAAGGCCGTCGTTCTTCTGCACGAAGATCCCACCGTTCTAGCCCCCGTTGCAGTCGGTATCGACTTCGGTCGGTTTTAATTCTGGCCTTAGGCCATTCTCTGTCCCGGCTTCCCCTCCTGTCCGCAGAACCTCCCGCTTCTCGCAGAATGACGTCTGCATGTCCAGTAGCGCTCCAGCAGCAAGCTCCCGGTGACGGTTCCCCCCCTTGATACAACCTTCGCTCCCGCTGTTCCTTCGCTGTGCTATTGCTTCGATCGAGTTCCCTCCCTGCGGCCGCGTACTTCTACTGCCTCCGTTTCAGCCGCTTTTGCCTTCCGCTCGATCATCAGACGACACACGTCAACGGAGTTATTCGGACAACTTCCACGTTCCGTGCAATTACCGGACTCCTCTTTGCCGGTGACACATGCTTGTTTTCCCCGCCGGCTCCCGGGGTGTGGACTACTACCATCCTTTTTTGATGCCGCCTGATGATATTAACGAAAATTTATCACCCAGGATCCTCAAACTTGGGGATCGGCGCCCTTTCTTCGGTCCTTTATCATCTCGGCAGCACTTTTCCATCGTCCACGGAGCGTTGGGAGCCTTTTGGGTCTCACCCTCCGGCCATTTTTCAGATCCGGACGTGAACCTCTCTCTTTCTGCAGAATTCGACACTTACGCGTTCATTTATGCTCTCCCTACTGCTTCCTCCGAGTCCCTTTTATATTTGATATATGCGTCGCTGTTTGCGGTTGGCCTCCGTGCTAGTGTTCTTGCACTTTCGAGGGCTTCCGGACTTCAGCAAAATTTTTCGTGGCCTGGTAGCTTTTGCGCGGTTTTTGGACCTGCAGCGTTTTTTCTGTCTTTCTCCTTGATTTCCCTGCTCAGTATGCGCCTTCCCTCCTGCTCCAACACGAACAGTTCACCCGGCACGACACTTCCCACCAAATCGTCGTGAAATGGCCCCCCCACCCGGCCAGGTCCTTTGGTCGACGTGCGGTAGTAGCTTTTATTTCCGCGATCGGCCAATCCCGGCTCCCTCAGATAAACCCAGTTCAATTCTCTCTCTTTTGGCAAAAATGGTTGAGCTCTCTTTGTCACTGAAACTTTTGTGTTTCCCCCGCGCGCGTTTCCGATCTCGACCGTCTGTACTACAGCCCCCGTCAGTAGACGGTTCCTGGACGGGTTTTAATTGGAGTCCGACGATTTGTTTTCACTTTTCTTGCGAGTTTGTCACTGTGTTTTTTCCGGCCGGCCGGATTCGCGGACACGCGGACTCGCCATCCCTTTGAGGAAAGACGCGCCCGACTCCGCCAACAACCTGGCCCGGCCGTCTGACCCAGCCCTTTTTCTTTCGCCCTCGGGCTTGACACAATTTTCTCAGTTTCACTCCCCACACCAGCCAGCGACGAATTACCGTGAGGCAATCGCATAATCCGGGCATTTATTCCACGTTATGCCCCGACTCTTCCCGAGGAATCTTTCCCTACGGTTTTTTATTTTGTGAGACCTTCTCCCTTGTAGTTTTTGAGCCCGCTTTTAGGCGACGAGATTTCTGTGGGGACAGGAAAGTCTTTTTCCCAATTGTGGGGATCTTGTCTCTGTGTAGTGACGCCTGGTGGCCTCCCCGATGTATTATTTTTTTCCTTTCGTTGATAGAAAACCCTCCCCTGTTGTACAGTTCCTTGTAGGCGAGCTTTGAGTCCCTTTCTCGCTCTTTCACGGCACTGGATGTTTTTCCGATACTGCCGGTCGCGGTGAGGCGCTAGAGGAGCCTGCTCAAGTCTGAACCGGTCGTTTTCCTCTTCTTTCTTTTTCTGCGGACGTAGTATCTTTTAAGCCTCTGTCCTGTCGCCCCCTCCCTGTGTGGCTTTGAGCGCCGGGACGGGTCATCCTGGTGTTTGTAAAATTGGGAGCGTGGGGCACACGGGAGGAGTCGCCGTCCGACTTGGACCAAGCCTGTTCATTCTGTCGTGGTTTTTTCTGGGTTGGCGGAGAAGACCGGCTCCCCGTTCTTTCTTCCTATGCGAGGCCCTTTATGCGAGTCGATTGTCAGTTTTTTCGCCTAGTTCAAACGGCTCGAGTTTCGTTTTAGTAGGCATATTCCAGAGCCTGCGATCCCCGTTTCTGTTCTATCGCTGATTTTTTTATTCTTGAAGCTTGAAGGTGAGGAAAGTTAGTCTCTCGGTGATCCTTTACAGGCCCTCATCTGAGGTTGCGAGTGTTTTTTCCTTGCCTCTTAACCGTGTCTCCTTTTCCTTCCGTCCTCCGAGGCTAGGTGTCGCGTCTTTCTTCCCCTGCCATTTGCAGTTGATTTAATTCATTCTGAGTCGTCTTTTTTTTTCTGACCTTTTTTTTTTTTTTTGCCAATCTAATTACCCTGTCGCGTGGTGAGATGTTCGTTGTGAGAATAGGCGGTGCCTAGGACGGTGTTCATCGGTGTCTGACTCTGCTCTCTTGTTTACCATGTTGGCCCATTGAGATAGGTGTGGTCCTTTATTCAACCTTTGTTCCCTTCGAGATTTTTTCCTAAGGTCGCCCTTTTACTCTATGAGTAACCAATGGTATCTGTGCCTCTGAGGGTGGCGAGCTCTCCCTGGAATTAAAAATGCCAACAACAAACAACTCCCCAAAAACTTCCCTCCCCTTTCTACCGACCTTTTTTCTGAGGTGTATTTGATCTCCTTTGGTTGGTGTGTCGGCTGCGCTTCTGGCGGTCAGTGTTGTGTTGAGCGAGGTCCTTGCCAGCCCGCGAAAGCTGCTGACACTTGAATAATCCTCGCCCGCCCCCGTTTGAATTTCTTCCGGAACAACCGCGTGCGGGACACCTTCCTTTCCCCCCCGTGGCTACATTACTCTTCCCACGCCCTCTCTGCCGTAACCAGTTGTTTCAACTGTTAGCCCCAACAGAAGCCTCCTCCCGTCCCTTTCTCTTTTTTGGTCGAAACGGCATAATCCGGGATCTAATTATAGTTAGCCGAGGCACGACACATGAGCTCGTGTCCGCGGGTCTTTTTTCCTTGTTGAGATCGCTCCCGCCTCCCCGCCTTTGTCCTGATGCTGCTGCCGATCGCGCTTTGTTTTTTTGCGGTTCAGCTCGAGCGTCTGATCGGGAGTTCGCGGACTAGGCGGAGTTCCCCTTCCGATACCGCGTCGGCGAAGTCGCAACCCTAGACTTTTTCAGTCTGTTACGAACTATGATGTTCTTCCACCTTCTCTTCGCCCATGTCCTTCCTTACCTTCTGCTGGATGTGCCTGTGGGAGTGCCTTTTGCGATATCGTTTTCTCCTACGTGGTTGTGGTGATCTTTCTTTTTCGCAAACGGCCCTGGCAGATTGCCACGATTCCATCCTGCCAGTTTTTCTTCCTCTTGTCGGGATGATCAATCATGTGGGCTTGGCCTCTTTTCCTTCGCGTTTTTGACTTCCCGTCTGGGTTTCGACAAGTTTGACGATTATCGGGGTTCACGATGCCCTACGTCGCGGCCCTCTGCGCCTTTTGAGAGTCTCCTCTCTTAGGTTTCTCATGGCGCCACTCCTCCCTGCCTGAAGGCTTCCTTAGGTATTTTTTGATTCCGGATGGGATATCCCTCCGGCTCCCACAGATCCCTGTGACAATCTCTCGTTTATGACCCTCTTATGCAATAAAAGAGACCCGTCGTCCCTTCTTATTTTGCTGTCATGCTTGAGAATTTTCTGGTCGTTTCTTGCTGAAGTGTTCGGACCTTCTCGGGCTTCAGGAAGGCCTTCACTCGGTCTGGTGCGCAGTTTTGCCTTTCGCATGTTGTTTACCCCATTTATCTAGTTTCGAGTGTTGGTCCCTATCTTTCAGAAGGTTCGCGTGAAGCGGTCCGGGAACCCTGCCTCGCTCATACCACGACACAAGGCCTTTCCCCCTCCAACCACGTGCTAATCGTCGTTGGTTCCCCATACTTCCCCGGCCATGAAACCCGGTCGTTGCGAGTTGGGTAGGTACGACGGTCCGAGATCGCCAACCACTCGATCGGCCATAAGAAAACCACAGAATTCCCCCTTGCCATCCTATTCTGCTGACCTACCCCCTGATCCCGGTTCGGTTCGCACCCACCCCCTTCTCCGAGGTTGTGATACCACATGGTGACCCCCGCGAATAGGACGTTCAAACCGGCCGTGCCCTATTTTCCACCGCCGCCCACGCGACGGTCCAGCTTTGTCAACCCACCGTGGACCCCAACCCTCAACGACTCCAGACGTGCCAACACTGCAAATGGCCCCGGACGCCCTAGACTGACGCCTAAAATAAGCCTGACAAACTCCTGACTAAGTTTCCCGGATAAGCGTCCTCCTGTTCCCCCTCCCCCACTCCGCCGATTTTTTCGTTGTTTTTAGCTACGCCCTCCCTTGATCCATGCCCCTTCCACGACAGATCCCATACGAACCGGCGCCTAGTCAAGTCCGAAGGATCACCCCGCGAGCCGTTGTAATACGCGCGTTCTTCCACGACCATCGACCATCCTCCCCGGGCATAGGTCGCCCGGGTCTCCGTGACCAGATACCTACACGCTTTGGCATCTCTGCCTTCTTCAGTCGTCCCTCGACTCCCAGTCACAGCACGTCTCCGGTTGACAATGCAAAACCACGGAGCGCCCCTTCGCTCCAGCCTCTCCATCTCCTTCTTCCCGCCTGAGCCGGTCCCTCCTTTTTACCGCGACTCTGTAATCCATCCTCACGGTTCACTCCTTCGGCCCCTTGCATCCGTCCCCCGCCCCACGCGAAACGGACCCTCTATAGAGGACACGCTTCAGTTCAGTGTGCCCTCTCCGTAGACCCGGCTTCTCTAGCCTTTCAAATGCCTCGAACCTGTTGACCCTTACGCTTTTCCCGCAGGATTCCATAACCCGGGCTGTCCCTACTACACCCCGACTATTAATGAGTTTTGTGCCAACCTTCTCTGAAGTAGCGCACACAACAGGCGATCCCCGTTGAATGCTGTGTTTAGATTCGGTCCCACCCCGGCAGCATGTCATTTGGCTCATTCCATTCCTCAACGTTCTCCCTCTTTTTCTCTTAGGGATTAGCTCACCTCCGGCTCCTCACAGTCCGGACGTGAAAATATCTTGATGCCGAATCGATTAAGTCACTCTGAACGAGGCCCGGATTATGCCGAGTTCTTCCCTGTATGCTGTCGTGCTTTTGGGTCAGTTAACTGCTTCTTTGCTTTGGTCTTCTTGTGGCTTCCAGGTCCAGTTCTTTTTGGACGGTATTGGCCGGGCGCTTTGTTTCCCTTGTTGGCCGCGCGATTCGTTTAGGGCTTTTATCCTGATTCTCCGCGTCTGCGTGCGCGGGCGTTTTTCCTGCTCACACGAACACGTTCTTCATAGCACGACCCTTCCCCTTATCGTTCTGCTTTAACTGAACTCCAGTCCTCTTACTCCTTCGGTAGGTTACCGACGGTTCGAGAGCGGCCCCCCCGCTCTTTTTTTTATCAGATGAAACTAGGACCCATCAATATCTCTCCCTTACCCGCGTGTTGTTGTTGTATTCGTTGAGTTCACATTCTTATTTTTCGAGTGCCGTTTGGTCCCTTCTACCCGTCGGGTTTCCCTAACTACGTCGCCCTGACCGGTTCCTTTGGTGTAATTGGGAGTCCGACGATCTTTTGGAAGTGTCGTGCCTGTATGAGGGTCGGTTGAACGTGTTCTTGCGCGATGGGCCTTCCCCTATGCACGCGGCGTCCATAAAGGATGAAGACTAGACCACAATGGTCGCAGCCAACAACTCCTCTTCCGGACGCTACAGGACACCCTGTGGATGACCTTCCTGGAAGCCTTTTTTGAATATGCCCGTACCACGTCCTTATGATCCGCCCCCCCCCCCCCACCCCTTTTTTTGTTTATACGTGAGGTTCAACTCGGTCATCCGGGCCTCGCCATATTTCCACTTTCTCTTTTCCTTTCGGCATCAAACGAGTCTGAGTTTTCACCGTATCCTTACGGAGGGTGAGCCGCACATTCCGGCTATAGGCGTTGTTATTCGATTTTTGATTGTCTGCGATGCGTCAGGTTCCCTTCATACCCGGTGCGAGTCCCCATTTTGTCTCCGCTGGTGACTTGTGTCGTTTCTACAGGTGGCATCAAAACGGTTTGTTTTAGCCGGGAGGAGCCTGCGTTATTCATGCCCATGTGGTGTTGTGACCCTTCTCGTCTGACTTTTCTTTTTCTTTCACGGAACGTGGAGGTTCCGACTCACTTTTCGTCTTTTTGTGAGGCTGATGGCGAGAGTTCAGCGGCTGACCACGTGAGGTCCGCCGTCGCGGGACGCGCCTTTACTTTCGGTAGTAGAGGGGAAGCCTAGCTTGCCTTTTGGAGGTGGAGCGTACTTTTTTTTTTCATTCGTGGGTGTGTTCTTTTGATCAACCTTCCTTTCGTTCGCCGGGACGTCTTCCCTCCCTTCTCCTTCTTCTCAGATTCGGTTCGGGGCTGTACAGGAGACCATGCTACGGGGACGAGAATTATGGCCGAGGCCTGGAAATTCCCGAGGGCGATGTCGGTTCGAACTCTCCCCCTGATTCCCCCCTTTTTTTTTTATCTCTCACTTCCGATCTTCCCTTACTTTTCTCTTTTTGATTCTTTCTCGCGTTTCCAGTTGGGTCGCGTTGTCTCTTCTTGATTTCTGAAACAAGGCCGTCCATCTTAGTGCGAGTTGGGCGACTGGTCCTCGTTTTTTTTAGTCAGTCGTGATCATTTTTATGTATTCGTTTTGTCGGTCGGCGGCGTTTTGCAGTTGATGGCAAGTCCCTTGTAGTTGGGTGGCGAATTTGGGATTCCACGTTCTGTCAGTGACCGTTCGGTTTTTCGATTTCTTTTTTCTTCTGGCCCTCCTGCCGTGCACTTTTGTCCTTGCGCGGGAGTGGGTCCACTTTTTTTTCTCCCGCGTGAGCTAGTGTGGTGACGGATGCCACCTTGGGGCTATGGGTCCTTGAAGCTGATGAGGAACGGATCTGAATGTGCCGTCGGCGATCCCCATTTCTTTCCGCAACGTTGCCGACGCTGGCGGGTCATTTTTTCTTTCCCCTCCCTCTTGGTGGAAGTGTGTTTGAGGCGGTGAACGTGTTCGTTTTGTGGCCCCGGCGCAGCTTTTTTGGGGACTTGCCATCAAGGCGAGAAAGCCCTCGACAGAATATCAGCACAAACCTGCGCGCTACCGGCCACCCCTTTCCCTCTGGCTCCGATTTTCCCCCCTTGTCCTATTCCGCCACCTTCTATCCACCGCCCCAACCAGGAAAGACCGCCTCAGGCGTCACTTCGGCATGATCCGGCGTTGCATATCTCGTTACTGCCTCTTCGGCATAAACGAGAGATTGCTCCGCGGTCTGTGTCTGTGAGTTCGCTCACGAGTGCTTCTGCTGGCCCCCTTTTCTTCTTTGTGCGTCTGCGTTCGACGCGGTGCCGGTGCAGAGGTTCGCGATTGGGCTTGCACCCATTACTTTCCAGCTTGTCGAAAACCCTAGAGCCCCTGTCAAAAATCTGATCGTCGCCTCATTCCGCGCCACTTTTGATTCCCTCCCCTATGCCACACCTCAGGGCCCGGATGGCTTTTAATGTTCCTGTGCCCAGAAGTTGAGATCTCTCCCCATCATCAGTTGTTGTTTTGTTTTCTATCGCCAACTTTGCCTTGCACGCTGCTCCCTGATTCCATGCAACCCCCCCCCTTCCAGGAGGACTGGAATTCGGGCGATTACCCTAGGGATGATTACCAATTCATAGTCGGTGTGAACGCTCTTCTCCGCAGTTTTTGATGAGAGTTGTGGACACTTTTTCTTCTTGCCGGTAGCGGGTTTCCCTCTCTTTCGTTTAACATGCTGCCCTTTGCGTCGAGCGGACAGCAGTCCTCCAAGAGAGCATTGGCGGTCCAAGCATTCAAGCAGATCTCTAGTAGTTTCTCGCCCCTTTCCCCCCTTTTTTGTCCAATCTCTCGTTTCCTCCATTTCACAACGAGAATGCCCGGAGTTATGCAGTTTTCCCTCCCACGGTATGCGTCTTGTTGGAGGTGAAAATTGCTGTCATTCGGCATATAGAGTTTCTTCAGGAAGGCCTCTTGTTTTGCCTTTTTTTCCGTTTCCGGGTTTTTCTGCCTATTCGGCTCTTGTGCTTTCTCCCTTGATGGCCCTAAGAGTGCAGATGCGTCTTGGGCCCGCTCAACACTTCCCAGTTGTTCACAGCTAGCACGCCCCCTAAACCACATATTCCGCAAATGACCCCCTTCCATCCACTCTCTCCTTCGGGCATAGTGACTGCCGGTCCGAGATCTTGCCAACCCCGCGCTCCCGGCCATCCGACACCCATTTGCATTAATCAAGATGCTCGCGCGACCAATAGCCAGGTTACGGTTCAGGTTCACACCTATGTTCGTCAGTAGCCCTTTACTTCGGCGTAAGCCACCTGATTCAAAGCTGTCCCGCCGTGTTTCCCATCACTCTCCGCCCCCCCTCGGCAACATGGATAAACCAACGTTTTCAACCAAGCCGACATTCTCCTTTTGTCCCCTCGACTTCCCCTGATGGATCGTACTATGACATCCTTTCCTCAGGCAAGGGAGGCCTCCTCTCCTGGCCCCGGCCCATCACTCTGGATGGGAATGTTCATTATCAGCCTCTTCAACGAATTGACCTGCCCCATAGTCCACATCTCCCCCCCACAGTGCCTCTATGTGTCTCGCTCCCCCACATTTTTTTTTTTGCCCTAGCGCAACCCTGTCCATAATCCGGGCCCGTGCCTATTCTACGTCAGGGCTCCTGTCATGCTCCGCCGACGAACTAGAGACGCCTTATCTTAGACCTCCCTGACTTCGGCTGTTGCTACGGGCGAAGTCCTTTTCTGCTTTCATCCCCTCACCTCCAGCTATCTACGGGGCCTTC
>Ga0179593_1491474_pt1 | contig 12234 bp, 17 predicted proteins | sample CZODoug2_1_08_16_FD_185931 | JGI IMG/M metagenome (GOLD analysis project Ga0179593, IMG submission 185931) | Vadose zone soil fungal communities from Angelo Coast Range Reserve, California, USA - CZODoug2_1_08_16fungal (PacBio error correction) | ecosystem: Environmental > Terrestrial > Soil >... | reverse complement strand
TACGCGGCACTTACCCCCTATCTCTACACATACCCCATCGGCGAATCCCTCAGTTCTCCTGCCTGCTTTCTATTTAATAAACGCTCAACTGATTCCGGCCCCGAATGTCGCCCCACCTCCCCTTAGTGACGACTCCTAGATCCCGTTCCTAACTGGGGCTTCCGTCCGCTTTTTAAGCGACAAGCCCTCCCTCCAAAGGTTTATACTGATCCTCAACAAGGGTCTACAGCGCTCTCCCCCCTTCACGAAACTTTTTTTCCCCTTTTGGTCACAAGACCTTCGATCCCCCCCCTGTCCCACCCCAATTCTCTTCTCTCCCCCCAAAGAAAGGATCCGCATTTTGTCAGCTATACTTCCCTCTTTCCCTGGTTGTCCTCCCGTGGTATTTCTTTTTTTTGGTGTTGTTTACGTGGACTTTTTCCGCCATTACTTTCCCAGTAGTCATACCCTTTCCATCCTCGTCGTAGGGAACTTTTTTTGCTTTTCCATTAAGAGCCCCCCATCCCTTTCAACCCCCTCCCTTGTTCTACAGTATAACAACACAGCGAGTCTCGCCCTTTCCCAACTGCTCCGCCTTCTCCCCACGGTGATCCCACCCCCACGTCCTGATTAGTCACCCAAGTCCCGGAACACAGCTGTCCCCTTCCCCCCTCCTTTTTTAAGTTTTTCGTTCCTTGTACTCCTTTTTCATCTCGTATTTCCTCACCAAGATTCCCCGTCTTTTGTCCGCCTCTGCTTCTTTTCCCAGAGCTTTTTTTCCTCCAGCAGGATAGCCATAACCATTTTCTCTATACGCCCATACAATTGTGCCCCTCCCCAACCAATATTCCCCTTTAATCCTAAGGTCTGGCTTTTCCCTGAACTATTTTCCTGATAGCCTTCCAACAGTTCCCCCAAATCCTCTTCCGTCAAAGCCGACGTCCCACTTTTCACCCTTCCTTCGCCCCCAATTTCCCACTGAGATCACACTTCCTGAGTATATCCCCCCCCCCAACACCTAAGGCCGTTGAGCGAGAACCCGTAACTCCCCCCCTTTTGCTGCCCTCCTTTCTCCTTTTCCGTCAACAAATGGCAATGGAGTTTCGGATTCTTTCCCATCCTTCTAACTTTTTTCTTCTCCGGATCTGAAGACTTTTGATAGAAAATAGGAGTTCTTCCTCCCCCCTTCTCCCTACCTTCTGGTCAGTCATTCCCCCTTTTTCTCTTCTCCAAGGATGTCCCCATTCCTCTCGGTCAGCCTTGCCGCCCGTCTCGTAATTTAAGACTCGCAGGATACCCGATAACATCTGACCGTTTGGAACTTCAACTCCGGTCTCCGTCCCCTTTCCTAGTCCCCTCCTTCGTTTACTTCGTCCCCCCCCCCCCCACCCCAGAGTTTGCTCTTCATACTCGCCCTGTGTACCTGTCTGAAGTTCCCCTTCCCCTCATAATAGCTAGCACCCGCAAAAAGTTTCCTCCGCCGCATTCTTCACCTCTCCTATGTTCCAGGTCGCTCTCTCTTTCCAATGAGTATGTAGCATGCCATTTCGACACATGCAATCCCTCTCCCCCTGATCCCCATAAGATTAAACGCAATCCTTCAGGTAAAACTTGTAATCGGTACCCCCTTTTCCCTACGTCCGCTTGTGGGAGTGTGGTTCTTCTTAGGTTGATGACTCCGCATAGCACCCCCATCTTCATTCCCCTCCCTAAACCCCGCGTTAATGTAATGGAAGACACAGTTCCCTCGTCTTTGGAAGCCGCCTTCTTTTTCTCTTATGCGATCCGATAATTTTTCAGACGACCATTACGCTACCTTCCCCAATCCCCACCCCTTTGTTCTTTTTCTTCCCCACTTTCTAACCACGATCCTGTTCGTTACGTATCGGTGTCCCTCCCCCTCGCTTTCCTTCTTTTCCCCGGATTTTTCTTCTTGGCTAACCTGAAGACCTTTTTTAATACGTCACGCGTCTCCCCCCCCCAACCTTACCTCAGCATCTCCATGCACAATGAGGTTCTTCCAGCTCAAAGCACCTTCTGCCCTCCATCCTTTTCCTTGAGTCGGTCCATCCCCCCAAAAAACTCATATTTCCAGTTATTGACTATCCCAGCCTGCGGCGTATACCCGAACCCCCCCTATTCCAATCATACCTTTTTTATTTTCAAAATTCGCAAAATGCTTTGCTCAACTCCTTCTACCGTGCCCTGAGTCCTTTGCAACTTATCCCCCACTTCCACAAAACAAACACACCAAAACCCACTCCAAACGTTATATGATCTCCCAATCAATTTCCCCATTCCCGCATTCTACTTCCCTTTGTTGAACCGGACCTTTTTTTTAACAAGTCTTTATCTGATGAGCTTTCCTCCCTTCCAGCAACCTTCCCTGTTTGGGTTTTTCGTTTTTTAAAATACTTCCCCCGTTGTTGTGTTTTTTTTCTCTCCTCGACCCCTCTTTCTGACTTAAGGGTTCCACTTTCCCTCCTATAACGTTTGAACTTACCAAGGAGTGCTGTCGATGCCGTAGAATGCGTACTTCCACTTTCCTTTTTTTCGTTTATACTCCGTTTGGGTTGGTTTTTGTTTTTTCTTTTGGAGTATGTCCCAGCTCCGGATCCGTTTTAAGAGTTCATCCCACCCGTACCCCTTTTCTTTTTTTAAATTTTGAATAGTCTTTCAGATTCGGGATGATGCACGTTTTTTCCTTTTACTCCTGTTTGGCTCCTTCCCTACCCTGGACTTTTTCTATGACTGCTCCCTATATCTGTGCGGCCTATTTCGAGTTCTAACATTTCTTTTTTGATGGGCAAATTTTTTTTTTTGTAATCTTTTTTTTGGAGAGCTCTGGCCGTATTCTTCTCTCCCCTTGGGTCCTGATTAGCCCGCATTATCTATACCCTTTCCTTTTGTGGAAGGGAGAAGTGTCCTCGTTTTCTGACTTCAACCGATACGTACTCATCATCCCTCTTTTGTCAGGGAGACCCTTTTGAAGCCCAATGGGGGTGACTTTTTGCAGGTACAGTTATCGGGGTTCCTTCCCTTCGAGAGCTTATCACCCCGTTCTCGCTTCTTCCCCGATTCCCTGCGGCGTGCATGAAGGGATAAGATCCGTCTCTGTTCTTCCACGATCCTTTCTTTTCCCTTCTTGTTCTTGCCTGCCTCAGATAGTTAAGCCGCCCCGTTCCTCACCCCTCCCCCCCCTCCCCCCTTTCTTTCGTCTACATGGTTTACGGATACTTACAAAGTTTCCTGCAGGCTGTGGCCTATTTTCTTTTTGCCTTAGATGGATTTTAGGTTTCAGACCCTTTTTTCCCTTGTACTTAGGCTTTCCTACTGTGAGTACTGATAAGCGACCTGAAAATTTTCATTTTTCGCTCGTTTTATCCTGCTCATGTGGGATGTTTCCCTACGCAGAGGAATCTGTTTTCCTCCTCAATAAGGATCTGTAAGGTCTCTTGACTCCTCTTCTTTTTTGGACTTTTCCTCATGGGGTTCTGGGCTTCGGTTTTTCTTCCGGTTTTCTTTTTGGATGACGTGAAACTATTATGAGAACCAGATGCATCCCCCTTCTTTTTCTCGACCGTCCCCCCGTGCTCTTGACGGCGGGCCGTCGGACTTCGTTATGTTTTTGATCCTTTGCAGCAATGTGGACTCCCCCCCTTGCCTACTTTCGGAGACGGCTATTTCCTGTATTTCTCCAGGCGGAGGCGTAGCTCCCCGATCTTCGAATCAGGGGTTGATGAGTTTTCTCCGTATCCTGCGTCCCTAGAGGCCCCCCCTTTTACTTCACAGATGGTCTTTTTCGAGATATATGTCTGCTCTTTCAGAGGTAGCTCGCTCCTTTCGTCTTTTTTTTATGCGAACGGAGTTGATCGTGTGACGATTCGTCGTTTCCCGGCAGAATGTCCCACCTTCTGTTTTATTTTTCAATTGAGATTTGTGGTTTTAATTATTTTGTCATCCGGATGTTTTTTTCTCATTGAGATTTTTCGCACCCGTTTTGGGAAGAGGGTTTTGGGTCTCTTCCCTATTTTTTATTTGCTGGTCTCTCATCTGTTCTTTTCCTACTATGCGGTCGAAGCCTTTTTTCTTTGGAGAGCCGGCGGTGACTTGTAACTTTTTCTGTGAATCCCTTCTCTGTCGGCTTTCCTTCTACCTGAGGGACACGTTTGATTTTGACGGTGGCCGAATCGTGGTCCCTTGTTTTTGGCCTCCCTGAATAGTTAGTTTTTTGATCTACGAGAAGCGTCTAGCAGTTGTGATCTTGATTTTGTTCGAATGTATTAATCCTTCTCTTGGTGGTGAGGTTTTGTGTTTGGTGCTTCCCCCATTCCTTTCTGTGGTCCTTTTTAACTCCCCCCCCCCCCCCTCCCGGTCCGAGATGATTAAGGAGGAAGACTGAAAAGTATTGTCGCAGGCCAGGCAACGGCAACATCCTGTGTCACACGCAAACCCCCCCCCTTTTTTACCCACTACGGGTTGACAACCAAGAAGCCGTCTTCACCCGCCCGCTTTTTCTTGATAACAGCTGCTTCTCTGCTTTGGGGGGCGAATTCTTTTATTTTTTTTTTATGGGAAGGCGGCCCCGTTCTTTGAGGACGGTGAGAGCGTTTCCTCCCCCCAGTTGGGCGGAGGATCGGAGCCGGCCCCCTGGAGGGTTGACTGGCGGCGTCTTTTTTACCTTCTCCCATTTTCTGTACCGAAGGTCGCTGAAGAACTGCTCAGAATTTGACTGTTTTACTCGTGTTCGGACGACTTTGAGGTAAGGAGTCCTTCTTTCTTCAGCTGGCGTTTTTCTTTTAGTTCTCGAACAGGGTTTGTTACCGTGATGGTAGATCGGGGCAAAGGTGCGTAGGTCTCTCTTAATCTTTAGCAATCATTTTTGTGTGAGAAGTCCTCCTCGCCTTCCACGTCTCCCATTCCCTTTTCTCTTACCCTGGTATTTTCAGTATCGACTGTCGTCCTCGACTTCGTTCCGAATATCCCCTTCCCTCAAATGCTCTTTGAAAAGTATCAGCCCCCCCTCACCGGCGACGATCCTTTTTCATCCTTCCCTGGTACGACTGGTTTTCCTTCAAACATCCCGCCGACCTCCGCCATCCTTTCTCTTCCTCTCCTCTTTTTGCTCAGTTTCTTACCAGATCCCCTACAGAACCCTAAGACCGCGTTTCCACCTCCCCCCTTTCCTCAACCCCACTCCCACGCAAAGAAACTTTGGCCATCTCTTCCCCCCAGCGCCTGTTTTTTTTTCCTTTCCTAGATTATTGGTTGCACGTAGGCCTATCTGTTGTTTTGCTGGCACCAGATGTTTTTCAAGTGCTTCTTCGCCATTATTCCAGTCTTCATCTTCGCCGAGGTGTCGGACTTCCTTTTGGGATTTTAACCCATGATGCGGACCATCCACCTCCCCCCACTCTCCCTCGTCGGCATTTAGCTGACCCACTCTCCTCGCACACCCAACTGCTCCGGTTCTCCACCGTTCATCCAAACCCTTTTGTTGATTTCCGATAAAAATCCTTGAACAATCTATGCAACCTCCCCCCTCATCCCCCTTTTTCCTCCTTAAATTCTGACCTTTCTCCCCGCTTTGACCTCAACCTCTCCCCCTTCGTCCTTCGTCCAGTTTTCTTCCTCTGCGGCAACTTCAGACCGCCCTTATCAGAACAGTACCTCCTTCCCCTTTCACACATTTTTCCCCCCACACCCCAACCCCTCCCATTCAGCTTACGGAAACTCACGGCTAGACCAATCAGCTCACCACAACTCCGATTCCCTTCCACTCAGACTCCCCTTTTAAACTTCTGCTTAAAGTCCCTTCGATTTTTTCAAATACTTCCTCAACTTCCGGTATCCACCCCCCCGGGAATGCGGTCCCTTAGACACCCCTATATCGTAATCCCCCTTGCTTTGCCCGTTCGAGCTGGTACTCCAAATGGCACCTTAGTAGAAGTTTCTACATACTCTTCAACCCCTGCTCTCCGTTATTGCATTCCCTCCTACCGCATGTTATTTAGAGATTTTTTTCCTGTTTTCCGCCGACTCTTCGTCCAGGCTCCATTTCGTACACTGCGCCCTTCCTCAAACCCCTCCTGGAACTGCGTCGCCTTTTCTCTTTCCTCAGATAGTGCTCGAACCAGCCCTTTCTAAACCCGCGCGTCTGTTCTTCACTTTCACATCCCCAGCCGGTCTCTCCCTTCCTCGCCGCCCCCAATTTTCGTACCCCATTCCCCCACCACAAGTTCGTTTCCCCCCTCTACGGATTATCCCCCCACAATTGCATGAACTGTTCTTTGAATTCGCCTCCTTTGTGTAATCCGCCCCCAGTCAATCCCGCCGCATGAAATATTCTCCTTTCCCCCGTCCCCCTTTCCCGCTTTTCCCACTTACCTCTTTTTCCTTCGCATGCCAAAGTTTTTTGTTGACAATTCCCTCCTTCGAACTCGATATCCTGATTCCCCGTCTTCCCCCATCCTGTCAGGTTTCCACCTTGTAAGTCGGTCCCACCTGTTTCCCGATCCCTGCTTGTCTGGTAGGTTTGGGTTCTCTTCCGGCTTGAAACTAATATCCACCTTCTTTCAAAGAAACTTTAGTTTATACTACATTTTTCATTGAAGAACAGATCCCTTTCCTTGCCTTTGGCTGCTGGATCTCTTTTTTCGCCAGGGTTTCCTCTAATGACTGCCTCTTGACACCCCCTGGATAACTGATCCATGCCTACCCTTTCTTGTCCAAATGGTTTCCTCCTCCCACGCGTTCTTTTTAGCGTCTCTGGTTGACCTCATCAACCTCTTATGATGCATTTTAAAACGGCTTTGTCCTCTCTATGAGGGCATCATCTCCTGCCACCATCTTTTTTCCCCAAGACGCGCCTCCCAAACACCTCTGTAAGCGCTCTCTGATCGGCCTTCCCCCGCCTCCCGGTAATCTTATTTTCCTCCTGGCGCCAGATTTTTCCCGCTCTACCACACAAACGGATACGGTCCGTGTTTCTTTCCTTTTGTTCTTGATTCCCCCCCGAAAAAAAAGCTTCACTCCCACCTCCTCTTTATTCGGTATTCCCAATTTCTTCCCCCTCGTTTGATGAAATATTTTTCACTAGTCCTTTGATAGACAATCCCCTCCCCCCAACCCCCCACAAACCACCACATCACCCTCCCCTAATTTCAGCAAAACTCAACTCTTTTAAGAGTGGCATTCTACGTCCCCTTTCTTACTTCCTTTTTTCCCTTCCTTCGTTTTGTCTTCCTTTCCCCTTTAAGTTTCCCATCGGTTTTTATTACTCTCGTGTCCCCTTCGTTGTTTGTTGTTTTTATCTCTATCATTCGTCTTCTGTGACTTCAGGGCTGTAACGGCTCTCCCTGTCTCCCCTTCTTGAAGATTACACTCACGTCAGGCAAAAGGCAGAGGGCAGGAATTTAACTTTCCTCCCCCCCATGTTTTGAGGGATTCTTCTTCTTGGGCTGTTTTGTTGTGTGTTTTGTTTGTTCTTGTTGTCTTTCCCAGCATCTTTTCTTTCTCGCTAACAAAACGCATTTTTCCTAATTTTAATAATGCATTACCTCTCCGGCGATGGAGTTGCTTTTTTTTTGTCAGGTTTACTCCTTTTTTTTGGTCTCTTCCAGGACCCGGTCACCCTATCTGTTTTTCTGGAGAACTCTTTTTCTCTGAGTACTTATGGCGTATTTTTACTCATGCCTGTTTGATGAGTTTCCGTCTCACCTTTGCTGGAGACTTGTCTACCAGTTGTGGCGATGTTCTTGTCCTGTTGCGAGCGAAGTGCTTTTTTCCTTTCCCTTTCTTCGAGGACCCCCCAGTTCCCTTGTTAAAAATCCCGGACGTGCGAGTTCTCTTCAACCTATACTTTCTTGACCCACAGATCGCTTTTCCCCGCATTTGGAGAAACATAAGAAGGTTTATTGCTGGCTCTACTCCCCTGGTTGTCTTTCCGCGGCTTTGAGCCTATCCTTATTCTCCCTTCTATCAGGGGCGTTTTTCTAGCTCCGACGTACGGAGCTGTTTCATTCCCCCCCCTACTTCATGTTATCTCCCCTCGTGGTTTCTTTTGTCGGTCTATTACTGGGTGCTACTCTTTTTCAAGCCGCTAAGAAACCGTACCCCCACGTCTTCGTTTCGACCGGGTTCTTATACTTTATTTCCCTTCCCGGCGGTGTCTGTTATATTTATAATGCCTTTCGCTGGCTCGATTTTCCTTTCTTCCCTTTTGTGCATTAGCGTACAGAGTACTGGCCTCTCGCGAGCCCCGTTTTCTTAGACTATTCCTTGATGTGTCTTAAGGTGGTTTGATGTTGCCGTCAGAGGTCCATCGGTCGGGGCCCCCCTTCTCCAAATTTCTTGCTTGGGGCTTGCTTGTCCTACGCTTGTGGTGTTTCTTGAAGGCCTTTTTGGGTTTCGGTTTTCATTTCAGGAGAACCCCTTTTGGCTGTGCGTTCCATGACTTTGCTACCTTCGCTTGTTCCCCTTGAGAACCCCCCGATCTCTCAGTGTTCGACTTGCCCTACTGAAGGCCCCGAGACGGCGGGTCCTCTCCTACTTCTATTTTTGAGACGTGGCCAGCCTTTTTCCAGAACATGATGCCCTCCGAATCTCGACTCCGAAGATCCTTTTCGATCATTCCTTTTGACTCCTACGGGAGGCTTTCTACCTGTGAGCTATCGGCGACTCCCAGTTGCCATTGTGACTTCCTCTTTCCCGTTGCCTCAAGCGGCATTTTATGCCCGATACCTCTTTTTCCAGATCGCGGAAGTGTATTATGTATGAGCCCTGAGACGTTTTTTCTCAGATGACGATCGCCGGTCCCGGTGAGATCACCTTTTCCAATTTTGCGTCGTCTGGGCCCTTTTTTTTTAATCGGATTTGTGGTGAAGAGCGGATTCTCTCCTTTTTTTCTTTGAATGCCTTTTTCTTCCCTTTTGGTTCAGAGTTGTTTGGGGCTGCAAATTCTTGATTGGCGTCTCATCCTCGGTCTGAGGCGATCCTCTCTTTCCGTTCCTATATCCTTTGATCCGACGCGGACTCGTTTTTTAGATTTTCGTTGAACCTTTGCGATCTGATGTGAATTCTCCCTTCCGTGTTCCACAGTCCATTCTGGTGTAGGTGCAGAGCTATTTTTTCTGTGTTGATACTTCTCCGTCTTCCTTTGGAATACCTTTGCGACAGTCGTAGTTTTTTTTCCTTTTTCGCGGACTGTGTTCCCCATTTCCCGCCTAGTGGGGTTCGTTTTTTGTGTGCACTTATCATTGAGGTCCCCTGGTTAAAGTCCCCTCTTCCCCCCTCCGCTTTCGGCGACGGGGCGACTGACTTAACGGGCGACGCCAATTTTTCCCGGACCCCCTGCCCATCCGGAAACAGCCCAAACCCCCCCGTCAGCTCCTTCGTCTGACACAAGACCTTAGGATGACATCCTCTGGTATCTGATTCCTCTCTTCCCTGTACTTTATTCTAGCTAGAAGTTTTTGTTTTTGGTTGTCTGAATTGTGTACCATCCTGGATTCTTCTTCCGTGGAGTGCGTATCCATTGTCTGCGTCAAGGATTGGAGCTTCTCTGTTAGGGCTTCCTTTTTTTTTACTCAGCCCCGTTTGACCGAATTCGATGTCAACTGCTCGTCGCCCCGTTTAAGTTTGTCAGACCGCGTTTTCGTCCGCTTTGGAAGCGGTCCTTTTCTCTCGGTTCGATTTTCCGGCTCAGTCGGCGCTCTTTCGCTCTTGTGTGTCGACCGCTTTCTCTCGGGTTTGCTTTCTTTGGCTACGTTCCTCCTCCCCTCATTTTAGAGATTACATACCTATCCCCCCGAGTACAATCAAGGGGTTCCACACCCTTTGAAAGCATACGAACGTGCCTTTTTCCTCCCCTCCTTCTCCTCCCGACGCTTCCTTACCAACAAGGGCCCGATCGACCACCCCTGGCGACTCCATTCTCATAGCCTTCGTTCCCTCATTTTTTTTTTTCCTTAAACTCTCCCTACCGCCCCCGTCCCCGCAAATTCCTCCCGCTCCTCACGAGCGGGGAGTACAGCTTACCCCCGTCCTCCCAACGAAGATGTTGGCCCTGCCTTCGACATACCCCACCCCCTCCCCCTCTATCTCCACCCCAAAAGACCGTTTTTCCTGCATTGGTCATAAGACCTCTCTTATTCATCTTCTTAACTTCTTTTGACTTTTGCCATGGTTTTTGTGCTTTTTCCCCCCCCTCTTTTTTTCAGTCCCTTTGCTGTCGCACATCTTTCGTCGTTCATCTTTTCCAGAAGGCGGTGTTTTTCCCTTCTTTTTATTGAACCAGCCCCCAATTTTTAGGCACACCCGCACAATCCCCAAATTTCCGAGCGACCTTGCCCCCTCTTCCCCCACCTCCCCTCCCTTCACAAACCTGCTTCTTCGCAAAAGTTTATATCCCACCCAAACGTACGCTTATTCGAAAACCCTCCTTTGACCCCCCAAGAGCTTGAAACTGACAAAACCCAGTTTTTTTTTTTTTTTTTTCCTTTTTGTTTTTTCCCAAACTTTTACCCCTCCCCCTTTATGACCCCTCTCCTTCTTTACGAAACCTCTACCCTTATATAAGAGACGTACTTCCTTCTTCCCAGCCTCGGTAGGTCCTTTTATACGGCTCTCCGTACAAGCTTTAGTTCCTGTGTTCCTCCCCCCCCCCCAAAACTTCTTCCCAACAGCTCCCGGATTGCATTCGGGAACATCATCCTGCCTTCGCCATCACTAGCTTCCCCCACCACTCCTTCTCGTCACACCTTTGCTTTTTTCACCTTCCTTCCGCACCTTCCCTTTCTCGTCCCATCTTATCAAAGGTTCGGTCTCCATACCACAACCTCCGGCCTGATCAAGTTACCGATGATTCCCCTCCTTCCCATATACCTTTCTGCGAAACCTCAGTATTCAAATGTCCTTCTCTGACTTTCGCGCTCAAATAATTCCCCCCCCCTGCTTCTCAGTCCCGTATCTTAAGCAGCCAAGACTTCTCGAAAATTTCAGTCTCGTCTAGCTTCCTTCCTTCGTTTCTGCCCCTTTTCTCATACTTTCTTACAACACATTTGATCCCACTACCAGAGGCCGCGGCCCCCCTGCCCTATTCCCTTTTCAGATCGTGCTCGCCCCCCTTATACTCACACTTCCTATAGAACAGCCCTTCGTCTTGCATGGAACTTTCACCACCCCCCCCCCTCCCGTTTCTTTTCCTGCCCATCCGAGCACAGACACTTTCGTATCGCCCCCCCATTCTTCACGGCCCTTCTTTAAACCATTTTCCAATCTCCTTTCTCAATGGTTCTGATTTCCCCCTAAGATCCTCGTCGTCCCCTCAGCCACTTCATCACGAAGAATGACTAATTCCCTTTCCCCCTTTCCTATTTCCCGAGTAATAGTTCATTCTCTTCCCCAGTCTGTTCTCAAGCAAATTCGACTATCTCCCTCCCTATCTTCCCTTCTGCCCCCTCCTGCGTTCAAAAATTGTAGATCTTTTTACCCACCAATTCGAACTCCTTCTTTGTCTTCTGTTTTCGGGTTTTCTGCGTTTTTTTTAACACATATATACACCACTCTCTTTAAGCCAGAATACAAACGCCGCCTTTTGCATTGACCTGACAGATCCTCTCTTCCCCCTTAGCTGCCTTGACTCGCATCCCAATCTCTCCGGACTGCGAATCTTATCTAAGACGCTTAGACCCCCCTTATCCCTGATTCCCCCTTCCTCCCCCCCCCCCCTGTCTTTATGTTTCTTCCATGCTTGGCTACCGTTTTGTCCTTCCGTTGATTTCCCAATCGCACGTCTGCTTTCACCACGGCTTGTTCCTAGATACGGGCCTTTCATTTAACCCCTCATTCCCTCCTTCTCCTCTACGCTCTCGCCAAACCCTATTAGAGATCACAATTTGACAAATCCTCCCCTTCCCATTCCCCTCTCTCATACTTCTCCCCGCATATGAGTCCTTTGTCATCCCAAAAAACTTAACGTCCCTTCTCCGTCTGGCGGCTATAAAAACCGACCCCCCCCCAAAGATTCCACTCCATCCCTCTTTGATTCCCGGTATTACCTTTGACACCAATCACTTTATTGACTCCCCCTCCCTCTGAGACTTGCGTCTCCCCACTTCCCACACCAAAAACACACCCACCTTCCCAAGCTCTTAACCCCCTCCCCCCCTTATGCAATAAAGATACGGACTCTCAGTTTCTTGGAATCTTCGCGATTTGATCTGCGAGCTTTCAGAATTCCGTCCCCTTTGTTTC
>Ga0179593_1474906_pt1 | contig 12234 bp, 15 predicted proteins | sample CZODoug2_1_08_16_FD_185931 | JGI IMG/M metagenome (GOLD analysis project Ga0179593, IMG submission 185931) | Vadose zone soil fungal communities from Angelo Coast Range Reserve, California, USA - CZODoug2_1_08_16fungal (PacBio error correction) | ecosystem: Environmental > Terrestrial > Soil >... | reverse complement strand
AAGGTACGTTTTTCGGGGAGGAGTGTCGAACTGAAAAATTGGTGTTTCCCCTATTTGGACAAATTGAAAATCTTTTTTTGGTATCCGGCCCTTTTCTTTAACCTGTCTTTTCTACAACTTTCTTTCTTGTGTTTGTTTTTCCCTGCTTTACCTCTCCCCCTCAATGACCCGGGACGGACGGTTTCCTATCTATGCTTAAGTGATCCCCTTACCTCATTCTCCATTTTCGGCACCCTGATCCTCACTTCCCCGGTGTTTCCTCCTAAATGTCACGCCTCAACCAAAGTTACGAGTCGAGTCGCTTTATTTCCTTTTTTTCCTTGCTCGTTTCACCACTTTTCCCTTTCTCGCCATCGTAATTTGTCCCTTCACCCCCTGTCTCCACCCTCTTGTGTCATAAGGCAACGTGCTATTCTCCCAGACCGGCCTAATTACTGTCCTCATCTTCTTAATTCTCTCCCGTCTATCTTCCTTTCCCTACGCCCCCCCTTGCTGCGGACTTTTCGATCAGCTTCCCTTCTCTATCTTATCCCCCTTTCTTTCCCCCTCGCTTTTCCAACCGAAAACCGAAAACCCCCTTTTTTTCCCTTCTGATTTCTACCCACCCTTGCATCCTTCCGGTTAGTAATCGGGTAGGACTCCTCTTCCGGTCATCCGCGATCACTCACCCTTCCACAAGATCCTCGCCCCCCTTTCCACCCCCGTCCCTCCTTTTTGCAAGTTACTTTTCCCATCTTCCCCCGCACTTCCCCCCCAAGACGATGAGGCTTGTCTAATTTGCCCAGGCGTCTTCTACTTTTTTTTTCTTAAGAGCTCTTCCCCCTCTCCACATTGTCATATGACTACAATTCTGTCTTCTCCGTAATTCCTTCGATCTCCATTGTCCACACCCATCTCTCAGATTCCCCTTCGCCACGATTCCCTTCCCCTCCCCTATAATGTGCTTTTTTTTTCCTTTCGGATCACTCCAGAGTCGTTTTTCTCACCCTTTCCAATGAGCGCCCCAAGTCTCTCTCTCCTGTCTACTTTATTTCATACTTACTGTACCGAAGTAGGGCAGCCCTTGGCGATCACCCTGGAAGATTTCTCTTGTATGTACAATACATCTCTTTTACCGTTCTTTCTCTCACTGTTTATGGCTGAAGCGTATGACCCAATGGCCAGGCGCAAGCTTCTTCTATTTCTCCCCTCTTGTTGTTAATTTCTGCTTTCTTTCTTGCCATTGCATCGAATAGCCCTGTCGAGTCTCTAGAATAGGTAGATCAGATGTTTCTTGCCGCGCTTTCGTACTCCGTCATGATACTGACCACCCCCTCACTTTTTTTCTTCCCGTCTGAGTTTGAATATAGACAGCAATTATTTGGTTCTTCCTCCTTGCAATTCCTCTCTCTTCACAAAATGCGGAGTGATTTCGACAAATCCTTTTCTAAGGATGCATGAAGCAGGTACATTGCCGATCGCTGTCGCCGGATTATTATTTCCTTTTTTTATTAAAAGCTTCCTGCGTTGACGTTATGTCTAAGTGCCCTGTTCTGAGATTCAGTGTTTCTCCGATTCTGGGAGAAAACTTTCCCTCCCCGATATATTACTCCGTTAAGATGAATCTCAATTCCTTTGGAGTATGTGCTCTCTTCCTCCTCCATTGTGCACGGATTCCTTTTTTTCCTAATGACTGACTTGATTCCTTCCCCTTTTTTCTTTCTTTTGACTGTAAGTGTTCTGCTCCCTCCTGATGCTTTTTCTGTCATCACCTATACCGTCCGGTCATTGCTGGTAGTCATGCTCCCCCGAGTTCTTCCCCCCTTTAACGTCTTTTTTTCTTTCTTTGAGCATCCTCCTGACTCTCCTTACTCCTATCAGCAGTTGACGAGATCCCCCACTTTCCTCGGAGCGATAAAGAGTGAGTGGCTATATGACGCAGATCGACGGGCTACTTCCGTCAGCTTCTCAAGGAGACTATCTTCATTGCAGAGCCCATAGTTCATCTTTCCCTTACTATCCCGAGAGGCCTTAATTGTGTGGCATCTCCTCTAACGAAAGAGATGGCAAAGGTCTTCTCCCTTACTGTTGGTTTAAAAGAGCGGACTTCTTGAACCTTTAACTCCGTCGCGACGGTGGATTTCCACTAGGGTTCTAGACGCAGTTGGGCACATTCTCTTAGCTGTTTTCGATTAGACCAAATTTCCTCTTCCTTTCCCCTTAGCGCGAGGATCGGATGCCCCCGTGCCTTTGCAGTGATTGAGTTCCCGTATCTCGGCCGCCTGCCACCTGCAATCTTTTTTCTCTCTTCCCCCCAGTCAAAAAATCTACCAGCTTTTAATTTTGTTTTGTTTCCTCGTTCGGCATACACCATTGTCCTGATTTTTCCCCACAACTGTAATTGTGTCACGTTCCCTAATTCTCCCGGCCCCTCGGCGGTAATTGGCTGTATTTCTTTCCCTTCTTCTGATCACCTTAGCACTAAAAACAAATACCCATTTTTCCCTCCCTTCTCACGCGAAGTCATCCTTCCATATCGCATCTCTCTTTTCCTTGGTTTTTATCTTGATTCGGTATGTCTTTCAAACCGTCTTTTTCCTTTATTTATCTCCCACGTTGTAATTTGTTTCGGTTTTTTTCCCTCTCCTACTTCCGGCCGACGTTAGGCCAACCCCAATTTCCCTTTCATACGGGCCAGTTTGAGCTTCCCTCTTCCAGGGAAAGTGATTCCGTCACTGACGTCTTTTTGAGGTTCCTGAAATTTTGTTTCTCAGACCTCTTTCCTGCCCCTACTGGTTAAGTTTCCCAGTCTGTAACGGTGTCTTCGGAGACACTCTTTCCTTTTGCTTTGGGTTTCAGGCGAGAATGGTGGCCCGCAACCATGAACCTTTCTGCCGAGTTCACCTCTCCCTCTTCCAGTTCCCAGGTTCGAATTGGCTAGGTTCCCCCCTTCTCACCTAATTCCCACCTTTAGCTTCATACGAATTGAACGGCTCCCCTAGACCTTGAGTTTTTTTATTTGCTGTCCGATTCCGTTTTCCCCAATGAACTTTCTTCTCCTCCCCTTCCATCTATGTTAATGTAGGGTACCCCTTCATCCACGATGCTTTATTACTGTTCCCCGGCGGTCCTCACAAATTCGGACAGCTGCCCGTTGTTCCTATTTTCTGGATGCTTTTCCTTCCTTCGATTCCGCGATCTATTCCCGACTTCTAACCCAACTCCTATCTCCGCGTCCTTTTTTTTTTAAGATGTCTAAGAGGAACTCTTCGATCTCCGACTCTCCCTTACTGACCGAGCTGTTGATTGCACCCGAACCTACACAAGTCAAGTTTTTTCCCTCTTTTTTTCTGATAAACACATCTGTTGCGCATGCTTCAATTGCATGTGGTCTACTTTGATCCCTAGCGTTTCAAATTCTCTCACATCCCACAGTCATTACTCCGATTGTTCAAAAACAAGGTCCTTCTTTCCCCCCCGTAAGTCCCGCCCGTTTGCGGTAAAATGCTTCTCTCATCTCTGACAGCGTGCATCCAGTCTCTTTACTTTCTAATGAACCTTGTAGTCTCTCTTTTATCCGAGCATTAGCATCTTTCCAAAGTGTCATGAACTTCGAAGGCTATATCAGTCGTCCTTCCAGATCTCAATCTTCATACCATCATCCCCCCGAGCCCGATCGATACCCTCCCTTTTTCCCTTCGATGCCTGGATACAAGCAAAGCCGTCGATTGTCGAAAGTCTGGCCTGTTTTCATTAGTCAGACCTTCCTTCACTTCTACGAATTTTGGTTTTTTTCCTACTCTCTTTTCCCCCGCCTTGATGGGCGAATCCTGGCCTTTATCTATTCTTCTTTAGCTGAAAATTATCTACTATTCGTCTCACGTCTTCTCTTGAGGAACATTTATGATGCCAATGTCCATTTTCCCCTTCCCCCTCTCCTCCTTATGGTTCCGATGTTTTTTTATTTTTCTGTGAGCTCCTTCGCGCTCTTCCGGTCACCGTGGAATCTTTTCCTCTAATGCATCGATCGGTAGATCCGGCTTCCTTCCCTCCTGGCATACTGACTTTGCCATGATATCTCCTTTTTTGTCCCCCCGTCTCCAGAAGAGCGGTTGAAAAGACTCCCCCGCTTTTGTCCCTTTATGGTCCCGGCGCTGGACAACCCTCTAGAAACTGCGGATGCTTCGACACCCTATCGTGTTGATCTTCATGCATCTTCCGTGCAGTACATTCTCTTAATCGCTCGCCTTGGCGCCTTTTTTTGATCATGTTTGAGCTTTCGCCTCCCTTTTCTCAGCCTTTCTTCTCTTGCCCCCCTCTTCTTTCTTTTACTATTCTCTGAATGCCAACTGAAAGAGATAGAGGTTCTTTCGTATGAATCCGAGTCCTTCTTTTTTGGCTTTCTTTTCCTGATTTTGCGCTCCTCCCTTGTAAGTAACTGTCGGGTATGTCGGGGGATGAAGACCCTGTCGATTACTTTAAGCTTTCCCCTTTCGGATTGTTTTTATCTAGAAGCGTATTTATCGCTTTCTCTTGACCTACGCTGGTCCTCCACCGAGTACTGAGTCATGATGGAGAATCCGTCCCTCTGGTGTCGCCATCTTCAACGTGTTTTTCTTGTTTGCGTTTGGTTCCCCCTCTTTCCTGCCCTTGAGGATGTACTTCGGCTTTCTCAGATCACCAGACAAAAATCCTTGATGACTTCTATCGGATTTTTCCTCTATCCTTACCCTTCTGGTCAGCGAATTCATTCCAATTCCCTTCCCTAGACAGATTTTGCACTGCTCTTTTCTCTTAGGCTCTTTCGGCCTTTTTTCCAGGGGTGGAAGCCTCTCTTCCTATTTCCAGTGCAACGTACTCTTCCTTTTTTTGACTGTAACCCCGTGTTCCTCTTCCCCATCGCACCTCGACTCTCTTTTGCAGATCGACATTCTTTCTAGCTCCTTTCACCGGGTAGAATTTTTTTGCAGACTGCTCCCCGTTTCCCTGCCTACTGTACTCACGCGCGGGATCTTCCCCCTTCACTTCCCTTTTTCATTATTTTGTGTCATCGCTCCTTCCCCCTCACTTCCTGCATTGTCGAGAACCATTTTTCCCTACAGACCAAGTAGTTAATCCCCCTTTTTCTGAAAAAATTTCGTTCTCACCCTCCAGTCCCCCCCTCAGTTCTCCCCTTATCCTTCCATGCAAAATGTTTTTCTCTACGACCCGAGTTCTTGTGAATGGTCGTGTTGATTTTTCTTTTCCTCCTCCTTTCCTTCTATGGAAAGAAAAAAAAAATCACGAAAATTCCCCTTTTATCTCCCACATTCTTCACCTTAATTTTCATTTCATTTCTCTCTACCTATTTTCAAGTACCCTCCGTTGTTTTTATTATCTCTTCTATAATAAACAACGCTTGAACGTTCTGTGAATTACTCTCTGCTCCACTTTTTTTTTTTTTTCGTCCGAATCCGTGGGTAGGCACCCCGCCACTTTCCTTCGGAGTCTTTTTGCTCCTGCTTTCCATGTGATCAGGACTGGACTTTCTATTGCCAGTGAGCAAGTCCCCTTTCTTTCCGAATTTTCCCCGTCACCCCAACACTTTTCTTATCCGTAACGTCTTCTCTGACATTCCTGTTGTGGGTTTTCCTGGCTTCGCTGTCTCCATCCGATGAAAAGGGATGGCTCGTGTGCCATCTCCCTCGCGCCTGACAGTATTAGTCGTTCTGTCCCACACCGATCACCTGTCCCTAACCCGTGTCCTCCCTTCATTGGAACTGTCTCGCTTTTTTCTCCACGCCTTTTGCCGATGTCACCTCACCCCCCCCTTAGTTTTCCGTTAGAGTCCCATAGAATTCTGTTTTTTAGGACCACCTCCCACCTCTCTGGTTCTACGGCCTTCGCCATCGCCCGTCCCTATCTTTTCCTCTCTTCTGACTGTCATGGCCTCTATGCCTTAGACTTCGTGAAGATCCCACCAACTCTATTTCCTTTCTTTTCGTCCTGTCTATCGGAACCTATCTCCCTCCCCTGTACCAGAGTCCCGTCAACACCTTTCCTCACGCATTCTTGTTGTGGCATTTTCCTCATTAAGGAGGTATACTGTGGGAGGATCATCGTTTTCTTCCTCTACGAGTACAATCCCTGCCACGACCTCAGTTGCAAGACCTTCCAGGGAATTTTCCCCCCCTAATTTAACTCACTTTCTCGGCGTGCTCTTTTCTTCTGCCCCTATCAAGATGATTATTATTCACCCTCTCCCATGCTTGCTCTTTTTGATCCTAGTACATCTCACCGATCACCCAGTGCCTCGATGACGTATTCTCTCTCTCTCCCGAGAAACGGGTCTTCTCAGTCCCCCATCCATTTCTGCCGTGCGCCACGATCTGCTTCTCCCCTCATCTGGCTGTGCGATGAGTGGATCCCCCTCCATGCTTTTTCGTTTTTCCGAATAATCGCCTTTCTCTTTTATTCTTTTCATCGCTTCCCCTTCTCGCAGGTTTCTCTGTCACAACCGCGTACATACCTCTTTTTCCCTCCTTCCTTTTTGCTCTTCTCTTTGATTTCTTCTGTCCCTCCCCTCTATAACGATAGTTCTGTATTTGTCTTAATACTTACCCTATCCATGGTTCGCGACCCCGCTCCTTCTCCTTCTTTTCCCCCTGCTTTTTTTCCTGTCTGAGACCTTCGGCCGTGGCGCTCTGGCATCTTCTTTCTTCCCTATCTCCCTCTCTCGCCCTATCATTCCTAACTCTGCCCCCTCCGGCCAGGATATCGCACACCCTATTTGATGGCATTCTGCGTATCCAATACGGTTGAGTGGTTCAACGCCTTTCTTTATTTCTCCGGTCATTCTTCTTCTCTTTCAAATCTGTCGACCACGAGTTCTCTACCTCCATTTTTGTTCTTTATTTTCCTATCTGAGGATGGAATATATTCTTTTCGCGCCTTCCTGTTTTCTTGGGTCCAGGCTTGCTTCTGACTTCTTCTTTCTATATGCTTCCGTTACTCCTCTCCTGATTCTATGGTGAACTGCTTCAGTTAGCGCACCATTATACTTGACTACGTTATTCCTCGTAATTCATATTGGGAGTCTGGGCCTCGTCTCTCTTCATGCTCCACTTTCTATACCTTTTCCGTCATGTCTCCTTTAAAGGTTTCCCCCGTGCTTCTTCTTTCTACTTATTCTGGCTTTCCGTCTTGACTCGCCTGGTCTCCCAAACCCACCTTATACCAGCCTCTTTGAGATTTCCTCTGTGTACTCAATATGTTATCCCACCCTTTTTTAGGTTTTTTGTGTTGGTCCGCAAAGTTCTTCCCTTGGGTGCGACTCTGTTTTCCTCTATCCTGACGTCAAAGTCCCCTCATGGTATTCGTGACCACTGTTATCCGTTCCTGAAGAAGGCCCCGAGTAATCCTTGCCTTCATTTCGCCAAGTCGGATCCCAGCTTCAGCGCTATTCGTTAAGTTACCCGTCTTTTTTCTTCATGTTTCCCACAGTTCTCATTCCCCTTTCGTTTCCAGCCCTTTCATTTTTTTTTGTACACGTCTTGTCAATCTTTCCATCCCGGTCTCATATCTCCTGTGGTCAGCCGTTACCAATTCGGGCTATTCACTTTAACCTTTTTCCCTCTGTTCCTCTCATTAGCCACCTTTTCTTCCCTCTCGAGCGCGGACCGGAGGTTTGCCCCCGGTACCCTGCCTTTCCTTCTCGTTGTCTTCTTGTCAACCCCTTTCCCATTCCTCCTTTTTGTCGAGAAACCAGAACCTTTTTTCCCCCTATAAACGAACATTACGCGGCGTCCATCGTCCTGCGACCCACTTTTTTCCGGACTCCTCACCCCTCCTTCAGTCCCTGGATAAATTTTCACCTGTCAAATTTGCCCTACCTTCCCCCTTCTCCGGGGGAATTTCTTTGTGCTAGTGCTATCGGATTTTACAAGAAAAAATCACGAAACTACACCTTTATCTCCCACTTCCCAGATTTGCGTTTATTTTCCTTCGCCTTATATCTTACTTCTTTTTTTATCTCGATGGATTAATTCTACAACGCTTATTACTTTCGATCGTCCGTTGCACTTTGATTTGTTTTTCTTGCCATGACGAATGATCGGGTCAGACTAGGTCAAAAGCAAAATTCCGTTTCCCCTTGGACTTTTGAGAGAGATTGCAGTTTCCCGTGTCCGGTTAATGAATTATTTTTTCTTGTGATCGTTTTCTCCCCTATGATTTGTGTTACACCTTAAGGTATTTTTCCTGGTAACCTTTACAACCTGTGATTATACGACCAGCAAGTCTGTAGGGGTTTCCTTGATTCTGGCCAATTCCCTTTCCCTTTCTTCAAGGGTGGCTTCTTCCCTCTCTCTTTGACTTGGATATTCAATTTTCTCCTCCAACTTACCCCATAAATCACCTTGACTTTTCAGTGAAATTCCCTGGACTGAAAACCTGATTAGCCGTTGGATGTCCCCGATGTTTTGACCTGCTCGTTCCCATTACCTTCTCTCCTTCTGTTCCACTCTTGGACTTGTTGGCAACCACCGCACCCCCCTTCTTTGGCCTTACTGTTCCTCATCGAACCGGAGGCTTTACTATCTTCCCTTAGACTCTCACTGCTGAACCCTTCTAGTGTCTGTGTCCCCCCCAAGTCAAACTCTATCGCTCGTGACTTTTTTTCTTCCTTGTTCACGTTTTCGATCTCTCCCACTCGGCTGCGTACAAAAACGCAACCCACTACCACTTTCTAAAGTGGTGATGAGCACACCATCTTGCGCATTCTCGCCTTCGGCGTATCGGTGTCTTCCTCGGTCTTCTGTCCTCTCCTCCGCTAACGTCTGCGGTCCCCCTTCCGTTGTGGCCGACCTCCATGCGTCCCTTCGCAAAAAGATCCTCCCTCTTTTAGTTGACCCATGCCTTTTTTTCAATCCCCCCAGACATTCCCCCTCTGATTGAGTCGCCGTCATTACGTCTGCATCGATGTAGTTGTGACAAACTCCTCTCTTAAACCCTATAACGTGTACTTCGGCTAGTCAGCAAGCCTTGAGCCTTTCTCCCCTCTGCAAGAACCCCTTTATCAGCATGCAGTTCTGCCCGACCATTTCCCGTTTATTGGATTCCGGCCTGGATTCCCCTCAAAAAGGATTTCGCACTCCTTTCCTTCCTGAATCTTTCTCCTATGAGGTTGAACTCGTAGATCCCCTCCCGGTAAGAATTATTTCGGTTCTCTTTTACGTTTCCAGTCCGACTGGGGTCTCCGTTCCCTGATTCCTCTTCCTATGGGAAAGAAGAAAACATTTTTACCGCTAGTCTGAACGTGGGCTATTCGCTCAATTGACGCTCTCCCCCCCAGTTAATCTCTTCCCCCTTTTTTTTTTTTTTCTGAGAGCTATCTCTCTGGCATTTCATCGATTTTCCCGCACCTCTCGCCCAGACGGTATGAGACTTTTTTTTTCCCCTCAAGAGTCACTGAAGCGGACAGGATATCTTCCCATTTTTTTCCCTCTTAGGTTCCCATTTTCTAGATGAAGAAGACTTTTCTTTGGGAGTACCTCCCTAGATGATTAATCTACCTATCCTTCCCCCCTTCTTATCTTTCACTTGTTATTCCCTTCCTTAGCAGACCCATCTTTTTTCGACCCCATATCTCGTGGAGCCGTAATATAACACATTCTGAGCTTCTCTGATCTCTAAGTTCTCTTGCGATTCTCAGCCTTTAAGTTCAGATCTTCTTTTTCTACCGCTTCCAAGACTCTCATTTCTCCCCTTCCATTGTCCTCTAATAATATTTTTTAGTTATTGCAGATTGAGAGACTCTTCATTGTAAGAAACGTTCTGTATTCTGGTGTCCTCATTTCTCCTTTTCAGGTTGTCCCCGGTTCTTTCTAGAAGGTCTTTACTTTCTCCTCGTGACTGACTCTCTTCTTCCTCCACACGCTCCTCCTTTCATGAGAAAGCTTTTCTCCATTCCCCTTTCTTTAAAATGAGGGCTCAGGGTCGCGGTGGACGCAGTCTTAGTCCGGACTTCTTGCCGACTCCGTTCCGTAGTGCCCCAAATTTCAGCGTTTTTCGATATTTTTCTTTTATTTTCTTCTTCCCCCCGATCTACTCAGATAATGATTCCCTTCACTTAGCGAGAATCTCTCTCTAAGCGGATATGCGCCCTCATTCTTCTTTAGCTCTCTTTTTAGGACTTTGTTTCCGCACGCCCTTCCGATTTCAAAATGAGGTACGGACTGCCTTTCCTGTTTGTTCTGTTTTAATAGCTCCGTCTTGCCCCCCCTCTTCCTATTCTTTATCCCGTGTCCCCAATTAGTTGGTGAACTTGTCTATCCTTCTTTTCAATGAGATTCCTAGAACCTTCCTACTCCTTCCTTTTCTCGTTATCTTAGTTGGACACCCCCGGAAGCCCTGCAGTGATTGCGTTTCAGGAACAAACCCCCTCCAACTGAAACTACTTTTACTCCGACAATTTTCACCACTTTTACAGATTCCAATACCGTTATTTTCCTGTGCAACCTCTGCCTCCACACCATTTTCCTCTGATCATCCTTTCAAAAGAAGTCATTCGACTTTCAACTTTCACTTATGTATCAACTTGGCGGGACCTGCGTTTCTGACCTCTTTCTTTCGTCCATCCTTACATCATTTTCTCCCCAATCACTGACACACACAAAAGGGATCGCCACTCAATTCACAGCCAATCTAATGAGTTTTGAATCGCATCCTCTCTTTTAATACAACCCCACCCCTTTGTTTTTTTTTTTGTTTATTCCCCACTTCGGACGGATCTTTCCTTCCGTATTCCCTTGGTAAGTTTCGTGGTTTTTCTCTTCCATTCTCCTGGAACTGACTTTGATCGAGTCCCAACACTCCAAATGTACCGGAATCTGGGCCTGAGCGTCTATTTTTCAGGGAAGTTATCCGGTGATGGCAATTCTTTTTTCTTCGTCGCGGATTGGGGCGTCAGCGTGGTTGCCTGTCCACCTAATGGTTTTTCGCAGGTAACCTCTTTTTTAAAAGTTGGTCTCGGACAAGCTCCGCAGGGGGTTTCCTTCTGAGAATGTTCCAAACTGCCCCATTACTTGTCCTTTTTCCCCTTCAGCTGGCCGAACTTCCTTCCAGTCGGGTGTACTCCTGAAAAACCGTTGAGATCGCCCTTGGGCACGGCTGAACCCCCCAGTTCGTGAGTTCGACGGATGGCTTGTTACTCTATTTTCCCACCAAATAAGTCTCCCCTTTTTCAATTTCGCTGGTCTTGTCGCTGGCGGTTCACCCCCCCCACCTCTCTTTTCTCGCGATAATCTGCAGCGAAAAGTTCCCTTGCGCTGCTCCCGATTTTTTTTCTCTTGCGATTCTTCATTGTTTTTCTTTCTACGTTCCCGATCCCCCCCACCCTCTCTCGTGATCCGGGGACTTTTTCCCTTCTCACTTGACCTATCGAATCTTCCACTCCTAACGCCCTCATGAGTCCCCCCGAAAACCCCTCCCCCAGAACTGTTGTAACGGTATGGAGACACACAATTTTTTATCATGCTCAGCAGCCCTCTCTGTCTTTATTCACTGCTCGTTCATCTCCCTCCTATCCAAGTCCGATTTACAGTAAAGATGCAACTAGGCAACCCTTTCCTGCTTGACTTCCGGGACGTTCCCTCCCTTCGGAAAAGGAACGGAGTGGCTCAACCCATAATACCCAATTGATGATATGATTATTCGAACTTACTCTGCATCGCTTTTTCGTTTTTCAGAGTCAACCTTTGATCCTGTGCATTTCTCGTACGTCGGCAGGTATTCGCCGAAGAGTCGAGGCGAAGCTGCAGACACATCAGCTCCACGATCTATTCCACCTTTCTGTCCTTATGCATGCCTTTCCCCCGCAGGTTTTTTCTAACTTTATCTCATTTTGTATATTTTGTCGATCCAGGGTCCTGCCCCCCTGCTGAGATTTGAGGTTTTCTTCACGCACTTATGAGTTCCTACCTTGGAAGGTGGGAGATATACTGTCCTCTTCTGATTTAGGTCACTCCCACATTATTGCTTACCATTAAGGCGGGCTTGGTCTTCCTTTTATTTTCTGATGAAACGCCCCTCTCATCTCTCTCTTTTCCTCCATTCTGAGTTAGATACCTTGCGCTTTTCCATCTTGCCGTCAACGCTTGCCGACTCCCGGATAGCCATGTTTTTCTTTCCTACGTCATAGAATATCCCTTCCTAGCCCAACCCCTTCACGGGTGTTTCCGGTAAATAGCGGTTTCTCCTCCCCCATTTTCTGACGTT
>Ga0179593_1397150_pt1 | contig 12234 bp, 11 predicted proteins | sample CZODoug2_1_08_16_FD_185931 | JGI IMG/M metagenome (GOLD analysis project Ga0179593, IMG submission 185931) | Vadose zone soil fungal communities from Angelo Coast Range Reserve, California, USA - CZODoug2_1_08_16fungal (PacBio error correction) | ecosystem: Environmental > Terrestrial > Soil >... | reverse complement strand
CCTCCCCTCCGAATCGTTCTCTTAAGAACCCTAGAATGACCTCGCTGCTGCATATACCCGGCAACCTTCTGCTTTCTTTATCTCAGGACTTTCTCTCTTAGAGACCTTGTAACCTTTGGACCTCCGCTCCCTATTGCATTTCTATTTTCGCTCCCTCATCGTTTCCCGTCAGACGGGAAATGGATTCTTTTTTTCTAAAAATATTTCTTCCCCCCATAGCACGGTACTTCGGCCTTTCGCCTCTCTCCCTGGACACTTTCACAACTCCTCTCCCCCGACGGCCGATGCTCGATCTTTTTTGGGCAACATCCTCGGCACAGCCATTGACCAAAGGCTTTCCGTCCATCGCCCTAACCTCGTCCCTTTCCTTGTCGTAGTTCCCTTCCCCGAGTCGAGCAAAGACAACAACGTGAAGGTTCCCTGTGAAGTTTAGAACCACGATTTTTTTTCGCGACGCTACGGCGTCCTATACTTCCCCTAGTCGCCCCCTCCTTTTAGTCTCTTTTTTCTCCCGTTTTTTCCCCTCCCTCTTGGCCTCCTTTAGCCTGCATTTTTTTTAAGCGGGTCCCTCATTTTCTAAGAGCTAATTTGATGGTTCCCCCCGAGGCGACTTCGGGCCTTTTGATTAATGTTCTGTCCTCTTCTTTTCCCCTACGCCCTCTTTTTTTCTTTTCCCCCCCTCTAATACTCTTTAGCTCGTCGTGGTTGAAATTTGAAGAGGAATTCCCCCAGAGGGTGGACGTGATTTGGCGTTTTCAGCCGTGCGTTCTGTCTTGCTCGTATTGGTGTCCGGGCCCTCATCTCCTCCCCTCGGTCCGTCTCTTTTCATTCGAATGGACCCCCCTCGGTCGATGACTAGTTTCGCTCCCTTCGATGGTTGGGGTTTTTCGTGGTGGGGGTCCCAGCTGCGAGTTTTCTATCCCCCCTTCCTCCTATTTCCTTTTCCTGTATGAGCCCTATGCCTTTCGCGGTGCTTAAACCGCAAAATAACTTGGTCAGCTTTGTGCTAATCCGTGCAAAGATTCACCATCGCCTTGCGTTTCCGCGTTTTTTTGTCACTTCCCGTTCCGCCCGTTCTCTTCCCCCCTCTTCCCTCAATTAGAGCGTCTCTTCAGAAAGGCCCTCTTTTGGTGTTGTTCGGTGGTTTAAACATGTATTCTCGCCTGTAGCATCCGCTTCCGGCCCCGTCCCCCTCCTCTGACTTGCAAGGTCCCCCCCCCCCCCTTCTCTTTAAAGCGTGGTCCCTGGTTTTCCCAATCCTAATCTTTTTTCCTGCCGGTCTGATTTATTTTAACTTCCAAGCCTTCCAGCCTCCGCTTGCTTCCCCCCTTTCTCCTCTTAGTAGTCCCACCTCGATACCTTCAGAAGTTCTACAGAAGTCGCTGGATATATCCCCCTTCCCCATGTTGAAAGCGACGCCAAGTCATTGATTTTTCCTCATGACTGCCCGCCAGCTTTCTGCCCTCTTTCACCCATACGAGGATGCGTACGTTCTTCTAAGTTTTTTTAACGAGGGATCCACATGAGTGTGTACGACTGCACCATGCGGCTCTTGGGTCGCCATAACCCCCCGTTTCTTCCGCTTTTTTCTCCGAGTCATGCGATAGGAATTCATTCTTTGACTCCCCCAGAGCGTTCCCTTTCCCCCCTCTTCATTTCCATCGTCCTCTCCCCCCTCTCCATCGCTATCCCCACCTTTTTTCTTTTTGTTGGGACCCTGCCCTTTTCCCGGAGGTGGTGTTTTCCTTGGCTTTGGCTCATTGGCCTGGAGTTATCGGCGCACTGTCACACCGGACCCGAACAGCTAGCGGTTTCCCCCCCTCTTTTCTTCAAGTCCCCCCCCTTTCATGTTCATGCGATTAGGGCCCTTCCTCTGAGTAGCGCCCCTTTATTAGACCCTTCATTTCCGAACGAAAAGGCTCTTTGTATTTGTTTTTTGTACTTTATGTACCTTTTACCAAGCTCCCCTTCTCCATCAGAGTCCTCCCTTTCTCCTATGAACCCTATTTTCAGCTTCCAAAAAGCCTTCCCCGATGTTGGATATCCTTTTTCCTTTCTTATTCGCTCCGACCCCAATGAGTGCATACCTAACGTTTCCCCTCCATTTCCCTCCTCCTTCCCATTGACTGGGACCCTTCTCCCTTTCCGTCTCAACAGCCCAGGTTTTTCAGTTTTTATGGGCGTGCACTTTCGTTCCTTTCCATTAATTCAAATCCCCCCTTTTTGTCGAAAGTCCCCCCTTACCCAACATAATAACGCGTCGACGATCCCTTCCCTCGTCATTCCTAATCTACTTCGTATTGGCCCTCTCCTCCCCTCAACACCTCTCCTTCGAGTAAGTCCTTCTTCACTTTTTTCAGATACCGGTCTCAGAGTTAACCTCCCTTAAAGGGAGCCCTTTTGATTTTTTTTTAGATTCATAGGAGCGACAGCCCGGAGTCTTCTTTTCTTTCCTTTCCCCCTCTTCTCCCACCTCTTCCTCCTGATTGATAACTTCCCCACGCCTTTCCTCCAGAGTCATTTTTTTCGTCAGCCGTGCTTATTTGCCCTTGCCTCCCCCCCCCAACTATCTCCCTCCCCCCGCAGGTCAGTTTTTTTGGCGAATTATCCAAAATGTGTCCGAAGTGTTTAACTCCCAGCCCCTCTTTTTCCTCGTTAAACCCCGCTGAGGTTCATTCACCGGCCGGAATCTTCTTTCTCATTCTATCATTCCCTGTCCCTCCCTTCCTAGTATATATCCTCTTTGTGTTTGTGGAGTTTGCGATACGTGAAATTTTCCTTCCGATTTCTTACGATTGGAATTTTTGTCGATTTTTGTTTGTAAACGCTTAGTTCTGGCTTGAGTACAAATTTTCTCCTTCCCCTTCAATGTTTGGCAAAATAAGCACTGCTGTGTGAGATAGATTGGTTTTTTATGATTTCCCCGGGCCTCCACAAAAAGATTTTTAGGGATTTTTTCGGGACAAGGTTTGGGGTGTTTTCTTCAAAATGAAGTGAAACACTAAGGGGCTTCCCTCGACGGTTTTCCGTCCTTTTTCCCCCGAACGAGATCAAGGAGACCTCGAGTTCCAGGAGAGCGCCATCCACGAGAGCAGATCCCACCCAGATGCCAGCACCGGGGGGGCGATATAGCAGAGTATTAGTCTTATTCACCTTCCGTCCCTAAGCGTTAGCAAAGGACGGCCCGAGACCCGCAAGCCTTTTTCCTTTTCTCCGTCCTCCCCTATGGCACTACTCCTCTGAATTCTTACGCATTTTCCTGGATTTGATTTGACCCAGCGCGTTGTTTTCTGGTGTGGGTACTGCCCTTCCTTTGATAGCCCCCTCCTTTCTGGACTCTACGAGGACCAAGAACATGATTAAGATGAAACCACAGTTGCTCACCCACCCAAACGATGTTCGTGCTTCTTGTCTGTCTCATTCCGTCCCCGAGTTCCTCCTTTTCCTTTTTCCAGGTTTGCGGTTCTCGCCACTTTCTTCTCCCCACAAGCTCTGGTTTCCTTCTGAGCCAACAATTTTGGTTCCTGATTCGGGTTTTCCTTGGAACCTTCGGCCTCTGTACCTCTGCTTTGTTGTGCCTCCCCTTTTCCTCCCCTGGACAGTCCCAATCCCCCCCCTGAACTTTTTATTCTCCTTCTCAGATTTTTTTTTTTCGCTGGAAAACGAGGATCTCTGTTTCATTTTTCCCTGGGCTACTCGCCCTTGCCCTTTGTCCTTTCTCAGGAACCCTTCTTTTTTGCGTCATTGAAGGCAAACTATTTTCCCTGATTTGTCCGGTCTTTTGTCAACTCCAGCGACATGTGTGGCAAATCCGCACCTCCGGATTGAAGGTCGGCCAACCTCTAATCCCAAATTTTTCCCAGTCTCTTTCCCCCAAGAGAACCCTTACTAGGACCATGCCCCTTTTTAAATGGTTTTTGCCGATACTTCGTTTTTGACGATTTTAGGCCATCCCTCCCGGTTCCCGGTTCTTTTCTTACCTCTCTCTCCTGCCTCCCCCTTTCCCCCTGCGGCCCAGTGGAAATGACCGAACATAGGAAGTGCTTCTTTGAGTCCCGGAGTTACCTTCCGTGGACTTCGCTCCTTGAAAGCCTCATGGCGCTGGCCCCGGTTACCTGAGGGACCGTTATGTTTGTCTTACAAAGATGGATTCTTCCCTTTTTCTGTAAGCATTTGTTACCTATCAGCCCAACCTTTCTCCGTTTTCGTCAACCCAGCTTTTTCAAGCGATCTCAGTCCGCGCTTACTGTTTTTTTGTCGACTAGGCTGCCTTAATGCTTGCCTTCTCCCCCTTTCCCTTTTCTTTGGTCAACCCCTTTCCCGAAACCAGAGTCCTGGATCATGTCTTTTTTAGTCTGCGTACTCCCTACTGGCAAAAAAAAACCCCTCCGCCCCAACCTCCCTCCCCTCGATGTTTTCCCTTACTTGCCACTCCCGGAGTGGTCGCGCTTCTTTGACACGATGACTAACACCTGCAGGGCGCACTTCTTCGGTCCCCGTCCCGGACTTCTCTTCCTTCTTCCTTTTCATTTTCTATTTTTTTCTTTTCTTTAAGGTTTGCGCTACAGGCTGAGAATTCTGAAGTCCCTCCAATGGGCAAGGATTGCATACGAATATTCCCCATCGGCGGTTCCGTTCCTAGCTTGATGCTTTCTTTTTTCCTTTTAAAAACCTTTTTCCCCCCCCTGAAAGTTATACTTTCCCTCCGGAATCCCGAGGACCTTCAGTTCCTCGCCCGAAAAGCGCTACGAGGAGGTGAATCGCGGCCACCTCGCGGCCATCACCAGGTCCTCTTCCTCCCCCTCCTGTGACCTTCTTCCTCCTTTTTCCCTTAACTGAGTCTCGTCAAGATAAAAGGAGGTCATAGATTTTCCCATTATAAAAGGCAGAAAAGAAGGACGTTCGACCACGACTTCGCCTCGCTCCGTCTTGCGCTGCTCTTACCCCCACACTTTTTTCCCCCCCTCCCCTTCTACGTGACGACCCCTCATCGACCAGGTAGTTTCTACCCCCTCCTTCCAGAACGTGCCTTCCTCATCCTCATCCTTTGGTTTTTGAAGCTCCCTTACCTTAGCGTCTGGCGGGCGCCGTTTGGGTCTCCTTGAGGCCTTTGCGAAATTGTCTTGCCTCTTCTTTTAGAAGTTTTTTTTGTTCTCTCTTTTTTTTGAGCAGCTAGGTTGGCCGAACGGGCCTAAGTTGACTTTTAATTTATGCCTTGGTCCTCGTGTGGTTTTCCCCGGTGTTAGAGCTCCGTAGTCTCTTTTTTTCTCCCTTCGTGTTGTCCTTCAACCTTTCCTTTCCCTAGGGGTTTCGCTTCCCTTAGAACAGAAGGGATTTCCGAGGGTTGACGTTTTTTTAGCGACAGTTTTTTTGGGCGCCGTCTTGGTCGTTTGCTGATCTTGCCCGAGGACTATATGCACACTTGACAGTGTTTCTCTCCTTTTTTCTTATCTCGTCATCCTACCTTTTTCTCGCCTTCTTTTTTTTGGCAGTCCCCCCCCGATGGTGCCGGGGCTGTTAGATCTCGTCGGCGATTTTTCTCTTGTTTTGAACTTTCTTTCCCTTCAATTCCAATGAGGACAAGACACAGTAATCACTTTTTTCTGATGTGTTCGTGGATAATATGGCTGGGCTCATCACTTGCTTTCCGCTGAATTAGTTTTCTTTCCTTTTCTGAGTTCTTCCTAATCCTCCCTTCCCCCCGATCTTTCATTCCCATGAGTAGATCGATTTAATTGATTTGCAGCCCTTTTCTATAGGGTTTTATTTTGCTGTTTCCACATTATCAGGGGAGTCACCTCTTTTTTCTCCTGCTCATCCCCTTTCCTTCCTTCTTTTTTCCGAGTTTACGTCTTTCTGATCGATCAAGGCATGGGCAAGTTCCCCCTTTAGCCCCAGCTTCCAGCCCCTAAAGTCGACTTAAGGTCTTGTGATTTGACCTCGCGACGTTTCGTATAGTTGTCTTATTGAGATTTTTCGTTCACAATCCTTCAGATCGTTTTGTTTCCTCCTCCAGAAACAGCCGCGTTATCGCCTCCTTGCCCTTCCAGTGCGCGGAGAACCCCTCCCTCGGCCGGCCTCCCCATATAACTTTTTCTATGGCATTTTTTTTTCGCCTTGCGTGCCTCTCGTTGCGCTGTCCCCCCCCCTCCCCTCTGTGTGTGGAGATTTTTTAGGTTCCCCTTAGTGTGTAGCGTCAGCGCCTCTTATCTCTTGACCGTGCGAGAGTTCTTTCCCCCTCTCCCCCCCTCCCTTTTCTCTAAAAGTTTCCGAAGTAAAAAGTGATCCCCTGCATCTTGCACGCTTTTTTGTGGTTTTTGCTAGAGGTTTTGACCCCCTTTGCGTTTTTTCTTTCCTCCCCCCCTCCATTTTCCTTCGTTGCAAACCAAAGATCTTTTCATCGCAGGGTTGCCCAGGTGCATTCATGCCCATCTTGTGGGCTTTTTTTTTTGCCGTCTGCCTGCGATCCTCTAATGTGGTCCCTTCTTTAATACAAGGGGGAGTTCCTCTCTTTTCCTATCCGCCGCCCCCCCCCTTCCTCGTCAATGGTGCTTTTCATTTTCAGGAACCCTTTCCGGTTACATCATTCGCGCCGTAAGTGATTTTTCTTTTCCGACTCGTCCCCCCCCCCAAAATGGACCTCTAAGTCGTTGAAGGTCCCCCCCCTGGACGCTGGTTTTCCCCAGTGTTCACTGAACTGGCTTGCAAAAATTTTAACTCAGTTCTCTCCGCTTAAGGTCTTTTCTTTTCCGTCGAAGGCTTTCCCTGCCTAGAAATTCGATCGCCATGTGGGAGGGCTGAAGTGTTCGAAAAGGATTGCTCGGACCGCCTGACCTTCTCCCTCTAGTGCGAACAAAACAATAACCCACCCCCACCCCACCCCCCACCCCCCCCTCCACCCCTTGCCTTTTCCACTAAGTCCCACCAGCCCTCATCGATTCCCGAAGGGTGCCAGTCCTCCACTTCCTTGTTATTCTTTTTACCCATCGCCTTTCCCCAATGAGTAGGCCCCCTTTTCCTGAAAGTGCAATACCTTTTGTCTCCCGTAGCAGCGGTCCTTCCCCCACACACGTGTTTTCTCGCCTGAGTTGCTTGCGTTCTTCTCTTTTTTCTCTCTTTGGAAGATTGATCTCGTTCCAAGCTTTCTTGTGCCCATTTTTGTTTTTTTTGGTCCTGAAAGCCCTTTTCCGCCCCTTGTCATCCGGCTGCTTTTTTGAATTCCCCCTTCCCCTCCCCAACAACTGCCGTAGGTTTTGGAGATTTCCCCCCTCATTCCCACTTTCGAATACGAAGTCTAAACTGTTTGTCCCATCATGCCCACTTCTCTCGTTTCCCAAGTGATTTACATCTTCTCTTGCTTTAATGTCCTTTTTGAACTTTTCCCTCCCCTTCAACTTAACCGCTAGAGTCTCTCTCTCTATACTACGTGGTTGTTTCTCTACTGCTTCGTATTTCCCCTTCGGTTGCCGGGGACCCTTTTTGACGCTTACCGGATTCTGTTCTCATCTTTTGGTGGTAACCTGCTCCTCCTTGGATTGATGTCTTTTAAATTAGAAAACCTTTTTCCTTTAGAAGTCTATACACCCCCCTTTTCGCTAAGGAAGGATCCTCATGGGTCCGTTTTCGTTTCCCCCCATAACCCATAATCCTTTCGATTACTTTGGACCTTCTTCTCCCCCCCCCTTTTTTTTTTGGTCCAATCACTAATCATGACGAGTCAAATCCCCCTTGAAGCTTGTCCTTTTTCCTTTCGAGACAATCCGGGCGTGATTGATGCCCTGCTCCCCGAGAATATCTCCCCCTCAAACGGCGGAGTCCGGGGTTCTCTTGTTCTTGCTATCATCATGGCTCTTTGTTTTTCCCCTTCTCCTCTCACGTGATGGTGCGCAGGCGGGACCAAGCTAGGGGACCTTTGAGGCCTTTTCTTTTTTCCTTTGTAAATGAGGGAAGGCGATTCTATCGAGTTGTGGTTTTGATGGCTTTTAACCTGCAATTTTACTGGGTTCAGACCCTGTTAATCATGTTATTCCTGTTCTGTTTATACTGAAAGGCCTGTTCTCCCAGCCATGAACCCAGACGGTTACGTTCACACAGGGATCTTAACGTGCCTCTTGCTTTTCTTTTAGTCCTTGAATTTCTTTTTTTCCTCCCTAGCTTCGGAGCTATTCTTAATGCGGTTTCCCCCGGGTTCTTTCGGATTAGCCCGCGCGGTCCCACTCGATGTTTCTTCCACTATTCCGAAACCGTGCTCTTGCCAAGGATGGTTCTGTGGACTCGCCCCTAGCTCACAATTTCTGCTCGGTTACTGGCCCACAGCAAGTCCAAACCTCCTGGCACCCTTCCCCCTCCCCTAGTATGTTCCCTTTTCCAGGTCAGAGCTTTTCAATATACCCCTGTAATGGATATCGTTTCCCTAGGGACCCCTTGGATGCCCCCCTCCGCACCCCCATCCCACTCCGTTCCTTTTGAAATTCACCCCTAGGGTGGTACCAACTGACGGTCCCTTTGTTTGTTGGCCCCAGTTCCCGTTGTTACAAGGCTTGTGCCGCAAATAGCGTCCCGCCTGTTACTTTAAGTTTACTTTTTCACCCCCTCGAAGTTGGATTTTTAATGACTCTTTCTTTTGCGCTTCCCAATTTGACCTCTGGCATCTTGGATACCCGATGCGTTTTGCTCGTGGGGCGCAGTAGGATATCCCCTGTTTTCCCTCAACGAGTCTTTCAGTAAATTTTAGAATAGGGCAGTTTGCCTTCTCGAGGAGTGGTGCACCCTTTCCCGTGCAGGTGCACCCCTCCGTCTACCACCTCAAACTTTATATTTTTCGGCTTGGACGTTGCTCTGGCCCGACCACGCTTTCTTGTTCTGATTTTCGTTGTCTCCCAACCAGATTATTACTTGGGGAGGAATCCGGCCATAGATAAATAATTGACTGCCGCGTCCGGATCACGTCCTGAATATCGCTTTTTTCCACTATTCCTTCCCCTCCCCTTCCAACTTCTGGATTTATGAGCCTGTTCTTTTTGGGCTGCCTTCCCGACGGATTTAAGGGACTTTTGATGCTTTAAAACTTTTCCTTCCCCCACCCTTTTCCCTAGAGGTCATTCCTCATTAGATGGATGGATGTAATTTTTCGACTTCCCTTCGCCTCCCCCCTCGCGAACTACTGTGTTTTTTTCTGACAACAACGTTCTCAACCCCCTCTCTCTTTCTTCTAGGCATTTCCCCTATCATACGTTGTAGATTAAGGCGGAAGACTTGACAGTAATAAAGACCCGGTTTTCCCTTCCCCCTTCCTCGATGACTTCACTCTTGTTTTTGCCCACCTGATTAGCTTTCCACTTATTCTTTCTTCGGTTTCCCCTTGGGTTGGCGGAAAGATCAGAGATTGCGAAAGACCCTTCCCCCAAGATCCCACATTCGCCGACTAGAACCTACTTTTGGCCCCTCTGCTCGGGGTGACCCAAGCTTCGTCCCCAAGCCTTTAGTTCTTTTTTGAATTCGGCGAAATTCGGATACTGCCCCCTTCCAGATGGCCCTTTTTTTCGTTCTCAGAATCCTTTCCCTCGCTTCCCTCTGCCTTCAAATTCTCATAAGTTTTGGTCCTTTTAGGAGCAGCTCCCTTTTCGACTAATTGAGCCCGCTCTTGGAGGCTCTGTCCGCCCCCTGCGGGCACTTCGGCCCGGCCACTCTCACCTGCTTTGACGGATTGTCCCCAAGGAGAGCCGTTTAGGTCTTTCACAAACCCCCCCCCCCCAACCATTTTTTCGAACTCCGCGGCAATCATTGTCATTCAAGGCTCGGTTTTTTTACGTTTTTGACCAGATGCGCCTCCTGACTCTTTCTTTTCCTTAAGCTTGTTGTGTTGCTATATATCTAGGAGATTGGATCTTTGGAAAGTTTACTATATGCTTTGGTTTTGGTCTCTGAGGTCGCAGAGTTAGAGCCGGTCAGCTTTTCGCGTCTGTGCGTCTCAAGTAGTGGTCTTCCCTTTCCCCCTTTTGGATTTCGATTTTTCATTTGAAAAACCTTACGAGTTTGGACGTTTTCCCCCGTTGGATGTTTTTTTAGCATAATATGCTTGGCGGCCGTGTGTCTAAATTCCAAGGGAGACTTTTTCCCCCCTCGGAGTAGAAGGCCTTGCCAGGAAGCCAGACCTATTTCTTCTGGTCCCTTTTTAACGGTCCGTTCGAGGCCGTAGATGCTACTTGCCTCTTTCCTTCTTGGTTAAGAGCGCCATGACCTCGGGTCTGGGATTTCACTTCTACTTGGTGCCGAGTTCTTATTCTTGCCCTGTGCTCGTGGGCTCTAGGTTTTCTTTTTTCCAAGTCTCCCCCTTCTGACCCTTTCACCCAAAGCACACAAACCGGCAATAGATTTTGCACTCATCCTTCTAACGGTGTTTGGCTCATCAAGTGTCTAATCGCTCTGTCCTTTTCTGTTTGTGCTTTCGTCCCAATTTTCTCCCCGAATCCTTTTTTCATACAATTATCGATCGTCCATATAGGTCAAGAACAGTCTCTAGGGTTTGCTTTTTGTTTTTCCACAATTCGCGTGCAGTAGTCCATCACTCTTAGCGGACCTTCCCCTTTTTGGCCCCAAGGACCCCAATCGAGCTAAAATGGGTTTCCCCTTTCTCTTTTCACAGTGACTTTACTCCAAGTAGGCCTAGCCACGCACTCTAATTTTTCAAGACCTCCCCCACAGATGTGTTCCTTTCCTTTCAGATTACCTAGACGAGCTTCATCCCGTTGCGCTCCCCCTCCCGACTTTTTTTACTGTCCTTCTCACCTTCCATTTTGGTTCGCCCTCCCTCCCTAAGAAATTCAGAGTCGCCAGAATACTGTCCCCCAGGCGATTTGCCCCTTGGTGCCTTGATGACGAACTTCTCCTGGCGATGGCCAGCACCGCCTGGTTTCTTTTTCGTGAGAGGACTAAGAGTGTTTTTCTTGCGAGATTTGCCCTTAGGGGCTCCTTGGTCGCCCCTTTCTCAGAGCAATTCGGGCACCGCTGGAACTTCGCTCCTCCCTTTAACCAGCAAGCTCGCTTACAAAAGGTTCTTTAATTACACCCCCTCCCCGATCGAAACGCGCTGACCTGTTCGCAGGTGGTTCGAGTTTTTTTTCCCGTACCTCCCCCCTTTTTTTAGGTAGCTTACCGTATTTTGCCTCATGGTTCCTGAACCCAGACTTTTTTTTCATTCTGCCCCCCGCGGTACGGACACCACGTTGTGGCGCTTTCCCGATTAAGCAGGGTAGTTTTCAATTTTCCACTGAGACCCTATCATTCCTTACGTAAACGTTTGGTTCTCGAAGGAGGCTGAGGAGTTTACACTTTTTTACCTCTTCCCCCAGGTTCCGGGTTTTTCCCCTCCGCAGCTTTTAGCCTTTTTCCTGTGTCCCCACCTCCACATCCGACTTCCTCCTTTTTTTTTTTTTTGAATTGACGCTTTGAAGGCGTTCCCACCACCACACGCACCCCAAAACAATAAAAACTACCGACACAAACAACAACAACACCCCACCAAAATTTCTCTCTTCCTCCCCCGGCTCAACTTGGCCCCCCAAGTGCGCGCGCTCCGTTTTCGTTTCTTTCGATTCAGACCTTCACGTCTTTTCTTAAATTTTTTTTTTAGACTTTCGGACTCGGTGGTGGGAGTCCACCACATGGTTCCGTTTCCTCCCTGACTTCCAGGACCGATTTTTTCTCTCCAGTAACCGTTGTGACCCCCTTTTTTTAAACGCTTCACAATTTTCAGTCCCCTTCCAGAACTTTTCTTTTCTTCAATGTTCAATCAGTCCGTCAATTTTGTGTCCCCCTCCTGCTCCCCCAGTGACAATTTAAACAGGAATGTGATCCCTAGTGGTTTTTCCTATCACTGGCTTTCTAAGACCGAAGCGGTTTTTGTCCCCCGTTTTCGGTCCGCTCTTTAGTTGCGGTCTCCTCGGCGGAGTATGAGGCTTTCCTAGAGTAGGACTATCGTCATCCTCTTGTCCCGTCCCCCTCCGATGGTATTCCTGCCATGATCATGTGAGCCTTCTCCCCCTGAAGCAGCCGGCTTATGTTAGGTGCGCTGCACTCCTCCTCAAACCCCCGATAAAATGCCTGAATATATTGTTGTATTCACCTTTTTCCCCTGTGTGGCCCGGACCCCTTCTCCCCGTTTTGTCTTCCCCCAATACCACCTGAGCGAAATGTCCCCCTTTTCATTAAGATTCGAGCAGAAAGTACGATAAG
>Ga0179593_1348553_pt1 | contig 12234 bp, 12 predicted proteins | sample CZODoug2_1_08_16_FD_185931 | JGI IMG/M metagenome (GOLD analysis project Ga0179593, IMG submission 185931) | Vadose zone soil fungal communities from Angelo Coast Range Reserve, California, USA - CZODoug2_1_08_16fungal (PacBio error correction) | ecosystem: Environmental > Terrestrial > Soil >... | reverse complement strand
TTTCCTCTTTTTTACTACCCTTTTTTTTACCGTTTTCCCCCAGGCTGGCCACGGTTTTCCCTTCCCCGTCTGTTCCCAAATAGGGTTTTTTTCTGTGCAGAGTACGCCCCTTCTTCCCTGGCCCCCAGAGACCCCGACAGTCGAACCGAGAGAGAAATATCACACCCCCCCCCGGGCCCCCCCTCTTTGTGTGGAGGGTTTTGTTTCGTACAGTCTGTTCCTCATCAGTCCCGCAGCGAATACTTGCTTTGAGGAAGGGTGCCGACCCCTCGTGAACCCAATCTTTTTTTAAAAGTATAAAGGTTCTGAAAAAGTCTCTTAGCTTAAAACAAAGCCCCCTGAGACTGAGGTTTACTTCTTTTTGTTTGTCCCTCAGTAAGACAATGTTTAGTCCTTTTTTTTTTTCTACCATGGTTCCGCCACTGGTGCCCTGCATCAATGTTGTTTTGCCCAACTTCCCCCCCCCCCACCCTACATCGTGTTTAAACCTTCCCCCCCCCCTCCGAGTCCGTTGAGCAAATCCCCAATTTCTTCGCGGGTCTTTTCTCGACCCCTTCCCCAGGGCTAAACCCTTCTTTCCTTTATGTTCGCCCGCGGCCTTTTTTTTTCCCCCCCCTTTTTTTTACTGGTTTTGTTTTCGTCACTTCGATTTTCTTCGATTTTTCTTCCCCCAGCATTGCCATTCTTCCCCCTGGTTGCCCTGGTACCCCTTTCTCCCCTCAGATTTGGCCCGATTTTTTTTTTTTTTTTTTCTTGGGGCTTTCGTTCTCCCTTTACAAGAAGGAGGACAGGGCAACCCCCCACACAGGCCAGCCCACCACCCCTTCCTCCTCCCTGCAGAGGGACCCAAGTCCCCCTACGTACTTTCTTTTGCACATGGTTCCCCCTTTCCGCCGGGCGCCCTCCTCTCTTTTTTTTTTTTTTGCCAGTTCTACCCCGGCCCCTTTTTTTTTCTCACCCAAGCTATACTGACCCGTTCTGGAAACCGCCTTTTCGCTTTCTTTTTCACGGTCTCTTCGTTTTTGATTACCCACCCACTTCCAGCCCACCTGGCTTGCCACGTACCAAATTTTTTCCCCCTGTGGTGGCTGTTTTCGCCCCCTCTGAATGGACACCCAGTCTCCCCCCAATTGAGGTATCCCCTTGCTCTTGCGACCCCCTGCCCCTTTTTGGGGCGGAGTTTCTAGTCCGTTTTCTCTTCTCTTTTTGTAGGTAATTTACTCCTTCCCCTCCCCCAAAAGATTTCCAAAGCTGATAATCTTTCTCTCCTCCCCTTGGTCCCTGTTGTTTCGAGTTTTGAGGATCACCCCGGTTTGTTTTTCTTTTGTTTTTTTTAACACCTCCCCCCCTTTCGTGGGCTTGGAGCCCTGAGCGGCCCCCATCTTTTCCCCCCGTGGACCTGTTTGCCCACCTCCCCCCCCCAAGAATGGTTGTCGGGCCTACCAAATTTCCCTACACCCTTTGCCTCGGCCTTGCTTTTTTTTTCTTACCGTCCCCTTCAAACTTATTGTGCCCGTGTTTCTTTTTTCGCTGAATTTTTCAGCTGAACTTTTTGAGACCTGTGGCCAGTCAGCTTCTGAACGTCTTAACTCCCTTTCCTCGCCGTTTTTTTATTTCCAATATGAACCCCCTTTCTTTCTCCTTTTGACTGAGTTAAAGTTATATATGGCCGGATCCCGCTTTATCCCTTTCTCTTTAACTCATGGAGGTGTTCACTTTTTTTTCCCGTCCTTTCCCAACTTTTTTGGCTTTGCAGCCGGCGTCTCGGCTTCGCCCTGGGGACTATTTTTTTTTTTTTTCACTTCGTGAACCCCTTTCCCTCTTTGTTGTTTCTTCTTTTTCTTGTTTTTTTGGTGTTCTTTCCCCAGAACTCGTTACTTATCCCTTTGCTCTCCCTGGATGCGGATTTATAAGCGGTTTTTCGCATGTATATCGATCGACCCCATCCCACGTGGATTCCGTCATCATATAAACACCATTTCACAACAGAATTTTTTCTTCCGGAGAGGATTAGGTGTCGAGTCGATTTCCTTTGCCCTCTAAGGGCGGTTGTTAATCCCACCTCACCACCCAATTTTTTTTCTTTTGGACCGCTTTTTTTCCCAACCCAACAAAGTTGTCCGAATATTTTCTCGGGCTTTGGTCCATGGGCGCCTTTGGACGGGACCAGACTTCATGCTGTTTCTGTCGGCCGTCAGTCTGTTTTGTGTTGGAGGCCTACATTTCCGATGCCGGCACTACTTCTTTCCGTTTTGTTGCGACCCCCGGCCTTTCCATTTTCCGACAAGAGGGCCGTAATCTTCCCCCTACCGCTAGCTGACCCCGCAGGCCTTTCCAAAACTTTATTCGAAAATCCTGTTTTCGGCATACGGCCCCCTCTTTTACCTTCCGGAGTGATATATTAAGTCCGTCCACGTGAAAGGGTCGGGTCCATCGCCATGACCAGGAAGGAGTAGTATACCCTCTTTCTGGCTGAGTGTTGCTATACGTTGGTGTCCCAGGCTATTTCCCGTACCTTCCCTGTTCCCACCCGAAAGTTCACCCCTCCTGAACTTTTGTCCTTCCCATAAAGGTCCCCTTCTTTCTTTCCCAGTATGATTTTTCTTTGACATTTCCCTTTTTCTTAGGACGGTCATCCCCCCACTGTTGGCATTTAGCTTATTCTGTTCAAAATCCCCTCCGGTTTTTGTGTTTGTCCCTAAGCTCTTCCCTTTTCTCTTTACGTCCCGTCCCCCGCTTGCTGGTGGTTCCCTTTCGTAGGATGTTAGAGAGGTGCCCCTGCACCCTACTGGGCCCTTTTGCTTTTGGCGTTTTCCCCTCTTTCTCCTGGCGTTGGTCCCCCTGTTTTCCCCCCGCGAGTTAACTTATCCCCTTGGAGTTTTTATTCCACCTCTCCTTTGTTGACGCGGTTGTTTTTCCCAACCGGACCCTTTTCCTTTACCAGCTCTCCCCCTCTTGAATTCCTTTTACCTGGGGTGTAGTTCGCCAGTGCGCTTTGGGTCTCCCCGGCCGGGGTTGGCCTTCACGGCGTCTCGATTTTGGGCACGACTTCCCCCTTGCCATTTCCTGGTCGTTCGCCACTGGTTTTCCTCCTCACCTTATGTAGGCTCCGTCTCGGGTTTGCTTCGCCCTTTTCCCCCCCTTGCCGTCAACAGGCGATCTTTGTTTAAAACCCCCTCGGGTTGGTTCTTTGTCCTGACGGTTTTTCCTCTGGCTCCTAAGGCCCGAAAGTATTTCTCCGGCAGAGTCGTGCGTTGCTTTTTTTTTTTTTCGTTTCATCACACGGTTTGTCGATTCGATCCGCTGCGGTCTCGAAGGATCCTCCCGGTTAAATTGTCGTGGCCCAGGAGGTCCCGTATGTTTGTACACAGTCCGTCCCCCCCCCTACTTGTACTTTAGGGGCTGTTTTCCCGATTTTTATCCTATTTACTGTAGCCGGTCTGCTTACCTTTGAGGTTTTTTTGAGTTTTGTTTCGCCAGGCCCCCCCCCGGCTGTCCCTTCCGTTCTGGTTTTGCGGCGGGGGAGCTTTTCTTTGGCGTTCATCGTTTTCACGTCCCCTAGGCCCCCGCCCAGTTCATTCTTTTTTTTTTTTCGTCTTAAGAAAAAGAGATACTTTCTTTCTGCCGTTTTCGATTGTAAACGTGAAACCTTTGACCCCAGGGTTCTTCTTTTTGACCCTGATCCCCCCCCACTTTAGGAGAGAACCTGTCGTTAAAGGAGGGTATTTGTTCTACATTCACTACGAAAGGTTGAGTTCTTTGTCCGGCCTCCCCCCCAGTGTTGTTTTTTTTTGGAGTTAAGGGTGCCGATCCTTACTTGTATTTTATGTAGGAACCGGTCCTTTTTCATGTCTTTTTTTTTTCTAAAATAGCACGGCTGTTGTACTCCTTCCAATATTCGTCCCCATCCAGATTCGGTCACCCTTTCGTCCGTTGCTTTACTTCCTAGTTCCTTTTTTTTCACATTCTTCCGGTGCCTTATCCACTCTCCTTTCCAGTTGGTTACCCGTTGTTATTCCGTTGCCCCTTCTAATTATCTCGGTTGGAAGAAGTCCTGGGTAGTTCATTTATTTTGTGACCGTGATAGGCCCCCAACTTTATTGTAACGGGAACCGGCCTTTGGTAGTTTGAGTTACTCCACATCTAGCGCGCCAATTACGAATTTTTAACCTATTTTGTTTTCCCCAACACGTCCCCGGAAGAGGGCTTTGTTAGTTTCTCCTTTTACGTTATGTTTGAACGTGTCACTCCAGGATCTCATCCCTTAGAATGCATCCGACGGATCTAGTTAAGTTTATTTTGGTAGTTTTTCTGGCCCCCCGCCGTTGGGTGGTTCTCCCTTTTCTTGGGAGCTCGGATGTCCCTGGTCAAGAGTTCGACTTTTTCTTTGAGGATCCGGTTTTAGATGCTCACCTGTTGACCGGGGCCTTGGCTTTCGAACTCGTCCAGTCTTTTAGCCCCCTCGTGACGTCTCTTACCTGGTCTTGCTTGATTTCGCGCGTGTGCTCAATCATGATCTTTTTTTGTTTTTTTAAATGTTTTTTTCTGCGTTCGTTTCCCATAAACCCGCGACTGCGTGAATTTTGCTTCACGCTTACTTGCCCGCTGTTGCTTGTTACCGGCTTGTTGGAAGGTGGCCGTTTTGCCGTCCCTGGCTTTGCGTAGTCCCTGTGCTTCTTTATGTCCCAGTATTTTTTGAGTGTCGTTCCCCTAGACCAGTATTTTCGATGTCCCCCACCCCCCTCTTGAGATCAACCCCCTTGTATTGTTTTTTTTTTGGCAACGTTCGCAATACTAGCGTTTTACACTTTAGCCCGTCCATCGGCTCTTCGAACTTCCTCATTTTTTCCCCGTCCCTTCTTTTATTTTGTCCGCTCTCTTATTTTATTTTACCTTTTCTCCGGTGTCCATCACAGAGGAGCCCTTTTATGCAGGCACCTGACCCATTTTTCCTTCGAGGAATCGGGTTAGTTTCCCCCGCTGGAAAGGAACCAGTCCCCTCGCCTCCTTCTTTCTCCTACTACAGTGTTTTGTTGATCTCCGCTTGACGGGGCTTTCCATGGCTCCCACCGTTTTCCCGGCCGTCCAAGACCCAGTTTTTTCGGGCCTTGGCCAAGCATTTTGCCCTCGGCGTTTACTATCCCAATTTCTTTTTTTTAAGGCGTGCTCTACCACAACCTCCCTCTAGCATGTTACGAGAGCGACCGAATAGTTCTTTTTTCCCCCTGTGTCACTTTTGCTCCCCCCCCGGAGTTTTTCCAGTCAGAGATGGCCCCCACTTATGAGTTACTTCCCAAGGTTGCAGCGGCCCTTATGATTTTGTGGGCCACCCCTCCTATGGGGTTACACACTGTAAGAATAGCGGTTTTCTTCTAATCCCCCCTCTACATTCAAGGTCTGGGTAGTGTCTACGTGTTGCACACTTGCCGGTCATTAGTAACCCAACCCGGCACCCCCGAAGTTTCGTGGCCCACGGCCAGATGCCTGGCGTCGAATCGTTGTTTTCTTTGAGGAACAATAAATGCACAACCAACCGGGGTTCCCCCCTTCAGGCCGTGTTTCCTTTGCAACCTACCCGGCCCCCAAGAAAACACCTCTCCCTTTCAGTAAAGTTTATCCGTCTTTTTCCGCCCTCCCCCATCAGATCCGGTCTTTTCCGTGGAGTCGATTTTCCGTTACTTTAAACCAGGTGGGAACCCACCGCTTCAACATGTTTTGAAAGCGTCCGTCGAGGTGCAACCAACCTAACCAGGAGAATCGAGTTGGTTTCCATTTTTCGCTTGGCTCTCGTAGATTGCAAACTGAAAACCTACTCCCCTTGACGCCCGGAAAGGGTACCTCCCTGAAACCATCGCCCCCCCATCAGTTTGGCAGGGCCCTCCCTCTGTGAGCGTTCCCCCCGGTTCCCCTTGCTCGTTTGCCTGGGATTCTTCGATTTATGATTCGTTTCTTCCGTAGTGTAGTCTACAAACTCCTCGATTGAACGGTTTTGCTTGGACCCAGCCGTCTTTTTTTGTTTTTAGTGAGCTCGCCATCCCTGTTGATGCCGTTTTTGTTCTCGAACCACGACCCTATTTGTCACAAGGACGTCCCTCGGTGGCCCCTCTGTCTTCCAAAAGTAGCCTGCTCTGAGGGTTGACGAAAAGCCTCTTTTTAAATCTCTTCGAAATTTTTTCCCCAGGGAGTACTACTGATAGCAACGCAGCGGCTATGGCGCGGCGGGCGCTTGCGTGAGGAAGCTTCACTCGTTCATATGCGCTTCCCTGTTTCCGTCCTATCAGTAGGGACCTTGACCCGGCCCTAAATAGTGCGTAACCCGCTCCGCGGCCGGGCCAGTCGCTCCCAGGCAGTGGCCTCGACCTTGCGGACAACAAACCTCAACTATTATGTTACTGGACTACAGGCATAGCCCTCTGACACAAACGTTTGTACGGCCCCCCACCCCCTTTACCGTTTGTGCAGGGTCCTTTACCCTCCACACCATTCCTCCCCCACAATTTGAAAGCCCTTTTTTTTTTTGTAAGGCTTCTCTTTTTTTTTTTCAGCACCCGTCATGCTCCCCCGGCGAGGAACTCAATGGAACAAATTGGTTGGCGGGCAGGCAGGATTAAACTTGTTCCAAGTTCCTGATTGGTCGACATTCTAAACCCGCGTGTTAAAGATCAATGCTTTAAATGGCCTCCCCTTCCACTGTGCAATTTTATTTTTTTTCCACTTTTTCGTCCCCCGCCTGGTCGCGCGCCGTTTTATTTGCACAACTACCTGATCGTGAATATGCTTCTCTCTCAGCCTTTATTCATTACGGTTACAGGTTTGGGAACCTGCACCATGGTCTATAGCCCCCCGTTGACTATGCGATTAGAAGACGACCTCCCAGCACCTGGGCGCACCGTACGCCCCCCCCCAAGCCCTCCGGCGGAGGGGAGCGGGATTTTAGTTTTTTTTTTTGACCCACCTTTAGCCGCCGTGGTTTACTGGCTTTTTTCTTTTTCTTCTATCGTGGTCTCTGCCATGGCGAGCACACCAACCACATTTTTCTTCCCCCCGACTTCCTGTTTTTTTTCCTGATTCCCCATGTTGCAACCCCCCATAGGCCGGCGCGCCCGGTGAGGGCGGGGCTGGGGGGCGATGGCCGGCGTTCTCCCCGATCCATATAGTGGCTGCAAGCCCACACCTCCCAGTTTTTTTCGGCGCGCTCTTCTCCCCCCTTGTCTGATTCGGGACAAAATTTAAGACCCTTGGGCACTGGGCCCACGTTAGCGGTTTTTTTCGTTTTTGACACGAGTCAGTGTTCGAGGGTGTTGTTCCTCATTGTCATTTCCTTTCCTTGGCCCCGCCTCGTTTGCAATTAATAGGTCGTCCTTAAAATGTCCACCCCCCCCCATCTTGATTTGTGCCTGTCCCCCCCTTCCCATTGACCGGGCCTGTTGATACCCTTGCTTCATCGCGCCCTTTCCCCCCCCCCTCCCCCAAAGTTCGTGTGGTTCATTTTAGTGGTCGTCACCGACCGGCTTTTCTGTTCCCCGAGATGGTCGGCTGCTATCCTGTTTCCCCCACCCGCTTTAGCTCGACCGACCGCGGCCCCAGTCAACCGCCCCCCCCGAGCTGTTTGTCCCCCTTTTTGCGCGTTTTTGTTCTCCCTTGTACTACATCGCCCATTTTGCCCCATTGTGTGCCTTTCGCGACGTCCCCACGGGCCCTCTTTTTTCTATTTCTCTTCCCCTTTGTGTTGTGAGATTCATAACTCTCTTTCTTTGGACGGACGTATCCTTGCTTTTCTTCTGGGGCCGACGAATTGGTCCGCCGCTTTGCGCACTGCCATTCTCGTGGGCGGGACTGCCGGTCTTCATCTCTCCCTTTTTGGCCTTGCCACCGTTATTTCTACTTCGACTCTCTCCCCTTGCCGGATCGGTCTCCCCTACCTCGTTTGACCTGCCCACCCACTTGCTTTCCGTCCCTTATAGTTAGGGTTGCCTTTTTTTTTCCCCCCGGGTGTTAGGTCGCCCGCTCGTTTCTTTTTAAGTTCCACGTCTCCCCCGATCAGTTGTGGCAGGCTTCTTTTTCCTTTTTTTTTCGTATGGTTCACCGTTCCCCCACTCTAAGCCGTGCAGAGTTTTTTTTTCCCCGATTCTTGAGCCCTGGTCCCGTTGTTACCCCCAGCGATTCACGCTTGTGGTTTGGTCCCCTCCTACCAGTGGCTTTGTTCCACATGCCCACCCTGTTTTGAGCGGCTCGTGGCGGAAAGTTGTCCCTCCGCTCCACCGCCGAACGAGTACAGCTTCTTTTCTTGATTGAGGTTGTTTGCTGTCTCACTTGTCGATTGTTTCGCTCGCCGTTTTGAATCTGTCCCCCAGCTTCATGAGTGTTTCTTTCCCCCGTCCTATGTTCTTGGGTCTCCCCTTCCCTGCTTTCGCACGCGCGGACTCTCGGTTTTTTTTTTTTACCCCTGATGGTCGATCTGCCCCGCGTCTGTCGTCCCGTGCCCCCTTAAACCACCCGCCCCAATTCCCGGGGTGCGCTTGGTTTTGTTTTTTTTTTTTTTTTGTGGTTTTTGAGTTCTGTGTTTTTCATATGTGTGATGGTTAATTTTTGCCCTCTTGCCCGCTTCTCCGCTGAGCACCGTCCTCTTTTTTTTCCCTTCGCAGGCAGTTGCCCCCTCGTTCGGTTTTTTCTAAATTTTCGGCCGGCTCGATGGGTCCTTTACGCCTTTTTTTTTTTCTGATAGATGTCACCCCAACCTCCTTTATCTCCCCCCCCTTTGGTTGTCGGCTCCAGGCGTTGCGGATTGTCTGGCATTGAGGTGGTCGATTTGGTCAACAGCTTCGGCAGGTTTTCCTTAGGTTTTTTCCCGGTTGTCACTCCAGGTACGTTTGTGCTTTTTTTTTTTTTTCCCCTCTTTAGAGTAATCTCGCCCTGCGTCTTTTTCTCGTTGATGACCCGTTTCCTCGCCGTCTGCTTCGACAGCCCCTTTTTTTTTTTCAACACGCGATCCCCTTTCGGCCTGCCTTAGGAAGATTTTATTGATAGTCTCTTTTGTGAAGGAATCCCCACCCCAGAATTGTAATTCTTTTGCCGTTACCCCCTAGGGCCTTGTTGGGATATTCCCTAGCCGACCCCTGCCCTTCTAAACACCCTGATGTCTGTTTTTTGTTTCATTTTTCCCTTCTGTTTCTCTGCACTTAGTTTTGCAAACGCCCCCTCCCCGGCTACCCACGTTGCTCCCAGGCCCTTTTCCCTCGAGGATCAGCGGTCGTTTTTTTGGTCGATTTCGCGGCGGCTTTCAGGCGACTTTTTTTCCTCGCCCAGGCAGCGGTCTCCCGGTGATCTTTGGGCCCGGTCCGATGCGACCCCTGGCCTCCTTTTTAGCGACCCGACCCCACTTTTCCTCTCCATCCGTAGTCCGGTGCTGATATTGGTGCTTTTCCGGCGACCTTTTCCAATTGCGATTTTTTTTTTCCTTGCCCTTGTCGTGTCGCATTTTTGGTTCCCCCCTCGTTCCGACGAGGTTTAATTTTTTTTCCCCCGAGAAAGAATGCAGGGTGTTTCATTCAGTTTGGATTTGGCCCCTGAGCCGTTTGCATGCGCATTGCCATGCTCTGATTCGCACGTAGCGGTTACTCTTGATTTCCAAAGGAGATGCTGAGTTCCACCCTGAGCTGTTCCGCTAGGGGGATTGCCCCACGGGTCTTTAAATAGTTTTACGCCGGAGGAGTCTGAAACACTGTCCCCTCTTTTTAAGGGTGTTTTTAGCTGTCTTTGCGACTCAACTAGTTGTTTAGTCCCCCCCCTGTAGAGACTAGGAAGGCCGCCCTGTCAAATTGGTGATTCATCTTGCGCTGTTTTTCCGACCAATTTTTATCTATTATAATACACGTTTGTTGGTTTTGTTTCTCTACGGATCCCTCGGTTTTTTCTTCCTTATCCCCTATCCCGTTATTTTGCCAAAGCTGACTCACGGCATGTTCACCCCCGACTTTTGGGTTCTCCCACTCCTGGGCTGGTTCCTTTTTTAAGGCCTAGTATTATGACCCACAGTCATAGAGTTTCTTTTTTTTCCCGTCAGCGTTAGTAAGGCTCACACTTACCCCAAGTAACGCGGCAGTGCCTGGTCCCGCCCAAGAGATCCCCTATTTTTCCGGCCCCCAACTTTTTCAAAGGACCTTGTCTCCGTTTTTCTTTGGTTGGACATGATGGACACTAAAGATTGTCTCGCTTATCCGCCACGCTCCCGGATGTCTAATGGGTTTTTCTTTTTCCCATTTGAGCTCCTTATCCCGACACCCCCACCTTCCTTCGTTTGACCCCCGGCAACGGAGCGACATTCGTTTGATTTTTTCCCCATAACCTCTCGCCCGGGCGCCCCTCCCCTTTCCCAAGGCAAGACCAACAGCTCGGTAATCCTTACTTTTCTCCGAGTTCTTTTCTTTTACCTATTTTCTAGTCCCGTTGTTTCTCAGTGAAGGAGATTTCCCTTTACTTGATCCTTGACCGTCCCCCTCCCCCTCTTTTCCCCCGTGTGAAGCGCTGCGCTCTCCTGACCCAATTGTCCCCTTACTTGAAGAAGCGCCCCTTCCTCTTCCCCCCCACACTCCGAAAAGAAACCCAGACGTCCTCCGCGGCCCTTCAAGGCTCTTTGCAATGAGGAATGCTCCTTGGCTTCCTTTTTTATACGCCCTGGAGTAGCCCCAAGCTCATTTCCACACTGTTTTTCCGGATGTAAACCCTTTTTTCCGATTTTTATGTCCTCTGGCTGTTTTCCCCTTTTCCAAGGCTTTTAACTGCACAGTCCCCCCCTTCGCAAGTCTTTTGGCCGATCTCCGGCAACACGATGAACTCCTGCTGCCTTTCAGGGTCTCCTTTTCTTGAAGAAGCTTGCCCCGGCGTTTTCTATCGGGTTATGGAAGATTGCTCTGATCGGCCGTACGATTTTGCGTCTGCCTTCCCCCTCGAAGGTCCCCCTTCTGGAGAGTTCCTGTCGAAGCGTGTCACCCTTGATACCCCCAATTTGCATTGCTCCTTTGTTTCCCCCTCTCGCCCATTGTGCTGTTTGTTCAAACGACCACTTTCGTCCCGTTCCTAACTCATTCTCCCGCCCTCTGTTTCCCCCGTATTTGACAATACCTGACCCCGCTCGTGCGACACCCGCCACTCCCCCAACTGAAGCTGAGCTGGGACTCTTTCTTTTTTTTCGACCTCTCCCACGCTGTCATGTCTCCCGTCTGATTTTACTTGCCTTGCAAATTTTTTTCCCTTTAAACCGTGTCCCCCTATCTCTCAGAAGAAAGACCTTTTCTCCCCTCCCTTGCTGAGTTGAGGAAAAATTCTGGATCGACTTCCCTATCAATAGACCTTAAAGTTCTAGACAAGAGCCCCCCTGGCTTCTCCGCTCTAATGGCGTGTCCCCCTTTCTTTTTTTTCAATTCTCTAAACCGGCCCTCCCAGGGACTTGAGAGTGTCCGGTCCTCCGAAGACATCTCTCAACCTGACAACCGTCCCGTCCCGGTCCGTCCTGCTCGGTGGGCGCTTTTTATGGACCAGTTTCACCCCCTATGGGCTCGCCTTCTTTTTTTTTTTTGCTGCTTTTTCCCCCTCCCCGAGCCGGCATGAGTTTCTCCTCTCGACCCCCTTCTACATTTATTTGCCGCCACTCCCCCCCCTTATCCCCCCCCGCAAGGCGTTTTTGCGGCGGTGTTGGTAGGGTGCCCCTAGGGTTCTTTTTTTATAATCCGTTCCTGCCAGTTTCCGGGACATCCAAACCTTTTTTGGCGGGGGTGGGCCACAAGTCGTTGCATGTCGCACCTTTTGGGCCCCCTTTCTGCGTTTCTTTCCACGTTGCCCCTGAGCCGGCCTTTGCCTTCTTGCTGTGTCCCGTACGTGCATCCGAAGCCCTTAGGTTCCCCCCTCCTGTTGATGTTACTGGCGGACCTTCCAAAACCTTGCTTCTAAAACTGTTTTCTTACCTGACCCTCCTTGCTTTCCCAGTCAGGTTCGATGGAGCGGTTCCCTTTTCCCCATCCCAAAGGGTAGGTTTGGTCCTGCTGTCCTTAACGACGAGGTCGTTTTACCCCTTTCGGCGATTTTTTTTTTTGGGGTTCGCTTCTACGTTTGGTCTTCCACAGTATAGTGACCCTGCGACGTTCACGTCCCCTGATGTATCCCACCTCCTGGTCCGCCGCTCGGTTGTCCCGAGGCCCCCCCCATTCAATTCGTCGGGACGTCTCGTTCCCACCGCAG
>Ga0179593_1402296_pt1 | contig 12235 bp, 9 predicted proteins | sample CZODoug2_1_08_16_FD_185931 | JGI IMG/M metagenome (GOLD analysis project Ga0179593, IMG submission 185931) | Vadose zone soil fungal communities from Angelo Coast Range Reserve, California, USA - CZODoug2_1_08_16fungal (PacBio error correction) | ecosystem: Environmental > Terrestrial > Soil >... | reverse complement strand
GACGTGGTTCCATTGCTCCTAGTTCTTGTGGTCTCCGTCCTCGTTTTTGTGGGGGGGTGTGTGTGTTTTTTCCGATCTTCCTCGGCAGAACCGTGTAATCCGGGCCGATTCCGCTTTTTTCCGGTTCCCCACCTATTGCGACCAAGGCGGAAGTTTCGTCTATCTGTTCTTCCTCTTTGCGCCCAAAGTACCTGGATTTTTCCCCCTCCAACAAGCCGGCGATCTCCCGTCAACAATTTCGTTGTCCCGTCCTCTGCTCGCTTGGTATCGGGCGTATTTATCCGCCCCTCCCCCCAAGTTCCATTTTTCACACAAGTTCTCCCTCACGCCAAACGGCTTTGGGCAACTATCGGAATCCTATTCATTGGTCTTTCAGACGAAATTGCCATCTTTTTCACTCCCTGACGACGGATCGTTACCCAGATCCCGGCCAGATAATGCTGAAACACAGCCCCCCCCCTTTTGGCCGGCTTTTCTGAGTTTTGGGGCGTGGTAGATCTTCCGGACTCGGAGCGAAACGCCTCCTCCCCTTGCCTGCTTCTCTGTGTCTCCCAATGTGCTCGAAAGTGGCCCCTCCCGGCGGGAAATCCCTTGGTTGGCAAGCGGCTCTTTTTGCCCCCACCGTTTTTTTAAAAGGTCGTGCCCTCGCCGGCGGTAAGTAATTTACCATGTCCCCCTACCCGAATCGCCCGCCGAGTGTTCTCGCTATTATTTTTTTTTTTTTTCCCCACTATTCATAACCCATCAATCGATGTTTCCCGATTGCCTTCGTGAGTGACACATTTTCCATTGTCCGCGCATTTCCCCAATCGTTGAGTTGCCTCTCGGACTTTTGCCCCCCCAGCGACAAGGCATATTGTCCTTCGCCCCAATCGCTCAAGTTATTTTTCTTCTGTACTTGTGCCGAGCCGGGCAGCCGTAGTTCCTCCACTCTTCCTTTGAAAGCCGGTTGCTGACCTCTGCGTGCGCTTAGGGACAGTTGTTCACCTCTTTTTCCACGGCTTTCCAATTGTCCTTCCAATAAAATTCATCGACCACCGATATGTCCCTGTGCCTCCACCCTCGTCAATGTCCCATTTCCCTTTGTTATGGATGCTCACCCGCCCTGCTGGTCGTTGGGGTCTTCCGAGTTTTCTCTGGCCTGGCTGGGACCAGATTTTTCAGCGCTCATCAATCTTTTTCATCTTTTGTTTTTTTTCACGGACAGGCGGCACAACCGTGAATCACGCTCGGTGGTAATAGAAGAGTTTTTTGTAACTTGAAGCAGACCCCGCTTTCCCAACGTTCCACGAAATGCCTCTTCACTTGCCCTTTTTTTAGACCACCACCAAGCGCCTGTTCAGTTTTCCTTCAGTTCCGAATGGACCGAGGTGAATTTTGACCGTGGTGGACAAATTGCTGGAGGTTCATTACGAGTCATCTTTTCCGTCGTCGCGACGCATGTCCCCCCTCCGTAAGCGATCTGAGAGCGCTCATTCGTTCGTTTATTACCTCTCTTTTTAAAATGTTGTTTCGCGTGACGCATGTAACCGAGCAGCCATTGGGAGCGATTTCGGCTCGCTTATCCTGGGACAGCACTTCGCCCTCCCTTTCTAAGTCGTCGTTCTTTGTTTGCCGTCCGGAATCGGGTTCTTGATTTCGATCTTCTTTCGCAATACAAAAGGCGATGGCCCGCTTCTCGATCATACAGGGTGATGGAGTTCTTTCTCAATGCCCGATTTTCCTCCGTTATGGAGCGATTTCCTGCCCCTTTGACGCTGAGTTGCGCCTCCTCCAGTATTGTTCCTGCCTGTTTTCTGCCCGATCCCAAGAGATTTTGAGATTGCGCAATTGATTGCTTTTTTTCCTGTTGGAAAGCTCGTCCGACTTGTCGTTTTTTTACGATCCTATCGTTTTTTCCAGCGGCCTCGACCCCAAGATTCCCCCCCCAGCCCGAGCAACTAATTCTGAGTTTATTTTCTCCAGATCGTTTCTCTGTTTCACTGAACGGCCACAGAATTCGTCCCTCTCTTAAGGACCATGCCTATGACCAGAAGATTTCCTCTCTCTTCCAATCCTTTGGGGGGTAGAGAGATGACGCGGAGTCGTCTTTGTTTTTCCCCGCATGGTTTTTTCTTTTTTTTTTTTTTTTTTTTTTTTTATGCCGTCGGCGGCCTCCCCTCTTGGGCCGACCTACACGGTCGTTGTCAGTTCTCGGCTTTTTTCTTCGCTATGGTCGAGCCTCTGGTTCCTGCTATATCTTACCCTTCGCCCTCGTAGACGAGGGCCTGGCGTCGCTAGCGCCACCGCCCATTTTTGGCCAGCTCTTGATGTTTTTTGTTGTCACTTTGTCCCCTTTCCCCATACGGTCTTAGTCTCACTAGATCACTCGCGCTTGTCGTCCTCGCTCATCCATCTCGTCCCTGTCCGGCAATTTCTACAGACGACAGCACCCTTTTTTTTTTTGAAGCGTCCCCTCCGAGGTTGATTGGCAGAAAGAATATCGCAAGACTCCCTCCCTGCCACTCCGCGGCTCCCGTCCCCCTCACGACTAGCCCTTGCCACCTAGCAACGCAGTAACTCCTTCATCTTAGCTTTTGACACTAGATTATAACTATACTCGCTTCGGTTAACATGCGTCGCGGAGCCTTTTCCCCCGTTTTTTTTTTCCCTGCATCGCTCTCCCCCCCTAGCTACTGCGGGTCTTTTTTAAACATTTCTTTTTTCCCTCCGAAGCTGCCGACCGATTTTTCTCCCTCATTGTCCCCCCTTTCTACATCTGTCATTCTGTCACTGCCGGCCTGGAACCCTTTTTATTTGTTGGTTTCCTAAAACCACGCACGTGCTATTTTGTGGCGTGCAGTCGTTCCCTGGAACGCGGTCTTCGATTTTCACCTTTTTCTTTTTCAAACTTCGGTCGGAGCCTCGTTTCCTGACGTTATTCCTCCCGCCGGACGTCCCCACGCCCCACGCATTGGGTGATGATTTATCGTCCATCGTGCCGCCATTTCACAGGAGTGCGCCGAACTCTGCTCACCCAGAAGACAGCTTTGTTTCTTCTGATGTCAGCCGTTCAGGTCATCCCGAGGGCGGGCCTTGGCCTATCGGTGTGAGGCATTTCTTGCTTGATGTCCTGACCCTGGCTTCCATGCGGGTGTAAAACTTCTGGCAACCCGGTCCCCCTCATACGCACGCAGTCGTTCCCAAGACTTTTCGGGAAAAGCAGGCAGTTGTTTTTTAACGACGCTGCGTCCGCCCGTACATATGCAACAATCTTCGGCTTGTCTGACTTCTCCCAATTCCGGTTCTCTGGTTTGCATCCGATAGGCCTCTCGAACGAATTGATGCTCGTGTCCCCATGTCCGGGTCTCCGGACTGGTGAGACCATGCTTGAGGTTCTAAGTTTTCAGCGAAAATCTCGCTTACTCGGTCGTCGTCGCACGGTAGGGTTGAACCGTCCCAGTCCTTTTGCCCTCTGGCGGAAGGGTCCCGTAGCGAGTTGGCAAAATGCTGACCCCAGACCTTGAATTGCCGCCGATGGGCCTTCCTTGCAAGATGTCCCGCAAAAGAAGCCGGGCGGTCGCGCGTTTTTTCTTATAAGTAGAGCGTCCCCGCCCCAACTCGGCCCGGAATAAATGATGGGGCCTGTTTCAATCTTTTCGGGAGCTTGTTTCCCCGTCCTAAGTCGTCATGGCCTTTGAAGCTTTTCAATGTCGTCCGCTCCGGTCTCCCTTGGCGGCACTGCCAGATTCCTGTTCTTGCACCCGCTTTGGCAGTGGGGTCCCTTTCATTATGCCTGGCCATTGGAATTGTTTCGTTTTTATCAACGGCCGCTTCCCCCTCGACTCAGTCATTGCGCGGCGTCATTGCACCTTTTCTTTCTTGCGAGCGCGGCTTGTTGTCGAACACATTCAATTTACGCCCGGCCCTGACCTCCCTTACGCTTTCTTCGCCTTGGGCGCATCTTTTTTTTTTCCGCGTTCTCCTCAGGGGGGAATTCCACTGCGTGGCTTTTTGCCGAAGTCCTATCGTTTTTTGCGAGCTGTACACCGAGACCTTTTAGCCCCCTTTTTAGTCACCAACCTTCTGGGACATTTGACGGTTTCATTATCTATCTCATTTCCCGTTTTTTTGTTGAGTTAGATCATCCCGTAAACGTCCCGCCGGTTCTGCTCGAGGTGAGGTGTTACGTCTTTTCGGCTCTTGGCAGATCTGCGTCTTTCCCCTTCTTTTTTCAATCAGAAGATCCGCGGGAGGGGCCGAACCCCCCGATTGCGCCCAAGGCTCTCCCTGTTTCCGTCCTGTTCTGAAGGTTTGCGCAACGATTATTAGGACTGTTCGTCCAACACCGCAGGCGATCTTGAACCCCCTTTACTTCCCGGGACCATTGCCCCCCTGCAGCCCTTCCGATGTTATAGGGCGTCCTTTACATCCCCATTCAGTTTGGAAGAAATTCAATTCCTCCTCCCTTTTGTTCCAAACGCATGTGTCTCTGAACCTTGATAAGCCTTTGTGCTGTCTTTGACTACATTCCATCTTCAAATCCATGCCGCGGATTTTTTGGTCACCCTCTTCCAGGCAGATTCATGATTCCAAAGGGAGCCAGTTTCATTCGGTCGGCTCCGCTTTTTTGGCTTGTGACCTTTCTACGGCTTCCTCGAAACGAGCGACCTGTTCTTTTGTCATGCAATAGGGTCAGCAACTTTTTAGTGACGGGCAATTCCTGTTTTTGCGCGGCTTTTTGACAACATTTTTCCCTACCCCTTTCGTGCCATTAAGCGTGATTAGGCGAAACAGCCTTACCGTCCCCCCCTACCGTTGCCCCTAGCCGCCGATTGGCTAGCGATTCGCCTTTTTTCCACTATTCCTAACCTTCCCATCGCTGGCGCTCGATCGGATTTTTCACTTTTGATTGCAAGAGAAATCAATTCTTTCGAGATTTCTCCCTTATTCCCCAAGCGCCCCGGAACTCTTTGACGCTCACAAAGAGCCGCCAGTAGTTTTGCATCTTATGGTACGGGGCCGAACGCCCGTCCTATTCGCACAACCTGTCTTCGTGCCCGAAGGTTGCTGGTTCCCAGTCAGTTTGGACGCTTCAGTGCGTTGTCCAGTCTTTTTTCGTGGTTTCCCCTCATTTCTGGCAAGGACAATTAAAGGCAGCCTGTCTACCTTCTCATCTGCACCTGATGCGCCCTGTAAATGCGAACCTTTTTCTTTCCATGATAGACGACACTGCTTGTCGTCTTGCGGCGTTTACGGCCGCACGCCGATGGTCGTTTTCGGCCCACCGATGGCAAGCCGATCATCACCCCCCCTTGATTTGGTTGTTCGCCGGCGGCGGCAGGCAAACCGGGCATCACGCTTTTTCGACGAGTTTTTTCACTTGTGTGATCCTCTGACCCGCTTTCCATGTCCTTTCCCCTTTGCACGCCAAGATGCTTCCTTGCTTGTTTCTCCCCCCCGCTGCCTTTTTCCGTTCAATTCCATTTTGTTTGTTCGCCTGACGGTTTGCTGGCAAGCTGGTGGAACTTTTTTTCCGGAGCCGCTTGATCGAGAAGACGTTTACACGTCGCGTAAGCGAGGTTGAGCTCGCTTTCGCTCGAAATTTTCCTTGCGTCGCTCCTCATGTTAACCGACGCGTAAGCTCTTGGAGATCTGTTGGATGTCGTCGTTACTGGTTTCGTTGCCAAGACGCCGTTCCAGTGTGCGTCGCGCGGTTTTTTTTTCAGCCTGCCTCAGTGTCTTGTTTCTCTTCACAAACAAATCCCCTTTCTGCAGCTTCATCTGATCATAGGGTGCTGTCGGTGGACGAAATTTCCAATTTTGGGTTTAATCAGGTTCGATGTAGGCTTGCTTTTCGGCCGTTGTTCTCTATTGTGCCTGATACTCCCGTATTTTTTTTTTTCGTCGTTTTGCAATCCCTCCCGGCCTTTCTTTTTATTTCGCAACCGGTCGCTTTCTGCTAGAGACGCCAGTCCCGCGTTCGCCGATTTCTTTGGTAGATCTCTTTCCAGTGATCGTTCCTTTTTCTCCAAAGCCCGATCACCACCGGACCTGTGTTCTTTTCCCCTCTCCTCTTTCGCCGAACGCCCACATCCGCACTTTCCAAAGACGGTAACGGACCAGCCCTCTTTAGCCCTGTTTCCTTTCCCTCAGACTGTGTGGGTGTTGATCTATGTCGTTTTTTTGATTCCGGTCCCTTTTTTCCGAATTGTCAAGCGAATGTGTGCCTTTTTCGATCGGGTATTTTCCGGGAGCTTTTCTCGGGCTTTGTGCCTGAAGCGTTCGTTTTTCCCTCTCCGCTGGCCGCAGATCTACCCTTCCACGCCTTTTTTGGCGGTCGTCCGTGCTAGAGCAACTTCCATATTGTCTTTGCAATTCAATCTTCTGATCGGGCGCGAACCTCTTTTTCGTTTTTAGTCTTCGTGCACTCGCTCACCTCGCGTTCTTCCTTTTCCTTTCCAGATCGACCTCTCCCCCCCTGAAATTTCGTCACAGCCGACTCCCCCATTTCTTCTCGATGAAGCGGCCTTCCTCGGTTGATTGGAAAGTAAGCTCGACACCCAAGACTATTCAGTCAAGGCACCTCCGGTTTTTTTTCCTCCTATCAACTTGCGCGGCAAAGCATGTACCCTTTCGGCGTACGCGATTGAAATAGCTATCCCTCTCTTCCCTTCGTTTAACACTTCGCGAAGATCACTTCCCGGTACTCCCTGATGCGAAATCTGCTCTCCCTCGTTGGCTCGTTTGGTGTTTTAATCTTCGGCCGACGAAGAAAGGGAGACGCGTTCCTCCCCATCCTTGTCCCACCAGCTGCCTTTTTCCCCTCGTTCAGGCGGTAAGTCGTCCGGAACAAGAAGTTTCAGCGGTGTTTTCGAAAACAAGAACGGTGTCAGCCTGAGTGTTTGATGCAGTCTAAACTTAACGAGGTCTAGACTTTTCCCCCAAACCTTCTTCGGCGTAGCGCCGAGCGTGATGCCCGTTTTTTCTTTCCCCCCCCAATCGAACGCATTGGTTTCTTCGCGGCCATAGTTGCCGCCCGTTGACCTCCGGGCGGCTCCATGGCCCCAGACGACAGCTTTTTCTTTTGCCTGCCATCTTTTCCTGTCATTGACGAGTGGTTTTTCCAGGGACCGATCGTTGGCCCAGGCAGTTCTTTTGATTTTCCTTCCCCCAGGTTGCTCTGTTCCCACGCTAGTGGACACACTCACGACCGCGCATCCCGCCTTTCATCAAACCGTGCGGGCAGCAGGCAGTTGTTCTCGACTGCCTTCTTTCCCCCCCCCCCTGGCTCGGCCCCCGTACATCTGCACCCCCCCTTCCCCTTCTGCTCTTTCTAAGTAAATCCCTTCCGGTCTGTGTTTTTCATCCCGATAGGCCATCCTTTCCTCCCCTGACTCGCGTGTCAATGTCCTGTCGCCGCGGTCCTAGTTAGAACTTGCTTGATTGTCTTGTGTTCGTCGCTGACCTGCGCTGGTACTCTTGTGTCGCTTCGTTCGGGTTTGTCAGGTAAAGGCCCTGGTTAGAAAGCGCCGTTCTTTCATTTAACCCCTGTTCTACTTTTTGGCAACATCTCTCCTTTGATTGCGCCGAGGGTCCAATTCGGCCCCGATTGTTGGAAAACGACGCCGCCGAACTTTTTTCTAGTCGTTTACGCCTTTTCTTCCCGTATAGCTTCCACGACCAAAAAATCGGTCTTTCCCTTTCTGGCCTCCATGATCTGGGCAGTTCTGCGTGTTCCCCCTCCCTTTCCCGTCGTCGGACTTTTTGAAGATGGCAATGTCGCCCTCCGCGACGGTGCAGATGAGGCTTCGTTCCTATAGTTGGCCTCGCTTTGGCCGTGGGGTTCCCCCTCCCCTTCCCCAGAACTGATTCTTCTTTATCAACGGAAGCAGATAAATCCCTATCCCAGTTTGGCCGTCCTCCTCCCCATTTTGCCCGTCGTACGTGAGGCCGTGAGTGTTGTCCTCACTCCAGATGGCTTTTCCGTGGACTGGACCACTTATTGCACGATAGACGACGCTCTTAGACTGGGCGCAATCTGTGGTTTTTCCGCCAGCGGATGCCCTTTTGTTTTCTTCCACTGGCGTGCCGTTCTGCCGAATTTTCTTTTCAGCGCTTGTAAACGAGACCCACGCCGCACTCTAGGAACCCAGCCGTGCAAAGTTGAAGGCTGATTTTCCTTTTCCTCCGTTGTTCTTCTAGATCATGCCCCTGCCAACTGTTCCCCCCCCTCTGCTCGTTTCGTGCAGGCGGTGTCTCGGTTACCCCGCGATGCCCGTCGTAGGCAGAACGCCACGCCTTTTCTCCCGATCCGCTGGCGGACGCCAACTATTTCCTCCCCATTTTTTCTTTGCTTCGCTCTAGTTTCCTTGCCGTGCGCCCCCGGCATGTTCTAATGTCGACCACCAGACGGCGCCTTGAACTTTTTCTTCTTCCATTGCCTGCCGAAGCTCGCGGGGGGTTCTCGTTCGTCCTTTCTCACGCGCCAATTCCCAAAGTTCTGGTTTTTTTCCGAAATTCACCGTTCGGTCACGCCACGGCCAATCTTTGCCGAAATATCGGAACCTTTGCCCGTTCTTCGACAATTCTGTCCGCCTTTGTCGTCAAAATGCAGACGATGCGTTCACCCCGCTTCCCCTGCTATCATGATGACCCATGCGCCCCCGCAGAATATGCTGGACGGCCCGCCTCGTTTTTTTGGAGGTCGCTTATGAATAGTTAGGCCCCCTGGAGCGACATTCCCGGCTTCGTCTGCAATTGTGAAGAAAGGGTCCCCCAGCCGTTATTGTCAATTCCGGTGGGCATTCTGATTTGCCCCAAACGTCTACCTGGGAGTTGGCAATTCGCGGCGTCGGTTAGGCCCCAGTCCTGTTTACTCTCTCTTTTCCGGCCATTTAGACGCCGATGGGTAAGGAGAGATTCGATCGTCCCTATTCAGAACTCATCGCTTGATGTTTTCTTTCTCGCATTGGCGTCTGAACTTGCAAAGGCATCAATTCGTTCGAGATTGTCTCGTTTTTCTGCCCCAGAGCCCCGGCTTGTCTTACTTTCGCCCAAAGAGCCGTCAAGTCGGTTTTGCATCTTTTTTTTTTCCGTTTAGAGGGCATCCCCGCCGTTCGCCCCAACAACTTTGCCTTTTTTCCCGCCGTTTTAGGAACCGCTTTCGTGCTGCGCTTCGTGGTTTTTCCACGAATCGGGGCCCAGCATGTCACATGGTCCCAGGCACAAGCCGAACCTTGCCTTCGACACTATTTTCTGCGACCGCCCTCGTCAATGCAAGTGGGCCCCTGTGGGTTTTTCTAGTTTTTCGGTTGGTACTTTTGGCGTTTTTTGCCACGCACGCCCTTTTTAGTTCCTTTTACAACGATGGCCGCGCTTCATAAACCCAATTGGTTTTCGATTGGTTCCGCCGGCGGCCACCCCGGGCATCAGCTCTGATGCCTCGACTGTTGCTCCAGGTGACCTAGACCCCCCCGGCCGTTAAAGTTCCAGCCTTCCCGCCACGCCCCGCTGCACTTGCTGTTTTTCGCCCACCACACATCGACGTCATTTGGGACGGCTTTGTCCTTGATGGCACTGGCAAGTGTGGCCCAGATGGCCCGTGACGCTTTCTGCTTTTCCGGCGTCGCGACTTTATTTCCTTCTCGCGTACGCGAAGGGCTAGCGAACTCGCTAGCCTTCGGAGTCGGGTTAAATGCGTCCTTCTTTGTCACCGATTTTCGTAATCCGGTGGTCTTTTCCGACGATTTCTGCTCGCCTTCCGAATTCGGGTTACCATGCTTTCGTGCGCGCAGAAACTTGGCTAAAGTATTTCGCTGCCGTTTTTTTTTCTTGGCCGGCATCTTCTTGCTTGTCGATCTTTCTTTTTTCACCCTCGATGGCACGCGTTTTCATCGATCATGGGTTGCTTCGGCTTGACGTTTTCAAATTGCTCCTCGATATGTGAGCCTCTTAAGAGCTCTTTAGAGGTGCACCCCTTTTTTGTGACCGGTTTTAGCGCACGATCAAGGCGTTTCCTTTGCGCAAATAGGCGGCGATTGCGCTTCCTTTCTCCAGACCCCGTGCGATTTTTCCGTTCAGGGTTCATACGAGTCCCTTTCCATCGTTATCTCCATCGCGCTTCCGCAAAGCGCTTTGACGTTATGTTTTCATTTCGGCCCAGATCTAGGCCCTGGCTCCCAGGCAAAGCATTCGTTTGGCCAAGATCGGACCGACCATTCCCTTTGACGCCCGTAATCTTTATTTTTCCCCCTTTTGTTGTTTTTATCTCTATTGGCGTCGTCTGTCCTTTCCGTTACGATCTGTTCACGCTTTCCTTTTCGGTACGCTCTCTCTGGGAAGAAATAACATCGGTCTCTTTTTGCTTTCTTTGGCGGACGCCGATGGTCGATCCCTGGCCCCACCCCCGGTCCATAGATTACTGAACACGAATAGGCGTCTGGGCCTGACGTCCCACCTCCTGCCCTAGTGAGCCCCTCATTTTCCTTTGTAAAACGCCCTCACCCATAGGGTAGTCGTCCCCCTCTCAATCGCTGGCAGTGACGGAATCGCATCAGATCGCCTCTCGGACAAGGTCTTTCACCGCCTAAACTACTTTCTGATCGATGAAGCGTCCAGATTTTATTGGAGACAGACTCTTCCAAATCCCCCTCCGGCCTTCAATCGCGCGCTCTCCGACGCCAATTGCGGCGTCGCACGCATGTTACCACTCTTCGTAAGCGCAGCTCATCTCTCTACAACCCTCTTAGTGTCATTTTTTCCCCTGCGTCGCGAAGAATGTCTAACCCCTTAGCGATCGAAACTCTCTACCGCTTACGCTTCGGTAAAATGCGTCGCGTAGCATCCGAGGCCAGGACTCGTAACGCATATTGTTCGCTTTGCATGAAAATAGGTCCAAGGCGGAACTTCGTTTTTCCTTTCGACGTCGTCTTGGTGTGGTTCGCACACCCCTAAGTGCAGCTTGTTGAGTCAGGTCGTGAATTGACCATGTCTATCTATAACCATAATCCCCCCTAGCGCTGCTTCTGCGTGCATTTAAAGTTTTGATTGAAGTAATTCCGGCGACCCCCCCCCCCAACACTCAACATTGGGGTTTATGATCGCTTCCCGTTGCCCCCGTGGACCATCGGCGTGCTTTTCCTCCCTCTCCCAGACTGACAATCGTGTTGTATCTCATGCCCAGCCGTTTCAGTTAGGGCGGCTGGCCATAGCCCGGTGTCGATTTTTGTTTTGATTTCCCTTGACCAGTTGACATGCTGGTCCCCTCTCGTGGTAACCACTGCCAGAAGCTCACTTTTTTTCCCTGCAAACGTTTGGCACAAGCAGCAGTGTTGGTTCTACGGCTTGCCCTGCTAGGCCCCCGTCCATCTGGTCACACCGACTTCGTCTTCTAAGTACCCTCAATTTTCGGCGGCGATGGTTGCCCGATAGGCCATCTCGAACGAATTGTGCTGTGGCCATTTCAGTTGGAGAAGACTGCATCGTTTGAGTCCTCAGCGATTTCTTCTTGAATAGGTCTCTATCTAGCATGGATCGGAGTACTGATGTCTTTGCGGTCTTTTTTTCCCCCGTAAAGTTTTTAATGGTTCTCAAGCGTCTTAAGGGCCGTCCCCTGTACTTCGGTTTTCCACCCCTTCGCTGCCCCAACAGCCTCCTCTTTTGGGCCATTTAGGACCATTAGGTTCCCCACCCCCTAATCAGGTTAGGTAGATCAGTTCGCTGCCTCTTTTCTGAGCGTCCACGCCCAAAACTCTGGGTCCGGCCTCCCTGCTGGGCTACTGTTTTTCATCATGACTCGGCCGGGAGCGGTCCCCGCAATACTGTAGTCCTCTTTTTCGCTGGCCCTTTTCCCGTCGCTACGAGTCGCCCAGCTTCCGTCCTCAGTTCGACTTTCGGCCCCGCTTTGGCCGTGGCTGGCGCTAATCGGCCCCCCTGCCAGGGTCATTGGGTCTTGATCAAGGCCGCCCGATACCCCCCCTCCCGTTCGGCTGGTTGGGTCTGCCCCCAACCATTGCCGTTTAATTTGCGTTAGCGCCGGCTTGTTGTCGAACATCTCCCGTGACTTTTTTTTTTTTTTTCCAGGAATCTAGACGCGCGCTTCGTTTTTTTGAAATCTGTGTTTTGTGCCGGACAGTCACGGATTCGGCGTATCCCCGGAGTGGCGTTTTCCGAAGAATGATCGGACAGCTCTTGATGCCACCTTCTTTCCTTTTCCCTCCCGCCCTCCAAGGAACCAACGGTTCCTTTTACGGGC
>Ga0179593_1323942_pt1 | contig 12235 bp, 11 predicted proteins | sample CZODoug2_1_08_16_FD_185931 | JGI IMG/M metagenome (GOLD analysis project Ga0179593, IMG submission 185931) | Vadose zone soil fungal communities from Angelo Coast Range Reserve, California, USA - CZODoug2_1_08_16fungal (PacBio error correction) | ecosystem: Environmental > Terrestrial > Soil >... | reverse complement strand
TCGCTGGGCTGTCGAATCTCTACTTCGGGAACGGAGTATACTGTTTTGTTTGGAGCGCCCGTTTTCTCTCTGCTTTGGCGACTGCAGCTTCCCTTCTTTTATCGACCGCCGCCACCCGCTCATGGCGCGAGCTCCTCGAGGGAATTGTACAAATGTAGGCGAGCCTAAGTCCCAGTGCTTCTCGATTTTCGTGCGCGACTAATGCCCTCGACTCTTTTGATGACGAATTCGGCAACATCATGGTTATCTTTCTTAACGGATATCCACTGACACCGTTTGAGTCGACTCCGGTTCCCCTCCTCGGTTTCCGGTCCCCTCATCCTAAATTCCTGATCCGTTTTTCAACGACACGTTCGCCAGCCTGCCTTCCCTTCGGCTCGGCTTAGTAAGGGCCATCTCCCAGTCGCAAAGAAATGGAGATAGCTTCCCCCGCCAACTTGTTCTTTCGCTTCCTTCCTGGCCACACGAGGGCTGCGACGGCATTTAACCTTTCAACGTTGCACTCTTTTTAAGCGGGCTCCCTTTTTCCTGAGTGCCCCTCTCGGGTTTTTTTCTTCCCCCTGTATCCTTTTTTTCTTGCCGCTGAAGAGTCGACGAGCAGGCGCTCCTCCGGCCCCTCCTGCGAACTGTTGGATCTCCTCCCTCCGCAGCCGCGCCTCACGAGGACAGGTCCAAGCGTGCGGCACTGGTACTGGACAGGGCGCGCACCGAAGACCTCCCCTGCCGGCGATCGGCTAGTCCTGGTTGTTTTTTTTTTTTGTTTTTTTTTTTTTTGTTTTTTGTTTTTTGTTTTTTTTGTGTGTTTTTTTTTTGTTTTTTTTTCCGCCCGTTCCCTCCAGTCTCGAGTGCTTTCCGGCCGTCTTCCGCGCACGCATCTACCGAAGACGGCAGACTATTACGACGGTCGATTCCTGAGGAATATACCCCCCCCAAGAGTTCCGTTTCGACTGCTCCCTCTTAGTATCTCTTCTCACCCCGTTGTGTTTTTTTCTATTAATACGGTCAGGTTCGCCTTAGGTTGTGGGAAAGGTTGGAGTCTTCCCCCCTCCTCTGGGCCTACTGCCAGATCGTCCCTCGTTCGTCCTAGCGCGGGTTGTTCTGTCGGTCTTCTCATCGACGGAGGTTTCCTTTCCGGCCGATCACCGAAGAAGCGTTTGTTTATAGGGGCGGAGACCGTCCCGGCTTCTTTTTTGGCGTCTTGGCCGACTCCCATTGCCTTTTTCCCCAGCATTGCTTTCTTTTTACGTGCTTCGGCGGTATTCGGTATGTGATCCGTGCCTCGTCCCGGTTCCCTAGCCCAGCGCTTGCACTTCTCCATTTTCTTTTTCTGCTCGTAACTTTTTGCGTATTCCCGATTATTGGACGCCCGCCAACCCCGGTTGGGTTTTCCCCCATTCTCTCTCTATAGCGAGATTTTTTTGTTTAGACCTCTGGGCATATCTTTTTCTTACCACGCCGCCGGAGTCTGCCTTTCCATTTCGCCTTTGAACAATGTCCTGCTACTTATCGGCGTGCGGCATTTTTCAAGGCCGAGTTGTTTTTTATTCCATGCGGACCTACGCAGGTCGTCCTTGCTTGTCGATGTCCACGCCCTTTCTCCTCTTGGTTCGTTCCAGGGATTCGTTGTCTGGATGGCTGACCCCTTTTGTCCCCCGGTCATTCCCCGCCACCCTCGGCGGATTGCCCTGTCCTTCGGCGATCCGTCGCCGAGCCTGAGCCCCCTCTTCCGACTATTCCCGGAAAGAATCGTCAGTTCATGTAAGCCGGACCCTTGCGAACCCCCGCTCACCTACTTTTTGTCCCTTTTCGCGCACCAGCTTCCGGGCATTTGATAATCACCCGGAAACCTCCATGCTTTCGTTTTGGTTTGGTAAGCCTCTGCCTCCACCTCCTTGATCGTGGGTTTTCGAAACGTCTCCCCTCCTTGGAACCCCCGAAATCGAACTTCCTTTCGCTAGACACCCGAACCCAGCCATCCGCGTCTCTTTTTAGAATCATCACGGCCGTCCGCGACTTTCTCCCTATCCCTCTCTTTTTTTTGTCCCTCGCAATCCTTTCTTCCCGGAATGACCTCGTGGACATTTACGCCGCCACGTCTCTTTTTACGTTGCTTTACTGGACAGAGACCCTGCCACTCCTCCGGTCTCCATCACTTTTTTCCCAGCCCCCTCGGATACCACTCCGAAAGGGGTCTTAGGTATACCATGGATCTTTGTACGGACATGGACAGGACCGTCCCTTTTCATCGTATAGGGTTCTTCTATGCCTCTTCCTTTTGCCTGTGCCGTTTTATGCTGGCCTCAGACTTACTCCCCCTCTTGTTAGCCTCAGTCTCCTCCCCCAGATCCCCCCCTTGTCTCGCTCATTCTCCGGAGGCTGTGTGCAACTTTTTGACCCGCTCTGCCGTCCCCCTATCTCAGAGCGGGCTGCTTTCTTCCAGCACAATGCGCCCGTCCTCCCTCCGCGACCTGTCCCGCGTTACGCAGCGGACGTACGCTTTTTTTCTGGCCAAACCCGGCCGCGCCGAGTCCCAACTCTTCCGGCCATATAATCGCCTACCCCTTCGTCGTTCCGCCCGACCTCCCTTTTCCTTCGTCCAACACGCTGCCCCCCCCCCCAGCCGGCGTTGTTTTCTGCGTAGGACCCTCGATCATATTTCTCTTTTGTTTAGAGATGCCCCCCCCCCTATCTCTGGTCCTTCCTGATGCGAGGAAGGCCGGTGTGTTTATTTTAACGTGGTGACGTCCTAATGTCGTCATCTGCCGGTCGGCAGGCTTTTGATCACGACGTTTTTTGGTTCCGAGATCTCTAAGAGGTTATATTTTTGCCGGTGTTTCTTTCGAGGCGTCTTCTGGAATCTTTAGGCTCTTAGCCTCGTTCATTCCTGCGGTCGCCCAGGTTACTGCTGTTTAATTTTTGAGGACGCGAGGGTCATCGAGATGGTCCACACCTTCCCCGGCCGCGCTGGCCAGGTTTCTGTGCGTCAGTCCGTAAGTAGAGTCTCTCGTCGCGGGGCATCCAGCGGCCCAGGTTTTTGTCATCCTCAAAGTCCCGAGACCTCCCTTTTCCGGCTGATACTTGGTTCCGGCCGCTTTTTACTCCCGGCAGCCCCAGGGCGGACAGGTAGCTCGTCACCTTGCCGGAACTGGTTTCGTGAGCTGGGTTAGCGGTTTTTCTGTCTACGTTTTTGGCGGGGCGGGTAACGGTGGCGGCAGGTCAGGGTTCGAGTGCTCGTCCGCTTCTTTCAAGATAGGAGGAGGGGGACTCCGACCGCTTGGCCCTTTCCCGCACGCGGACCTTTCCTCGTTGTTAAACTTGCGGTTTGATGTAAGGTCTTCTTCCTTCCTTCCCCGGTTTGTGGTCGAATTCGAGTTGGATGCGGGGTCAACAGATGATTTTTTTTTGAGTACTCTGTTTTTGGTTCTCCAGGTGTCCCCCGGCTGACCGTCGCGGCCCGTCGGCGTCACTTGCTGGCTTTCCCCCCTTCTCAGCTTTTCCAGTTCCGAGCTTATATCGGCGAGCGCCGATGACATTTAGTACGAGTATTCATACGAGTTTTGATTCCCAAATTTTGACGGGATCGATTCATGATCGGATCCTGAGAGTATCTTTGACCCATCCGCTCCGATCCTCGGATCTCCTCTTCGCCCCACTGTTTTTTTTTGGTAGGGGAACTTAACCCTCGCTTTTGTCTTGGTTGATCCTGACCGTCACCTGACCCTGCTTCGAGATCATGCGGTTCCCCCTCGGACAAGGCCGGCTCTCCCTGTTTCGGGGTTTTTTAGGCTACTTTGAGTCCTTTCCTGCCGGGTAGTTCCAGACAACTCGGCCCCACTTTGCAAACTAGTACATTTCTCTTTGCCCCCCCCAAGTGAGACGAATACGGTGTTTTTGGTCTTTTGGCCGATGTCAACTTTCACCCCAATTCTTTTTTTTGGCTAGTATTCTCTCTGTTTTTTGTTCCCCCTATCGGCGGGTTGTGCCCCTTCTTTTCTCTTTCGAGCTGTCCTCTGGCGTACCCTCTCGGCACCTTCCCCTCCCCCTCTTTTTTCCCAACTTCCCTTTTTCGGGCGCCACAAAAAACCCACGTAAGGCCAGCCACCTCTTAGCCTTCCTTGCCGACTCCACCTGCTTTACAAGGTCCCCCTGGCCCTTTACTGCGTGGAGGATGCCTCCCTGATCCGGGCCGCCGTCTTGCCCGGCGAGACCCGCTTTGCGCCCGGACGACGCCGCCTTTTTAGAGGGATTCGAATACTAACATTTTAGACGTCGGCTCCCCCAGATATCTTCGAACTCTCCGTGCCACGAAGTCCCCCCCTCGTTTCCCCCTCTCCTGGCTTCACCTGACCGAGTCTCTCTCTTCTCCCATTGTTTTGGATCTCTACTGGTTAAATTTTTTTAGCTTCTATAGTTGTTCCTCTTTGACTTAGGGTAATTTGATCAGTCGTCCTCCCCTTCTCGGTGGTGTGCGTGTCTCGGCTTTCTCTCCAGTGAGGGAAATGTCCCGTGAGTTTCCCCGGGGTTCTTCGAGAAGGAGGCCGGATCGATTTCCTTTTTTACAGATAACTCCTTTTCCCCCTTGCCCGCACCTTTGTTCCTTTTCCAGTTATGGCACCGGAGCTCGATAGAGGTGTCCCTTTCATCTCTACTTGATCGACATCGCCAGCCGGCGGCGTTAGACTTTCTTGGGAGACTCCAGTCTGCTCGGCGTTTTTTCCCCCTAGCGCTCTGACTTCCCGCCCTCATTCTTGATTTACCCACCAATCCCTAAGGGCGCCTCCCGCGAGTCTTCTCACGCTCTATGCGCTCGGTCTCGTAGAATGATGAGACGGTGATATAGGCCCCGCCGTTCCTTTTGCATGATTCGTCCCCCCCCCTTTTTTTTCCTCAGGTTCGATGAACAATTGAGACGGAGGTGTCCTTCCCTGAAGTAAGAACTCGTTCTCGAGGCCTTTTCTCACGACCACTGACTCAGGCCCTTTCTTTTGAGCGCTGTAGTAACTCCCTGATCCCCGGAAGGGCCGTTTGATATCAGGATGCCCGTCTGTTGTTCTTCCGGCCTCGTTTTTCCACCCCGAGTCTTTCCCTTCCCCTCCCCGAAAATTCGGAGGGTGGACGGAATTGACCTAGTCATTGAGCGGAGAGCCATGATGTTGATTTCTCTCCGGAATGGTTGGAAGATCTGCTCTCTTCAGCTTCGCGGGTTCTCCCAGCCTCCAATCGTCCCCCGCCCCCTTAGTCATTACTTGGTATAGAGGCTTCGCGCCTGGACTGGCATCGGTATTGTTCTCTCCCGGACAGTTCGCGAGAGGGACTCCGTCTTTCTTCATCCTTTCCCGTTTCAAACCCACGTATCTCACCCCTTCCTGTCACGCCCGTAACCCGGTTATTTCCTTGAATAAGAGGCTACTCCCACTGGGCCCGCGTCTCCATTTTCCTTTCTTTTCTCCTGGCCTGTCCCTTAACCGCGGATCTTCCGTGCGTTATCGATTGCCTCTGTAGTTACCCCGTCATTTTCCCCTGCCTTGACACTCCGACCGTAGAATTCGGGCCAAAGCAGGGCTCAGGATTCCTGAGGTAAGTCTCGCGGAAAAATCCTCCCCCCCCCCCGATTCGAGCCGCGCCCTAAGGCCGGTTTTGATCTACCATTTTGCCCTTTATTAGGTACTTCCCTGGGCCCGTCCCCTTTGGATCGATCCCCCGTGACCCCGGCAATTGGCTTATGGGTAGAGATTCGTTGGAGCCTCCTTTTTCCCTTATGGGGCTGCTGTGGCCTTCGCCCGGCTACGACTCTACCTTCACCTTTTCCTTTCGTCCCGATTTTTTTACACAGGACCCAGCCAGGGCCGGCGATTATCGCCGGTCCCGTTTCTGCCGACCCTCCGGACGTACCTTTGGGCGTCTTCAGAGCATTTTTTCCACATTGGCGGACCGCGTGGAAGAATCACGTCGACCTCGACCTCGGCTCCCAGGAGCGCTGTCCGTTCCGCTCGTCACAAGCTTTTGCAAACCCCCGGGAGAACCCACTCTTTTCACTTCCGGCAAATGTATCACTCCTTTTTTTTGCAAATGCGGCTTCACGATCCCTCCTTTATGTTTTCCGACCTCTACGTCAACCCCAGCTTTGCCGAGGGGTGCTACAATTGCGTCGCGTTTTTTCTCCCCTGATTTTTCCTCTCTCTCTTTCTCTGTTGTTTCTCTTCCGTCATGGTAGACAGTCCTCTCCTCCGCCAAGGTCTTTCTTCGGTGTTGACGGTTGAACGCTTAGAGCCCCCCCTCTTTCGTTTCCTTCGTCTTTGTGCTCGCGAGCCGGCATGTGGGGTGCCGATGCGTGCTCAGGCAGGCCGGCGGCCCGGTGGTTTTTTTCTTTAGCTATTCTTCCTTTCTCTCCGAATAAGGCTTCCTTGTCGACGTGCGCTGCCCAGTTAAGATGCTGCGACTCTCCTCCCCTTTTCTGGGTCAGTTGTTTCTTGCAGTTCTTTTTTTAGGGATCACGAAGCGGTGGCTTGTCCTTTTTCTTGTATATTTCTGCCCCTCCCCCCCACCCCACAACCCCCCCCCCCCCACCCCACACCTGTGCTGCCATCGCGCCTTAGTCCGTTATCCGCCATCCCCCCGGATTAAGTCTTTTTCCAGGGGCTGATCCCTTTTGTCGTTTACAGGTCTCTCTTCTGGTGCGATGTCGTTCTTAGAGTGTAGACCTTGCTTCCTCCCCGGTCGTTTAAAGGTAGATAGGCGGGCAACCTTCCCATCTGGGAAGCTCTTGGGCTTCGAGTTTTTTGTCATAGGCTCCTTAGGTTTTTCGTCGGGGGACAGGGCGGAAGGTCAGGGTCCCACTACGTGCGGGTACAAAGGCTGAAATACCTCGGTTTTAGGTGCCTTACGATTTTCTTATACATAACGCCTCCTTCCTGGTGAACTTTGCTTTCATTAGAAACAGTGCTTGTCGTAGCCGAATTCCTCCCCCCCCGGTTGGTGAGGTGTTCATCCCAGAAAGGTATCTTCAGTTATTACCGCCGTGGATATTTTTTTGGGCCAGGTGCCTTTTTTTGCGGCCGCTTGGCTCCGGGCAGGCTGATTTCCGGTTTCCTATCAGATTCAAGGTAAAGATAATCTTTGCCTGGCTAGACCTCGCCCCAGAGTAGAGTCTTCCCACCAGAACATGTATGCCCTCCTCCGACCCTTTCTGTGATTCTTGGTAAGGCATCTGTTCCTTATTACCAGGTTTTTTTTCATCTGAATAGGACTTCACTATTTATCTTCCGGACATCATACCCCCTGCACCCTTCCCTCAGTGTTTGGTGGGTTGTAACTCCGTCCCGGGGTTCCGCATCCTACGGTTGCCGACCTTAGTTAAGTCCCCATCCTCTATGGCTGGACCATCAAACGACCCGCCCTTCTCGATCCCCGCCTGCTTAGGTCACGGGGAACCTTCTGTTCCCCTTCCTTTGCTAGTTTCAAGTAAGACATTTTTTCCTTTGCCGAGGACAGACTTCTTCCTTTTTTATGTCACCTTGCGAATAATGGCCAAAGACACTCCTTGGGTGAGCGGCCCCCGTCTTTCCTGATACACCTGCGTATCCCGCATGGCGAAACTAGCCTCATCTTTTATGGAGAGGTATACTTGCATCCTTCGTTGCGGGAGTTTTCTTGGTTGAAAGATCCGCCTCTCCTCTTCCCTGTCTATCTGAGAGAAGGCTCTACGCTGACTCCCCGACTTTTCTTTGGCTTCTTGTCACCACGAGGAACTGCGAAGGCCGTTCCCCGCGGACTCCCCTTTTGAGGACCTACAACAAGCCTGTGCACTGACTTTTTTCCCATGTTTCAGACATTGAGGCTCCCACTCTCTTTTCCATCTCTGTTCCGAAAGGAGGCCCCCGGCTTCGGCGCCACTTCCTTTCTTTCTAAGTGGATTGAACGAGTCCTACTTCTCCTCCTTTTACGCCGACCTTATTCCTCCCCATTGCCTCCCGACATCGAGGACGATGCTTCCCTGACTTCCAACTTTCTCCTACGTATTCCTCATCCGTTGTTGTGACTCTTTTCATTTTCCAGGAGTCGTTGACAGTGTCCTGAGTGGGTGTGGAATTTTTTGCGTAATCCCCCTCGAGGTCTCTTCCAGTTTGAATTTGGTTCCCCCCTTCGAGGTAGCAGGCGGGCGCGGTAGAAGGTTCAGAGTCAGAATCCTCTACGACGTTCTTCCGGTTGATCTCAGCAAGCTTTGTCGGCGACTTCCGATCTTGGAGTTCCCTTCGTCGGGCTCGATAACGACCCTTCCGTCCTGTGCCCGCAATCGTTTTCACTTTGCGTAATACTGGGCGGACGGTTTTTCTTCCCCATGTGGACTGACGTTATCTCCTCGCCCCAGCCTTTGTCTGTCGCAGAGCCGGTTGTCTAATTCTTTCGAAGGAGTTGCCGCTTCTTCTACCGTTCAGCTTCAAGATGATTTCCGGGCCACCCCCCACCCGCCTCTCTTGCTATCTCCCTGTGAGAGATACACATATCTCCAGAGCCTATAGAGTTTCACTTCTTCCTTTTCTTGATTCGCTTCATTCTTTCTTTTTTCCTCCCCTGTTCGCTGGTGTGGTCCCCATTCTTTCGCCCCAAATGTATTTGGTCTATTTAACCCCGTTTTCGCCGTTAGTGTGTAACGGGACCTTTCCTTCTTGAGCCACTTTCCCGGCCTCTTCGCGCAGACGGTTTTAACCTACGCCTTTTTGGCTCTCGAATGATCGTTGCGGGTACCTTTCGGAAGGCAGGGTTGATCTGGACAGGGACCCTTAGGGGAAGGATCAACTGTTATTGATTGTGTGTTGTTTTCCGATCGGTCCGTCCTCCAAAAGGTTGGCCTAACTTCTCCTCTATCCCGTCGACTGAGAGGAGAGAACAATATGTTGCCTCAGTATCGGCGCGACTCAGTATCACTTTTTTAGGAACTCCCCTTTCCCCCCCATGCTGGCGTTTCAATAGGGTTAATACGGAACCCCTCTCTTATCCGGTCAGCCACTAGTAATACTTTGTCCACTTTCCGCGCTCTCTCCTGGGCTCCCTCTTTCCCGGTTCTGGGCTCTCGATCCCCTTCCAGTTTCAGGGCATGGTTTTTCATTCATTCATGCCCGACCCCAGGTCGCTTCTATCTCCCGTGCTGGTTTCTAATGTTCATTTCCGTTGGTATTTTTCCCCGCCTGAGCTTCTGACCCCGACCTTTCTTTCTCGACAGTGGCAACCCTTGATTTTCATCAAGGCCTGTAAGTTCCCCCGCACTCTTCCTGTGGGAGAAGACCTTCATCACGGTGCCTTCCTCTGCCACGTCTTTCAGTCTTTCCTTGGAAGTTCGAGAGAAACTTTCGCCCTGACCTTCCGCCACGTTCTCTGTCTTTTTTCGCCAAGGCACGATGTCGCCCTTGAATAGGCCCACGGTCCCCTCGACCCCTCCAATACTCCCGGTCCCTCCCCCCTCAGCCGGTCGACTGAAGCGAGAGTGATCCCCAGGGTGTCCTTCAGCACTTTTATAAAAATGGATCGGTTTCCTTTTTGACTTCTTATCGGCACAAGTAATAAGGGAGTTCCTAGGTGTATATCGCTTTCCTCGGCCAAGTGGGGTTCCGGGCCATGGGCGCCTGGGGCATTAGTTTCCCTCCGGATACCCGACGCTACTTCCCGGCTGCTGGGCCTCTGGTCGCTCCACAAGTCCCAAGTCCACAAAGGTGGTCTCTCCTTCCTCTTACTTCTGCCGGCTCTGGCGCCCCCCCCGTCTTACTTTCCTCCTATGTCGGCGGGCTGATTTCAGCCCCAGCCTCTTTCAACCTGGGCGACCGCTTCCATCCTAAACGTCGACCCTCTGTCAGGCCTACGTTACCTTTGGGTTATCTCTGTTTTTGATTTCCGTTTGTCTCTTCCGTACTCAATGGCGCCGTTTGAGTCACCCCCCACCATGCACGGACCCATAGATCGTGATCCCGCACAACATGGCCCGTGCTCGTTTGATCAAACTCCTCCTGACCGTTTCAGGCAGATGGCCGACTAGATTGTCCCCTTTCACGTCAACCCTTTTTCTTTTGTTCCTAACCTGGTTGGTTCCCATCGGAAATTTCTCCATCCCGTGTTTTTGTTGCTGAGATTGCGAGAGGGTCGAAACCCGCCTCTTGACGCTGCCTTTGGAGATGCCACACTAGGCCCGGTGGGTTTTTTTTTTGAATTTTTTCCCTCCTGTCGGACCTCGAGTACTTTGCTTTCTGATTCCATTGTATGCGATTTTGCTCCTTTCCGGGATTCGGTTGATTCGTGGTGCTCCCGGCCTTGTTTTGTCGCCAGACTTTCTGACTTCGTCACGTCCTCGCGATTGAAATGCCAGTTTCGTTTTTGTCAGGCTTTTTCCCTCCCGTTCTTAGGGGTTGAAGCTATGCTTCCTTGACCGTTTCCCTCGAGGGTTCAGTCGTTCGCACGCAGGAGCGGTTCTGTCTCCCAATAAAGGCTCCCGCGACGGATTTTCGCGCCCGTTTTTTAGTTTTGATTGTGGAGTTCCTCGTGGCTAAGCCTCTCTTTTCCTCTTTCGGTAGTCAGTAGCGGGAATCGTCAGACCCCCAGGCTTTTAGTTCCCTTTTGATCGGCTCCATCGTGAAGGTACTATCGACCGATGACCTCTCACGTAAGTTCCTGTACTTTCGTTTTCCCTTTCATCACTTCCTTTCCCCCTCTCAGGTGGTTGCGCTCCCCCTGACATTTAATTGGCGCTTTGCCGCACGGGGCCTTAGAGCAGGGCTCGGGTTTGGTGGCTTTTCGCTGTGAGCCCTTTCTGACCGTCCTCCGGGATCCCCTTCCTTGCGTTCCCAGTCACCAGTTTATGACGTGGCGGAGGTCGTTCCCCTATTCTTTTGTCCCCCGTTTGACAACTTTAGAGGGGCGGCTTTTGGTTGAAGGGTTCCTCCCCCCTCTTTAAAATTTCCACAGGTCCCGTTTGGCAGTGATGATCCTTTCATCCTGTCCGGACCAGTTCTTGTCTCTCCTTTATCCCACCTTTTGTTTGTTCATTCTCGGTCTTTCTTTCATTTTCCCAGAATTTGGATTATCTCCGTAGGGTCCCCGCCTTTTGAGATAGACGTCCTGGGTCGTTTGGACAGTCCAGGTGGACCTGCTTCTATCTTTTCTCACCCGGCACCTTCCTCTGGCTGAACGGAAGTTGGTTGCCCTCCTTCCAGGTCCCGAGCTTCCAACAGGAAGTTGGCTTCGTCCTCGCGTTGACATTACGAGTAGGAGGCCCGAGCTCCCTTCGTATTTCCCTCTCTGATATGGACGATTCAGTTCCCCTTATTCGGGGCGGATATCTCCGTCTTCCCAATTGTTCCCGCTCCTTTCAGGCACATTGGCCAATCCCCGTTTTTGTTTAATTCACCGTGACTTACTCGCGGGTTACCCCCCCCCGTCCCACTCCTCCGGTTGATAGACCACGTTAAAGGTCCCGTCCATGATTCCATCTTCAGGGCGGTTACCATCAACGAAAGCCTTCTTTAGATAAACAGCGTTTAGGGTCCGCTTACTTTTTTTTCACTGTTGTATGTCGTTCTGCCAGCCAGTCGCCAACCTCCGGCGCCTTTTGAACCAATATTTTAAATTGTTCATCGAACCGATTCCCCCTGGCTAAATAATGGACCCACCATGCGTTCCCGACTTGGCGTTGCTTGGTCCGAGCGGTCTCTATTCTACCCCTTCGTCTTTCACGCTAACGTTCGCCCCCCCCGCCTTCAGACTTCTTTCCTCTGCGGTCTCCATTAGGGAGGTCCCCACACCTACCGGATTTTTTGCGGATTCCGGATTGGGCCTGACTACCCTGTTGCCGAGCAAGGTCTACCTTGTCTTTATCTCTCCCCCTGCTCTGCGACGCAGAAACCGGTTTGTCGTGATACAACGTCGAGGGAGTTTAAACATTATAAGATAGGGTTGCCGGGGCCCGCCGGCCTCCCCATTTTTTTTCGGTCCTCCCCAACGTTGATTAAACCGAGGGCACGGGCGTTATCGACAGAGATTTCTCCAAGCTCCTGCCGCAGTCTCCGTCGGCGAGAACCTGATTAGTACGTTCCTACTTCCGGACGCCTACTTCGAGGTATTTAGACTAGGAAGTGCCCCCCCCTCTCCCGCCGCTACCTAGAGGCGACTAACTGATCTTAGCGGCCCTATTTAGTCCTAGTTCCCTGCCCGATAGACTAGTAAGTTTACCTCCTGGCGAACATGACCGAGT
>Ga0179593_1285416_pt1 | contig 12235 bp, 14 predicted proteins | sample CZODoug2_1_08_16_FD_185931 | JGI IMG/M metagenome (GOLD analysis project Ga0179593, IMG submission 185931) | Vadose zone soil fungal communities from Angelo Coast Range Reserve, California, USA - CZODoug2_1_08_16fungal (PacBio error correction) | ecosystem: Environmental > Terrestrial > Soil >... | reverse complement strand
CCTTACCGGTATCATTTGCTTTTTCCCCATTGCTGGGCAGTCTCTTCATTTTCAGTCTCTCCGCGCTTTGTCCCCCCCCTCCTCCCTTTTGCCCCCTCTATACCTGCTTCTTCTTTTCCCTGTGCGTCATGGAGCGTCGGTCCCCTATTCACGTTGCACTAGGATGTCGTTAAGTCATTCCCAATTTCTCCCTCCCCCGTCTCTGTCTTAGGGACTTTCTGCCGCTTTGGCCGTCTTCTCTTTTTTTTTTCGCCTCTACGTCTTTCCCCCACATTTCCCTTTTCCCGGTCTTTTTTTTTCTACCCGGTTGAAGATTGTGTGTTACTTCTCGCACCTTTTTTCGGCGTACGTCTAGCAGATTGACATTGCCCTCCTCAGTCCTTATTCGATGCTTTTTCTTGTTTCCCCCCAATTTTTCTGAGTTTGCTCATTTTGCTGCGTCCTGCGGTCTTCACTCTATAGACCTTGTAAGCGGTTCCTCTTTTACACCCCGGTCTTACGTTTTCTCGTTTTCTAGAGCTTCCTCCATTTCCCTCCTGACTACTTTGGTCCCAATCCTACCGAAGATTGCGCGGTTTCTGTCTTGCCCAAATGGATTGCTTCCCTGAACCCCTCCACTTTTTAGGACGTCGATCGATGTCGTCCAAGCAACCCCCCTCCCCCCCCTTTTTCTTTCTTCTTTTTTCCTTGCCCCCCACTGCTCCGCTCCTATTTTCCCCTTTACTAATTTGGTGTGTTTGCGAGTCGAGGGAGGTCTTCCTTCCGTGGCTTTTTTCCCACTATCGCCTGACCAAATTTCTTTTCTTGATCTACTCTATGGACCGCGTAGGGTTCGGTGCCCCCCCCCACTATTTTGTCGTGCGCACATCTGTGCCTCCCTTCCCCCGCGCAACTGCCCTTGGTAGTTTCCATATCTTTCGGAGTTTGACTTTGAGTGTTCGCGGAAAACAACTTACCCGTTTAAACCCCCGTTCCTGATTCTTCCCCCCCGTAGTTTAAACCTTCTGGATCACTTTCCCTCACCGCATCCGCCACACAATGTCCCTCAGCATTTTTCGGTAACCCACCACCCACTTTCCTGCATCTCTTTTTTTTTCCCCCCCCCCCCTTTTTACAAGGATTTTTCAATAACCATTCATTGCTCTCTCCTGTCCCTGCAAATCGATACCTCACCATCCTCTTCCCGTGGTCGCAAATCGTGATCTCGTGCCCCTTTTTTACTACTATTTTAGTATTTTTTGCCCTCTTTTCATACCCTCACCGCCCCTCCGTTCACCTCAACGTCTCTCCCATTCTTCTGCAGTCGTTCCATTTGGGACCCTTTCCGATTTCCTTCCTTCTGGCCAAGTGAATTCGTTTTTCACTCCGTATTCCATGACCCTGCACGGCACCCCTCAGCTCTCTTCTGGGGCTAATTCCGGACGGTCCACCGTCCGCCTGTTCAGTGTGACCCCCTTGACTTGCTGCTTCCTGTCCCCGTGCTTCAAGGTCAGTATCTTTCCCCCCTCCATCCCTCCTCCCCCGCCTCGGTTTTTTCTGGATTCCATTGAGTTTTCTCCGGCTGAAACGATAGTTTCTCATCGAGTCGAACCACGAACTTTGCAGACGTTTCGTGCCTCCTATTTAGGCCCGCTTTCTACGTTTCGGTTCTAGGGCCTCACTTTCTTTGGGATCTCCCCTTTTTACGTTTTCTTTTGGTTAGACATACAATTTTTTGTCATCACTATGTCTTTATATGTTTTACCATATACTTTCACTCCAACTCTTTCTTTTTTTTGTTTTTAACTTAGTCTTCAGCGACCTTCAGATGAGTCACGGGGGGTAGCTTTTGAATCCCCAAGTCCAGTCCTATTTTACTGTTTTGGTTATTCTCCCTAATTGCTTCCCTCTGCCATCCTCCAGGCTCCCGCAGAACATCTCACCCAGGGCGGAGTTTTCTCGCGACACGTCTAACTTCTGGTTTGTCGTTCGCATCTCTCGAATTCGGTTTTTCTTTTTTCAGCTTATCTTTCTCCTCCGAACGACTGTCCATTTGTTTGTTTTTTTTTCCTCTTGGTTTGGGAGAGGCCCCTTGTTATTAGTCAACCTGCTATCGCGCCGAAGCCTTCCTTTCGGGCTTACTTTGGACCTTAGCCCTTTCAAGCGCTTCCTGTGCCCCGCTAAACTGGGCCGACCACCTTTTTTTTCCCATTCTTCCCCTATAATGTACACCCCCTGTTTGGACCTCTGGGGCTAATTTGTTCCCCCAGTGACCCCCCTTCTAAGAGGTTCATTGGTGAGATCTTTGAGCTGCCGCTTCCGGACGTATCCCCTAACCTGTGGTGTGAACCCAATTCGTTCTCGTGAGTCACCAAATCGTTTCCTCAAGCGTCCTTTTTCTTTTTTGGCTTTGCATCCTGCGGACGATTCCCCCCCTCGTCTTTCCCCTGGCCAATTGTTCGGTGCGTCCCCCAAAAACGCCTGGACCCACTCTCTTGTACTTCATCTTCCGTGGCCTCCCCCTCCTCCACTCTATATTTTTAGTTGATGCCGTCCCATTCAAAGGTCCCCTTCCTCCCCCTGGAAAAGGTTTCCTCTTCGGTTCTCTCGTTTTCGCCCCTTCACCCAGTCAAACTGGTTGTTGCACTTTTTTTCTCCTGAGCTCCTCTTTGACCCGAACCCCACAGATGAGATCCCATCTTTTCCCGTTTGCGTGACGTTTTTTTTTTCATCTCTCTTTTCCCCCTTTCCCCCCCTTTTTTTTTTTTTGTCGTCTTTATTCATCGTCACTTTCAACCGGTCCCAACGATTGGCTCCCTTGGTCATTGCGTCAGTATGCGGCGTTTGCCCTCTCCTTGTCAAAGAACCAACTTTTTTTTTCTGTTTCATTATGTGCCCCCCTGCCCCTGCACTCCCCTACTGAAATTTAGCTGTCTACTGCGCATCCCATTCACTCTTTTTTAGGCTGTTCCCCGGCGGTCACATTATTCGATTTGTTTAAGGAGTTTGTCCTCCTGGTCCCTTGTTTGCCCTTTGTCGCGAACTTCGTACTGTCCCTCTCGAAAAGCTTCCGTTTCCCACTCACCTCTTTCTTTGATGGTCGCAGTTTATTTTTCGATAAAGTCTTTCCCCCTCACAGGGTTCTTGACCTTAGTTCAGAGTAAATGCGTCCCCGATGTTCCCCACCAATTTTATTCCCGAGACTGTGTCGTGTCAACCCCCTTTCGCTCTTCCCCCCCATTTGAGTCTTTAAGTTTGAAGCCGAGAAACCGAAATTGTCCGCTTTACCAGTGAGACTCAACGCCTGCCGCGCTTCAATTACCCCCCTTCCCTCCACATCTCAAGGAGTGCTTTTCTCGAGTAGTTATTTCCTCAGATCCCCCCCACTCGGGAACAAAAACAACCGCCAACATTAGATGGTAGTTTATTTCCTATTCTGGCAAAGAGACACCTGCGTAACCGGCGCCCCTTCTCATACCTGTTCGCAACAGCCCCCATAACTCCGTTAGAGGTTATATCCGGCAAGGGGAGGGTAGGCTTAGACTGTGAGTTTTTGTGAAACTCCATTGCTATTAGTCACTCCCCCCCCCCCCTTCTGCTACGACACAAACAGCGACTTCTGTTTTGCCTTCACCCCCCCCGGCTCCCCGTTCATCATTGCCAGTTCTCCATTGACTATTTTCCCAGGTATTATTCTCCTTTTTTTTCCATAGCAACCGCCCCTAGTCTTACACCCATTTATCAAGTCTAACCCCTTGTGCATACCTTTTCCCTGACTTTCCCAGGTCACCCGCACAATTTTTTTCCTCTCCATCTCCAGAGTTGATTTTGCAAATTTCGTTCTCGCTGGCTCTATTTGCCGTATCCCCCTCGTCTTCCCTCTCTAAGCTGCGTGGCCTTCAGGTCCTGGTGTTTTTTTGCCGTCCCTTTTTTCACTTATTTCCCCCAAATGAATTTCTCAGAACGTCTTCCATTTGCATCTTCCTATCTGAATTGCAAGTGCTTTAGCGCCGATCCCTTCTTTCTGTTTGTCTGTTGCGGTCTTGTCGCTTAGGGACCAAGATTCCCCGTGCCTACCTCCTGTCTGGAGAGGTACATGGCCTTATTTTCTAGAAGTTTTTCCCTTTTTATAGATGGATTTCGCGCCTGTTGCGGATGAGCCGTTCTCCTCGCCTTTTTACCCACATGTCCTCTAGGATTTTGGCCGCCCCCCTTTGCAGATGGCCTTTTCTTTGTTCGATTTTCGGCTTTCCCCCGTCGTAGCAGGGTGCCCATCTGCCAAATTCCGACGGCTTTCCTATGCCGCCTTGTTTCTGTGCCGCCTTGTTTTCGCTTTTCTTTTTCTGCGGTGCTTTGACCCCTTTCTCCTTGGCCTGGTGAATCTGTTGTGAATCTGGTCTTTGCTCCTTCTTTTTTTTAGAGTTTCTCTCTCCCCAGCCTTTCACCGTTTGCTGGGCAAAATCCAGGAAGCTTGCTTTCGCTTTTTTCTTATTTGCCAACCCCTCCCCTCCTTTTGCCGTCCTTCTCCAGACTGACATCTCCCAAGTTGCCCCCCCAGAACCCCTTCATTGAGAGCGGTTTCCTACAAACTTCCCTCTGATTTTTTCTTTTCCTCCTTTTGTTTGTTTTTTGTTTCGATCTCTCACTTGGGTTTTCTTCAAAACGTCTCGACTTTCACCCCTGGTTTTTCGTTTTTCTCCCCCGGGTAACTCTCCTGTCGTTCCTTCCCGTGTTTTCCAAGTTTGCTTTCGTTGGCCCCATCTTCGCAGTCTTCTTTTTCTTTTCGGATTCGAATCTTCGGCTGTGAAAGTCTGCCTTGCGATACCCCAATCTGTCCACCCCAATCCGTTTCTGCCGTATCCGCCTTCCCCTCTCATAGGTAAATTTCATAACGTGCAGCTCCGCAAATGTAATGAAGGGACTGACACCTGACCACCCCCATCCATTTTTCTTTAATTCCTTCTTTTTCAATTTTTTTTTCCCCTTCTTCCGAAGCTTCCGCCCGCCATCGCCCTTCCTCCACTTTCAACTTTTTGGTTCTTCAAATCCGTCTCCTCGTGCCAGTTTTGAAATAGTTCGCGTTCGACGCGGTCCTTCCCTCCATTCGGCAGAACCTCAGGTGCCACCGTTTACTTTGGTTTTCGTCCCCTTTTTTCAGCCTCTTCCCCCGCTGTCCATCCGCCTTCCCTTGAATCTTTGAACCCTGTATCCTCCCTGCATAAACCCCATCCCTGTTTATCCCTTGCGCTTTCGGGACGGTCAATTCTAGGAGTCAGGTTGCCTATTACCAATTCCTCCGGTCGCTAACCAATTAATTGGAATCAGTGCTCCCGGTCAAGAGTATTCCACCTTCCCCCCTTTCCCTTCCCCTCCCCCTTGTCTGGAGATTTCATTGATTTTTTCTACGTCTCCATCTTCTAGCAATTTTTCGAACAGGAAATTTTTTCCAGACGCTTCATGTCTTTCTCTTCTACGTCTTTCGAATTGTTTTGTTATGTCCGACTTCATCATGGCGGGACCTCCCCTCTCTTTCCTTTTTCTCATTTTGACTCTTATGTCTTCTTTTTGTCAAATAGTTCTACTAATCTGTCATATGGCTTTTCCGAGACCCCTTTTCCGATCGACCGGTGTCTTGATTCCGTTTCAATCACTCAGTTCTTGAATGTTTGTGCGTAGCCCTACATGTGCGTCGACTTAATACCCGCACTTACTCCCCTAAGAACTCAAGGTTTATGAGCGCTTTTCCGATTTTCTCCCTTTTGTGGTCTTGTGCAGCTAAGGATGACAGAAGGCCGCGGTGTGGTCCCGACCTATATCTGGCCCTCTCCCCGGTATTCTACCCTTACATTCCTCATCGTGTGTGTGTTTTTTGGTTTACGCGTTTTGGGATCCGGGCTGGAAACTACTTCTTTCCGCTCCTCTCCCCCGGTTCCGGCTTGTTTCACCGTGCGGTTGACTTAAGGGAATTTTCCCTCTTTCTTTTGCGGTTAAACTTGGTCAAATTCTGGTTTTCTGCTTCAAAGATACTTTCTCACCCTGTTTTTGTGAATCTATGCGAACGAATTTCACACGTGCCGTCTCGTTGCGACTAAAATTTGTTCTTCTCTCGAGACGCTTGCTCCCGGCCGGGACGCTTTCCTCATCACCTGGATGTGCGGGAACTCTTTATCCGGAGAAACAATAACTGAGTACCCTTAAGCCCTGCAAGGAGTGCTGGCAACGGACCTCCCTCTCCAGATCTTCTTGCCTTTTTTTTTCTTGACGCATGTTCCGCGCATTCCCTTTCTCACCATAAGGCACCCCTCTGGATGAATTTGACTCCTGTTTCAGCAGTTCTCCTGACCTCTCCTGTTAGGATTGAGCAGTATTCCAGCCAATTCTTTCCCCCCTTTTTTCGTTGTTCCCCTTCGGAGGTTAGACTTCAACCAGCACACCCATTCCTGTTGCTGTCCCTTGCGAGCAGCGTTCCGACTCCTCTCCAAAGGCCCCTCTATCTCCCAAGGGTCCCTTGAGTGACGATTCCCTTCTCCCTTCACCCCCCCCTTAAGTTTTGTTTCTGTTTTTTTCTGAATCTTTTAATTTTTTCACTCAACCTGGACCCCATCTCTGGATATCGGGGACTTGCTTCAGATTTGCTTCCTCACGCCCCTTCTTCCCCTTGCAACGCACCCCCAGTTTCTTTTTTTTCTTGTTTAACGGCTGAACCCCCCTTTTGCACCGAACGCCCATTCCGGCGAATTTTTGTTGGAATCTTGCTTTCCTCCAGTCATAGATTTTCTCCAAGAGTTCCAACCAGATATGGTTTCCATGTCTTTTGAAGCACATTTGACCTGCCTCAGGGCCACTTTCCTGGCTTTTCCGCAAGCTCCGCACTGCTTCCGTTTCCCCCTCACCTCCTGAGTTTTTCTTGAGCAGTTGTTTGGTGCTTTTCTCCCCTTATCAAAGATTCCTTTTCATATTTTCTTTTCAATTCCTCCTTTCGTTTCATTCCCTCTCTCCCCACTGGTATTTAGATTCTTTTTACTCGTGCCCCCCATTCTCCCTGCGAAGTCCCCCAAAACATTTTGCTCACGCACTATTCTTTTTTCGAAGAGACCAACCTCAACTTTCCTATTCCCCCTTTTTTTAGAGCAAGATTATCCCCTTGTCATTCCCCCGACAGTAACCGACGGCCCTTTTCTGCGATTTAGTTCGTTCTCTACTCACCCCACCCCGCGTGCCCCCCCCCCCCCTACAAAATCTGAACTGTCCTTCTCACCCGCGAGGGCCCCGACCCCCTTGCGATCTTTCTCCCTGCCGGATGAGCCCTCCCTCCTTTCGACCTGCTTCTTTTCATCCGGCCCTTTTATGTTCTCGTGCCTCCTTTGGATATTAGGCGACGCACTTGGTGCCCCGACCAACACCAGTATGGATTGCGTTGTCTCATCAAGGCCCTGTTCTCCGTTCCGCTGCAATTCCTTTTTGAGCAGACTCTTGACTTTTTAATTAGAAAGTTTCCTTCCCCAACCTCTTTAAAGTCTACCCATGGTCCCTTCACCGCCCCCCTTTTCCCTGAATTCAAGTTTTCACCCTGACCTTTCTTCATCGCTCCCCCCCCTCCCCTCCCACTTAGCTTATCTGGTCTTTTCCCACTTTTTGTTTCCGAGTCTCCCTATTTGGGATACCCCGTTATCCGTTATGCCAAGTATTTCTTTCCGCGGGTTTTTGCAGCTGGTTTGAGGGGGAAAGTACTACCGGGATGACCTGATCCATGAACCCCTCACGTCTCATTTGTTACCCGACCTTTCTTTTGACATGTCTCCGGAAGCGCATCGCTAAGTTTGCTTTTTTTCCCCCGTTGCTGATGTGCGTATTAAAATTTCACTTGGGACATTCTTTTGTATTTGTCCAGGCTGTCCCCAATTTTTTTTGTCCGGTATGACTTTTCCCTTCGGGCTTCCAGGCTGGAGGATTTTAGTTTCGTTTCGCCTCGGAAGGGCTTTTTTTCCCCCCCCTTTGCACTTTCAGGCTTTGGAGACCCCCGTTGTAGTTCTTTTTCTCTGCGCCCATCTTGTTGCTCAGCTCGAGCAGTTATTTGAAATTTTCTTACACCTCCCTAGGCTAGAGCGCACTGCTGCTTGTATGTGTTCCCCCCCCCCCCACCCCCCCCCCCCCACCCCCCCCCCCCCCCCCCCCCGCACATCGGTCGCATTTGATTGCTGCTTTCGTTTTCGGTTACACTGTTCGTAATTTTTTTTTTGCTTTTGACGTTGGCTTCCCCCGTTCGCGTCATGAGTTTCCTAGTTTTTAACTCCTGAGCAGCCTTTCACTCCTTCTGTCATTTGTTTACCCAAACCTCCCGTCACAAGCCGCTTTGCGCGTTCCTTAATCCGAATAACATCAAAGAACAGTTCGACGAAGTCATCAGCCAAATCGACGATAGTCTTCCTTCTCAACCCCCGACAACGTTGTTTTACGTTAGATTTGGGCCGACACCTACACGTATCTCTCTTTTTCACCTCTCCCTTTTTGTTTGTTTTTCTCTCGGATTCTGCGCTCCTTTTTTTTTTTCTTTCCCCCCAGCTCGACCTTGAAACACCCCCTGGTTCGTTTCTGTGTAGATTAGATCTCGCCCCCGTTCTGCCCTTTCCTCCCAAGTTTTGCGCCTTCACTCTTGCCCAGTCTCTCCTTCTTTTTCGCCTTTTCATCCGCTGAGTGCCAGGCTCTTTAGCGTAAACACCTGGATAAAAACACAACACCAAATCCCGGCTTTCTATACGTTTTTTTTCTCACTCTTTCAAGTACTTTTCGGATCTTCCCCATCCCGCGCACGCCCTCCCCCTGTCCGCGAATTGTCCTCCCATAAGACATGCCTCGTTCATCTCACCGTCAGATTTTCCCAATGTTTCCCACTTGCTCCCGCGCGGACGCCGCCAAACGCATCCTATCCCCCAACCCGCCATCTAACCGTTTTTGGTAGAACCCGTAGAGTGTTTTGTTGCAGAAGAATCTTCTCCGTTGGCCTCCCTCCAGACCCCCTCCCCTCCCTTTACAACCCGCGCTTCACCTAACCTTATCCCCTTTTTTTTTTCACCCTTGCCCCTCATCCGGTCAGTTCCGTGAATAGTCTCCGGTCTTCCCTTTCCCCCCGTGTACCACATACAGCTTAGTAGTTTCTTCTCTCCGGTCACGGTCGCGGTTTCATTTCTGACCCCTTAGCCCGGTCGATAGTCATGTTCCTCCCCCCGGGCTCCCGTTGAAGTAGATTGACACTCCCCCTTCCGCCCCTTGACACTCGGTCTTCTTAGTTTTTGAGCGCTGGCCCCGTTCGCAATGCTCTGAACCATCGCGCCATTTACTTGCTACTCTTTACGTTTTTTCTATTCCTTTTCAGAGTTCTTGTAGACGACTTGCCCCCACTTTTTGGTTTTTTGGTTTGTTTTTTTTGTTTTTTGGTGGGGTTTTTTTTTTTTTTTTTTACTCAGTTCCCGGTCTTTCCGATTTCCATGGTCGTCAACGGGTTCCCTTAAACTGTCTGCCCTGATTCCGTCTGTGATTTGTTACCAATCTTCTCACTCTTCTGCTACCCCTATGAAACAACATCTTGCATGATCAAAAAGTCGCACGTCTCTTTATTCAGCCCGACTCAGATTTCCTGTTGGTCGTTAGCCCACATTTCCGGGTAAGCTATATAAGTTTCACTTTTAGCCTGGGGCCGAACATACAAGGTTCTTATGAGACCTAACAAGATTCTGCCCATCTTTGTGTTTTTTTCTGCATAGGATGCAGAAGTGATGGTTGGGACGCCCCGTATGGAAGCTGTTCCCTGCCGTTCATCGCGTGTTTTTTTTTTTGTGGTGACCGCGGTTGGGTCTCCTTCCCGGCAACTTTCTTTCTACGCCTAGAATCGGCGATGCTTCCCGTGGGGGACCTTCTTCTTGCAGGTTGTGCGTGACTTCATTCACCAGTCTGTTTCTCTTCCCTGTGAACACAAGTCCCTTTCTTCGACCTGTTTTGACCCTTTTCTCTTCGATATGGGGTGTCCTTTCACCTTTCGAAGAAATTTTGGTGCGAATCGGTTTTTCCGCTTGATTCCCGTGGATCATCCCCCCTTTCTTCGGTCATCTTCTCCTTCTCACTCAACTTTTTGACCCCATCACTCATACTGGAGTTTTTAACCCCGGAGATTCGATTTTCTTAACGATTCGACGGCCCCCATTTACTCGTTTTTCTTTCCTTTTTTTCAAAACTCCTTACACCCTCTTTTTTGAGAATTTGCCGCTTAGCCGAACGACCAATTTCTTACTTTCTTGCTTTTCGCTTGAAAGAAATTCGAACGTTTTCACCACTGTTTCGCGTCCTTCGTTTCCCTCTCGGTGTCTCACTCACGCACAACCCTCCTGGTTGCTTTCCTCGGCCCGCCTTAGCCGAATCTTACGCCCTTTACCCGTTTTTTACATCGATTTTTTTTGATTTCCTCGTCAATATCTATCTGGGATGAACCTCGTTGTTTTTTTTGCGCGCTCTTTTCCTCGTCACTCAAATGTCCAGACTGATTGATCTTCATCGGGTTTTTGTCCTGTCGCGATGATGTTTCTTCTCAGTTTGCACAGCGACAGTTATGGTTTTTTATTCCTTCTACACCCTTTTTCGGCGCACCGCATATTCGCCCACGTTTCCTGCTGCGTGCTTGGATCTTCCTCCAAACGCCTCGATTTTCTTTTATGACGGCGAACATCTCCAGATGGGTTTTCCCATTTCTTGTTTTTTTGACCACCCGGCCAATTTTGTTGAAAATGCCCGTCGTGCCTCTCTCAAGCCTCGAAACCTATTCCGTTTTCCTTTTACGTCGGCCATTTTTCTTGATTTTCTCCTCTTCAAGCTTCCCCCCGGCTCCCACTTTGATGATCCCTCCGGCCGTTCCCAGCGCCGCTGCGCCCATTCTCTTTGTCGTGTAACATTCCCCTGAATAAAAAACATTTCCTCCCTTCCTTTCTCCGCCGCGAAACCCCTCCTTTTCTTTCCCCCGGTTTCGCCTCCCCGCCTGCCGCGCTCAATTCTCAGTCCCGCCCCGACGGTTCCCCGTTTGAAGTAGATTAGTATTTTTCTTCTCTCCCCACTCGATGACCAAACAAACTCCCCCCGTATTTAGTAATTCGTAGATATTTTAGGGTCCCTCCTTCGTCACCCCGAAGAACTTAGTTCCTCATTCAGAGCAACGACCCCCCCCGACTTTTCCCCTGTTATCGATCCCCATCCGGCCTTTATCGTTCGCGGCTCCTTTCGGATTCTGACCCTCACTTCGGGAATAACCCCCCCCGTAAGTCATTCGTGCGTTGCTTTTCCTTCCACGGCTTCCCCCCCGGTTATTCTGTTTCCCAAGACTATGCTTCATCCCTATTTTCCCTATCCCTACCTCCTTCTTCCACACCTCCGTCTCCCCGGTGCCCTCGTCCTTTTCCCCTGATCCGTCGCTCCCCGAACCATGCGTTACGCTCTAAATCTCACCTTTCCTTTGCCATCTTTTCTGCAATTTATTTTCGAGATTTCCTCTTTTTGCTACTCCGCGCTCACTTAATCTCAGCTGACTTTTGCGAAGTTTTTTCTTGGACATTGCTTACTAACCTTTTCCCCTCTTCCCCCCCCTGCCTTTTCTCCTCCCGCTAATTTTTTCAGCCCCTCTCCGCTTGTACTTCCGTCCGAAGTATACTTTTCGTTGGTGTCCTGGAGCGTATTGGAAACCGATTCAAGTGACCCTTCCTTGTTCCTTTACGTTCGTCAAGGTGCCTCCGTAAGATGAGTGTCTTTCGGGATTCCCCCTCGCGTTTTTCCGCGGTTTAGTTCCTTTTTTCACCCCTGTTCCAAGATATAGGATTTGGAGACCCAGTTTTTTTTCCTATGGGCGTTTATCTGATTCGATTGTTTCCGTATCGAGCATTGATTTTGGCCCTCCAACCTGACTGCCCGGATGACGATTGCGTTGTTCTTTTCTGTCAATCGGGCTCCCCTTTTTTCTTTGGGCTTTCGTGTTCTGGACCTTGCAATCCGTGACTGTGCAGTGTTGTTCCGGGTCGAGATTTCCCTAGTTTATTACGCGAGTCCTTTTTCCTCCTGTTTTAGACGTTGAACCAACTCTTTTAAGAAGTATGGCGAGATGTGCATGATTTGCCGTGACTCCCGCAAACTTTTTTCTCCGGGCAGAATCGATTCCCTCTTCTATACAATCCCCAATTCCTTTGTAAAGTGCGTGTTGTGGACTCCCCCCCATTCCACGGAG
>Ga0179593_1584783_pt1 | contig 12236 bp, 24 predicted proteins | sample CZODoug2_1_08_16_FD_185931 | JGI IMG/M metagenome (GOLD analysis project Ga0179593, IMG submission 185931) | Vadose zone soil fungal communities from Angelo Coast Range Reserve, California, USA - CZODoug2_1_08_16fungal (PacBio error correction) | ecosystem: Environmental > Terrestrial > Soil >... | reverse complement strand
TCCCCCCACTGCTTCACGAGCCCACTTTTTTTTTTCTTTTCCGCGCGCTTTGTTTTCCTCTCTTTTCCCTTTTCTTCTCCCTCTCCTTGCTAATTTTTTCCTGGATTGATGGAGGAGAAAACAACTTTTTCCCCTGCCGCCAGCGCTTCATAAGGGCCTCCCCTTTTCCCACAGAGTTGTAATTTGGCACCCCAACCAAGTTTTTGTCCCCTCACCCTTTTCTTCATACCCCCCAGGCTGGAGTGCATCCTCCCCCTTCTCTCTTAGTTACGGGCGTTACATTTTTTTTCCCCCCCCTTACGTGAAGATACCGCCTTCTTTCCTCCCTTCGGCGGGGAGTCTCCTGTCGTGGGTTTTTCTTCCCATTCCCGTTTTGTAAATAATTGTTCCCCCCCCCCCCCTTCCCGATCTTTACGCGTGAAAATACAGTTTCCGGTGACGGTTTTCCCCCCCTTCCCTTGAAATTAATCACCCCCCCTCTGTCCGGTCCCCTTGTAGTTTAGTTTTTTTAAAAGACAAAACCCCCCTTCAAATAGACTGCAGTTTTTTTTTTTCCCTCCTTTTCGTCCAACGGCTGCGGGTCTTGACGGCTTCCCCCCAGTATCTGTATGATTGTCTCCCCTTCTGCACTATGGCTCAAATATTTCCTTCGAACGGGTCCTCTCTTTTTTGTTGTGTAACCTTCACCTTCACTTGTCATCTTTTTCTAATCCAGGTAGCGTTTGCAATCTCCAAGTGTCGCTCCTCCCCCCCTTCTTCCTTTCCATTTTCTCGAATCTTCTTTTTAGTACTGGGTTTTCCCCCTTACCCCCCTTCCCTTTCCTTTTGGTAAATATTTACTCCCTTTTCTTCGCCAATCGCATAGTCACTTGAATTTTTCCCCACGCGGCCGGGCCTACTTTTCTTTTTCCCCCCTTCATCAACACATGTATCCCTCCCCCCTTGTCCTTTTGTATTCCCTACACGTCCCAAAAACCCTTCCCTCCATGACATTGTCGCAAACACTTTTTCTTCTGCAACTTGCAGTGGCGGCTTTTTTTTTTTTGTTATGGGCTTGTCCTGCCCCTCAACCTCGTTTCTCTTCTTCCGGATTCAATTGGATTGGCTTTTTTCTTTTCTTCCTTTTCTTCAAGGCCCTGTTTCATTAGAAACTTTTCCCTTTCATGATGCAAGGAGATCCTCCTTTTTCTGTGCATGATTTATGCCGACGGGCTTTGTTTTTCTTCAATCATGTCTGCCTTTTCCTTCCCCCCCACAACGGATTTTTTAGTGTCAAAATATTTCCCCCTTTCTGCATAGAGGCAGGGTCATCTTTCCCTTTCCCCCTTCCCCCCTTCGGGCAAAACATCTCCGAACTTTCGGGCCTCTTGCCTTCTTTTCCCTCCCCTCTTTTAACTTTTCCCCCTTGAAAGCTCATCCGGGGACGATTCTTTCTCTTTCTTCCAATTAGGCTTGAACTTTTTTCTCTTTTTTGGAAGTTCAAAGTTGTCGTCATGGATTTCGTCCTACTTTTTCCTTTTTCTGATTTTTATCTTCCCCCTTTTTTCTCCCCGAAAGGGAAAAACGCTTTGAACAGAGCGGAGGCTTTCCCCCTGTCCAGAACAAATGCTTTCGCCCTTTTTTTCACCTGTCGGCGATTATGTTCTTCCCCCTTCCCCCAACGGAACTTTTTTTTATTGTAGAGGTCGCTTCTTCCTTTTTTTCGGGCTTTTCCCCTCCCCTCAGCTGAAGGCCTCCTGTCACTTTTTTCCTAATCACAAGGTTTCCCCCCCCCCCGAAAAGGGAAGTTTTTTTCTTTTTGATCGTTGCCCACCATTTTCCCCCCCTCCCCGAACGACTTGTGCCGTCCTGCCCTTATCCCACTGGTATCCAGTCATCTGCAACATATTGGACCTCTGAAAAACCGTCTACTTTCCTCCTTGTTCCCGGTTCAGCTCTTTTTTTATTTCCCCCCCTCCCCCCCAGATTTTATTTTTTTTTTTTTTTTGTACTTATTGAAAATCTTTGCGGGGGGGACCTGATGCCCCCTATTGCCGGCCCCCTTTTCAAATCACCCGGTTCCCATTTCACTAGATTTGCTTGGTATTATTTTTTCTCCCCAGTTTGGAAAGGGTACCCTTTGATCGCCCCCACTCCCCCCCCTCCGGCTTCTGTTGGGCCCGACTTTTCCTTTTTTCCTTTTACAACCTCTTCCCTCCTTTTCCCCTTTCCACATAGTCACACGTGACCCGACCCTTTGCTCCGACCGCGCGGAACTCCTCCTTTTCACACCCCCCCCCTGCGTCAACACCATCCTTTTCGCCTTGATATTCTCTCTCCGTTATGTTTGTGAGGCGGATTCCACTTTCCCCTTTTTCTTTTTTTTTTTTTTTTTTACGACGGCTTTTTTTCCTTTTTTTTCCTTTGGAAGCTCGAAATTTTTGCACGCTTTTTTGGACTATTGGCCCCTTTTGCAAACTCCCGGACATCCGCAATTAATTTAACAACTGCACGTTTTATTCCGATCCCCCACCCCCCCCCATATAGACTCCCACCGTTCTTCACCCCGTTTCACCACCCTTTTTTCCCGGACAAGGGCAGTCCTTTTTCCTTCAATGGGATTTGTCTTTTTTTTGCAAATATGTTCCCCCCGTAATTTCCTTTTCCCTTTTCTTTGCGAGTTGACCCTCCCTCACACCTTGCAAGCACACCCTTTAAGCTTGGATAGATCCTTTTTTTTGGGAACCTGCTATTGCGCTATATCCTTGGTTTCAATTAACCCTCTTGGTGGAAAGCTTTTTGCTCCTTGATTTATTGCCTTTTTTTTTCCCCCCCCCACGTCGTACGGCTTGGCTTTAGTTCCCCCCCCCTTGATTTAACCGATCTTTCAACAAAAAATTCCCCTTTTCCCCCTTCCCCCCTTGTATTCTGGTGAGCACGTATCCTCCTTTTTTCTCTTCTAGATGATTTTTCGAAAGCTTTTTTTCCGCTGCATGGATTACTCTCGCCCCCGACACTTCCCTTTCGGCGACGTGGGGAAGACTTTTTTCTAATTCCCCCTTTCCTGAATCGCGCCCTTTGGGTATCCCACGTTTTTCCTTTCCTCCTTTTTCTTTTGCAGGGTCCCCCTCTTGTCGCCTAACCAACCCTTTCTTTTGGTCCTGGCGGTTTCCACCCAGAACACCGCCCGCCCTCCTCCCGTTTTTGGGGTATTTAAATGCTTTTGAAAACTCCACCCTTTTCCCCCCCGTTTTCTTTCAAAATCATTGTACTTTCTACACGACCATCACTTTCCCCCGCCCGAGGAGCTTTCAATGGGGTCTTTTCTGATGGAAAACCCCAAGCCTTCCCCCCTGGTAGGCTTCCTCTGAGGAGGAGTTTCCCCCCCTCAGTGGCGTTTCCCCTTCTTTAACCAGCTGGAACCCTTTTCCTCTTGGTTCGCCACTTCTTTCTTTGCCCCACGATCTGTTTTCACCTTTTAAAGCGGGTTCTTTTCCCCCCCCCAAAAATGCGTCTTTTTCCGGGACAACAGCTTTCCCTGCGCCTTTATCCATGTCACCCCGTTTGGCGCCCCCAACCTTTTCTTCTTCCATTTCACTGAATATTTTTTCCTTTCGATGAGGAAAACCCTTTTTTGTGGGCAAGAATAACAGTGATTGATCCTACCTCCCTTTTTTCAATCTTACTAAGGCGCCAGGGTAATTTCCCCCTCTATAGTTAGAAGACCCATTCCACCCAAAATGCCTCCTTCCTTGCCCGACTAAGGCGCCCGGCCTTTTTGTTCCTCCCAAATGGTCTCTTTTAATCAGCGTGATGGTTTTGCTGACAATGGAGGTTTTTTTTCCCCCTTTCTTTTGCGCTTGCGTCTTCTTCTTCCTGAGAGTTTCCCCTTAGGCTCCTGATCCAAGTGACTATTTGCGTCTTTTTTGGACGTCCCCCCCAGGGAACCTTTCTTCCCTTTTCCCCCACCGGAACCGGAACCCTTTTTTTTCATACGAAAAACCCATCGAGGGTGTTTCCTTTCTACTCTGGGGGCGCTTCTTGAAACGGCCTTTCTCCGTTTTAAAAAGGCTTACGTACCCCTATATGACCCCTTTTCCCTTCCCCTTTTCCCCCCCCTCTCATCCTCCCGGTCCACCTCCTTTTCCCATATGAACGATTTCCTCCCCCCCCCTTCCCCATGAGGATGACCTCGATCGGTTGCCGGCCTCCCCTCCCCTTTCTCAGCTTTCCTCCTCTTACTTCCTTTCTAGTCTAATGGGTTTTTTTTTTTTGTCTTTCAGGCCCAGTGATGGCTAAAATACCATCCCCCTTATGGCACGTGCCCCCCCCCAATATAAAGGTAGGTATTTCTTCAACCCCGCGTTTTGGTCTTCCCCCCTTCCCCCTCCCAACTGTTAGTTCACGTTACACCCCGATCGCAGCCGTCCCCTTTTTTTTTCCACCTGATGACCCCCCCCCTTTTTTTGAAAATCTGACTCCAGCCGCCTCCCCCTCGGTACTCGTTTTAACGGTATGTTTAAGTTACGTTCTCCCCTTTCTTACGTGGAGGATTTTCCTAGCCGGGAAGACTTTCAAAAAAAGCTCCCCTTTTTGTTTCTCCGTGAAAGACCTTTCTTTGGTTTCCAAAATTACACCGCTTGTTTTGGCTGGATGAAGGCGTTTTTTCCCCCCCAATAGTTGTTCTTCCGCCACATTCCCAACTTCATCTGTCCACTACCACAGGAAATTTCCCCCCCCCTTTCACTTCCGCAATGATTAAGTATTCTGCTGAGGCCCGCGCCGCCCCTTTTTTTCAGGCAGTGATTGGGCTTTCGCCCCACAGGCGTCTTCCCTGTCCTTTTATCCTGCATTCGTTCAAGATCCGGAACCTTTTTTTTGTTGTGGTTGAGTCTCTTTCCCCCCTCAAAATTGCTGAGCCAAATATTTTTCTATTTCGCGCAGCTTCCCCCCCCCACTTCACTGTGCCAATAAGGATCCCCCCCCCCCCCCTCTTCGGCCGGGCTAAGAGCAGCTTGGGTCTTTTCCCCTTGACAATAAGATAGTTTTTTTTTCCCCCCCTTTTTTCTGACATCTACTGTTCTGGCTAGAAAACAACCCTCTTTTTTCCCCTTCTTCCAGAGCATGCAACCCTCCCTTCACAAGCGTTGTAATTTGGCTTTTTTTTTTGAAATCAACGGTGTCCTCCCCCTCCTCTTTTGGCTTCCGTTGCATTTTGGTTCTTTATGCCTTTCCCTTTTTTTTTTACTTCTTTGCCTGGTAGAGTCCTCCCCCCCTCAGTAAAAGCTCCCTTTTAGGCGGGAGTCAGCCACCTTTGGGTTTCGGTATCCACCCAGGTCTGTTTCCTTTTCCCCCCCATTGTGTCCCTCCCCCTTGCCTTCTGCGAGTTTTCTTCTTTCCCCCTACAGTTTCGTCCAACAAACCTCTTTTTTTTCCCGGTCGTCACTTTCCGCATTTTCTTCAACCACTTCCCTTTTTTCTCTGGTAGTTTACGCTTCCCCCTCAAAAAGATAAACGTCCCTTACTTGGCAGTAATCTCCTTTCCCTTCCCCCCTGACGGCGGCAACGATCGATTTGACCGTTTCCAGCCTTAATGAAATCTCCCTTCCCCCTCCCTGTGAAACACGAAGGAGCCTTTGAGAGGGTGTTCCCCCTTTTTTCCTTGTTTTTTTCTGTCATAGGGTGCTCCTTTAGCCGTTTCTTTCTCCTTTTCCCTCTCAAAAGTTTTTTTTTTTTCTCAGAGTCTCATTTTCTCAGAAATCCCTTTTTTCTTTTTTTGAACCAAAGGGCGTTCGTTTTCCCCCCCCTCCTGATTTCTTTTGACGTCCCTCCCAACACGTTAATCTTTTTCCCTGCTCTTCCCCTTCCCTTTTTTTTTTTTCCACTTCAGCAAGGCCCCCCCCTTTTTTTTTCCCCCGGCTTCATAAAAAACCTTCTTGTCAGCGGGCTGATCCCCTTCCCCCCCCCCCCCCCCCAATCACGTTCATGCATTTTTTTTCTCCCCCCCTTTTCTTTTTCTCAATTTGCAAGTGCTCCTTCAAGTTGGGGTAGTTTGTATGGGCTTTTTCCTTACTTGCGCGTAGTCAGATTCCCTTTTTTTTCTTATCTGATGATTTTCGTGCACACTTGTCTTCATCTCCCCCCCTTTTCCTGTCATCTGCATACCTTCATTGAGATACGAATCAACTTCCGGGCCTGTTGCGCTTTTCCCTCTCGCCGGCTGTTTTTCCTTTTTTCGCACTTTCAAGGAGAGCTTCTCCACAAAAAAACCCCATATCCGGGCGGCGACCAGAGTTCTTTCCTTTTTTTCCCGCGGGTTCCTTTTTCGGGGCCCTGCACCCCTCGTTCCCCATCCCTCTTCTTTCCCCCTCGCTATGATGGTTTTTTCCTTCTCGTTCCCCCCTCCTTCAAAGGCCCATTTTCTCGCTTTGAGTTAGTGGCTTCCCTCCCCTTCCCTGCTTGAAAGGATTCACCCTGTGTTTTTCTTTTTCCCCCCCCTTCCTGACCGCTAACCCCTTTTTCTTTTTTTTTTTTTTTTGTCTCGTTCCCCCCCTACCGCAAAGGACCTCCCCCCTGTGCTTTCCTTCGACCCTGCATGCCTCTGTCGGTTTGAATTTTTCCCTTAGAAAGTGGGAGTTCCTAGGATCATGATTTTCCCCCCTTTTTTTTCCCCCGTCGTTCCCCCACTAGGTTTCCGCCCCAACCCTTTTTCGTTCCTTCTTCTCCCCTCCCCTTTGCGGGATTTTTTTACCCCCTCATGCTGGCTACGTGCTCGTCCCCCCCCCCCCCCCCAAGGGTCCCACATTCCCCCTTTTGTCGCCCCCCACCCTTTTGCCCGGTTAAAGTTTCTTCTCTTTCGACAATACGACCCCCCTTTCAACTTTTTCCCTTTTTTCCCCCTCAATATCAAAGGTCTTGTCTTTCTCTCCCCCCTATTGGGAAATTCTCCTCTTTTTAAAAGTATATTAGCTGGTCCTCGGCTATATAACACTTCCCCCCTTCTTTTTGGTTTTTGGGGCCCAGGGGGTCTGTTTCTTCAATTCGCTTGAAAAAAATGATTTTTTTCCGCAAAATGTTCCCCCCCTCCCCTGACACGAGATCTTCTTTTCTGGGATCTCCCGGTTCCCTTCCAAACGGGTACCCCCCTTTTTTCTCTTCTCTTAAATAAATACCCCCTTTTTCTAATTAATGGAGGATTCCTTTTTCCCCCCCCCCTCTTTTCTGCATAACTCCATGTTTTGTCACACCGTTTCTTCCCCCCCCCTTCTCTTCACATGTAGAGCTTCCCCCCCCGATGAGGAAGGGCTCCCCCCCCCCACTACGCGGTTATCCTCCTCCTCAGTTTTTCTTTTTTCTGAGATTTTCACATTCTTTTTACCCGCTTTAGAAGGAGATAAGTTCTAGTGACCTTTGTCTCGTCCCTGTTCACTTTTTCCCCTTAATTGGTTAATCCCCCGGTCGGTGGACTATGGCACAACTTTTCCCCCCAATCAGCGTTCGTCACTTGCCCCCTCCCCCCAATCCTACCTGCAAAGTATTTCTTTTTGATCCCCCGGTAACCGTTCCAACCCCTTTTCTGATCCAGTTCCCCAATCATCTCTTTCTTTCTCAAATGGCTTTTTTTTTTCTTTTTTTTCCCCCCCAGTTGGAGGACCTTTTTCCTTCAGGTTTTTCGATTTGCCCCCCTTATCCCAGACACCGCAGAAACCCCCCCTCCCCCTTTGGAAGGTCCCCTTTTTAGGACTCAGGGAACTTCTCCCCCAGTCCTCCCCCTTGTTCAAATAACTCTCCTTTTTCCCCTGTGGCAAAGCTTCAGCTTTTATATTGCAGGCCTAGCCCCCTTTTCCTGGTTTAGTGGAGGAGTTTTTGGCCCTCCCCCCTGGTGAAACATGGCCCCTTCCCTTTCTCCCATTATAGTCTTTTTACCCTTTCCAGTAGCCAAGGGCTTTCCCCGTGGGGTGGACCCCCCTGGCCGCTGCCTTCTACCCATCGACCCCCCCTCCTCACCTGCTTTGAGGGGACACCCCCTGTCGTTGGGGCCTGACTTTATCTAGTCGTAATTTCGTTTCCGGTTTTTCAACGGGCGAAGAATCCCCCCCTGCCCCTCGCTCTTTTTTCTTTCCCGAGGCCACCTGCGTTTCTTTTTTCCCCCGGTCTTACAAGAAAAACACTTCCCCGTCACGGAACCCAACTTTTTTTTTTCTCTTCCTCCCCCTCAAACTGATTTTTCCCCTCCCCCCCTGTCTTCAACTTTTATTGATTGGACCTCCCCTCCCACGAACCCTATCAAAAAGCTCCTCTTATCTTTTTAACTGGGTTCCTTTCTCTCCTCGATGGCCCCCCTTTTTCGCCTAATCGGCGGCTTTTCTTTTATCCCCCAAGTGGTCTTTCCCCCTTTCTTTCCCCCTCTTCCCTGCCTTCTCTTCCCCCTTTCTTTCGCCGCCGGATATTTTGACACAGATCCTTTTTTTTCTTTTTGCAAAGGCAGCTTTCTGGATTTCTATTCAGGACCACCGTTTCTCCCGAATCCTCCTTCCTTCCGGCGACCATTGATTTCTTTTCCCTAAATATGCAGATTTACCCCCTTTTTTTTTTTCCAAACAGGGCCGTTGTGGCCCCCCTTTTCCCATCGATCAAAAAACTTCCCCTTCCCCCCTCCGCGGAAGTATGTCCCTTCCTTCGCACCTTTCTGCAAGCCCCCACCAATTTTCCCCCCCCCCTTCCCTGCAAGTGCGACCCTTCTTGGAAAAATGGCCTGACAGCGTGATTGTTTGGGTTTCCCTTTTCCCGTCCCGCCCTTTTTTCCCCTGATTAACATGGGTTGATGTCTGGTCCTTTTTTTTCCCTGGGGGGCGCCCTTTTTCCTGTAAGTCATTGAAGGAGATCTGTTGCGTCAAATACACTTTTTTTCCCCCCCCCTTCTGTGAACCACCTTCCCCCTTTTTTGGTTCAGGGACCATTACCGGCTTTTCAGAAAAAATGGCTTCCCCTTTGCCGCGGAGGTGGGCCCCTCCCTTTTTCTATTGCCTCCTTTTTCTCCTTTGGATGCAAGACCCTCCCCCGGACAGGTTTACCCCCTCTTCCTTGTGCTCCCGTTTTTTTTCCCCTCTTTACTCTTGAGCCCCTCATTCAGGCTTGAACCCTTTTGGCCGCTTCCCCTTTCGCAAGCGTTTGTCAACTCATTCCTTTACTCTCTGCGTATTCTTTTTTCTTTTCCGCCAGTGAGTTTTTCTTCCCGGACCAAGAGGTTTTCCCCCCTTTTTCTGATTGATTTTTTTGTCCTGACCTTTTCCAACCGTGCCCCTTTTTTTTACGGGAAACCTTTTATTTCCTTTCCCCAGCATCGCAGAAGGCACCCTGTGTTTTGGACAATGAATTAACAACGACTTTTTTTTTCCCCCCCCCCTACACCCACCCTTTTTTCCTGTTGGGACTCCACCTTTTCTCCAGGTAATATTCCGCACCTTTCCCCCCTTTTTTTTTCGTTTAGTTACGGCTCCCGTTGCCTCTTCCCCTCCCTTTCCTGTCCACCTAGCCCGGCTTTGCCATGCCTTCCGCCGGTTCTGGTTTTTTCTGTTGTTTTGGACTTTTTCTTTTTTTTCCCCCCGGTTTTTCCAAATTAACCCCCGTTTCCCTGCTGGGATGAAAGCTTGTTCGCTGTGCATCCTTTTTGCTCCTCCACAATTTTTATCTTTTCCCGGAATTTTTCCCCCCTTTTTCGATGGGCCTTCACGCACTTTTTCTCCCCAAAAAGCCGCGCTGTTCTCCCCCCCGCAAGGCGTTTCTCCTGCAAGGCCAGTGATTTTTTCCTCCTTTTTTCCCCTCTCCCACGTCTATTTGGCTTTCCCGTCACAGGGATCCCGAAAAACCCCCCCCCCCTTTTGTTGTTGTTGTCTTGATAATTCGGGATTCTTGGCCCCCCTTTCTTTCCTTCCCCCAATACGGCTCGCAGTTCTTTTTTCTTTTTTTTTTTGAGGACCAATAACTGGCCCTTTTTTTTTTCTTTTTGCGGCGGCTCAGGGCGCTCCTTTTCCCTCCTTTGCTCTTGCGGAAGGCCATTCATCCTGGTAATTTTTTTTCCTTTATTGACCTCCCCCTTCTTTCTTTTTGGTTCGAGCCCACCCACTCTTGGGATGAAGAGCCCCCCAGACTTTGGAAACGTCAACACCCCTTTTTCCCTTTTTCCCCCCCCACAGGTTTTTCCCTTTCCCTTTTCTTCCGCCCTCCCCTCTTTCTCCTTCCGGATTTAGTTTTTTTTTCCTTTCGTTAAAGGCGTCATGTAGCCTCCCCCGCTATGAGAATCTCTTTTTTTCTTTGAGGTCCGCCATTTTTGGCCTCTGTTGTTTGCGGTATTTTTCCCCCCTTTTCTTTTTAATCATTGTCAAACCCCCTTTTTTCTTTCTTTAGCGTGAAGACAAGCTTTGGGGTGCCTTTTTTCCGGATCCGTCCCTCCCGCACATTTTATTCCCCCTTTCCTTGGCCATACTCCCTTTTTTCCCCCGGCGGAAAGCCAACCTTTTTCAATAGACTCAGCACTTTTGTTTTTCCTCCCCCCCGGCTGCGGACAGTCTCGGCGGCCACACCGCTATTGCGTTCAGCATTCATTTTTTCTTCCTCCTGTGCACAGCGGAGCCCCTTTTTCCTTCTGTGTAAACCTGTCCGGTCTTCCTTTTCTGCAGCCGTAGGCCTTCCGTCTTGAAGTCCCCTTTTCCATTTTTTTGGTCTTTACATTCTTTTCCTTCTTTTTCCCCTTACGAATTTTCGTAATGGGTTTTGTTCAAGTTGGTAATATTTAACGAAGTCTTTTTCCTTCCCCCCCTTCGCATAGTAACTGATTCTTCCTTTCCACTCCACGTTTTCCACCCCTCGCCTTTGTCCCCTCCTCCTACCTTCCCCAACATGTATCAACTCCAATGTCCATTCCAAAACAATACACGATGATTTCTTTTCTTCCCCCCCCACCGGGCGTCGTCCCCTTTTGTCTCCTGTCATTTGTCTACGCCCCCCCTTTTTTTTCGTTTTTTGTTATGGGACTTTCTTTCCTTGAATACCTGGAGAGTAGTCACTTCCATTATGATCAGTTCCCCGTGATTCGTGCCCCGCCCTTTTTTCATCGCCCTTTCTTTTCATTCTGCATATTCATTTCTTCCCCCCTTTCCTCAATGTCGCCGGCCCCTTTCTCCTTGCGCGACGGCTGTTTTTTTCCCTTCACTCAGGCGCGCTTTACCTCTTTTGTCCCCCCCCCCCGGATGTCGTTTTCCCCCTTTTTTTTTTTCTCGGGCGACCCCCCCTCAGGAAGGGTCATCGTCTTTCTTTGCCCCGCCACTTTTCCCCTTCAATCCGCCGAATTATTCCTTCCTTCTTTTGTCATCGAGGCCCCCTTTCGAGACTCAGGCCGGCGATCGGTTTCTTTTCCCTTTTATCATTTCCAATTTGCTTACAGACTTGCAATGTTGTGGTTTCCTTTGTTCAACCTTCCTGATCCGCTCTCCCTTTTTTCCGTGCGCCCCTTTTCGTGTTTTTTTTTCCTTTTTTTGCGAATCCCCCTCCCAACGACGGACGTGTTTTTTACCCAGAGGGCGATTTTTTTCAACGTCCAGACTATTTCTTTTGCCCGTGTCGTCCCCTCGGATCTTTTTTTTTCCAAAACCCCCAAACGGATCCTCCCACCACGGTATTTCCCCGTGTCCTCCCCCGTGCAGTCAGGCTTCTTTTTTTTCCCTCGAGCGAGAAGCTCTAATAAAGGTCACCCCCCTTTCTCCCCGGGAAGTTTGCCCCCCCTCCATTTTGGGATAGTGGCCACTCCTTCCTCCTACTTTGAATTGTGTCCTTCTTCTCCAAAGGAGGGCACGTTTCACAATATTGGAAAGGGTCCTCCCTTCCCCTTACTATTATCGAATAAGTGTTTCCCTTTCTCTTTTTTCTCCCCCAAAGATTTTCCCCCCCCCGATTTTCTGGTGGTGAGTCCCCTCAAATTCGACTCCAAATTCCGTTCTTCCCCCCCCATTTGGAAGCCAATTCCCCGCATTCTCTATGCTTTTTCTGTTGACCTCTCCCGGGTGTTCCTTTTCCCTGGTTTCCCCCTTCGGATATTTTTCCCTCCTCAAGGCGTCAAGGTCTTTTCTGATTAATGGAAACAACCCCTTCCCCACCGTGTGCAATTAGTCACCCCTCGTTCCTCCATTTACGGTCGTTATTTCTCGCCCGTGCCCCCCCCTTTTTCCTATTAGAAGGAGTTTCCCCCCCCCTGTTTAGGA
>Ga0179593_1361341_pt1 | contig 12236 bp, 27 predicted proteins | sample CZODoug2_1_08_16_FD_185931 | JGI IMG/M metagenome (GOLD analysis project Ga0179593, IMG submission 185931) | Vadose zone soil fungal communities from Angelo Coast Range Reserve, California, USA - CZODoug2_1_08_16fungal (PacBio error correction) | ecosystem: Environmental > Terrestrial > Soil >... | reverse complement strand
CCCCCTTCTCCATCCCCCTTTCTTTTTCTCCCCACCCTTTTGTTTTCCTTTTCCTTAATTTTCCGCAAGCATCTTACTCCCATCCCCCCTCCTTTCCCTTCTCCCCCCACGCCCCCTTCCTCTTTCTGCTTCGGTGCCTTCCCATGTTCATCCCTTCCCTTGACATTGTGTTCACTCTTTCTTTGATTTGACCTTTCTCCTTTTCTTTTTTTTCGATTTTTCCCCCCCCGCTCCCCGTACATTTTCGCTCCCTCCGATGTTTGGTTCTCCTTTTTTTACCTTCTCCACAAGATCTTCTGAGTTTCTTATTTTTTCTTACGTCCCGCCTTCTATTTTGGTGTCTTTTTTTTGTCGCTTTTGTTATTTCCTCACGACTTTGCTCCTTTTTCACTTCCCCCTTCCTTGACCCCTGCCCTTTAACTTTCTTCATGCTCTCAAGATCTACCAACACCCCGCTCCCAAACAATCACAGCTTTTTCCCTGTTTCTCCCTCTTCCGGGGTTCACCACCTCGCGTCATCCCTTATAGTAGCCATTACTCCTTCCACGTCCTCTCTTATTCCTCTCTTGCCTTACGCCCTTCCTTTCTCTTTCCTCTCACCCCCTCCTTTCCTCCCTCTTTTCCCCCCTCTTTTCTTGCTTTCTCATTCAGGCACGTGCTATCCCCTTTTCGTACATTTTTACCCCTTTTTTCCTATTGTAGACTTGTAATTCTTTCCCCGGTCTAGTTCATCTTCCCTGTCCCTTTTAAGGTCACCGACCTCCGGCCGCACGCGCGGCCGCCTCTTTTGTGTGTTATTTGTTCCCACCCCCCTCCCCTGTTCCCTCCTCCGGCGTTCCCACTTCGTCCTCGTAATTTCTTTACCTTTATGTTCCCCCCCCTTTTTCCCTACCATCCCTTCCCCACCTTTGTATTCCTTTCTTCTTCTTCCTTCCCCCTTTTTTTTTTTTTCCTTACTCTCTCCCCTTCTTCCTCTCCCTCATCCTTTCCCCCCATAGTGCCCTTTTTTTCCCTTTCTTTTTCTTTTTCCCCTTTTTCTTTTGACATTCCCTGTCTTTTGGTGTATGTCCACTCCTCCCACCCTTCTCGGACCCCCAACTTCCATAATTTCCCATTATTCTCTCTCTTTTGCTTTTATTGTTCTTACCTTCTCTTCTAGTCTTCTCATTCTTGTTGAACCCCCTCTTTAGCACTTCCGAACCTGTTTTTTTCTTTCCTTTGACCTCTTCGGTACCATACCCCGCTAATCTCCCCCCCACCCCTTCTTTCATTGTGGGCCGTTTAGTATCCCCCTCATCTTACTTTTACACAATCCCACGGCCATTTCTTGCTTCTTTTCTTCTCCTTATTCCGTTCGCCTCCCGTTCCCTCTCCCTGCTCCCCCCTCGTTATTTGTTTTTTCAACCCCTGAGGCTTGCTCGATGATCTTTTCTCAGTCCCTCGCTTGCTCCAAAATTGACCATTACCCGAACTTGCTCCTCCCTCCTCCTTTTTTTTTCTTTTGGCCGTTTTTTCCCCCTTTCTCCTTTTCCCTTTTTTGCCGTCCCCTTTCCCTTTACCCCCTTTCTTCCCCTCCTCTCTTCTTACCCCTTTTTTCGCCGACTATTTGTCCAAACACTGTCGCATCCTGCTTTTACTTACCAGTTCGACTTTCTTCCTCTCGTCCTCATTCCGACGTGCCCCTCCTCCTTCAGATTACCTTCCAAGTTTCCCCTCCCTTCTTAACTCATCAGCTCTTCCCTCAGCATCGTGCCTTCACCACTGCGCCCTTTTTCCCCATCCCACCTTTTTACTCCCTTGCTCTTTTCCAACTTTCCAGTACAAACCTTCCCTTTTTTCTTGCCTTTTACCTTCCTTCCTCTCGATGACCCCTCATTTAAGTTGATCCCTTCCCTTTTCCGGACCCCATTTCTCCCCCCCTACCAGTCTTTAACGTAGTTTATTCTTTCCCCTTTTTTCGTTTGGATTCCCCGCCCAGTTCCCGTATCTTCTCCATTTTCCAATAACCTTCCTCGGTACCTCCCGCTTTTTTTTTTTTTTTGGTTACCTCCTTCTTTGAACTTTCCTTTCCCCCACCCCTTAGTCAACACTGTCCCTTTAACCTTCATTTTTCCACTTTCTCCTTCCCGCCATTTCTCTCTCCTCCCCCTGGGCTTTGGCCCTCCTATAGATTGGAAGCCTACCCTTTGGCCCCATCCCACCCCCCCCTCGCCTCTCCCCTCTTTCTTTTCTTTTCTTTCTCCCCCCCCCTGTTTTCCACCCACATTTCTGCTCCCCCTCTTTACTTCCCCCTTTCTGTATTCCTTTGTTCTTATCCCCAATCCTTTTTTTTCTTCTCTTGTGGACTTTAGCCCTTCCTTCTTTTTTCGCCCTCTCTTCTCCATATGCCGCGTCCACCACTCTGTAGCTCGCTTTTTTGCTTCTTTTTTTTTTCCTCAACTATGCCTTTTTTTTCTCCCCTCAGGACGCGTGTTCCTGTCTCTGCACCTTTGCCCCCTTTTTTCTAACCGCAATTTTTTTCTTTCTTTTTGTAACCACGCTGCCCCATCTTCTTTCCTCCTTTCCAACCCCACCTTACACCTTCCCCCTCAATTATCATTTATCCCCATAACCGGTTCCCTTTTTTCCCCCCTCTGGCATTCCCCCTCTCCTAAATACCCTTTTTTTTTTCTTCTTCCCCCCCCAGTCTCTCCTCCCCTAGGTTTTGGCCTTTCTTCCCCCCCGGAAACCTGGGAAGCATCCCATCCCCCCCCTCCCACCCCAGCCGGAGCCAGTTTCCTGCTGGACCTCCCCTTTTCTCTGATGTTCGTTTGTCTTTTCATTCCCCTTTTCCCCCCTGTGCTCCTCCCCCCCCGCTCCCCCCTGCCCCCCCTCCCCTTTTCTCCTTCTTTTTGTTACATTCTTTATTTCTCCGGTTCTTTCTTGTTTCAGGACTCTCCCTGTGATTCCGCCTCCCTGTTATCTCTCCTTTGCTCCTTGCTCTTTCGTTTTTCCCCTTTCTACTTTATGACACTGACCCCCCTTTTCCCTTGTTGACAGTTACGGACCCCACCCCCTTTTTGTCTTCCCACGCTGCCGTCACCACCTTTCACTTCACGCACACACCACTCGTCCCCCCCCCTTTCTTCGATTATTTCTCTTTTTTTCCTCTTCTGCTGTATCTTCTTTGCTGCCCCCCCTCCCCTTTTTTCCCCTTTTTTCCCCCCTGTCTTATCCCTTTTTTCTCCCCTCCCCGTCGTCTTTTCGATTTTTTTCTCCCTCTCGTGGCTTCACATAACCCCCCCCAACTACTAGTTTCCTTCCCTTCCCTTGTACATCCTTTCCTTTTTTTTTTTCTTAGACTTGTTCCCAAACCTTCCCTCCCTCCCCTCTAAGGATTTTCTTCTCCCCTTCTTTTGATCTTTGGCCTTCCGTCCGCGATTGTCTTCCTTCCTTTTTTCTTCTCTCCTCCCTTTCTTTGTACACCGTCGCCTCTTTAACCCCCTTTCCCAATCAATACTGACCGGATTTCTCTTTCCCCCTTACATCACCAATGAAAGTCAACCTTTCGACTCCGTGCATAGAGTGTGTGCTCTACAGCTCCCTCCTGAGGATTCACCTTCCCTATGACGATCTTTTCCTCCCATCATTTTCCCCCCGTTGTTTTTTCACCTCCTCCTCCTTCTTTCTGATTTTTTCTCAATACCCTCCTGTCCCATCCTTTATTCCTTTTCTCTTTCCCCCCTTCCCCCTTCATGGGGATTCTCTTTCCAGCCTTCCAAGTTATTACTCCCTTCTCCCCCCCGTGACCACCCTTCCCTTCCCCATATTTCTTTTGCACAACCCCCTCCTCTCTTCTCATTTACCTTCCCCCCCCTTTCTTTTACCTGTTTTACCTTGTTCATTCTTTTTCCCATGATCCCCTTTTTTTCGCCCTTTTTTCCCCCCCTTTTTTTTTTCTTCTTTTCTTTTTCGCCTTTTTCCTCCCTCTTCCCCTTCTTTTTTCCCGAATCTCCCCCTCGTCCTTCTTGATCTTTCCCTTTTTCCTCTTTTCCTTTTCCTCCCCCTGTTCCATTGCCACCAATATTAGACAACCTTGACTAGTCTTTTTCTTCGGCCCTCCCCTCCTTCCTTTCTCGCATCTCTCTTTCTCCACCAAATACTTTCTTATCCCATTACCACAACATCCAAGCCTTTACTCCCTTCGCGCGCATCGCTACCCGGACTTCCCCCCCCTTTCTCCCTTTTTCTCCGTTCCTCCTCCCCCACACCCTTCGTCCCTCGGACACAGTTTTTTCTTCTCTTTCCTATTCTCCGCAAAAACTCCCTTTCTCCCTTTTTGGGGCCTCTTTTCTCTCGCCCCTTTTCTTTACCTTCTGATACCTCTTAAAATTTCCTTCTTCTGCCCTCTCTCAGTCTTTTGCTTGCACTCCCTTTCCTCGATGGTCCCCCCTCCTTTCCTTCTCCCTCTTTCCGTGTCTTTGAACACCTTTTCCCTTCCGTTTCCCTCTCCTCTTTTGCATAACCTCCCTTTTACCTCCGCCCCCCCCCCTCCCATTGATTGATCCTTTGTCTCCCCTTTTTCCTTTCCGACAATACCCGATTCCTTTGCCGGATACACAGCTTTCACCTCCATTTTGGCGCTCCAGTCCTTACTTCGGTACCACTTCGTTTTTTCTCTGCAGTTTTGCGGTCCCCCCCTTCTCACACCGGTTCATTTCCCCCCTTTTTTCCTCCCAGTTGGGCATTTCATTTTCCCCCTATTTTGGTCGACCCATTCTTTTTTTTGTTTGTCAAACCACTCTTCCTACTTCCCTGTCCCCTCCTTTCTTTGGTTTGGGACCCCCTCCTGCCTACGTACTTCCCGACCACTGCCCCCTTCTGAGTATGACAAATGATCCTCCATCTACTCTTTCCTTTCCCTCCTTGCCTTTTTGTTGTCGCTTTTTCCCCATTTCCCCCTTTGATTTTTTTTTATCATGGACGGGAGCCCTTTTTTTTCTTCCGTCTGTCATCCCCCCCCTCCACTTCCAAAGTACGTCGTGTTGCGTTTTTCGAGACCGAGTCGTTCCACCCTCTCATCCTCTTTCGCCCCACGGAATCAACTTTTTACACCTTTGTCCTCTGTCATTACTGTTTTTTTCCCTCTTGACACTTTCAAACTTTCATACATCCATGACACACCTCCGCCCCCTGAGTTAAAGGTTCCCTGATTTCTTTTTTTTCTCCCCGTCTCCTTCCCCTTGTGACATCTGCCCTTTTTTTTTTTCGGAACTTGTTTTTGGACCTTTTGCTTCATGCCATTTCACATCTCGTCCGATGTTCCGCAAAAGCACCACCCCTGGTCTTCTGTGTCTAGTAGGCGTTGAGTGCGCCCTCCCTCGACTTTGCACACTGTTTGATTCTTGTTCTTTTTTTCTCATTAATCTTTTCCGCACCAGCCTCGATCCGAACCTGCGCAAAGCTCGTTTGTACTCATTGCCCCCCCCCGATTGGAAATACCCTGCCCTCCTCCCTCATCTCCCCCCATACAATCTCTCTTTTTCTACCATAAAATACACCCCTCCCCTCGACTTAGTACACGATTCCCTGTCGCCCCTTGACGGCCTGTTTTCTCTTTCACTTTGGTGCCTTCCCCTTTTTTCTATAACCCCAATACCTCCTTTTTGCCTGACGGGTGATTTTTTAGACACATTGGTCAGATACCCGCTTCTTCCCCCACCCCCCACCGATCGGGGCTTTTTTTTTTTTCCTGCTCACTGTCGTCCCGCCCGCCACTTACACGCACCCCCTTTCATCTTTCCACGGGCTTTATTTCCGTTTGGTAAGGTGATGCCACTTTTCCACTTTGCATAGGGTCCGGATCGTAGTCGCATCGTTTGGCGCTATTTTTTCTCAGTACGCTTTGGGTTGAAGGTCTTTTCCCTTCCCCCGCCTCTTTGTCTGGTTTCCCTTTCCTCCAATCTATCTTTCTCCCATACTACCCTTCTCCTCTTTCACCCTCTCCTCTTTTTGTAACCCACCGCGTTTACGCTCATCTCTCCCCCGCTCTTTCCTGGTTCCGACCCTTCTTCCTTTTTTCTGTACTTCGTTTGTCGGTCACTCCTCCTTCATAGCTGCTCTATCGACATTCCGTTTCTATGCGTGGTGCACGCAAGGTCACAGTTCCCTTCTCTTTATTGTTTTCTTCCACTCCTCCGTCCTTTTCAGGTCTCATTATACCCCGTTGTTACCTTCCTAATTCAAAACCCTTTCATTCGCCCCCCTCTTGTACCGAACTTCGCCTGATTTTTTTTTTCCTTCTCCTATATTTGGTGTGCCTTTTTCTTCGTTTCAGTGTTTAGCCCCTCGCAAATCTCCTTGTTCAACCTTTTGCTCCTTCCCCTTTATCCACCTAATTTCACCCTGATTCTGGTGACGTACCCCTATGATTTGGCCGTGTCCCAAGTTCATTGTATGCTTATTTATGTCCCGTTTTTTTAGGGTTCTTGTGTGTACCAGCGTCTCACCACCGTGATGTTGTTCCCGCCAGCCCCCCTCTCTTGGTTCTGATGGGTCCCCCCTCTCTCCTGGGCTGATTTTGGTATGCTCCGTCACTACTTTCCTTCCTCTTGACTTTTTGCATTTTTTTTCTCTCTCTCGTCTCTTTGCCATGGCCACCCTGTCCCCCCCCTTTTTAAGTTGAAAGAACATCTTGTCCCTTTCCCCCCCCCACGTCTTTAACCTCCCCTTCTTTTTACACTTCCCCCGTCCCCCTTTTTTTTCCCTCGCCGTTTTCAGCTGGAACCTTCCCGTCCACAATGGACTCTTTCACCTTCTAACCCGACGATCCCCCGTAATTGAAAGCAAGTCCTTCTTGTCCTCCTTTTTCCGTCGAGTACTGTCTTTTCTCGTTTTTTTGGTTTCATCTTCGCAACTCTTCCTCCTTCCCTTGGTGCCTCACCCCCCACCCTTTCCCCCCCCCCTTTGTTCAATATCTCATTTGGTTTAACCCTTCCTTGCCAACCAGTTTTTCCCGTTGCCCATTTTTTCCTCTTTTCATTTACATCCCGCCCCCCCACGCTTTGTGATGGTAACGTTGTGTTTTTTTCTTCCCCTCTTTGCCCTTGCCCGTTTCCGTTCACCCCCGTACACTGTGAAACCACTCCTCTCAAGCACAATCCCGCTCCTCCCGTATTTGTTATTCATTCCCTCTTTTCGGATTTCTGGTTTCCCCTACTATTTTTCCAAGGAGTACCCGTTTTCCCCTTTACTTTCTCCATTTCGCATTCCGTATTCCTGCTGCCCTCTCTTCCCTCCTAACCGTTTTCTTTCCCCCTTCTCCTTTCACCATCTTCTCCTACACCTCTTGCGCCTTCGACCTCCCCCCCACCGATTTGTGGCGAAAAAGTTTGGCTTATCCCCTATTTCTGTCTTACTCCCCTCCTCCTCCGCCCACCGTTTGTGCTTGCCTCCTTCCCCTTTTTCTCTCCTCATGTATGCTGAAGTGCCCCCCCTCCCTTCCAATTTCCGCAACTTGTCCTTTCTTCCTGCTTTCCTATATTGGTCGGTGTCATTTTACCCCCTTATCCTCCAAACACGAGCTGAGGTTTGTTTTTCCCCTTCCCCCCTGTTTTTCCGGAATCCAACCCCCTTCTTTTTCAATAGTTTTGTAACCCCCCCACCCCCCTCTTTCAATCGCCTTACACTCGCGCCTGTCCCCCATCGTCCCTTCAATTTTCCCTCCCTCCTGGAAACTTTCCTTTTTTTTTTGTGCCCCTCTTTTCCCCCCCCTCCCCCTTTGTGTTTGGGACTTTTCTTCTCTTTTTCATTTCTCCCTTCATTTCCCCTTTCTTTCCCTGTCTCAAAGCTTGCCCCATTTTCGTTCATTACACCCGCCATTGACCGTGTCTTTTCTGATTTCTTCGTCTGCTTTTTTTTTTCCGCTTTTCGCCTGGATTACCCTTCCCTTTTCCTTTTATTTGTGTGTTCCATTGGTGGAATTTTGCTTATCAGTGTCCCTTTACGTCCATAAGCTTTTGCTACAAACCCACCCTTTTGGTTTTACTTTGGCTTTGCTGGCCTATTTGCTGTGTGCTTATCCCCCTTAGCGTTTTTTGTTATCTTTTTCCCCCCAAAACAAGTGTTCATCCTTATCACTCTTCCGTGTTAGCGCTTTGTCTTTCACACCGGATCTTTAGTTGTATCCCGGCCCTTTCCCCGTACTTTAGTGCTCTTTCCCCGTCGATGGACTCCTTCCTTCCCCCTTCTCATATATGTTTTCACCTTTGAGTGTGTAATCCCCTTAATTTTACTATCCTTTCCCGATCGTTTTGGGTTCTGACCATCATTCTCCTTGCCTTTTTTTGATCAAGCATTCCCTTTTCTCCTTTAGCCCCGGGTCCAAAATTTCCCATTTTTCTTCAGTTTCGTTGCCAGCATTTTTTGGTCCCTCTCCCGAACCACCCCCCCCCAACACGCACCCATCCTTCCCTTTTGTGTCTTGGCAATTTTCTCCTTTATTTGGTTTAGCTCCTTATCTCTCTGCGCCCGCACTCCTCTGCCATGGTGTCCCCTTCACCACCCTTGACCTTTCCTTTCCCCCACTCTTTCCCCTTAGAGGCGTCTCCCCCTACCCCTCCTTTCTGCCTACCTTCTTTTTTAACCTACCTATATTGGGATAAATCTCCTCTTTCTCCTATACCAACTGACCCTTGCGCCTTGCTTTCTTTTTTTTTTAAGTTTTCTACCCCCTTTTCCCTTCCCCTGTTGAATTACACGCAAGGCCTCTCCTCCTTTTTCCCCTATTTTCTTTTTTTTTCTCCCACCTTTCTTTCCTCTTGAATTCCAGTGCTTACAAACAGTACCCTTTCTTCTCTTTCCCTTATCACCGGACTTGACTCCTTCTCGCCCTTAGACATGTTGCCAACTTTTTTTCTTGGCCCCACATATGCACTGTGTGCCCTTTTTCTCACGATTTACCTTTTTCCCATGCGAGTTACCCTCCTTCTCCTTTCACTTCTCTCTTCTCCCCCCCCCCCCTCCCTTTATCTCCTCCCCCACCCGGTTTCACTCACGCTGAAAAGGTCCCCCAGCTTTCTCTTCTTGTGGGGTTTCCACCCTCAATTTCCCCCCCTCCAATTTTTACATCCGCCGTTCCTTCTCCAAATTAGTTTCTCCTTCCCTCCTCTCGTTTCAATCTGGTTCCCCCCCTTACTCTTTCCTTTTTTTTCCGATTCATGTTCTCCTTGATCCTCTTGTGATTCATAGCCTTTTCTCCTTTTTCTAAGCCCTTCTTGTCCTCCTTATGTCACATAACCCACAAACACCTTCACCCCCTCCTCCCCGCGCTTTTTCTTCTAACTTTACATCACTCCCTTTTTTACTCAGCTCTTTTTTTGAAGTGGTGATCGTCTCTCCACGGTTATTTCGCTTCCCCGTTTTTTCTTCTTCGCGCTTCGTCCCTTCCGATAACCACCTTTCTAATATTCTGATTCCCCCATTTCTCTTGACTTAGTCCTTCCTGTTTTCCTTCTCTCCTTCCCACGTCCCATTTTTACTCATACCCTCTTCTTCCCGCGTTCTGCTTTTCTGTCCTCTGGAAAGGTTATTTCCCCCGCATCACACCTCCAGCGCTCTCTTCCACCCCTCTGTTTATTCTTTCCCCCCTTCCCTCTAGCTCCCTTTTTTTTCCATTGACCTTCTCTTTTCCTGTTTCCCTTCTTCTTTCTCCTGCACCTCCTTTCTTTCTTTGGGCACTATTTCCCTCCAATTCCCCCGGCTTCGCGCCCTTTCCTCTTTTCTGTCCCTTCCCCAGACTCCTTTGTCTTCTTACTCATCTGTTCCCCCCTTTTCTTACGTTTCGTCTTCTCCTTTGTTTTCCCGCGCTCAGTTCTTTCCCTTTTTTCATTCCCATTTCCCTCTTTCTTTCTCTTTCCCTCCCTTCTTCCCTTTCCTCTTCCTTTTTCCCTTGCCGCCCCCCTTAGGAACTTCATTCTCTTTCCTCTCAATTTCGGACCCATTTCCTCTCTCTCTGTCTTTGCTTTACCACCCACTCTCCTTTTTTTTCACTCCACCCCCTTTCCCTTTTATTTTTTATTATTTCTTCCACATCACCTGTTACAATTTCCCTCCCGCGGATTGGGTCCCCTTTTCCTCTCTTTTTCTCCCCCTCCTCTTTCCTCTTACGTTTGCTGCCTATACCCCCTTTCCCTTCTGTATGAGAATCTTGGTGCCTATCTCACCTCCCCCTTTCTTAGATCCCTTACTCCCCTTTCCAACCCCCTATTCTGCACTTCCCCTGTTTCCATGTTATTTTCACCCTCTTTCTCCTCTCTCTTCCTTCCCTCCCTCCCCCCTTTTTTCCTCGTTTAAGGCCTTATTTGGCCCTCGCTTTACATTTTTTTCTTCCTATTACCTTTAGTCCCTTCTAACGATTAACAACTTCCGGCCCTTAGGCCCTCTCCTCTTTTTTCGAACACCCTTTCCCCCCGGCATCTTCCTTTGTATGGGTGTCCGACCTCTTTACATTCAGTCCTCTCTCCCCCTCACTCCCTCTCACCGCACCCCCCTTTGTCCTTCTCTTCCCTACTGTAGGACACCCTTTTCTTCCGGATTTCTGTCTTTTTTTTAACTTGTGCCTTTTTGGCATTCCCCCTACTTCCCCCTCATGCCTCCCTCTCCCCCGCTCTTTTGTCTCTCGAGTTGTAACCCATCTTCAATCTTGACCTTTGCTCATCCTGCTCCTCCCTTCCCCCCCCTGAATATTTAGTTGGATCCCCCTTTTAGCCTTTACCCCCACTTTAGCTCTCAGCATACCCCTCTAGTACGGAGTGAGCCCCGCCTGCCTTCCTTTTTTGCCCTGTATAGATTCCCAACCTTTTGGGTCCCCCTAGTCCCCCTTTTCTCTTCCTCCCCCCTTAATTTAGGAATCTCCCCACTCCCCCCCTATCCTTCGGATTGCCTCTTTTTCGCGTTTCGCCATACGTTCTTTATTTTTAGCTTCCTCCCGGCGGAGGCATTTTTGACCCCCTCCCTAATTGCCCCTTTGTTTTTTTACCACCCAAAAGAACTTGTTGTCCATTTCCTCCCTTTACTCCCTCCATCCCCCTACGTTACTTATTCCTTTCCCTGCGATACCCCTTGTTCTCCTTTTTCCCTGCGGTTTCTCTGGTTACAAGGAGTTTTGTTTTCGCTATTTTATCTCCCTTCCCCCCCCCTTCCCTTTTGTACTTTTTCCCCCCCTTTGTCCACCCACATTATTTTCTCCTCCCCCTTTGATGGCCCAACTTTCCCAATCCCCCCCCCCCTTCACACACTTCTGCTTGTCTTCCCCCTTGTCGTTGCTCTTCTGTATCCCTCTCCCTGTCTTCATTGACACCTTGGTCCCTTTGCCGTACCTTTTTCAAGCCTCCCCTCCCCCACTTCTTGATCACTTCCAAACGTTCCCGTTTCTCCGTGCGAGTTCCCATCCCATATCGATTATTGCTAACACCCTCCTTTCATTTCCCTGGGTTCTCATCTTCCACTCTCCTTTCTTTCCTTTTCCCCTTTTATTTACTCCTTCCCGTCTGCTTTTTCTTTTTCCCTTTTTTCTATGCAAACTTTTTTTTTATGCCCAATCGGTGCCCCTTCTCTTCAGTTTTCCTTTTTTTTCCCCTTCCCTCTAATAGCTTTCCTTCTCTTCCACCACGTCCTGCCTTCACCCCCATCATCAGTCCTGCTCGTTTTCTTTTTATACCTGTTTTGCACTACTCGCTCGTTGTCAAGTCTAGACCGTCCCTTCCTTCACCCCCTAGACGCCCCACCTCCCCTTTTTCTCACACCCACACCCGCACCCCCTCTCTTTCCCTCTCTACAACCTTTGTAACTTGTGCCCACCCCATTTCTCCTTTTCCTGGCCTCCCCCCCCGAATTTCACTTCCCCTTTTTCCTCCCCCCTCTCCCCATGATTTTACTCCTTTTGTTTGACCTTGATCTATTTTGCGTTGTCATAGAGATTCCTCATCTTTCCTCCCCCCCCCGTCTGTCGTTTTCAATCTTCTTTTTCGTTTGACATCATGTTCTTTCCGTTTTTTTTCCTCCCCCCAGAGTCAGACTCTTGTCTTGTTTGACTCCCTTTCTCAGTTCCCTTCAATTCCCTCTTTCTGACGTCGACCCGGTAGTACTACGCCCTTTCTCTCCCCCCCCCCCCGACATTCACCGTCTTTATGTCCTTCCCCTCTTTGGGCCTGTTTCTCCTCGCGTTCGCTGACCTTTTCCATTTCCCCTGCCTACGA
>Ga0179593_1708269_pt1 | contig 12237 bp, 19 predicted proteins | sample CZODoug2_1_08_16_FD_185931 | JGI IMG/M metagenome (GOLD analysis project Ga0179593, IMG submission 185931) | Vadose zone soil fungal communities from Angelo Coast Range Reserve, California, USA - CZODoug2_1_08_16fungal (PacBio error correction) | ecosystem: Environmental > Terrestrial > Soil >... | reverse complement strand
CTCTCCCATGAAGGTATCGACTGGATTCCGACTCGTTCTCTCCACGACTGTTTACCTTTTTTCTTCTATAGCGAGGCGTGGCTACCTTTTTCTTTTTCTTCAGTTTCTTGAAGAAAACAATTCTTCCCCTTCCACTCTCCGAAAAAACAAAAAGCTCTATCTTTTCTTTTTTTTTTTTTTTTTTTTGGAGGAGGTGATTATTTTCCCTCCCCCTCCCACATACCGAAGAGGTGTCCTGACTCTTATATCCCCTTTTTTCAGAGTAAACACCTCTTCTTTCCCCCACTTTCGCGGAGAATTATTTTCATCCAAGTAGATAAATTAATGTTTTTTCCTTCTCTAGACAAAGATAGGATATTTCATGATTTTTTTCTTCTTTCAGGAGACCCCTAAAATATAGATAACCTTTTAATCTTTTCTAGTGGAGAAATTGTGTTCTCTTAATTTCTGAAGAATTTAATACGGCTGCCGCTTGATTTTTTTTCCCCCTCCCACAGATAAAAACACCTTTCCCCTTCCCCCTCTTTTTCATACCAAGAGAATAGAGAATCTTGTCCTTTCCCCCCCTATGGACCTCATTTTCCCCCCCCTCTTCTCCCTGATATTGTAGGAGATTTCTTTCTTCTCTTTTTTTTCTCCCCTCTCAGAGGAGGTATAGCCTCTAGTATTGCTCCCTCCTTTCTGTTTTCCCCTTCTCTGGCAGTAATGTGTGAGAGTTAAACGCTATTCTCCCTCCCCGTCATTCGGCTTTTATCGGTATCTCCTCTTCCCTTTCTTTTTTTCTGCTACTCCTTCGGAAGTAAGAACGCGACAGTCTTGTTAATCTCCGACTGATCCTTTCTCTCTTTAATTAGGATAGGAGATTAAACAACCCTCCTTTCCTTTCACGCAGCTGTAGTCGACGCGGGCGCAGCTCCCCCCCTTTTTAAGGTTAAGGGTTTAATAACCTCTCCGTCTACTCATAGAGAAGAAGTAAGTGAAGTTTCTCCTCCTTTTTCCCTGCAGACAATCCAAAGCGTTTAAGTCTACCTCCCCCTCCCTCCCCCCTTCTCCCTGAAAGTGAAAATTTTAGAGCTTTTTCTTTCCCCTTTGATCAGCATTTAGCGCTGTTTCTTTCCTATTCCCCTTCTCTTCCCCCCTCCCAGTGTAGAAATAAGGTGAATTATTTTGCGGTCAAGGATGTATATGAGGGATCCTTCCGTTTTCTCTGCCCCCCCTCTCCCCCCCCCCCCTTTCATTCCCTAAGAGAGTTTGCCGTCCCCTCCCCTCCTTTCCTTTTTTTATTCGATCGGCGAATCTGAATCCCCCCTCTCGAGTCTTCCCGCCCTCCTTTTTCCCTCCCCAATGAAAGATCTCCCTCCGACGTTTCCTTCTCTCCGAATGCGAAATGAGTTGAACGTGCAGGGGCCTTTAACTTCCCCCCCCTTCCTTCCTTCCCTTTTCTGAACGAACGCTTTTCTTCTTTGTTCAGGATCGTGCAGCCCCCCTCAGCTTTTCTATTCGATTGCGAGATGAGATCGGGTTTTTTTTTTTTTCACTTCGCACAATCTTTCAAGCCATCACCCTTCCTCCTCCATGATTTTTCCCTTTCCCCCCCCCCCATACCCTGATGCGTCCTCGTCTTTCCCTCTTTAATTCAAGTGGGGATATGTGCTGCTTTCTCCCTGGAATGCAACTTCCCCCCCCTCCCCCCCCCTCCGGTGTGTGTTTCTTTTTCTTCCTTCCCCTTAATCTACTACCAAAAGGAGAACGGCCACCCTCCTCCCGATTTCCCCTCTTCCTCTGTTCCTGGGTAATTGAAACAGAACCATATTCCCCTCCCCCCTCTCAGTGATGGCTTGAAAGACTCTCCGACGCCCCCCCTTCCCCTCTCTCCCCCTCGGAGCAATAGACCCTTCTTTCTTCTTTCTTAGCAGACGACGCGTTTGGTCCTTCCCCGGTACTTTCCCCCCTTTCCTTTCTGAAGGGAGGAGTAATCCCTCCTCTCTTTTCTTCAGATCGAGGATCAGTTTTTCCCAGCCTCTACGGAAGATAGCCTTTCTCGCTTGCAATTTGGCTTCGACCTTCCCTGTCCTCTTTTTTCCTCTTGCCGATACGAGATACCATTCTTCCCCTCCTCGTTATGTTAGGCAAACCGTCCCCCTTTCCCAAGCGTGTCGTCCTCTTCTTCCCTCTTCCCTTAAGGATCCAGCAGATAATTCTTTTCTGTTTTCTTTTACGAAAAAATCCGGAATCTTTTCAAGTTTACCCCTTCGTAGGAAGTCATCTACCCCTTTTTCTTTCCCCTTTAACGTGATCTTCAAGCTCGAACCCTTTCCCCTTCATTCCTTTCCTCCCCCCCCCCCCCCCCCCTTTCTCTGGGGATGGTAGCATCCCCCCTTTCCGTAGAACTTCAATGAATATTTTTGCACTGACCTCCCCTTTTCCCCCTAAAATTAATCATTTCCCTCTTTTCCCTCTTTCCCAAGAGGAGACACCTTCACCCCCCTTTCCTGTGTTTATACGACCTCCCCCTTTCTCGCCGGCGTTGAACGTCAATCGTCCTCTCTTCGACTCTTTAATCGTAGGGACTTTTTCCTTTTCTCATCTTCTCCCTCAACATTGTAGAAGAGGGTGTCTTTCCCCCCTCCCCCCCAATATCCCCTCCCTCCTCTCTGTCAAGAAGATAGGTTTCCCCCTTTTTTCACAAATGAAGGCCCGTCTTTCCCCCCCCCCTCCTCCCCCCCTTTCGAAAGTGTGGAGGAAGCCATCCCTCCTCTCCTCCTAGGAGAGAGCTCCCCCTCCACCCTCCCCCCCTCCCTTTTTTTTCCAAAAAAGCCGGCCATGTCCTTTTTCCCCCCCCCCTCCTCTCCTGCCAAGATGCGCGATCTCGTGGTCTCTCCCCTTTTGTGTTTCTCTCCTCTTCTCTCCCCCCGATATAGGGCATTAGTCCTCCTCCTTCTTCCCTTCGTCGCCAATCATTTTTCCCTTGGTATCCCCTCTCTTCTTTTTCCGGGATAGAACCGAACCTGTCCTCCCTTTCCCCTCCCTGCGGCTCACGCATGTTCCCTTCTTCGGTCTCTCCCTCTTTCCCCCTGAAGGATCGAAGCAATTGGAAACTCCGCCTTTTCTTCAGTCCTCTCTTTTCTCTCTCTTTTTTTAAGATGAAGCAGCCTCTTTCCTATGGCGATGGTCCCTCCCTTTTCCCTTTTCAGTATTGAAGAAACCTCCCTCCCCCCCCCCCCACAGGCAGATCGAACCCCCCCCGGCGTTTTTGCTTTTTCTTTTTCATCTTCCTCTCTTCCCTCCATCTCGGGTTCGGAGATCCCTTCTCTTCTATTGTCTTTATTAAAGAAGGATTTTCCCCCCCCTAGTCCAACTCCTCAGAAAGAGAATAGACACATTTAGTAAGAGTAAAAACCTTTTCCTTACAAAGAAAAGTATAGTATTCTTATAGAACATCCCCTTCTCATGGTAGTGGTTACCCACCCCATTTTTCACCTTAGACTCCTCCAGTACCCTTTTAAGACCCCCTGTCTCTCAAGGAAAGTTAAGAAAGGACTTACCTTTTTTTTTTTTTTCTTTCCACAAGATGATGGGCGCCCTCTCCTTCTGCCGTTAAAGAATGCTCCCTCCCTCCCTTTCCCTTTTTTCCCCCCCCCTTTCAATAGAATAGACTCTTTTTTCTCCCCGATACGCGAATATTTTCCCCCCATAACCTGTTTTTCCCCCCTTTTCTCTAGAATTAGAAGAGGTTTTTCCCTTAGGGTGAGGGTGGAGAGTTCCTTTCTTCTTAGCTCCCCTTTTCCCCCCCTTCTCCCCTCTTGCGGGGTTCCTGGCTCGTCATGGAAGGACGTTATGGCTTTCTTTCCCTTCCCCCCTCCTTTCTGGAGCATTTGGCCTTTTTTTACTCGAGAAGATCACGCTCCCCCCTCCCCTTGTTGCGTTCCCCTCCCTCCCCCTTCCAACAGAAGATTCTAAAGTATTGTTAATGGGAGAGTTCTTTCCTACGTTTTTTTCTCTCCCCGTGATCTTCCCCCGGTCACCCCCCTTCCTTTCTTTTTTCCTCTTCTGCCGCGTGGAGAAGAGGATTTCTTTCTACCTCGCCTTTCTTCCCCTTTAACGGAAAGAAGAATTCCTTTTTGTTTCCTTCTCCGGGACAGTTGAGGGCATTCCCTCCCCTTTCCTCCCTTTTTCTTTCAGGACCGAAAGATCCCTCCCCTGCCTTCCCTCCCTATCTGGAAGGATAAAGTCAAGTATCTCCTTTCTTCTCTTACCCCCATGAGGCTTCTGAGCCATCCCGTTTAGCAATACGGTGAATTCCTCTTCCCTTCCCATTTTCTTGAGGGATAATTAAGGAAACTTTTTCCCCTCCGATTACCCTTTTCTTCTCCTTAGTACTAAGAGAGTTTTCCCCTCTTAGTGGAATGCTTCTAGATTTCTCCCTCCGGGGAGATAGGAGAGTCCCCCTCCATTCCTCCCTTCTTTTTTTTTTGAAGAAAAAATGCAATCTTTTTCCCCCCGATTGCCTTTCTTTCCCTTTTATAACAGGTCTGAACTCTTTTCCCTTTCTGGCGGAATTAAAGACGGACTGCCTTCAAGCTCCCTTTCTTTTTCAGCCCAAAAGAGTCGGCTTCCCCCCCCCTTTTCTCTTTCCCGCTGTAGATGAGAAATGCGACCCCGGAGTTTGCCTTCCCCCCCTTTGCCAAAAATATTTAAAGAAATCCTTTTTCCTCTCGATAGGCGCGCCCCCTTTCCAACAACCCCCCTTCTTTAGTTCATATTAATGACGTTTTTTTTTTTTTTTTCTCTTCTCGGGGCAGTTGCCGTTATACTCGGAGTCGACCCCTCTTCCTTTTCCTTTTCTTTCTTCCTCTTCTATTTAAATTCAAAGGAATCTATTCCTTTTTCCCTTCCTCCTCACAATATAAAAAGTAGAAATTATAGAGCTTTTCCCTGGGATTTTTCCCATTTTTTTTTCCGAACATGCAAAGCATAATGATGGCCCCTCCTCCTTCTCCCCACCGCAGAGAGAACGGCCTTTTCTCGAAGTAGTCCTCTCTTTTTTCGTTTGGGATGAAAGATTCCCCCCCTTCCCGTTACTGTGGAAAATCGTTCGGTTCCTCTCTTTTTCTATTTTTGGCAGATTTTTTCTTTTCTTTTTTTTTTTTTTTCTGTGTGGGGGTCCCCCCCCAAGTCCAACCCTTTTTCTTTTTCTTCGATAAGATAGACATCTTCTTCCTTTTTGCTTCAGAAGATACATGTCTTTGGCTTCGTCCCCCTCCTCCTCCTCTCGAGATAAAAAGAGGCTCTTTTCCCTTCCCTTCCCAAACATGATTAGGAACCTCCCCTTCCCCCTCTTTTTCCTCCCCCCCCCCTAGATATTCGATATATCTTTCCCCCCCCTATGATACATCTGAACTTCCTTCTTGCCCGACTTTTTCCCTTTTTTCCAATTGAATTAGAGGAGTCAACTCTTCTTCTTCTTCTAAATAAAGAGAGACCCTCCCCCCCACGTGTCTCTTCCCTTCCCCTCCGTTAGAAGAGAGAAGACTCTCCCCCCCTTTCTCTGGGATGGTATGATCTTTTGCCAGCCCTTTCCTCTTTCCCTCCCGTTGATTGAAACCAGTAACCTCGACACTGAGATCCTCCTTTTCCCCTTTCTTTTTTTATCGCCGATTAACTAATTACTTTTTCTTTTCTTCATCGAATTAGACGGGAGTTCTTTCCCTTAGGACTTTCTTTCTTTTTTCTTTTTTTTCCTCTCTCCCGAAAAATGGTCGATCTCCCTTTCTTTCTTCTCTCATAAAGATACAGCCACCCTCCAGTTCCCCCTCCCCCTTTTCCCCCTCCCCTTCCGTGAAAGTAGTCAATGACGAGCCGTAAAAAAAAAGCCGCTTTTTCCTACCGGCTCTCTCCCCTCTTCTTCCCTTCTAAAAAAGAAAACTCGCCTCCTTTTTTCCGAGGATGCTAACCTTTCCCTCTTCTCTTTTCCCCCTTTTTTTTTTTTTCCTCCCTTTGTCGCATATAGGGGTATATGCCCTCCTCTCTTCTATTGCACACGTTGTTGTTTTTTCTTTTGCCAACCTTTCCCCCCCCTTCTTTTTTTCATTCGGAACGGCCTTTTTCCTCCCCCTTTTTTTTTTTTTCATCGTGGCCATCCACCCCCCCTTCCGTGATTCTTTTTCCCTTTTTTTTCCCGTGACCCGAAAACTGGAGATCTTCTTCGGTACGGGCGCCGGCGGCTCACGTTCTTGCGTCCTTCTTTTTTTTCTTTACGAACCAGCGACCCTTTCTGTTTCTCCTTGAGAAAAAAGCCTTTCCCTTTTCTAAGAAGTTGGCTTTTCCCCCTTCCTTTTCCCCTCCGCAGCCCTCGATGTGCTCCTTTTTCTCCTTCTTTTTCAGGAAAAAGCTTTTTATTGAAGCTTGCTTCCCCATCCCCCCCTCCTCCCCCCTATCCCCTTCTTCTCCCTAACCCTTCTTTCCACCCCCCTCCTTCCTCTTTCTCTTTTCTCTTGTTGGGGTTTAGATATGCCGTTTCTTCTTGTGATGATGGTTTATTCAAGACTCCCTCGCACCCCTCCATCTTTCCCGCATATGAGAAAGGCTTCCCCCTGGGAAACAACTTCCCGTAGGTCATCCTCCCCCCTCCTCCCTTTATTTTTAAAAGTAGATCCCCTTTTTTTTCTCTTTTCAACTCCAGATGAAAATACCTTTCCCACTGAAATCTCCTTCCCTTCCCCGAGAAAGGAATTTCCCCTTCCCTTTTTCTAGAAAGGCAAGAGATCCTTTTCCGTTCGTTTCCCCCCCCCTCTGATGGAGAACGATTTTTCCCTCCCCTTCCCTCCTTCGCAGAGCCCCTCGGTTTGTTGGCAACTTCCCTCCTTCCCACAACGGCAATCGCCCTTCACGACTTTTTCCCCCTTTTTTTTTCCCTCAGCGGGAAATAAAGCGACTTTTCCTCTTCTTCTATCATCGATTCGAAGCGGAGTTTTTCTTGATTCCCTCTTTTTTTTTCTCGCAGGAATTAGCGATGGCTCCTCCCCCCCCCCCCCTCTCGGGGGTGGGAAGGATAGTCATGACTACTCTCTTTACAGCCTCTTCCCCCCTCTTTCCTTCGCATTGGGATTTTCTTCGGTATAGAAAGCGATCCCTCTGGTCATCTTCCTCCTCTTCTCCCTTCCCGACGATTAATACAGTCTTGTTCTGTTTCCTCCTTCCTATTGACGGGAAACGCCGGGAGCGCTCACCGTACCAATTTTTTTTTGAAAGAAGAGTTAGTGCCCTCTTCTTCCCCCCCTTTCCTTTCAGGCAAGGTCTTCGGTTTTCCCCCCCTTTATAGGAACGTCTTTCCTCCTCAGAGTCACTCCCTTTGAATTGACTCCCCCCCCCTCCCCCCCCCCTTTTGGTTTCAGGAAGAAAGATTGAGATGAGGCGATTTTTAGAGTGCCTCCCCCTCTTTCCCTTTCTCTTCTATTGAATTAAAGAGAATATGACTCCCCTCTCCTTTCCCCATTGATTAGACACGTTTCTCCCTATGGCTGTTTTTTCCTCTTTCTTTTTTTCTTCCCCTCCATATTCCCCTCGATAGATTGGAAAGAAGTAGGCCCTTGTAAACCTTTCCCCCGACTCTTCCCTCTAGTTTGAAAGTCCCCCCCTTGGGTGGCCTCCCCCCCTTTATCGGCAGCATCGAAGGACGCACGCCCTTTTTCCTCTTTCGCAGGAACGAGAAATCCCCTTTCGTCCCCCCCCCCCCCCCCCCCCCCCTACAGAAAATTTTCCCCCCCTTCCTTTTCCTTTCCGGGCCCTCTTTTTGCAAGTGAAAGGGGCCTTCTTAGGGCCCCCCCCCACCGTCTTCCCCCCCCTGGGGTCTTTTATTAGGCCGCCTCCCTTCCCGTAGACGAACCTTTTCCCCCCTGCTCCTTCCTTCTTCCGTGCAGCAACAAAAGCTTTTCCCCCTCTCCTACCTACGTCGCGTTGCATCTTCCTCCTTTCTCGGAGGCTTTTTCCCCCCCCTCCTTTCCTTCCATCACTGGATGCTGGGAATGGTAGATAGGCGTTTCTTTTCCCTCCCTCCCTTTCCCCCCTTTCATATTCATGCAGGTGGAAGGTCGACGGGGGATATGGCTCCCTTCCTCAGATTTCATTACTTCCCTATGAGAGAAAGAATCCCCCCCCTCTGTGTGTTTGTGATCTTCTCGTCCCCTTTTTCCCCAAAGGGAATCCCATTCCACTAGTCCTACCCCCCCATAGAATTAATAGAGAGGAAGCTTTTTTCTCCCCCACCTCCTTTTATTTTGGGTAATTGGCAACTTTCAGAATTCTTCCCATCCTCCAAGGGACTTCTTTCACTCTCTTCGAAGTTAAAAGAAGAAGACTCATTTAAGATAGAATACTTCTCCCCTCTCTTCCGGAGTTATTCGAAGAATTACGGAGTTTCCTCACAAGTAGGTTCCCTTCCCCTCTTTTTTCGGAAGTAGGAGTAAATTCTTTCTTTATTAGATCTGCCTCCTCCCATTTTCCTCCCCTTTCCCCTCTCGACACACGATAGCTTTTTTGGAGGGGGAGAGATTTCCTTTCTCCCATACCTATGACCGTCCCCCTCTATTTTTAGCGCCTTTTTCTCCCCCTCCCTCATGGAGGCTCCCCAAGTGGATCCCTTCTCCTAGGGGAGGGCCCCCCCCCCCCTTCTCTTAAAAGTAATCTCGGGAATGCTCCCCCTCTTGTTCCCTTTTCCGGCTTTTTTCCGGAATGACCCCTCCCCCCCCTCTGAACGCAACCTCCGGATTCCCCCTTTTTTTTTTCCCCGTGGTCGACTCCCCCCCTTTTTTCTTCGCTTTTTCCCCTCTTTTCCTTTACATACAGCTGCGAAAATTCCCCCCCCTGTCACGTGCTTCTCCCTTTCCTCCCCCTCAGAGAAGAGTATTCTTCTTCCCCTCAGATGGGGATGGTTCCTCCTATTTCCGTGAAGATCTCCTTTTTCCCCCCCCCCCCCTTTAATAAATTAAAGTTTCCCCTCCCTCTTCCGAGATGTTACCTTTCTTTTGAAGGTTTTTCTTCCCCCCTTCTAAGGAGAGCCCTTTCTCTCTTTCCCCTGACGTTCTTTCCCTCCCTCCTCCCAAGACTGTAGGAATTTCTTTTTCTTCTCTCACAGAAAAAGGGGAGAGAGAGGGTGGCTCCTTCCTTTCCTATCCCCTCTCTCCCCTCTCCTTTCCTTCAGCAAAGATGGTAATATCCTTCTTTTAAAACAGATCTCTTCAGAGATTAAACAAAAACCAGACGCCCCTTTTCTTTTCGGAAGAAATCGCCTCCTACGCCCTTCTCTCCTCTTCCCCCCCTCCCCCCTCACAATAGCAGAAAAGCTCCGCCCTCCCCCTTCCCTCCCCCTTTCCCGCTGGATTGAAAGATGAGTGGGAACCGTCTCTCGAGTTGCTATCATCGTCTTTCTCCCTTGTGGGGAGATGTTTGCCTCCTTTCCTCTCTTCCTTCCTTCGGCGCATTAGGTAACTTTTTTTTTTTTTCGCCCACCCTCTTTTTCTCCTTGTCCGCGATGAATCCTTTCTTCTTTTCTTTTCCCTGACCCGGAAAAGGTGCTCCTCTTTTTGGGCGTCACGTGTTCCCTCTTTTTCTTTCTGGTCGAGAGGAGTTCCCCTCCCCTTAAGGTATAGACTTTTTTCCCCCCCTATCATTTCCTTCCCTTTCTCTTTCTTGTCGAAAGAATTTGGTCCTTCTTTCCCCCTTCTTCCTCTGCGATGGCGATGGGACTGTTCTTGGCTTTTCTTTTTCTCCCCCCCCCTCATCACCGACGCCAAAACCTCCCTCCTCCCCCCCCCCCCCCCTTTTTTCTTTCCGCCTCCTCCGTTGTTGTTTTTTTGTTCTCTCCTTTTTCGGCGGTGATGATGGGTTCTTCAAGCCTCCCTTGGTGTCTGATCGCCCTTCTATATACCCTTCTTTTTTTAAACAAAGGCTTTCCCTTTTCTTTTCGGCGACTCTTTTCCCAATTTTCCTTCCCGTAAATCCGCTCGACCATTTTTCCTCTTTTTTTCTCTGGAACAGGAGTCTTCTCCCGACCCTTCCTCTCCCCTTTTCCCCGGAACGAGGAAGACCATTCCTCCCCTCTCCCTTTTCTCCAACATATCTTTCTTTTTCTTTCACCGGCTGAAGTTAACGACTTTCCTTCTCCCTTTTTTTCCCCTTTGCAAACAGCTCCCCACAACCGTCTTTTTTCCCACCTCTCTCTTTTTCCTCCCGGTTAAAATCCTTTTCTCCCTTCCTTCCTTCTTTTTTTAGAATAGATTAGACTCTTCTTTTTTTTGGTGCCTTTTTCTCTTTTTCGGAGTCTAAAGGAATTCTCTCTTTTCTCCTTTTTTTCCTTTCCGGGTTTTTTGATCTCCTTCATCCCTCCCTTTTTTTCCACCGCTATCGGCGATGAAATCTTTCTTTCCCTCTTCCCTCTTCCTTTAATCCATCTCCCTCTTACAAGGTTGAGGGAGATTTCTTCTCCCCCCCCCTCCTCTTTTTTCTACGATTTCCTACAGGCTTCCTTCCTGTTCCGTTTTCTACTTTCTCTTTCTCGCCTTAATTAGTGATCGTTTTCCCCTCCTTCCCCCTGTTAGGACCGGTCAAGCATTTTCTCTTTAGTGATTCCTATGAAGTTAAGTTTCCCCTTTTTTTTCCGAAGGAATTTTTCGTCCGTTTTCTTGCATGCAGACCCCTTTCCCCCCCCCCCTTTTTTGGTTTCAGACGAAATATTCCCTATTATTCCCTTTCTGGAAGCCCCCCTTAGAGTCGAGTATCTTCCCTCCTCCGAGAAGGCACTTTTCTTCCCTCCTTCGAAAAATTTTCTCCGGTATTTTTTCTCTCTGACGGGATAATCTTCCCCTCTCTAGATGGAAAGCTCCCCTTTTACTCTTTAAGTACTAAGAGGTTTGCCTCCCCCTCTTTCCTTTTGGGAATGGACAGAATAGTTGTATTCCCTTTCCCGAAAGTTGTCTCTATTTCGACGAGACCTTCTTTCCCCCCTTTTTCCCTCCCCTGAAAATCTACCTCCGACCCTTCCCCTTTCGCCTTCTTCCCCTTGGCCCCTGATCCTCTTTTTTTTTCCTTTCAGGGTCGGAGGAATTACTTTTTTTCCCGATCCTCTTCCTGTTAAGGATCGTTCTCCCCCCCCCTTTCCTCTCTCGACTAAGTTCGCAGCTTCCCCTCTTTGGGCATTGCTCTTTTTCTTGGAACTTCGCAAATTTCTTTCACTCTTCCCTTTTTCTTTTCTTAGGAGAGCAAGGATATGTGTCTTTTTTCTTTTTTTCCCCTCTTGCTCCTCCTTTCCCTTCTTTTTCTCCCCCCCCTTTGACGGGGGATATGTGATGAGGGGCATTGTCTTTTCCTTTTTCCTTTGTGAATGGAATTTTTTTTTCTGTTGTGTTTAGAGTATTCTTTTCTCTCCTTCTTCCCTTTTTCTCCCTTCCAACTGAACCGAAGAAAAAATCCACCGTCCTACCCTCCCTTCCTCCTCTTTTTCTTTTCTCTTCCTCAATAGGGTATTGAGGTACTTGCCCATTCCTCTTTTTTTCCCCCCCTCCCTTTTTTCTTTTTTCCTATTGGAGAAGTTCCACGCCTCCCTTCTCTTCTAGCATCTTCTCTTCGAGCTCGGAGCCGCAGACTCTTTTTTTCTCACCCCTTTTTTGCCCAGTAAGGGTGTGCAAATCCTTTCCTTGGAGTTAATCCCTCCCTCCTCTTCCTCTCGGATAAGGAACATGGAAAAGGGAACCTTTCCCTCTCTTTCCCTTCCGGAGGGAGAGCTTGAATTTTGCCTTTTTTCTCCTATCGACTCCTCTTCTTCTTCTTTTCCAACGAGGAGAAAGGACCTCCGTTTTCTTGTCTGCCCCCTTCCTCCTGGAATGCGAAAACGGTCACTCTTCTCCCCTTCTACCTCGCTTTCTTCCTTTTCTTTTAACGAAACCATACGGAAGCTCCTTTTTCACTTCTCTCTTTTTTCATAAAGTGAGACCCTCCCCCCTTCCTGTTTTTTATTATTTTTTCATCTTTTCAATGATGATAAACTGGAACGTGATCCCTTCCTCCTTTTTGCCGCAGCGAAGATATTTTCTCCTCCCCCCCCCCCTCTTCTGCAATCCCCTCCTAGAAATTCACTATTCTTAGTGCCGATCGACCTTTTTCCTTCCCCTCCCTTGGCCTCCCTTTTCCCTCGAGGAGAAGAAGCTGCTTGACCTGCCTCTCTCCGTTTTAACTCCTTATCGC
>Ga0179593_1509782_pt1 | contig 12237 bp, 17 predicted proteins | sample CZODoug2_1_08_16_FD_185931 | JGI IMG/M metagenome (GOLD analysis project Ga0179593, IMG submission 185931) | Vadose zone soil fungal communities from Angelo Coast Range Reserve, California, USA - CZODoug2_1_08_16fungal (PacBio error correction) | ecosystem: Environmental > Terrestrial > Soil >... | reverse complement strand
TTACGGCGGTAGCGCCTTTTCCGGCAGCATTTTGAGTTCCCTTTCAAACCTCCACCATTGCCTCTTTCAAAATACTTCCCTTTCTTCTGAAGCGCGCTTACCGGCACCTTTCCCCTGATTTTTTCGATCTTGCAGGCTTGGGAGATCCCGCTCCTAAAGACCTTTAACGTACCGGTAAGTCAACGCGCGGTTTCCTTCTTCTCAAACCGTCCCGTTGACCTGATGACAGTATTTTTCTCCCCTGAGACCTTCTTGTCTCCCTCCTCCTTGCAGGTCGGCGCTTCCCTTCAAACGTCGGCCAGGAGGTCGGCAGCGGATTTAGCGAGCCTGGCTTCTCGAGCGATTCTTCAGACTTTTCTCCCTATCCTTTTTCGGCGACTTTTTCTCAACCCGCGCTCACGATCTACTTTGTTGGTTTTGGCGCTAAGCTGCGATTCCCGCCAACTCGCCCTCTTTTCAGCCGTTTCCTTTGTAGACTTTCTCGACCTTTTTTCTTTTTCTTACCTTGGCATGAGCCCTCTTCGTGGACAGAGGTCTCCGGGTGAGTGTTTCCGACGTTGTGGAGGGCAAGGCCCCCCCCCGGCAGGCGGAGCATTATAGCGCGCCTACACCCTTGTCCTTTAGATCGCGATTCGTCCTGGGTTTTGATGTTATCTTGAGAGGTGTAGTGTGAGGAGACCGATCTCCCCCTCTCTTTTTCTGCTGCTGTGACGACGCTGGTTCGTCGGGCTCTACCCCCCTTTGTTTGATCGTTCATTCGCCGAACGTCGTCTTCGAGGATCACTCTTGCGCGCGATGAACCTTTCCTAGTTTTTTTGTCCGTACCCTTCTGTGGGACAGCGCCTTCTGCGCTTTCTTTACAGCGACACGAAGTCGTAGTGCTTCGTCGCCGTAGAACTCCTTTCCCTCCCCCCCCTTTTTTTTCAGCTGATCCCTTTTTTTTTCCTGACAACCTCCCCCCCGCGCTTCCAGAGCATCCGCAGGATGATCCAGGATGGGTATCTACTCTTCGCGCTGTTTTAGCCTTCGCTTCTCACGATCTTTCTTAGTTCCCTTCTGCCTAACTGAGTTCCTGAGGTTCCCCGAACCCCTCCTGTTTTTCCCATCTTTCCCCGACCCTCTTGGCTTGCGCGTTTTGCTCGTTTTTCCCGAGGCCTTCCACCCAGCCCCGAACGCCTTGTTGCCTCCGCGCTCTATCCAAGTAGAACAGCGTCATTTTTTTAGTCTCTCTAAGGTTTTTGGCCTTCCATGGACCTCTCCCACTCCCGTGGGGAGCCAGTTCCCCCTGTTGTCATGGCCTACCAGTATCATCAGACGCAGACTGCTGGGCGCCAGTGCTCTTCCCGGCGCTTTTCCTTGGCTTTTCCCCTTGCACCTTTGGAGCGTGTCTCTTTTCTGGAATCGCCCTTCTCGCTACGGAAACACGAAGATCGAAAGTTAGGCTAGTGAGGGCCCCATCTAAGTAGTTGAAGCTCGTAATCGTATTTTCCTTTATCGATTTTTCTCTCCCCGAAATGATCTGCGATTGAGTGAGCATTCCCAAGACACTTCTCGATTTCTCTTTTCCTTTTGAAACCCTCGCAGGCCCGACGTAGCAGAGTGTAGAGAGGGTAGGAACTCTCCCCCACAGCGGCCCTCTTTCCTCCCTCCCTCCTCTCTTGGCTTTCTTTTCCCATTTTAAGCCGTCCTGAGCTTCGTTTTTTAGGTATTTTTCTTTTTAATACAAGCGCCTAAGAGCAGCTCCCGGGCCCCTCTTTCTCAGACCTTCCTTCTCCCCAATTTTTTTTCCTCTGAGAGCGGTACGACGGCCATTTTTCTCTTAAGCGTAGCCGAGGGTGGTGGATGGGGCCTGCCTGGTGCCTTTTTATCCCAGTTTTGCGACGCCTTCCTCCCCCCTCCCCTGACACCCGATTCCCCCCACCCTCCGTGGTCTTCACCGCAGGTCCCGACTTTGCCTTTTTTCACTCTGGATGCCTCTATTTCGAGCGGCGATAGGTCCATACCATACGAAGGAGATTAGTCGCATATCTTTCGTGGCCTTCACCCTCTACGACTTCCTCCTTTCAGGTTTGTACGACGTTCTGTACACACCTCTCGAACAAAAACTCTTTTTTGACGCTTCTTCCCCCTCACTTATTAACTTTTTGATGGTTCTCTCTCAAGACGTATTTTTTTTCCCTCCCTCTAAACCAGTCCATTGCCGAGCGCTGTAAGACTCCCCCTTTCCTTTGTTTCGGACCTTCAATCTAAACTTTGCCTCCACCAAAATTCCCATTCACCGTTTTCGAGATGTGGGACCTTCAAGCTTCCGACTACTTCCCACTTTTAGGCTTTTTTTTTGGTTCCCTTTTCTCCCTTTTTCTTCTACCCCTCCTTTTGGTAAACCTTACCGCGTCAAGAAGCTCCCCTCCCTGCTGCTTCTGGCACAGAGTTCGTTTCAACTGTGCCTCCCTCCCCCTGCCGTCCCTTTCACCCCCTGTCTTTTAATCTTTTTGTAAGTATCTTTTTTCCTCTCGATCATCCCGGTCCCCGTACCCCCGAGCTGTGGTCAGGGCGAGTACTCCGCGTGTTCCGAGGTTGACCCTCCCCCTTGATCTTTCCGTGTTCACTTCCTGACGCGGATCCCCGACGGACACGTCTCCCTAAAGCCGTTCCTCCTTCCGGCCTTTTCGCTGTTTTCTCTTCGCTCCGGTGTGGGGACGGTGTGGACACGTCGACCTCCGCCCCCTCATCGCCCGTCCGAGCAGCTGCCCCCGCTGTACCTTAACTTCTCTCGGAACAGGAAGTGTAGGAGAATCACCCCCCCCCCCCACCCCCCCTCTCTCATCTCCCCTGATCCCGCCCCAAGCGCGATTTCTCCTCCCCCGGTGCTCGTACGGCGACTTTCCCGTAGTGTCCCCCCCCTCTCAACGAGGGTCCCTTATCCTTCCCTCCGCTTTAAGTCCGGCTACCCCGGATGTTGTCCCGTTTGCCTAGTCACGGATGGTCGATCCGGCCATGCTTCCCATTTCCTCTATTCCTACGTTTTTTTCACCGAGTAATCCTTTTTTCGCGGCAGCTAGGAGATTGCCCTCGTCGGACCCCCCTTTTTTTTCTTTCTTTTTCTTTTTTCAGGAATTTCTTCTCCGGATGTCTTCTTCCCAGCACTGCAGCGTTCCTCGTTAGAGGAACGACGCCTTTTCGGACGAGCCCACTCCATTTTGCTTTCACTGATTTGCATCCCTCGTTGACGTCGTTGCAGACGCCACCGTAAGGTCGCCGTTTCATGTTGAGGCCACCCTTTGGGTTTTTCCAGATCTCCTCCTAACGCCTTTTCTGCCAGCTCTCCCTAGATCTGAGGGCAGGTGTGTTTTTTTAGTTTTCAGCTGCCCAACAAGAGCCTTTTCATGTCGAGTCCGAAATGCATGACAATCTGGTACGATCTTCGCCGTTCGGGCATCGTTCACCCCCTTCCCCCTATTTTCCTTTCGTGCCTTTTTCCCTATTTTTTATAGGTCTTTCTTTCCACTATTGTCTTCCATGATATGTTAGGTAGTGAGAAGTTTTGGATGAGATAGCTTCTTTCGACCTCCTTCTATGCTTTTCTTTTTTTTCAAACGGTGACAAAGCTTCCCGGGGCGAGAGACACACAGTCGGGTCCAGCTCCCCAGGACCCCTGTGATCGCCGTTCTGTTTCTTGTATTTTCCTTTGTCCCAACGTTTATGTTGGTCCCCACGTAGGAAGCTTTTATTTAAGTCCGAACAGCACGTCCCATGATCGAGACCTTTCCGCTTTTCGCGTCTCTTCTTTCCCAGATTCTTTTTTTACAGTGAATTCCCTTTTTTTTCTTGGATCAAGCTCCCCTCCCCGCGAACCCTCTTGTGGCTGATCCGCGTTTCCTCGTAGTACAAAGTCCTTTTTTTCATTTTCCCCCCCCCCTTTTTTTTGGGTTAGGTTCCCCCTCCTCAGGTTCTCTCCTGCGGATGCGACGCCGGGATGCGCGGTCGAGTTTGCCTTTCCTCCCCCCTTTTTCCTTTTTCCTTCCTTCCTCATTTTCGAGACCCCCCCGCGTTGTCATGTTTTTCTGTTTTCCGACCCAACTTTTGGGCAGACGCTATTTTCCTTATTGATTCCGACCCGTGCTGAAACCTGGAGATCCCCTTCGACCCGTGCTTAAAATCCGTATCCGCCCCCCTTAAAGCCGCGTAGTGAAAATCCCTTCTCCCCGCGCGCGAACCTTTCCTATAGTTTCCCATGATTTTTTTCGGCCGATCTCCTTCGATCCGCGAAGGCCCCCCTTTTAATTGCTCCTCCCGAGAAGCCCCCCATCGACTTCAAGTCCCTTTCAGCCGTCTTTCTAGACTTCGCGGTATCCCTGCAGCGTCGTGGTGCGGTCGAAACGATTACATCTTTGATGTGTAGGCGACCCCCGATCCCGTCGTCCTTCCCCGGACTGCCTTCGGGTACTGCCGCGTCAAGTCCGAGGAGAAGGTAGCCGCTCTGTTGTGTTTTTTTGGTTTTTTTTTTTTTTTCTTTTGTTTTCTTTTTTGGTGGTTTTTTGTTGTTTTTGTGGTGGTTTTTGTTGTTGGGGGGGGTTGTGGGGGGTTTTGGGGTTTGTGGTTTTGGTTTTTTTTTTGGTTTTTGGTTTTTGGGGTTTGGGTGGGGTTTTTTGGGTGTTGAGCCCAGGGCGACGAAGCTCACCCGCGCTCGTCGGAAACTTCTTGCGACGTTCCCTGAACTTTCTTTTTCAAGATATGTCGTCTTTTTTCCCCCTCAGATCGAATGCGACCTTCTCAAACCACCCGAATCTGTTTTATTTCTTTTTTTTTTTTTTTTGCACGCCCTTGGCCGGTAGAAAGCGGGTTCACTTCCTCCTTTCGCCGCAGGAACGTGATCCTGGCCCTCCTTTCCCTTTGACTTTAGGAATTCTTCCGCCCCGCAGTTGTGAGGGCCGTCCCCTTGCCTCGCGTAACAGTCTCGATCGCACGAGAAGAGCCGTGATGACGTTATTGGGCGCTCTTTTTGAGATTTCTGGTTGTATGCCCGTCTCACGGTTCCTCCTCGGAGTTTCCCTAGAAGAGTCCAGTCCTGATAGGCAATGCCTACGTCCCTTCGGCGAGGACTTTCCCTTCTTCCTGTCTCTTTTTTTTTCCGTTCTAGCATGTTTTAAGCTCCCCCCGGTCGGGTCTTCTTCTCCGATCTCTTGATGACGAGTGCAGAAGTCGTTTGTTCGTTCCAGTAGCATCCTCTCTTCCTCCTCCTTTTTTCGAGACGACGCCTTGTATTTTCCTAAAGATTCCTCGGATAGATCCGAATCCGGGTCTCTCTGTCTTCCTCAGATCATTCTCACTTTTTCTGACTTTTTCCTAGATCTCCTTGCTCCTGATCATAGCCCTCTTCGTATAATGGAAGATATCCCTTGGGTTGAGTATTCGCTATTCAGCAGGATCGTCCTGTTTTTAGATTCATTCCTTCTCATTCTTCCCCATAGGCTCTCCCCCGATCAATATCGACCTCTCGAGAACAAGTCTAACACTAGTCATATACGGTTCTTTTTTCCCAGATTCCCTGACTTTTTTTCCTTCACCGCCCACCTGGGACTAGACCCCCCTTCGTCAAAGTAACATCGGTCACCTTTCACATCCTCCTTCGGGCCTTTTTTCCCGGTATGGTTTTTCCTTTCCCCCCTGCATCCCCTCCTTTCCACAGGCGAAGAGGGCGAGTTGGTTGGAGCCTTTTTTAATCGGCAGGCCGATCCTTTACACAGAAGATTCCTTTTTCTGGGTTTCCTTAGCTTCCCCGCTTACTAGAGGGCTGCTAGTCGTGACCCCTGCCATATTCTTCCGGAAAGTATTGCTATGTTTCGGAAGAGGCTCTTTATTCCTTCGTGACTTGAATTTTCCCCTCTTCCCTACATGAACCGCGTATCCGACCACCGTCCCCTCATCTTTGTTCCCCCCTCGGCCTTTCTCTTTCCCGTTACGTGGCGTTCGCTACTAGAGTTCCTGCGCGTTCGGAAGCCCCGGACCTGACCCCGATGGAGCCTTCGAGGGGAGTCCCATCTACATCCCTTGACCCTTTCTCTCCCGATCTCCCCACCACTCGCGGTAGTTTTTCCGCTCGATCGCTTTCAGACCCAATTGGCTCCTGATGTTCAAGACAGACCCCATCCCGTCTTTGCTAGTCTTTTTGTGTTGACCTTCTTTTTCCACTCCGAGCGTCCCGGTTGTGAGCTTTTTTTCAGCGCAAGTCGCCTCCCGAACTCTCCCCCCCGATTTCTTTTTTTTACGCCAGCCCCGAAAGATTTTCTTTGGCGGACTCTGCCCCCCTGACGCCTTCCATCCCCCTCCCCGGCTGTGCCCGGTCGTCGTTTCCCCCCCCTGCTGACCCGAGTCGCGGTTTGACGAACCCGTCCGCACCGCAGTACTGTTCCTTTCTTCCTCCTTATTCAGTTCAATCTTCCCCTGCGAGTCGGGTCACCTCGACCTCCCGTTCCCCTTCAACCGTTTCAATGGTGCAGTTAACCTCCGTATTTTTCTGATCTCTCTGCCTTCCCCCCCCCTTTAGGTTTTGTGAGTTTTTTTTGGCACTCAACGATTAGCTTTGGCCGCAAAACAACAATCCCCACTTAAAGTCTTAGGCTTGCTTGCAACTTCAAGCTCCCGTTCGCCGGCCTCCCCCCCCGCTTTCTTTCAAGTTTTAATCTACCACTCCCCCTTATCCTTTAACGGCCCAGAGAACGTCCTCTATGAACGTGTTCCCGCCGAGGTCGTAGTTGCTCCCTCGTTGAGACCCTTTTCTAAGAACCCTACACGGGGCCTTTTGGTCCACCCTTTCTCTTCTTAGACCCCTCCCAGTTGTGTTGGGTACCGCAGGCCAGAGGACAGATACTTCCTCCTTTCACCCCAGGTTCATTTTTTTCAGTCCTTACCCCGAGGTTCCTTTTTTTTCCGAGGACATACCCCCCCCCCTTTCCCTGGAATATACATGTGATCGAGATGGCTCAGGGCGTGAGGACGGTTTCCCCCCGAGAGCTAATCCCTGTCGAGACCCCCCAGAGTTCCTTCTTCCCCGGGTTCCTCCCTAGCCTTCGAGCCCACGGCACGCCCCGATCGCGTTTTTTTGAGACTAAATGCAGTCTTTATCCGCGTCTTTCTTCATGTCTTACCGGTTTTTCCCGAGCTTCTCGCCGACGGTCGACGGCCAGCCATTTTCTTGATCGCGAACGGTGCCTTAATCCCCCTCTCGTTCCCCCTTCCTTTTGTGGCTGTCGCGATTTCTAGGCTTTTTTGTCTTTTTTTCGATGCGTATCCCCCTCCGTAGTCCTGCTTTCCCCTGAGCTGCCTGGATGATTCGGCGAAAAAGTATCCTTTTACCTCGTTCGATGCCCGACGCCGTCGCCGACGGAGCCCCTTGATAAGTTTCTTGCTTTTCTCCGTATTTTTTTTCCCGCCTTGTATATGTGGGTCCCCGCTTCTCCCCCCCCCAAAGCGAGAGGCTTGATCAGAGCAGGGTCCAACCGTAATAACGAACTGGAGTACCCCCGGTAGTCGATCCCCGTCGTGTTTCTCCCGGACCCCTTCGCGTCCGAGGTACAGATTCGTTCCTCCGCGAACTCCTCCCTCCTACAGCTCGGGGTCGTGTCGCAAGTCTAGGAGTTGTAACGCCCCTGCGTGTCTTCCATTCCTCCCTTTGTAGTCTCCCTGCTATTTTTTTGGAGCCTTGTTCGATGCGCTTCTTCGTCGTCGGTCTCGTGCACCCCCCTTGGACCCACGTCTATCGGGGTCGATCCCACTACTCCGCCTCTTGTAGTCTGAACTCCGTAAGTGCAAATCATCTTTCCCGTAAGTGGAAGTGCCGGTTTTTTCCCCGCGTCTCAGAGCTTCGTCCGCTTTTCCGAGACCGCGGGCTTCCTTTTGCTGATCCATTCCCCGCGAACGTGAAATCCCCTAGTCTCTCGGGGATAAAGACTCGCACGAAGCTCTTTTGGGAGCGCTCCCGGTTTCCTAGTCGTAACACCCCTGACAGGCCGAGGCGGCCTCAGTTGAGGATCGACGCCTATTCGCGGTTCGTTTCTTTCCTATCTGCTCGACCTTTGGCCCTTCTCCTCTTTCGTACAATGGTCTTCCCCCTTGTGAAGACCCTCTTTTGGTCGAACGTTTAGGCGTGTTACTCCCTCGAGAACCTGCTTTCATTTCTTTTTTTCAGCGTGCCGGCCTTTTCTTCAGCCCTCATCCACCCGACGAGACGATTTCCCTTTTCAAGTCCCTGAGTCGACAGAAGCAGCTCAAAGAGTCCAGGAGGAGTCGTTGCAGCCGCTCCATTCGACCCCCCCCACAAAATAGCGCACAAACACAAACAACACGCCCCCCACCAAAAACATAAACCCCTCCCCAATCCCCCCAAGAAGACCAACCCCCCGGGAAGGCACAAAACAGAATACAAAAACCCAAAACCACACCCAGCACATCACTTACAAAACCGCCAAATACAGGGCCCAGGACACACAAAAAAAAAGACACCAAAAAAACCCCCCCCAAAACCCGGACCCCCCACCAATTAAAACAACAAAAAAATGAAAACCCCCAACAAAAAACCCAGCCCCCCACCACCACAACCCACAACCCCAAACTCACACCCAAAACCCTAAATCCACCCCCTCCCACACCCCCCCCCATGACAGGCTGCGTCGACTGGTTACGCCGCGAGAACACATTCTCTTAACTTTTCTGCGTTTTTACTTCTCCCCAGCGGTTCCCCCTCTTCCCCTTCGGTTTCTGTGTGAGGTAGAACAGTCTCCTTCGAATTAGAGCCATCCTGGTTGACAGGCCTTTTACGATCCCTGAGTCCTTTTCTGCACCTTCCCCTTCCCTCCGCTGCGAGGACTTTCTCCGCTAGAGACGCGGCCGTATCGAGGCGCACCTAGTCGGCTTTGGCTTTTCTAGGCTTTGCTACATTGTTTGTTTTCTGCCATCTCTTCTCCTCCCATCTTCCATGCCCAAAAACTCGCACTAGGCTTTTCCGCCGGGAAGGTAGACTCCTCCTGTCTCCCTCGCCCTTTCGTGCATTTTTAATTCCTTTTTTTTTTTTTTTTTTTTTGGTCGCAAAAGTGACCGAGGGACTAGACGGGTAGTGCGCTTCCCTGGTGGGCGGGCCCTTCCCATGATCCCCTATCCCCCTTTCTTCCGTTTTCTCTTTACTTTAATTGGTCCCTCTTCCTGCGCCTTTAATACACCCGATGACCTAGCGAGGTTGGCCTTTCGGTTGCAGCAGCCTCTAGAATTTTTGTTAGTTCCCTTTTCCTCCAACATTTCATGCCTCGTCCCGGAGGCTTTCCTAAACAGGACGAGCTGTCCCCTCCGATTAAGTTCTGAAGGAGAGAATTGCCTTGGTTGTGGCGGGGAGGGGGGGGCTCTTTTTTTTCTGGGGGTTGGGGGAGGGGGGGGGGGGGTGCGGGGTGTTGGGGGGTGTTTGTTTTCTTCCCTTCCTCTAGTTGTGGGGGGTGTTTTGGGTGGTTTTTTGCGTTTGGGGGTTTGTTTTCTTTTTTTTTTTTTTTTTTTGGGGGGGGCTGTTTGTGGGGGTTGGGTTGGGCTCCGAGTCTCCCGTGGAGACCCAGCGTCGGGATAGGTCGCGGATGATCTTGATTCACCGTGAACGAAGCTTTTCTGAGTTTCCTTCTTGCTAATCCTTTGTTGCCTCTTTGATTTGATAAGTTCACGACCTACTACGTTTCTTTTTGTGTTCCTTATCCTTTCCGATCTGGCTCGTTGTCTCCTACTGGCTCCTCATGCTCCCTTTTTCAATTCGAGGAAGTTTAATCGAGTTACTGAGTTTGATTTTCCGTATTCTTCCCCCGCATGCCTTCTTTTGCTGCGCGCTCTCTCGTCTCTAAGAGGCCCGGAAATACCTAGTCACGGGACTACATCTTTTTCTTCTCCCCCCCCACCCCCCGACAGTCTCCCTTTCCGGGCGTTCTCTACCCCCCTTGGCTCCCCGTCCGGATGGTGGCCGTGACAGCCAAATCTCGAGAACTAAATTTTCTACTTCCCCCCCCTTGATTTCTTCAAGTCCGCCGCCTCGGCTTCGGGTCTCACTGAGAAATGCCCGGAAGTCCTTTAGTCCTTTCAAAGCTTCTTCCCTTTCCAGGAAGACTTTTTAGTTTTTCTCGTCGTACTCCCCCCCGAAGAAGACTTTCGCGCCTGTATGTCTTGCCGTAGTTCCCTCCGATTGCAAGCAGTAATAATGGCGTCTTCCACTTTCTTCTCCTCCTCTGCCTCCAATTTCCTTTTATGTGTGCGCTCTTCCCCCCCTGCTGCGATACGTGCATGTACGCCAGAACCACGCTCTCCGTCCCCCCTTCTTCCTTAGGCGAGCTTTTAAGCCTGCCGACTTTTAAGACCCTTCTTCCTTTTGGGATTCTTCCTCGTACCCACGCGAGTTCTGCACCCGCCCGTTCTTAAGGTCTTTTTGTAGTTTGTTTTTCGTTTTCACCGCCGGGTTCCCTTATACGCATTCCGGACCGTGATGACTACTCCGTCTTTTGGTTCTCGGTCTCCTCTGTTTAACCGTTGGATTGGTTCTCTTCCCAACTTGATGTTTTTTCCGGCAGTCTAACCTCTGGCGAGCCGTCTGCTCCCTTTGGTCCCTCGCAGCGCTACCCTTCCCAACCCCCTTTTCCCGCTTCTTTCGGTCACGAACTCTTACATCCCATTGGGGGTCGCTGGGCCCGAACCCGTTCTGACTCGCGCTCCCCCTCCCTCGACACGTCTCCTCCCGGTCGCATCCTGCGCGACCCGAGGAGGGTTCCCGACCCCCCTGTCGATCTTGGTGGTTTTCACCGCTCCGCGCCCAAACGACGCGTCGCGTCGGCGAGCTCTAGACAAGCCCTTTCCTACGGTTCGCGGCATGTTTCCCTTTCGTTGTCCTTCCTGGCCGCCCTGTCCCTTTCCTTGCGGGCTCCCTTGCAAGACACCTTCCCTACGGCTGCCGCAACGGAACTTCAAGTTCTTATGATGGCAACCTTCCCTTCGACTACTTCCAATTTTGGCCCAAGTTTTTTTCTTGGTCAACCTTTGGTCCTTTTCCCCCCTCATATGGGGGGATATGGTCAAATGCGAGGACCGATATTGACTTTTATCGATTTTCTTTTTTCACTTTCAACAAATTTTTCTTCCACAAATCGACGGCTCGGCGACGACACGTCCAATGGAGCATGTCCTCCTTTTACGTTGGCAGCTCTTTTTCTTTCCAACTCTCGGGGCCTCCTTAGGACACCCCTTTTCGAGGAATTCTTCCCTTTGTTTTTACCAATTCGCTCGCAGAACGAAGGAACGCTGTTTTCCGAATGACGAACGCCTGCCTTTCTCCCCCCCTTGCCTTTTAGCTTTTTTGTTCAGGGCTTTCTTTGTGGTTTCCACCCCCTTGCGAGAAGTTTGTTTTACAATGAGACCCACGGGCGATAACCCCGGTGAAGGTCACATCCTTCGCTCTCCATCCGGTCCTCCTTGACTTTTTTTCCGTAAGGTGTTGAAACGATCCCTTTCTTTGCCTCCGCATTAATCATTTCCTGCAGGTGCAACTTTTTTGTGCAAGAGATCGTCACGCCCCGTTTTCCCTCCCCGCCCCAATACGCCCCCTTCAATTTTTGAGAGAGGAGCAGAGGACCTGGCGGTGGTTCTGACCATAGTCCTTCTTTCATCAGATCGGTTGTACACCCGCCGGTAGGCATGATCTTCCTCGAGACGGATGATTTTTAGCAGTCCTCCCACAGTCCTCTTCCTTTCCGACTTCCACAGCATTCGCTGCTCGCTCTTTCTTTCTCATAGAAACGTAATTCCTTTTCCGACCTCCGTTCTCTTCATTGCGTAAGATGATATTTCCCCCGCATTATTGAGGAGAATCTCTTTTTAACCCCCCCTTACCTCACGCAGCGACCGCTCAGATGCCGGCGCCCGTTTCGCTGCCGGATTCGCAAGCCAGAGTGGCCGTTTTCCGGGTTCTTCCTCTTCTCTCCATGCAATCCCTAATCCCCCCGCTTTCCCTCCTCCGACCCATAGTGTCGGTCGAATGAAGGGAGTTGTACACGCCTTTTCAGTGTCCCCCATTTTCTCCGCCGTCCTCGCTCGAGTCTTTTTCTTCCTAGACTTCCGCAGATGAGCGAAGAGTAGTTTTTAAGTTCCTTTTCCCACAGTTTAACCACTTTCGGTTTTCCTAACCTGATCTCCCACGGGATTCTCCTGGCTGAAGTATTTCGTTTA
>Ga0179593_1453514_pt1 | contig 12237 bp, 20 predicted proteins | sample CZODoug2_1_08_16_FD_185931 | JGI IMG/M metagenome (GOLD analysis project Ga0179593, IMG submission 185931) | Vadose zone soil fungal communities from Angelo Coast Range Reserve, California, USA - CZODoug2_1_08_16fungal (PacBio error correction) | ecosystem: Environmental > Terrestrial > Soil >... | reverse complement strand
TACTGAAGGCTCCTTCCTTGCTTACTTCTTTCCTACTCAGGTTCTTTTCCGCCTTCTCCTCCTGACCGTTAGTAATTCGCATCGTCTTGAGGCAGACAGAGGAATTCCGACCACAACTGATTGCTATTCACTTTTTTGAAGTCGCAGCCGATTGGTTCGGTCGACAAATTTTTGCAGTGGTAGTCCTCCCCGTCCTACCTCTTTTCTCCTTTTGTTTCTTTCCCGTCATCCCCGATTGAAGGCTCCGTCTCCGGAGATGACTTTTTTTTTTTCTTCTTCCTCACGCGCACCTCTCATCTTCGCGATGATGGATGAACTTTTTTGTTTCCTTTAAATTATACTCCGAGAGGTTTTTCTAGAGTTGTGTTTTTTTTTATCCGTTTACCCGAATGGATCTGTACCTTTTTTGAGCTTTTATGCCCCTAATTTCTTAGGGGACCCTAATGTTATTTCTGGATTCCTTGAATGCGTTGAACACTAATAAAGGATATTCAAGGGAGACGATGATTAATGTTCTCGAACCTCCCTCCAAGCCTCCCTCTCTCGAATCCCCTCCAACACCCCCCCCCCCCCCCCCACCACCCGCCCCCTGATCTATCCCCTCCCCGGCTTTCTTCATTTTCGCTCAAGAATACCCACAACCTGCTAGGTGGCCGAAGCGGCCCCCCTCTCAGTCATTTTTGGACCGCGCTCTTTTTGCACCCTTTTGAGAAGGCGGCCGGAAGGAAATTTTAGGGCCCAACCGTTCCCTCCCCCGAAACCTTTGGATGGGTTGTCATTAATGGTTTTCCCCCAAAACTCCTGGCCCTCAACCCAGCGCCCCTCTGAAACCCAAGAGTTCGTGGCATCGCTCCGATTCTTTTTCCCCAGCCGCGCTCCATTTGGTTGAAGGTGCTCGAACTACTCAGCTTATTCTTCCCGGACCCCAAGGTCTTTTGCCGACCTCCCCCTCTTGCCGGACTTTTACGCTTTGCAGAACTATTTTTTTTTTCCCCGCTTTGTTTTGACGTTTCCGTTTTTTGCGTCTTTGGCTTCCCACTCGCTTGACGCCCCGGTTTAAAAGATTTAATCAAAACCGTTTAGATTCCCCTTGCACCTCTCCTTCTACCAGCCGTACCTTCCCTTTGAATTCTCTCACTCATCCCGACGATCACTCGTTAATTGAACAAGCTCGGTGAGCTTCTTCCCCCCCCCGGTCTTGGCAAGCTGTTACCGGGTTCCTCTTTCATTTGTTGCAGATGGCTTGCCCCCGTGCAGAGCCCCGAGCTCGCTTGTTTTGCTGATGAATGGCGTCCCCAAGTTTTACCCCCCTGTTGTTTTTTTGAAAAGGTGGGCCGATCGAGATATAGTCCATGTGATCTCCCCATAGGGAAGAAGTTCAACGTTTGCGGCCCCAATCAGACTGCCGTGTCACCCCTGTCGGCGATTTCCCTTATAGACATGTCCCGCGAAACGCAGATGTCCTAACAAAGGTGTTTATTTTTCCGTAATTGTTTTTGTCGCGGCTTTTGTGACCTGTGATTATGCCATTTCGAGGACGCGTATATTTTTTTTTCCCTTCTTACCCGCGCCCCGGCTCCTCGTCATTACTCCCCTTGAGCATGGCCTCTGCCCAACGAATCGCAACGTCCGGCAACTGGTTCCATCCCCGCGGCGTCCCTCCAGGTTGCCGGCAACCTTTCCTCTCTCTTTTTCGATCCCCCTATGTCTCCCCAGTCTCTGCCCCCCACGTGGTCGGGATACCCGTTTCTGGATATGGCCCAAGCAAAAACTTCCCAGGTTCCGCCCGTTTTTCATGTCCCTCCGCAGTTCTTCGTTTCTTTGTCCTTTGGGTGGTTTGAATGGGAGATCACAATCTGGCTGCCATTCACTTACCCCAATCGACTTACAACTCCCCTGTCGTTTACTTTTCAAAGCTTCTCTTCTCAGGCTTCCAAAGCGCTCACCTTGAAGTCTAATTGGGCAGTCACTTCCTTCACCCCTTCTCCGCGAGAAAAGAGAAAATCGTTTGCCCTCATTTTCTGAATCGCTGGCATTGACATCGTTTTTTTCACGAACCTTCCATGTCGCGTTAACCCTCTTCCTACCCTTCTTCCTCCTAGTCCCTTTCCTTCCTCCTCACTTTCGATGGCACCCCCTTATTTGCGTACTTATCACTCTCCTTCGTTTCTCTCCCCCTTTACTCCTTACATTGCCTTCCTACCCTCTCTTTCCCTCTTCGAATCCTTTTATCCCTACCCTCCTCGCCTTATTTCTTCCTTCGCCTCCTTCCCTTCCTCCTATCGTATCCACGCCTCCCCCTCCCATCTACATCCTCCCCTCCTCCTCCCCACTTTCCCTTCCTCAACCTATTCCTCCGCCCCTTCGGCCCCCATCACCCCCTCCACCCCCACCCTCCGCCCCTCCTGCACTTGCGCTACCCTCATGCCCGTCCCCTTTCTATCCGACCCTTCTCATCTCCTATCCTCCTTATCCCCCCTAATCCTTCCTTCTCCTTCCCCCCCCTCCCCCTACCTCTCCCCCCCTCTTTCTCCCAACCCCACCCCCCCTCTCCCCCTCTGTATCTCTCTGTTCATTTATTCCCACCTTCTATCCCCTCCCCCCTCCCTATTCCTCCCCCTTCGAGCGGTTATTCGCTCCCCCCCACATCTCTTACTTTACTCGTCTCTCTTCCCACCGTTTGCATCTCTCCCCTCTCCTCTGCCTTATCTCCTCCTACTCCTTTCACCACCCCCCCACACTCCCCCCTTCTTTCCTTCCTCCCCCCCCTTCCACTATCCTCCTACCCCTGCACATTCAATGCCTCCCTTCTACTCCCCCACCCACTCCCCATCTCCTCCTCGCTCCCGCACGACTACACTTCCATCTCCACTCGTCAGCCCCTACCCCCCTCACTACTCTTTTCTCCCGTCTACCTACCCCCCCCTTTTACCTCCCCCAATCTACCTTACTCCCGCCTTCTTTCCCCCCCCACACTTACCTACGCCCCCTATCCCCCGCCTCTTACCTCCTCTGCCCCCCTTCCCCCTCTTTCTATCCCTGCTTTTCCCCCTACCCACTTTTCCCCCCCCCCCCTCTCCCCCTATTTCATCTCGCCCTATCCGTCTCCTTCATCCTTCCGACCACTTCCCCCTTCCCTTCCCTGTCGTCTCCCACTCCCCCTTCTCTACCTTCCCAGTTTTTATCATCTCCCCCCACAATCTCCCCCCTCCAACTCTATTTCGTATACTTTACTCTTCTACTTTCCTCCCCCTCTCCAGACCCTGCATCCCAGTCTCGTTATAATCCTCCTCCCCCCAATCTACCGCCCTCCTCCCCTGATCACTTCCGGATACCATTCCCCCTCCTACTCATTCCTTCCCCCTTCCCTCCTCACATCCCACAAGCTCGCACCCTCACCTCCCCCCTTTCCTACTCTCCCCAACCCCTCTCAGTACCCCCTTCCGCGCTACCCTTCTCTAACATTCACCCCAAACCCCACTCCTCTTCCCACACGCTATCTTACGTTACCCCTTCACATCTCACTTCCAATCTTTCTTCTCCTCTGCTTCTCTTCCCTTCCACTTTCCACATCCCCCTCCCCCCTTTTTTCCGTCTCTCCTATCCTTCCTCGTATCCCTTACTCATCCCTTCCCTCTACGCATCTTTCGTATCCTCCTTCGCACCCAATCCCTCTCAACCAAACTCCCCCGTCTTCCCTGGTTCCCTGTCCATCCCCGCTCCTCGCTCTTTTTTGCCGCATCTTCCACCTAGCTTTTCGCTCCCCTTCTCTCCCTCTCTCCCCCCGCTCCTTCTTCTGCCTAACCCATCGGCTCCTCCTTCTTGCTGCCTCTCCGCCTTAAGCGAACCTGTTCTCATTCCCCCCCAATTATCCCCATTCCCCCCTTTTCCTTTCTCTGCCTTATGCTACCTCCGTAATTCAGCCACCTCTCATCCCCCCCTCACGCCTCCCACCTCCCGTCCTGTACCTCCCTTAACATTCTCAGTCCCCTTCTTAACCTCTCCTACTCTGCCGTGTTTTCATTCCACACACCTACATCCCGCCTTCCACCCCCCCTCTCTTATCCCTTTTCCCCTTCTCATTCGCCGCGCTCGCTCCAGCCTTTTCCCTTATTACTATCGGCACCACAGTCCCAGCTCTCTTTCCCCCCCCCTTCTCCCTCCCTTACCATCTCCCTGCGCCATGCTTGTCCCCCTTCACTCATCTTTCTACCGTCCTCTTCCCCTCCACCTGTCTTCCCCCACTCTTTGCCCTCTCCCTTCCCCCCCACCCCTCACTCTACGCTTCCCCCCCCCACCACCGGCCAGACCATTGACTCCCCTCCCCTCCATCCCCTCCCCTGCATCACCCCTCCCCTTCCTACGCACACTACTCATTTATCCTCCTCCCCTTCTTCCCCATCCCTCCCCCCCTATTTTCTATTTACCTTTGTTCTTCCACTCTTTCCCTTTCACTTCTCTCTCCACCTTCCCTCCTCGTTCCTTTCCCTGGCCAACTCGCCCAGCCACTTCCACCACCCCCTCCTGATCCTCCTCTTATCGCTCTCGTTACATCCTTACTCCTCCCCCCCATTCCCCCCTCATCATTGATCTGCTACACTCCTTTACCCACACCCTATCCTTCACCGCCACTCTCTCCGCCCCTCCCTCATCTCACTCGACTCCCCTCTATCTCTTCCCTTTGGTGCCAACCCCCCCCCCATCCCTGCCTCTCCCCTCCCCCCGCCTTTCGTTTCCTCCTCCTTTCTCCCCTCCTCCCACTCCTCCTCCTGTATCCCTATCCCTCCACTCTCCTCTTTGCCCTTCCCTTTAACCCCCTCCTCCCCTATCCCTTCTCTTCCCTCTCACCCACATCACCTTACACCAGACTCTCGTTTCCCGCCTCCACCCCTCCCCTTACCCCGCCCCCATTCTTCGACCTACCTTATTCACCCTCCCTATCGTTCTCCTATGTCTTCCTCTCCCCGCTCGACCTTGACCCATCCTCACTCTTCGCTCCCCCCTCTCTATCTCGATTCTCCCCCCCTTTTGCTCCCTTTTTTCATTCCACCCCCAGCCACCAAACTACCTTTTTTACTTCTCATCCACTAAAACCCTCTTACCCTACCATGGAACCACCTCTGCTATTATCTCCCCCATTTCCCTCGCATCGTCTTCTTTCCTCCTTACCAACCCCCCCTCACAACCATCCACCTGCCCATCCCCCCCCTCCCTCCCTCCCATCCCGATACTTGCCCTTCCGCTACTTGTCCTCCCCCCCTCATCCCAACCCCTCCCCTCACAAAACAACCCTCCTCAATTCTCACATTACACCATCCCCCTCACCCCTGAGTTTCAACAAGACCTTTGATTCGTCAGCTTCATTGCTAATACTCTTCCCCTTCCCCCCCACATCCTCCGTTTTCGAGATAAGCCTCTCCTTCGGGACTTACCCCCCCTTGTATGGATTCCAGTCCAGTTAGGAAGATCCCCGTTGATTTCGTATACATCTTTGCGTTTGCTGTTGGCCCTCCTCCTTCCTGCATATGATGCCCCCCTCCCTGATATTTTCGGCTTTCCTATAGAAACCTCCCCAGGGTCTTGGGGGCCCTCGGAAACTCTCTCTGAGCTCTGCAAAGCCTGCGAGTAGGAAACCCGAATCGATTAACGCCTCTTTCTTGATCGTAATCGACTTTTGCGCTTGCCCCTCCCGATGTTGTGTTCCCAAGTGGCCCCAATGCAAAACCTTTGATGGTTCGGATTCATCTTGGACCTTTAACTTGAAAGTGCGTCCGGCCCTTTTTTTTTCCCTTTGCCCCCCCCCCACCTCCCCTCTCCTCGCTTCCACGTTGTCGATTTAAAGCTTGTGCTATCAGCCCCCCAGGCGAAAAGAGACGATTGATTCTCTGCGGACCCCCCCTGCCGGGGGGACACCCTCCCTCTTTGCTGACCCATTTTTTTTCCCCCCTCATTTGCCGTTCGGGCTTCTGATTGTGGGCGGCTGCAAGCGGATCTACTAATGAATCCTGCGTTCGTTATCCGAGATCCTGAGCGTAGCCCTACGTCTTTCGCTCCTACTGTCCCCTGTCCCCCCGTATAGTTACAACCCCCCCTCCCGCAACCTTTTTGACTAAAAATCGAGTTGGACCTTTCCCTTGGCCTCTTCAGCGACCGCAAAATTCATCCGTTGCCACTTTTTTTTAGTCTTTTCCAAAGCCAAACTTTTCTGAGGATCCCCCACTGGACATATTTTTCGTCGATTCTCTGACCAAAGTATCAAAAGATTGGGCCCTTAGTAACTTTTTGCGTCCTTTACATGCCCCCCCCAGGAGCTTTACTTCGCCCATCCTGATTCCCAGCCAGCATTTCCCGCCGGGAATGAAAACCGACCCTTCGCGAGACAGAGTTTTCCCCTTCGACCTTAAAAGAGCGTCCCCTTCCCGCGACCTTGATCCTTTTGATGACGTCGTTAGGTTTCGTCCTTCCGCGTTCATTCTTTTTTTCGCTCAAGTGGTTTCCCGCGCGTAGTCAAATTTCCCCCTAACAACTTGGTTCCCTCTCTTTCGCCCGTACGTCCGCCGCGGTGCCCTTTCTGCTCAACTGACCGCCTGGGTCGTTCAGAAAAACTGTTTTTCTCGGTAGGCCCAGTTCCCCACCTAGACACGTTTGCGAAATTGGGCCTGAGTCGACTGAGAAGTCTTTACTTTTTTTAGACGGAACTGCCCTCTAATCGTTTTGGGTTCCCCAACTCCTACGATTCCCCCGCTTTTTTTTTCGAATTTGCTTGGCCTGCTGGCGGCATGGTGTTTGTGAATGATAACTTTTTCTCTTCCCCTAACCCTCCCCAGTCGTAGGTGCCAGCCCGCGTTTCCCTCCAGCCCTACCGGAAGACGGGCGCCAGATTTTTCTCAAATAAGTACCCCCCTTCCCCCCCCCTCGCCAGTGTCGGCGGCATTTGCCAACGGCCTTTCATGGTTTTCAATTGCGACTCTTTTTTTCTCATGTGACGGACTTCTCGCCTCCCTACTGTGGTTCTAGATATCTCCTTAAAGGATTTCTCGCAAGCCTTCTTTTCCCCCCGAACTTGGGAAACTTAATGGAGTAGTATTTTCCCCCCAGTTCACGATTCCATCTTTGTCTCCGCCCAGGATTGATCTATTGATTAAGATGGACTCGTTCCAGTATAGGTCCCACGCATAATTTGAAGAAGTCTTCCCTTCAAAGGATTTCTCGCGCTTCTTTCTCATACTGTCCCCCAGAGGGCCTCTCGCTCGATGAGTCGTTCCGTTCGGCCTCCAGGCAACAGGATGTGGCTTCTGCAAGGTTTTCTTTTTTGAGACTGAAAAGTCGTCTTTTTTTTTTTTGCCTGGCCGATCCCTTTCTGATCGAGGAATCTTTATCAATTTCAAGCTCATCCTGCGACGTACCCCCCCCACCCCCATCGGCCTCCTTTCTGGTTTAGGAAAGTGTCGCCAGATGCTTTTCGCATTCCTTTTCCGCTACTTTACTTCACGGTCGTTTTTTTTTTTTGGCCTGCTTCCCCCACTCCCCGATGATTCCCTCACCCCTTGCAGTTTCTTGATGCAGTCTGCGTCTTTTTTTCTCTTCCTGGCTGGTCACATCTTTTTCCTCCTCCTCTTTGGGGTTTGAGGGACGGCCCCTATCGCGCGACACTTGCTTTCTTATCCAATGTGCTCTTTTTTTCCGGTTCGCAGGGCCTTTTGGCCCCAGTAATTGAAGCCCTTCGTCCTTCTTCTTAGCTTTTTCCTCTGCAGGTCCACCTTGCCTTAACCAAAATAATGATGATCATGGGGGACGTTCCTTTTCGTCTTGTGCTTTCCCCCGGGCCTTTGGAGACGACCTCCCCCCTTTTCCCCCCTCTAGTTTTGGGGCGTCATCCGACCCCTGCCGCCCACCCTCCTGCTTTGCATTCAATTGAGATTTGATGTCTTCGACGCGCACTCATTGGAGCGCTGACTCGATAACCTGTCATTTCCTTTTTGACCAACCTCCCGCCGGACTCCTTTTTTTTTCCTGCCTTCCGCGCTGTCTTTTTTTTCTGTATCACGCCTTTCATATTCGCGTCGGAGTTTTGCTCGCCTTCCTTCGTGGACTTAGAAGAATGTGAACGGCTGGAGCGCCTTGCCCCTTTTTTCACCACATTACTCCCTGATCTTTTTTTCAATTCTGGCTCCCTTTTCCAAGCTTCACAAGATTTTGGACGCGCTAATTGCAGCCCACCAACTTTGACGATTTCCGGCCCTGTGCTTCTTCGGTCCGTCAATCCACAAACACATGTTCGGCACAATGACTATTACTCCTGACCTTGTTGTATACCATTTGAACTTCTTTCATTGACGGCAGTTTTGAATGTGGCTGACCCCTGGTCAACCGCGGTCTTACCACCGCACTCTGTTTGGGCCTCTCATTACCCCTAACCCCTCTGCGGGCCGGCCCGGCCAAGCTGCTTCCGAAACCTCTATTCTTCTTTGGCAATCCTTTTCAAGTTCGGGAGATCGCCCCTTTTTCCCCAGCCCTCTCCTGGGTTTTTCCTTTTTGGTCTTCCCTCCCCTGACCCATCGCCAAGGGTGGCTATGACATTGTGACCCCATGCGAACCTCTTTGCCGGCCCCCCTAACAGCCCCCCTTTTATTTGGCCGTTTTTCTCCGTCTTTTCCACATCGACGGTACTTGAAAGTATGTCCATCACCACCTTTCTGGATCTAACTTTCCTCCCTTGCCCAAAACGCCTCTCGTCCAGCTTCCCCACACCGGTTAATTATCTAAAGTCATCCGATACTCGCTTTTGATTTCAAAATAGCTTCCCTTTGCGCTGCGTCCCCCCTTCGGGAACGCTGCCTCCGGCCCATGTTCCCTTCTCGTTCATGTTTGATCCGGATTGTTGCGCCCATAAGCTTTGCCGAGTTTGGGAGTCTGAATGGCCGCCCCCTTTTATACACAAATGGTCCGTCCGTTCCCTGGATTGTTTTTCCAGGATCGTGATTTGAATTTCAATATTATAGGTTTAATAAGCCCCACTTCGGAACTTCTTCCACCCCTTTACACCCCCTGTTTTTTGCAGTGCGGCGCTGCCTTTTGGCTCGCCCATTAGAGAACCCCCTTTATTGATGTTGATGTCCCACATTTCTGGATTTTTTTGCCGCCGAGTTTTTGAATGCATCTGACAACTTGGCCGGCGCGACTGGCCAGTTAAGGTATATCGGATGAACGGATCTAGTATTTTTCGCTCTTGGACTCGTCCCAAACCTTATCTTTTCCCCTCCTTCTCTCCTCCCACCAATGTCCCCTTTGGTTAACTTTTACCGCTCGGTGACCCCTCTCCCAGGTTGCCGGGCGATTCAGAATGGATGTTTGGCAGAGAAACTTTCTTCCACTAGAGCCTCTTCATTACACGCTGGCTTGTTCTGGTCCCCCAACCCCCCTTTGCCTCCTGTTTTTCAGTCTACGTGACTTCCGAAAGGACCGACAGTCTGCAGTTTTTTCCCTTTCCCCCAAACATCGTTTTCTGTCGCCAAGTAAATTAAGACGAAGTTACTGGACAGCCAGCGTCGTTAAGACTATTCTGTTCCAAAGCGTCTCTTCCTCCCTTTCCCCTCGCCACGTCGATATGAGGAGAACTCTCCATCTTCCTTTACGGTCCCAGATGCCCAAAACGAGTCCCTAATTATGAAGGCCTTATGGCTAGTCAGACTATCGAATACCCCCTCTTCGAAACTCCGGGAGAGTCCGGGCTATAACGGGCATTACCGGTGAGGTTTCAGGTCCGGCGCGGACTTGTCTCATCTTTCTGAGGATTGGTCACCAACATCCAAAAAACCCAACCAACCTTTTATTGGCACACACCCCACCCCCACCCCCCCACTTTCCCCAAAAAACTTCCTTTTGTTTGTTGGGGATCCCACAAACACCACCCGGGACCCCCCCCACAAACCGCCCACACCCACCAAAACATCCCGGGGGCATAACCCTTTCCCCCAGTTCCCACGGTTTCCAATTTGGTTCACCCCAAAACAACCCCCCTCCCCCCCCCCCCCCTTTTTTTCAAAACCCAAAAGTCCACCCCCCCCCCCCCCCCCCCCCCCCCCTCCCCAATTTCATAAGTTGTTGTTTTGATTTTTAGAGATGACCCCCCTCCTCGCGCTAATTTTACAAGCCGCGGTTCTTTGGGCTAGTTCCGTTTATTTGTAGATACTTCGATCGGTCGCGGGAAGCTTCCTTGCCCTGATTCCTCGTGATTTCGGTCCTCCTTTTTCGTTAGTCGTGTAAGACCAGGTGCACTCTGCCTACGGTCCCCCTCTCTCCGTGTAGACGATTGCAAGAGCCTAGAGATTTTGGAAAAACTCGATTAACGACCGCTTTTTCTTTGATATACTATATTTTCTACGCGCCTCCCGCTATTTGTGAATAAAAAGTGGCCCCTGACCCCCAGCCGATGCTTGTTACCGTTTGACCTTTCGATTTCCACGGGGCTGGACCCCTCGCCTTTTGTTTAAACCAAACCGGCTCCCCACGTTTTTTTCTCAAGTAATTCTTTTTTTTCCCCCCGATCTGACCAACAAAAGGGGAAAAGAGAACTCTGGAATCTTCCCCGTGCCTTTCCGTTTTTTCCATGCCGCGGTCCTTTGCCCCCCCCCAAGTTTTCGACTTTTCTCTCTTTTTTGGCCGGGGCCAAGGCGCTCCCTTGACTGCGATGACCCCTTCTCCGAGATCCCTAGCGCCCGTCGCTCCCCCCCTGCCTCTTGCATGCCCCACAGTACCCCTGCAAAGATTCGACCAACCATTCCTGCATTGTGTCCCCCAAAGCGTGCTCCGCTCTTCATTCCGCCGCTTCCAACGTTCTTTGTCTATGATTTGAATGTAAACCCCAACGTTTTCGAGCTTGCTTCCCCTGGACATATTTCGCCGGATCTGTTTTCCAAACTTTTTTTCGTTACCCTGGCGCCAGTTTCCGGACTCGCACCCAGTCCGTTTGGTGAACGACCCCCAATTTCCCCTGCGCCCTCCTGCCTCCTTCCTTTGCCCCCAAACGAGAGAAAGAACTTCTCCTATCCAACCTCTTTCCCAAATCTCATTTTTCTCTTCGAGGATGACGTTCTTTTGGATTAAAGTTTTACTTTTTGAGATGTCTTGCTTGTTCGTCTATTTTTTGGCGCGTAGGTCAAATTTTTCCCCTCCAAGAAAGGTGTTTTTATAGCCGTCCCTCCCCGTCGCCCCCGGATTCGGAAATTTTGGTGGGCCACGAGATTTCCCAGTTTTTGAAAACCTCTTTCCCGCCGGTCGGCACACATGGTTCTTGTCCACTCCTCTCCCCCGGCAGGCCCGCCTGGCGAAAGTTCCGTCGTTCAGACTTTTTTTTCTGATAGAAAGTTTTCGACCCCCGGGCAAACCTGACACCAGTCCGTCTCTGGGGCACAGAGATGCATGTTTGCAAATTTGCCTCGTTTTTTTTCGTCATGTTTTTCCTGTCCGGTGGGCCGCTAGTGAATTCTCTTCGCTTAACCTTCACCTCCAGCCGTTTCTTGCGACGCTTTTTTAAGAACCCTTTACTACCCCACGTTTTACCCCCCACTTCCTCCCCGGTATCCCCCCATCAAAAGTTCTTGTCGCGCAGGCAACCCCATCATGGATCTTTTTTTTCAGGCCCTTCGGACGCCAGCATTTTTACGACTGCTGTTTTTCTTCCTTTTTCGTTTTTTCTCTCTTAATATATGGCGTTCGTTCTCCCTGGCAAGAACGTCTTGCCTCCCTTAAACAACAGGGAGATATTTATTTTTGTAGCACTGCGCGTGATTCTTAGGACCTTTTCTCATTTGTTCAATAGAACTCATACGCGTCTATCCCTTCGTTTATCTATACTCGAATAATGCTGCTACCTGATTCTTTTCAGAACTTCTTTCTTTTTGCGCGGCGGTTGACCGTCATGCCAGGTATCCTATGAGAGGTGGTCCCCTCCCTTTTCGAACGTCCACTCTTAGTGATATTTCCAGGTTCTTCTGAGTAATGGAGGATGTAAAGTTTTTTCCTGGACCCGAGCCATCTCGTCTCCTTGTACTTTCTCTTTCTTCTCCCTTAAGGGGGAGGTCGCCCAGATTTATTGCGCAAGTAACAAAAATTTGAATAGTCCCCTTTTTTCCGGCAAGGTATGATTCTCGACGCCTTGACGATGTTTTTTTTTTTACTTTCCAAGGTATTGCGCGCTGAACTCCTAAAAACTTGAATCATCCTTTTCTAGCATCT
>Ga0179593_1128386_pt1 | contig 12237 bp, 10 predicted proteins | sample CZODoug2_1_08_16_FD_185931 | JGI IMG/M metagenome (GOLD analysis project Ga0179593, IMG submission 185931) | Vadose zone soil fungal communities from Angelo Coast Range Reserve, California, USA - CZODoug2_1_08_16fungal (PacBio error correction) | ecosystem: Environmental > Terrestrial > Soil >... | reverse complement strand
CTTGGTAACCGTAGTCTCAGTTTCCCCAGATCCCTCTACCCATTCTCGTACATAGTGAAAATGTCGTCCTTTCCGCTATCTAGCATTTTAGCGCACCCTTTCGGGGTCCTATCTGTGTCACTTACACTTGCTTTCTAATTTTCAGATGTTTGGGCTTTATTTTTACCATGGTCCCCGGCCATCGTTCCCCGTTCTACCTGCCCCCCCTACCATTCGGTCGACGACGAACGCCAGCAGCTTCCACGTTTTTTCGGAGAACGGCGCGGTCGCTCGTTCTTCTGATCCTAGTATTGTGTCTCGAGCACGTGTTATCGAATGCAACCCCGCTAGTTCCGATCTCACCGGACTATGGCGTTTCCCCTGGGGAGCTTTCGTTCTGTTGAGGGGTAGTGGCCAGGTCCGTCGACTCTCAACCCCCCGCAATTCTATTTACTTCCTATTCATCTGGGAAATGGGGGCCCCCACTAGAGTTCTTTGACGCAGGAAACTTCCCAGAATTGTAAAGCGCCCATGCCCATCCCCCACCCCTCCCACCATCGCCCCCCCCCCCCCCCACCCCCAGTTTAACATCAGCTGTTATACGATCACAGTTTTCACGTCCCCTGGTAGAAGGATGTATCCCGACATCTACCTCTTACCTATTTCGAGCTGCCGGGGTTTGTCTCGTTTCTCTTCTCGCACTCCATGAGGTCCCGAAGGCGTTCATATCCTCCGTTTTCCTCGGACTTTCCCATGTTCCGGCCTCTTCGGTTCCCAGAAGCTCACTTTCCCTTGGCTTTCCGGTTTTGACCGTCCCCGCCTGGTTCCCTTCGCAAAGATTACTCATTGAGCGGCCGGTGGCAGGGCACCCGACACCCGTCACCAGCAATCCACTCACATTTCCATTCTCGGCCCCTCACATTGATTCTTTAGGTGGCTTCTACTCTCCGTGCAATTTGACCGTCGACGAAGTCATCGCGTCTATTTGATTCCTCTAGTAGGCCAGTTTCTCCTTTCCTCTGCCATGTAAATCGAGGGACAGGTAATCCAGATACGCTTTTCCCTTGCCGTTTAATGACGGTAATTTTTGGAAAGTTAGACGGAGGTGTAGATCGCCTGTCTCTCCTGCATTGACACTCCCAATTTTTACCTCTTTCACCCAGCTCCGCCCTGGTGCCACAGCCTGTCTTTTTATCCTGCAGGTCCAATGGAGATTTTAGTTTTTTATAGCAATCAAAAAAGTGAGCTCGTCTCTTAGTCGGGTCCGCGCTCACAGACCACCGGTGGACTAAGGTGAGAGGCCTTTTTTCTTGATAATGTGAATACACGTATCTTCTTTGCATGCTTTAGTTTTACGTTTCCCTTTTCAACCTTGTGCTTTTTCTTCTTGAGCCCAAATTTCCCCCTATGCCTGCCAGGCCGCAACTCTTCACTTTAGACTGATTATGGCCGGTCTCCTTTTTTAGGCTGCACCCAGCTCCCCCACGATCTTAACGAGCGTTGCCCACTCTCTTCCTGTCATGATTTTTGGTGGTTTCCCCCTTCCCCTCGTTTACGGGAAGTGGAGATGGTGCTACCCTCTTTCCTTCTCCGGATGCTAAGGAGTTTTAGCCTATTTCAAGATTTTATTGATTATTACGCTCCGGCCTGTTCGCCCTGTTTTTTAAGCGCTTCTTTTCAAGTTCTCATTTTTCTATCTGACTTTTCCCTTGGTCTTTGAAACTGAAATTCAAATATCTTAATCCCCTTACCTAAGGCCCCTGTTAGCTTTGGGGCACTTTTCAGGGTCGGCGTTCAAGATCCGATGAGGTGGGTTCGCGCATCGCGTGATCTCCCCATTCCCCACACAACCCCACGTTCAACGTGACTTCTTTTTTTTTGGAAGGCTACCTCTTTTTTCCTTGCCTTTCCGTAACCAGCGTTTCAAGTAGACAGAATGTAAGGCGGCGTTTTCTGCTTTTCTCTTATATAAAGGCGTCCAAGTCTAAGGTTCCCTTAGACGGACAAGTCCTTTCTCGGGACCCTTCCCTCCAGGGATAGTGGCTTCCCCCTCTTCCCTTCCTGGGGGTGATGGGGTCAAGTGTCTTCAGCTTTGAGACGAGAGAGACTTGATTGGACACAGTTTTTTTTTTATCTCTTCATTGGAGCGTCCGTGCTCTCCACCAGGCCTTTCTCTTTGTGTGTCCCCAAAATTTTTTCGACCCGATCACTAAGGCCTTTCCAATATCAAGATAAATTAATTGCTTGGCTCTTTTTACTCCTCTGCCGCGCATTGTGATCTTCTTTCAAGATCATGCCGGGTTAGCCCTAAGCCTTTACTCCCCTCTCCAGTTTATTTCATACCTTCCCATGGTCATCCGGTTCAAGTTTGTCCCCTTCATCCTTACGTTTTCGTTTTGAGCGCCTACCCAACCTCTCCCCTTCGATGTGACTGGCCGTTTCTGTACGAGTCTCTTTGTTTGTTTCCTTCGATGCTCTTTTTTATGACCCTTTTCCCCCTTCTCCCTACCACGAGATCGCTCGTACGCTCCTAGTCTGCTTTTCTCCATCTTTGGAGATGCCTTTCTCTTCTGTTTTCAGGTTCCTCACGAGTAATTTTTCCCCCCCCTTTCCTGTGGCGAAGATGGTCCGTCTTTCCCCTAGCCCCCGGAGATCTTTGTTACCCTCATCATTTCCCTCGTCGACGTTTTCCCGCCCTCCACCCCAGGCCCCTTGCCTTGTTCGATTTTTCTTATATTTTATTTAGCGCACTCTATTGATTCTTTTTTAGGGTGACCTAGACCACAGTATCCTTTTTTGGATCCCCCTCTACTGCGGGAGAGTATGTATCTGGAGATTGTCCCCTCCCTTAAATTTTTTCCTTTTATGTTGGTTTTTTTTTGATTGATCGGAAATTAACGCCTTGACCTTTCCTGCACCCCGACTGCTCCCCAGAAGACCAACTAGTCCTTTTCCTTTTCGTTTTTCACTCTTCTATTTTTTTCTTTTCACCTGTCTGACACGCCGGCCGTTTGTACTCATCGAGATCCTTTTTTTTTGAAAATAACCCATTCCGCTTCTTTTTCCCTCCCAAGTAATACAATCTGTCGCTGCTTACTTAGAAGATTCCTCAGGTGGCGCCCTTTCCCTTTTGTAGAGTGAAATTCCCACAACCACGTGGGACATTCTTCTTTCCTGGTTTCAATACCGGAGTGGGATCCCCAGTTCGCTTGGCATAACCAGATGTAGATGTGACCTCTTAAGTCTCCCATTTTTTCTTCCGTCGGGACCGTTCATTCTGTGCAATTTTTCTCCCTCTGACCCCTCACAAGAAGCTCAGCCCCACGACTCTTGAAACTTTTCTCCCTCAGATACGGTGCGCATTGGCACTCTCAAATGACCTACTCATCCCAAATTTTTGACGCCACTCTTCCCTCGCGTTTGTCTTCCCCCACGAAGTGATCCTGTGCCAGGCTCCACGCACTCCGGTTTGCCTTTCGTCCCGCCTGGTACGGCGGCATTTCTTTGTAGAGACATAATTTTTTCCCGTGAGATGGGATACACCTTCCCTTTCCCCGCAGCCTCATTGCCCTCCTTGACAAGCGATCTGCACCCTCTCCTGCCCCCACCCAACACTACTACCGCACCATTAAGAATTCCCTCCCTCTTAAGTTCAACTGCTGGCACATTGATGTAACCCCATCCCCCCTCGCTAGTCCGTTTGCGCGATTCTGATTATTCTCCCACTAACCAATACCCTGCTCGCGTTCACTTGGCCCAGATTTGGAATCTGTTGTCTTCCCTCCCCCTTGATTTTCCCGGTCCTCTCAAGGATTCTCCTCCTGTAAGCGGTTTTCGAGGTCGTTGTTCCTTTTTCACAGGAATATCGGTTTCTGCGTAGTCGCGATAACACGGAGTAGGCCGGTAATTCTCCGTTGCTCCCCTGTGCGCAACAAAAAATACCGCCTAGAAAGATGGTCTGCTACCCCCTTTTTTGTCTTATAAATACTTACTCTTCTCTATCATGAATGTTCTCTTGTTGATCGTTTTCTCGGTCCCTGGTGACCGTTTTTTTAGCCGTTCTTTACTTGATTCCCCCTATAAGACTGCCCTATTTTCCGGACCCTCCCCCCCTAAGATTTGGATCTCTGCGCCGTCCTGCCTTCTGAAGATTTGACGCCCCCTTCACATCAGGTTGAGGTTCAGTCTCTTAGGTAACATTATGATATTATCGGTCTGGTTTGTTTTTCCCTCCCACAAAGTGATAGGGCTGTGATCTTTCCTCAGCGCTTCGCCCTCTTTCTCCAGTTGGTCTCTCTTCTCTCCCCCTTCTTACTGAATAGGCCGTCGTCCTTTGGCCTGTATTCAAAAGACGAATCCCGGCGATCTTTCTTACGCTAATCACCCAGCCTCACGGTCGCCTCCCCCCTCATCTCCCATGAGACGTCTAAAGTTTAATTTTGTCTAGATGGAGCAGATGACCTATTCCGCTTTGTTGAATTTGGTACTCTTGTCTGGGCTCCTTCCCTCTAATGTTTTTTCCCCTTCCTAGATGGAGTTGTGTCTTCGTTTAGTTTCTATGCCAGACGTCGTACCCATTTCCCCCCTCCGGAAGCCGAGCACAGCTCGTAACTTGCCCCCCATTTTTTTCTGATATCCTTAGCAGGCGTTAGAGTTGTCAGTTCGTCGTTTTTAGGAGTCCGGCACTGATAGGACAGCTCCTTTTACCAATATGTTTGTGTTCTCCGGTTTCCGGTTTCATACGGTTTTAAAAGGCCTTCGGGAGTCCCATCCCTCCTCCTTTAGATTTCTCACCCTCCCAAGTTTTCACGTTTTTTCGCGTGCGAAACTGTCCTCCTGGTCCTCCGGGCAAAAATGATATCCTTTTAGCCTTTTTCTACCGCCAACGTCCTGACGATCCATAGAATTTTATGCCCCCGTCGATTTTAAAATTCACTTTTAAGAAGGCTTCACGTGTTCATTGTGGCGGCGGCGCCCTCTCACACCTTTTCCGTGATGGCGTTCGTCTGAACTTCTTCCTCACCTTGCTCCTCTCTTGCGCACTTCTCCCTTTTCCGCTCAACCTATCCAGTTTCCCCTCCCCCTTTATCTAACTCAGTAACTGAGCTCAATTTCCTCCCCTTTGTCTCCTCCGCGTCTTTTCATATTCTTTATGGTTGTATTGTGAGCGATTTCTCAGGTCTAGGCTCTAACAGTGGAACTCACGTCCTCGCTTCCGCCGATCCTTTTTTTCCATAATGAAAGAATTTCAGCTGACCTCTGAGCCGTGCGGTCACCTCGTGGTAACAGATTCCCGTTCTCTCTGCCCATGGGGTCCTGAAAACTTTCCCCTCTTCCAAATTCTTCCAGTGATTCTTAGCCTGTCGTTGGCTTTCTGATGTATCACTTCCCACATTTTCCCCTCCTGAGCCGGCTCGCACTCGATTTTTTCCTTATTAGGACACCTCCGCATCTTTCGCCCTCGAGACTTCCCTTCTCTGCTCCTTCACACTTCTTCTTTCCAAGCACGTCTCGTCTGCGGTCATGGAGGGGCCCTTTCCGTTGGTCGGCCAGTATCGTCATAGATGCTCCCCAAAACGCGATCTCCTACCATTTTAGAAGACCGGTGCAAGAAGTCTTTCTCTGCTGCTTCCATGCTCGTTGTTGAACATCCCTTCCTCGTGTTCCTTAATCTCTAATCTTTTTCCTCATAAGGGCTGCCTTCAATTGAGATTTTTTTGATTACAGTCTCTTTAAGGCTAGTTACATTCTCTCTGTCTCTTCCCTGGTAATTGATACCCAAATTTGTCACCATTCCTGAAAAGGATCATGGCCTCATTCTCTCGCCTGCCCCATTCTTAGTTTTCCGTACTTTTGTCCATCCGTTCCCCCCCCCCAACAGTGTTCCGTCGCGCTTGCGCCCCCCGTTTTATTGCCTTGAACGAAAGACTTTTCGACCCTTTTGGTTTTTTTTTTCCGACTTCCCCCTTTTCGGTGTTGAGCGGGATCCACCTTATGCTCTCCTTTTCCCTGCTCCTCCCTGAGAAACCTCATTTTGTTTTTTTTTTTTTCTTAGGTACCGATTCTCCTTTCTCAGTCCGAATCTTATGTTCGTTCCCGAATCCAGTTATGCCACTGTTTCCTGCCCGTTGAAAACTTCTCAATACATTCCGCCTCTTGCCAAATACTGCGCGTTATGATGGGGGAGTTGACTCGCGGCTTTTTTAGGGCCCCTCTTCATGATCGTTTTAATGTCCTTCCCCCACCCCCCAAAAAAACACACCCTTCTATTCGATGTGAAGAAGATAAGAGCATCTCCTCCTGACGGATATTTTAATTCTTCCCTTTCGCCAGCCCTTTTCTGTTTCTTTACGGTTGTCCACTTTTTTCACTTTCCCCTCGAAGGAAGATCACGTCAGAATTTCTTTCACAGTTAATCCTGATAGTGCCCACCTTGGCAACCAAAACCTCCCTTTTCCACCAGGGTCGGGAGTCCATTGAATGACGCATCTTTTTTTTTCTCATTGACAGTGCCGATCACGCGAGATCTCGAAGGATTACTTCTGCTCCCATCTAAGGCGTTTCGCATTTTTTGGGCACCCACTGTTCCTCTCCTGCACTCGCCATTTTTTGCACGCTTTCTTTCTCTTCTCTTCGGAATCTCTGTGAGGTAGGAGTTTGCCTGCGTTTCATGCACTTGGCTCTTTTTTTTCCCCCAACAGGTGACGGAAAGCTCGACTCTTTCCTCTTCCCGGACATCCCGTGAATTTCGACCTTGAAATCTCCTTTTTTTCTCTGGTTAATACTTTAGTTGGGATCTCATTTCACACCCTTTATGTACTGGAGATGAACTGTCTCTGCTTTAGGTTTGATTGCTCCTCTCTCCCCCCTCTCCCTGCATTGAAAGAAGCTCCCCCCCACCCTAGGCCTGTTATTACCTTATCCTCGGCCGACAGTGAGTAGTTCTTTTTCTCTGATTTCATCATGTTGGTCCACTTGAACTAGACCGTCAACTCCTTTTCCAGTTTTTAGGACCTTTTCCTTCTCTTCTCTCCCCCACCACCCCCCTGGTCTTATGAATAAGTTATAGCTTCTCCCTTTTACACTGCAAAGTACCCCCTCAAATGGACTTTTCTTTTGTCCTCGACTTCTGGGACTTGACGAATCTCCTCTGACCTTCCCCCCCCCCACTGGTTGTGCCGAGTAAAAGCTTAGCGATCTTCCCCCCCTAGGATTTGGGAGACTTTTTGATAATTTAAATCCCCTCGTTCGCTGACTTTCATCTTCCCCCCCCCCCCAAACCCCCCGGGAAGTCACTTCTCATTCTTTTGTGGCTTCTTTTCTGTTCCTCCTCCCTATCCCTCCCTTTCCCTACCAGCCGATCTCCCACAGCAATACCCTATTTCCTCTTCCCACTTCTTTATTGAAAGATGACGTGAGATTCAGCTTGTAACCTCTCCTCCCTGTCATTCTTTGCAAGAATCGGCTTTCCGTTAAACTACACCTTTCCTCTTTTTTCTTGCCATTCGACTTCCTCCTCGCTCCCCTTTCTTTCTTGCAGGAAGCCTGTTTTCCTGATCCCCCGCTTCCCCATCCTTTGGAGACTTCCCCCCCTCCCTTGTGTCCCTTTGCCCACAGGGCAGACTTAGTCTTTTCCCTTCCCTAATGATGGGAGACTCTCGGGGCAGATAGATGTTTGATCTTGAAGAATGAATTAGGTCTCTCTCCTTCTCCCTCGTGTCCGTTCCCGGTGCCCCATTTTTGATCCCAATCGTTTACACTTTTTGATTTATCTCCTTTTTCCACTTTCTCTCCTTCGAAGATCCTGTGTACTTCCTTCCCCACTCTCTCCAAAAAGGAGCATCCTTCCCACCGCCTGTGCCCTCCCCGCGGCAAGACAGGTTTCCTCAAACTAAGTAGATCCTTTTAATGCCGATAAATCACTTTTCCCCTTTCCCCCTTCCCTCTTGGTGGCAATTCTTGTTGGTATTTTTCCTTATTCAGTTGGATCCTTCTTTGACTTTCACAACCCCCTCGACACTGCCCTCCATCCTTGAAACGTCTTCCCTTCGCTCATGGAAAACGATTTTTTGCGCCCCTCTCTTTCCTTACGCCGGGAAATATATTCCGACACTTTCCCCCTCCGTCAAAGATGCGCGCCTTCTCTCCGTTCATTTGAAATAGATGTCCCCTCCCCCAAGTAAACCTCCCCTTCTCCGCTAATGTCACTCTTTTGTCTCTTGTGTATTTTTCCTGAACCATGACGTCCCTTTTACTTTTAAAAAGCTTTACGAAAGGCCTTGCCAGCGTGGCACTCCTTGATGATCTTTCCTTCAATTCGAAGATTCTTTCTAGGCGGCTTCCCTGCTTCAGTCGATCTTTTAAACGTTTCTTCCGGTTTCCCCTCTGAACCACCCGCCTAGCCTTCGTTTTGCTCAAGTTTTTTCTTTCCCCGTAGACGTCCTCTCTCTGAAGTTTGATTTATGAGGTCGGATCAGGTTACTCTACGTTCTGATTCGCCGGAGTAAGATACTTCCGCCTATTTTGTTCTCCTTCCCCCTCTGTGATTCTTTCGAAGTTCGTTCCTCCTTATTTGACCAGATGATCCCCTTTGAATTTTCAAGTCTCGCCTTTCCTTTTTTCAGGTATGTTGTTGTTCTCCCAACCCTTGAATATTTTTTCATTGATAATGATTCCCCTCCTCCCCCCCGGAAGCTCCCCCCCCTGCTACCTCAGTGAAGAGGTGCTTCTTTCTTCACATCTTTCTCCGGACGTAGGAAGATAAGCCTCTTCCTTTCCTCCCGCGGAATTCTTTCCCAGGTCCTATTATTTTCTAATTTTTAATTCCCTTTGCCTCCCCTCCCTAGGGTCTTCCACTTCTCCTTTCCCTTTTCCTCCGTGGGAAAGTGTAGATCTTGGGCTTTGATCATTACGGTGCGTTGAATCCACCCTTTCTGACCTAGGATAGCCATCATACTTTTTTTTTTTCTCTGTAGTATAGAAAGTATTTCAATCACCACCCTACCCGTTCATGAGGGAGTTCCAAAACTCTCTCCCTACTACCCGACTGAGGAAGTCGTATCGATCCCTAGTCACGTTTGGGAGGCTTTTTAGGCGTGAACCTTCCTAATTTTAAGTAGCTGGACCCTTTCTGGCTTGTTGAATTGTTAGAGGTCTTTTTAAATTCCGGCCGAGTGACATAACTACGTTCAGTCTTCGAATTTGCCTCCCCTGACCAGATTCACGGCTTCGCCGGCGCCTTCCTTCCTCCTGAAGAAGTCTAAAAAGCTTCCCCCCTCTCCCCGTGTTGGTAAGCCCCCGGTCCCCCCCCCCATCCCGATTACATACTTTACACGGCGCTCCGTGACCCCTTTCTCCCCTTTTGTTCCCAGGATTCAACCTCTCGGACGATTTAATTCTTCTCCCCGAGAATCCACTTCGTGATGTCTCTCGTGGTTCAAATCTTCCCTCGTTACGCCTCCTTTTTTCCCCGCCTTCGTAAACGAGAAAGTTCCCCGCGACCGGAGCAGTACCCTCCCCCCTAAGAAGCTTAACAGGTCACTTCTGTCTCCTAAGGGACCCCCTTTCCTTTGTGGCGAAATCCGCTTCCTTCTCTCGTTCTTGTTTTACGGGTGATTACTCTTTACAAGAACCTTTTTTTATTTCTTCTTCCTTTCAATCAGTACTCGTACCCTGTAAGGCTTGCTTCCGGTTCCCATGCTACGACCTCGCCCCTCGTTGCCCTTAAGGTCGTCTTACTATTTGGTTCTTTCCAAGATGGAACGTGTGCTCCTTGCCCCCTTTGTTTGTTCCAGAGACCCCAGACCCCCTAGAAAAATTTCAGTGGATCTCTCCTTTAGGTTCCTTTTTTCGACTATTTTCGTCCTTTTTTCCGCTCGAAGGCGATGCTAGTTTCCTTATTTTCCCCCTCATTATGAATCGGAATTGATTTCACTTTTCTCCTATCTTGGGAAACCCCCCTCTTTTTTCTCCTATCTGAGTTTCCCTGTAAATTTCTGTCCTGGATGGGCACGTTCCCTTTTTAGCCTTCCCCGTATAGATGCCTTCCCCCAAACTCCATCCCTCTTCCCCCCTTTCGCCGAAATTTGCCCCCAACAAGGCCTTCTTTTTATCTATCTGGTTATATTTCCTCCTTTCTTCTGAACACCTGCGAGTCCTTGTTGGCGGTTTTCAGGCTTTATTTTTTCCCTAAGGTTGTGATGAGTGAATTTTCTCTTTTCTTTGATTAAACGGATCGTGGGCATGCTAGACAGTTTTACCCCTTTCTCCCCTCTACATCCTTCGGGTCGCCCTTACCAAAAATTCCCCCCACTTGACCTTTTTTCCCAGTCATCAAGCGCGAATGCTGCGCTCTTTTTTTAGCATTATTATGAAAACCCGCTCCCCCCCTATCTCCAATTTTGCGAAACCCCCTTCCTTCTTTCACATGAAATGTCTTCGCCCTTTTTTGAGTTTCCCCTTTTTCCTCCTTTACAGGGATGGACGGCTACCCCCCCTCTTTTCTTTTTCTCTAAGTTCGTCCTCTCTTCCAGAGGCGAGTCCTCCGGCGTTCTTCATACTCCAATAAGAGGGTTCTTCCTCCCCCCCCCCTTTTAAGCGGACGGCCGCACCGAGTTTTCCCCCCCACCCTTCGCCCCATCTGTTGTACCCCCAAGTCTCTCCCTTTTTTTTTTCTCCCTGCCTAGCTTGTATCCTATAACCTATCACTCTGTTTGTTTTTACATTTTTTGGTAGTTTCAAGAGGTCTATGCGTGAATGGTCTCCCCTCCACCAACAGCACATACAAAATACGTCCTTTCTTTCCTACGGATCGAGCCCATAGTCCATTTCCCTACACCTCGTCGTGTTGTGTCTCATGTAAGATGACGCACTCATAACTGCTGGATGTTGTCTTCTCGAGGTAAGAGCTGCCACTCCCCCCCCCTCTCCACTTTTACGTCACCGACGTCACAGAGGACCAGATGCACCTGCTTCATCGACCCGCATCTTTTTTTTTTTGCAGCCCCTCACCCAACACGTATTCCGTCCCGTCTGATCAGTGCAACGCTATTTGACACTCCCTTCTCTGCACAGGCTCCCCCGGACGAGTGACTTTTTTTTCATCCCATTATGAATCCTCCCCTCCCTTCACGACCACCCTTCACTGACTGTCTCGCGTGTATCGAAGGTCCCTTCCTGTCAACCCTTTCCCCCCCCCCCTCCTCCGTGCTCGTTTCGCCCTTTTTTGTATTTCCCCCCCTTTCCCACACCAGCGACATCAAGAGTCCTCACAGCCTATTACACCGTTTCCTGCTATGTTCTCGTTCAGTCCTTAACCTTCCTCCCACTTTTCGTAGAGACAGTTATCGTTCCTTCCCCCCCGGGATCGCACTTTCGCCAGACCCCTCCCCACGCATACACCTCCGCCTTCCCCACGTACCACGGTCAACCCTTTTGCCCTTTTTATGTAATCTCTCTTCCCAATATCCCTCCCTTTTAGCTTTTGACTGTCCTCGATCTCCCAACTCCCACTGAGTGGTTATCGCACCTGGCCGTTTTTGCAAAATCCTATCATTGTATCACCCTTTGAGGCTCGAGATGCGTCCATCACCGGCATTACCGCTCCCCCCCAACACCCCTCCACAATGACAAGAGTTACGTTTCCTCTATGCACCACCACAGTACAACCCGACGTGACCCGTATGCTTTTTCCTCCCCCCTTTTCCAGTGTAGTTTCAAAAGTCAGCCACCCGCGAAAATAATAATTTTGTCTCTCGCCTCCCTTTCGTTCTCCCCTCCCTTCTTTGACGCTCAGTGTCCCCCCTTTCCTAAGTACTCTGTCTTTTCCCCCTTCCTGGAAAAGCACCACCACCCCCATTTCCTTGTTTAGGACCTCTTGAAGAAAGACCTTCGGGACTTGTATCGCCTTTCTTTGAAGCTGCCCCATTCCTTCGAAATGTTCCTGTCGCCCATTGTCCCCTTCGGGTCTATCCTCCTCCGCATGAAGTAGCATTGCTGCACCTCCCCCCTTCCGCTTCTTCGACTGCTTACTTTCTTCCCCCGGCCATTCCTCCTTAGGGGGTCTTTTTTTTTTTGTTTTGGGGTTACCAGCAGATCCCTCTTCTTAAGGACCGCCGCTATTCCCCCTGCCCTACCTAGTAATATTGAATATCTCTTGCCAGCTAGCCACGGATGAGTTTCTTCCCTTTCTCCCCAGTCATGCCCCCGCAGCAGGCAGGTCCTACTCTTAGTCTGATAGCTGAATTAACTACCCCCTCC
>Ga0179593_1692329_pt1 | contig 12238 bp, 15 predicted proteins | sample CZODoug2_1_08_16_FD_185931 | JGI IMG/M metagenome (GOLD analysis project Ga0179593, IMG submission 185931) | Vadose zone soil fungal communities from Angelo Coast Range Reserve, California, USA - CZODoug2_1_08_16fungal (PacBio error correction) | ecosystem: Environmental > Terrestrial > Soil >... | reverse complement strand
TCCCTTTTTTTCTTCCTCCCCAGATGGATCTCCTCTCTCGTCTTCTCTCTCGAGGCCCCTTCTCGGCGGGGGAAAACGCCACCCCGTGTTTTCTTTTCCCCTTCCCTCTCGTAGACGAGCGCAGAGAAACCGGGTCTTTCATGCGCGGATTAGAAGATGCACGGAGCCCCCTATTTCTTCGTTTTCTCTTCACGCTCTCGGATCGGCATCGTAGTGATCGCACAGCGTTGCCGCCCCTTTTTCCTGCTCCGCCGCTGAAGAGAAAGACGAAGGAGCGCTAACGTTTTTTCTCCCCTCTCTTGCACGCCCGTTCACCTAGCCCGTCGGAGCGTCTTTTCACCATGGATGCAGTTTCGCCAGCACGGTTTTTGCCCCCCCTTCTTCCTCTTTTCCTTTTCAAGGAGTTAGAGTAGAAGAATGGTCCTCCTTTTTTTGACGACAGGTGAGACAAAAAGATGTGCGACCACGTGGCCCTCTGACTTTCCCTCTCTCCCCGTTCTTTTTTTCGAGTTTTTTCATGAGGACGACGAAAGATAATATATCCTTTCTAACGCGGGCCCTGAGCAGGAAAGAGACCTCGCTCAAAACTGTTTGTTCCTCATCCCCCATTTTTCTTTTCTAGTGTTTCTTCGACAGTAGATGAGCCACGAGTGGGCGTGGAATCGCCGGGCCCGTCCTTCACTTTCTTTGGCGTCCTCTCATTGTGGGTGAGAATAATCTGGTAGATCTCTTCTTATCCCCTCCTTCCCGCTCAAGGTAAGTGAAGATGGTAGGACCTTTTTCCTGGTTCTAGATGCTTAATGAAGCAGGGATCCTTTTCCCGTAGGCCCGTCCCATGCGAGACCCCACATCCATGATTTTCCGATCCGAGAATGCCGACGGAGACACGGTTTCCCCAGTTGGTTGGCTCGCCACGAGGAAACGCCGAGCGCCCGGAAGCGCCTATGTATTTGGGATCTTTTCTCCCTGCTTTTTTTGTCTGTTCGAAACAACCCTTTCTTTAAAACGGAGCAAGATGAGGGACGCGAGTTCTTTTTTCTCCTGCTCCTCTCATCGGCCCACGTCTTGTCCTGAGGGTGGCAGTTTCCTTGTCCCTTCTAACTGCTCCTTCAGAGCCAAATGGAAAGTGGTGCCGGCTCGTCGTCTCTTTCCCGCGTTCTTTCCGACTTCCTTTTCTCACGTCCTGAGGGCGATCGCCATTTCCCTTGGCTTCTTCGACGTACGAAAAATCGAGCTTCGTGCCCGTATCCCCCTCTTGTCTCCCCTTTTCAAGGTGCTTTCCCCATTTCGTCGAAAAAGGAATCCGCCACGTGTAACTGCGTCCCTTCCCCCCAGCGCACGAGCTATCTATTTCCCCCTCCCGTTTTTTTTTTCGGCCCTTTTGTGGGTTTTCCCCGTGGCGGATTCGTTTTCGAAGAAATGGGCCGCCCTGACGACCGCTGTTCTATTTTACTGGCTTTTTTTTATAGGGGCGACCGAGCTAGAGGTGGCGTACGTCGAGAACTCTTTCCCTACTCGGCGGAGCGTCGCGCCATCCCTCCCCTACTTTCCCTCCTTTTCCCCCTGGTCGTCTCTTTTATATTTAGCCTCGGGCGCTAAGAGACGTAATGCAAATGTGCTCGAAGGAGGCATTCCCTTACTTTTCCCCTAGTCCCAGGAACGGACCAGCAGGACAAAGCGGTGTTTTTCCCCCTCTTTTTTCTCTTTGTCCTTCTTTTCTTCGACGTTCTTTACAGTCCTGCACGATGTAAGCGTTTTCGAACCGACCAGGCTCTCCGTAAAGGAAGTGAAGAATCCCCTTTTTTTTATTCTTTTCTCTAAATCGCTTTGGCGCCCCCTTTTTTAGGAGGGTCCTCGGGCGATCCTTTCCCTTCTCGTTCTCGACGACGACACGTGTTTTCTCCTCCTCTTTCGGCTTTTCTCCGGGCTGGGTGGCATGGATGTGGGTCGCTTCTTTTTCTTTTTTCCCGGCGTCATGAAGCTTAGAACGGCGATTCTCTTTTTCTCCCATTTTCTTTCTCTTTCTTTTACGAATAGATCTCCCCCCTCTCCCTCACGCAAGGTGCGAAATCGTCGCCACTTCCTCTCCTTTTTCTCCCGATTTTCCTTTCCTTTGCTTTTTTCCTTTCCAAAGCGTGTGAACGACGACCTTCGTTGCGCGAAGTCGCGGGCTGTCGTGCCCGCTTTTTTTTCGCTCTTTCTTTTTTTAGTGTCTCTCCTTCCAACGCGAGACCGGAGAAGAGAAACTCGAGGGCAAAGGGGGAGAAAATCGGGGCTTCTCCCACTCGACCCTTCTGCCCGGCGGAGAGGCGATCTCCTTCGTCGGTAAGGATGAGAGCTCGTTTCGAACTGGTGAGAAGAATAGAATAGGATCCGATTCTTTGTTTTCATTTTTCTGTGATGTTCCACGCTTTGGTTTGGTTGTTTGTTTTTTTTTTTTTTTTTGGGTGTGTTCTTTTTTTGGTTTGTTGTGTTTTTTTTTCGTTTTCTTTTTTTTTTTTTTGTGAGCCCTCCCCCCGCGGCCCTCTGTAGCGGCGGAGCCGGCGAGAGTATAATGCGCGCAGTCGGTGTTTTTTGCTATAAAGAAGTATTGGCCGACTCGAGCTCCTCCCTCCTCCCTTCCACTCTCCTCTTTTCGAGCTCGGTCCTCCTCTCCTTCCTCGAGGAGAAAGGTTTTCAGCGGCGGCTCTTTTTCGATGGGGCGCGTGGGAGTGTTTTCTTTTCGGTGTCCCTACCCTTTCGTCGCTCTGGGTCCTCCGCCGCGATCGCATAAGCGCACTGTTTCTGTCTTTTTGGACGACGGCCCATCGTCACAAAAGGATCTCTCCTTTTTTTCCTCCCCCTTCTCCGTTTTTCTTAGTTTTTGGATCTCAGAAACCGTGAGAGTAGAGACGCTTCTTTTCTGGACGATGTGCCAGGAGGACCGGTCGGGCCCCTTTTCGGCCCCCCCAAGCCCCCCAGTTGGAATACTCTTAGACGAGAGCCGCGACACCTTCTTCGCGATGCACGGGATTGACGGAGGCTAGCGAGTCCTTACCTCTGATTTTTTTTCGCTTTTTATATCCCCCCCAGTGCGTGCAGACCGGATGAGCGACAGGGAATACAGTCGCTTTCCTCGCAGGAGAGCGAAGCGTTCTTTTTCTGTCTCTTTTCCCCTTCTCCCCCTTCGGAGCAGATGAGATTCGGATCAGTTTCGCCCCCTTTTCCTCTTGACCGACGAAGGAGGATCGATTCGCCTCTGTCTTGGCGCATGCCGATGCTGCACGGTGATCGTTTATTTTTCTTGCTGGGGATCATAGGAGACGTCGTCGCTTGGATTTAGGAGGAAGAAGCAAATCCTCTTCCGCTTCCCAAATGGTGTGTCGTAGAGTCTCCCTTAGCCGTCAAGCGACCTCGCGCCACCCCCCTCTTTTCTTTGAATTTCCTGGCTGAGCACGAAGGCAGACGTTGGGCCCGCGAGAAATCAACTCGACCCGGACTTCTTTTCCCCTTTCGTTTTTTGTCATGGTGTGATTAATCAGTCTGGTTAGACGCACATTTCTTTTGAATGGTTAGCGATCAGAAGTTCGAGAGTTTTTCCGTGAGCACGTCAAATGCGTTTTCACCCCCTTCTCATCGCCATTTCTTTTGGACAAGGTGAGTCGTCAGAGAACCGCCCCATTCTCCCCGACCCGGAAAGGGCTCGCACCAGGCCCCTTGTCCTTTCTTGAGTCCCATCCGCCTGCCGGACTGATCCGGGGGCGGCTTCTTTTTTGTTCGAAAACCGGACACGTGCCAGGACTTCTCTGCTGCTTTTTCTTCCCTTTTTACCCTAGGTCCAATCCATCCTCGGAAAACAAGGCGTGGTCATGCTGGGTCTTTTCTTCCCGGTATGGAAATGCTAATTCGAGCACCATGGACCTTTTTTCCACAGATCCCCTTTTACGACTTCAGGAAACCGAAGGCCATTGCATCGTTTCTTTTTCCGAGTCGCTCGGAAAATCGGCGGCTTTTCTTCTCCTTACCCTTTTTCCCTCCCTTGGCCGAACGAAGGGCGCTCGACGCGGTCGTCCTTTCCTTTTTTTCCTTTGTACTGCGTTCCGCGATAAGAACCCCCACTGTGCGGCTCCGCCTCCCCTCTTTTAGAGATCTTATTTTTTTTCGTGCTCTCACAGGGGGGGCGTATAGGAACGCCTTTCCTTTTTGGGTCCGCCATCTACGAGTACGAGAGCATTGAGTTAGCCACGTCTTTTTCTCGGTTTTTTGGGGTTACTCTTTCGCGATCGCGGAGCGATTCGCGCATTCACTCCTTTCCGGAAGTCGTGACACGGTAGGAGAGTAAGAGCTCGCGGCTTGTTCTTCCTTTCCGTTTTTCTTTCTCCCCGGAGCGAGTCATCAATTCCTTTGGATGGATTGAGGAAATATTTGTCATGCGCGGGTTTTTTTTTTCCTTCTTAAGCACCTACCTTATGACGACCGTAAGGACGTGAAGACAGCTTTAGTACTTCTGCTCGTCATTACAGGAAAAGAACAACGGCGCTCCTGGCTCTTTTCCTTTTTTTTCTTTTTTTAGAACGATTACCCTTTTTCCCGGAGGAATGAGAGTGTTTTTTTTTCGGCTGGGTGGTCATGGATGTGGGGTCGCCGTCACTTTTGGTTTTCTTTCTCCTGAATAACCCTCCTCAGAATCGGGTACGACAACTTCAAGTACCTTTTTTGTTCTACGAATAGATCTACTTCATTTTCCTCTCCCCTTCGACGAAGTCGTAGAGGCGTGAGTTTTTTCCCGCCCCACTAGCTCGTGCTAATCGACGCGGCTCCCCTTTTCCAAGTTCCCTTCTTTTTTCTCTCTTGGGTAGAGGGGAATTTTTTTTCCTTGACACACCACCGTGAGCTAAGAGGAGAGGAGTCTTTTCCTGTTCCCCCTTTCCGGCGGAAATCTTCGAGGGCAAAGTGGGCGCACATCGGTGTTTCCCCTTTTTAGTATTTTTTTCCTCTCGGAGAAAGAAAAGTAGGACGAGATCTCCTCGTAGGTCGATGTCTTTTTTCTTTTTTTTTCTGACTTTCTTTTTCTCTAAGAATAGAACCTTTTTTCCCCCCTGTCGTTCGTTGATGTTCAAGGTGAGAACTCCCCGCCTGACGGCTTTTCTCTTTTCCTTGGCGTCACCGTTTTTTTCCCCTTTTCCTTTCCCACTAGCTGGCAAGAATCGAGCTGCGGAAGACGACCACGTCTTTTTTCCAGCGTCCGTCTGACGAGAGCCTAAGGATCGTGCATTCCGCCCTGGAGGAGAGTACTATTTTCCCGGTGTGGGCGATGGGGCGCGTTCTTGTGGGCGGTTGAAAGACCGGTCCGCCTGGCCCCATTTCCTTTGTCCTACCTGAAGACGACATACGTCCAACGGATATCTCTCATCTTTTTTTCGCAGCGATACGGGGGACGATGGGCGTCTCGCCTTTCCTTCTCGGACTTCCCCCCTCTTACCCGCTCGGAAGATTCTTTCGTGCAACCGAAACACCGTGGGCCTTTCCCTGAAACATTTTCCCCTTCCTTCGCAAACCGGGATCCCCTTTCCTATGCAGGGATGAAGGAGGCTTCTCCCCTAAAGCTTTTTCTTTGCTTTTGTAGAGCTTCGAGTCGTCCCCTTTCCTCCCCTTGGCTCGCGCCAGGAATACCGCGCCGGCTCCTCCTTTCCCTTCTCTAGGTCTTCTTTCCCCTCCCCGAAAAGACAAGTCAACCTAGACCTTCTCTTTTCACCATTTTTTATGAAGGTTTAGCACCAGCCCCTCTCCTTTTCTCAGCTTTTCTCCCCCTTCTCGAACGATTTCCTCTCTCGAAGCAGAGCTGACGGTTTTCTCTTTCGTTCCCCCCTCTCTTTCCTTGCGGATTTAATAGGCGACAGGTTTTTTTTTTTTTTGTCCGTCTAAGGAATTGAGGACGACTTTCTTTTTAGTGAGTTCCCCATGAGCAGGAAAGAGACCTCCGGTCCCCTTTTTGTTTACCTCCACACATGGTAGCGTTCACACGCTTTACTTTCTTTCTTTTCTTTTTTTTTCTCTGCTCCCTCACGCTCGACGAAGTAGTCGACTAGTGGCGCCGATTGCGCACCTGCGTTCTTGGTATATTTTTTCTCTTTCCGCTCAGGAATTGAAAGAATGGTAGACCAGATTTTAGTCTCCTTCCCTTCTCTGGAATATCCCAGTAGTTGAGCAACGTCCATTGCGCCCTCCCCCCCCTGCACCTTACCTTCCCCCTTTTTTTAGGAGGAGAAAGATCCTCTTCCCCTTTTCGCCGACCCCTCGCTTTTTCACTAGTTTTTTTTTTCCTTCCCTACTCCCCGGCTGATAAGGGGTCGGCCCTTTTTCTTTTTCGCGCCTTCTCTTTAACCGGAGGGAACGTGCGGCGCGCCTTTTTCTTGACGCCGCGAATGAAAAAATCAGTCCCCCCCTTTTTAGGTTCCTGCTGCTTTCTTTCTTCAATGCTAATTAAGCAATATGGAAATTTCCTTTTTCCCCGACTCTATTTCCTCCTTGCCCCTCCGGCCATTAGGAATAGTAGTGATGAGAGATCTCTCCTCGAGTAGAGAGGAATCGGAGCTTTCTACGCCTTCCTCTTCCCCCTTTTCCCACGACGTGGAAGAACGCAAGGCGCTTCGATCTTCCCATTTCTTCTCCCACGGAATCGACAAGTGTCCGGCGTTCCGCGATGCTTCCTCCTCCGTTTTTCTTTTTTTCTCGCCGGAGAGCACAGGGGGGGCGTATGCGGTGCCTTTTTTTCTCCTCCCTTGGAAGAAATGACGAAAGAGTCGAGCGCCTTTCTTTTCTTTTTCTTTTGGCTCGTTCCCCTCTTTTTTACTGTCTGAAGAAGACGACGATGCGTCCCCCCTTTCCTCCCCCCTCCTATGCGAAGGAAGTCGGTTTTCTCTCGTTTGGTCTTCCTCTCTCCTCCCTGTACCTTTCATGTGATAGAAGGAGCATTTCCCCTTTCTTCCCCTTCACTCCCGCAGGACCAAGACGTGTTTGTCCGAGGTGGATTGGGATTCTTGGGATAGTTTTTCCTTTTTCGAACAGACCAGGAGACGACGTCCTCCGGTGCTCCGCGAGGCAGGAATTCTTTGCTAGTAATTAAATTCCCCCTTTCTTTCAGGTGCTTGACTTTCCTTTCTTTTCTCCAACGAGAGTTAGTTATACGTCCTTCTTCTTTGCATTGCTGCGGAGTCTCTTTCCTTGCATTCTTTTTTTTCCTTTCCACGACAGGGAGATTCAAGGGTCATGTCCTTCTTATCGACTCCAGATAGGGAGACGACCTGCTTTACTTTTTTCTCCCCTCAGAGATCTAAAGATGATGACTCTCCCCCTTCAAGAAGGTGGAATCGCGCCCTTCCCGCGGCTACTCTTCCCTTTTTTTCTCATCGAGTACGATTTCTTACAAGGCTTCTTCCCCCTTTCCTTGGTCGTCGACGCCGTTTGAGAGAGGTCGAGGCCTTTTTCCAACTCCTGTCTTCTTTTTTCTTCCTCATGCGGAGAAGCCATCATCCACCCTTTTTTTTTTTTTTCTTCCATCCGAAAGGCCATCGATTTTTCTACTCCCCCCTGATCTTCCTCCGGAGGACAAGTCGGCGATTCTCCTTTGTAGGTAAGAGGAGAGCCTCCCCTTTTCTGCATCCACTCTTTTTTGGTCTCCCGACGGGCTAGGTGAAAGGCGTGCGTTGATTTTTTCCCTTTCCCCTCTTCTTCGCTGTCATGCGGCAGGATAGCCGCGGCGAGCCGGCGTTTTCTATACCCTGACTTTTTTCCCTTCTTACTCTGCCTGGCCCAGACAAAGCGTAGCCAGAAGCGTCTTTTTCTTTTTTCCTTTTCTCTTCGCGAATTCATCGAGGGCCCGTTATGTTCCTTTTTCTTCTTTTTTTTTTTCCTGCCCAAGGGGTGAGGTCCTGCCCGGCCCTTCTCTTGTTCCCTCGCCAGCGCTCGCATAAGCGCACGGTTTTTTTTCCCTAAACTTCTTTTTTTTCGGAGAGATCCGGGGACTCTTTTTCTTTTTCTCTCCCAGAAACCGGCGCGTAAGGCGAGGCTTTCGGACATTCCCCTCTCTTCTTTCTTTCCCCCGCACCCCGTGGGCCTGGCAACACGTCACTCCTTTTTTCTTCCCCCTTTGACATGATAGTAGAAGAGGCGTCCTCTTTTTTTCCACGGATTTTTTCTTTTTTTCCTTTTTTTCCTTTGGCGAACAGAGTTCGCTCCTTTTTTCCCTCTTCTATTTCTGTCCCATCGTCTTGTAGCCCAAAAGAGTTCCCCCCCTTTGGATCAAGTGATTCTCCCTTTTCTCCTTTTTGAGGGTAAACGGGGGGGACCTCCCCCTCTCTCTTAGAAGATGAGATTCTTTTTAGTCCCCCCGTTTTACCCGAGAAGGAGATCTATAGAAGACTTTTTTATTTCCTTCCTTCTTTTTCTTTTTTTCCACTGGAAATAGAGGATTGCGTATTCCCCCTTTCTCCCTTAGCGTTGGAGAGGGAAGATCTCCTTTTTTTTTCTCCTTCCGTTTTTTCCTTTTTTTTCCTCTCAGGGAAAGAGATTTTTTTCTTCCAGGTGAAAGTGTCGTCGTCTCCCCCCTAGTCCCATCCTTCCTCCTTTTTTTCCCTCTCCCGGGACCAGCGAGAATCACTCTCTTTTTTCTGGCGCCAGATTTGCGCACTTCTAATATTTTAGCTTTTTTTCCCCTTTCCCCGGTGTTGCAGCTAAGGTACTTTCTCTTTTTCCTCCTCTCTTAGAAGTTAGAGAGCGTCATGGAAGCCTTTTTTTCCCCCCCATTTCGGCTCCCCCCCCCTTCCCCCCCAGAAGTTAGCAGCGCCCTTCTTTTTCCCCTCTGTAAACGGGGTCGTAGTCCTACCCTTTTTTTTTTCGTGACCGCGACGCCCGGATCTCTTTTATGGGATGACGAGCAATCGTTTGCGGTCTTCCATTTTTTTTTTTTTTTTTTCCCCTTCCCCGTGCCGGACGTAACACAGGAGCCCCTCCTCACTTTCCCCTCCTTATTAACAAATAGTACACATCCATCATCGGACCCCCCCTTTATTCGTCGACGAGTTCTCTCTCCTTTCTTTTTTTTTTTTTCCCCTCGAGCACATGGAAAGGACGGATCGTAGCCTCCCCCCCTTTTTTCTTTTTTCTCCCTCTTACTCTCCGAAACCGTTTTTCTTTTCGTATTCTCCTCTTTTTTCTCCTTTTACATAGGCGGCTTTCTCGACGTACGCACCCCTTTTGTTTTTCTCCTTCTCCAAGTAACCCGTTTAAAGACGAAAGCCCATCCTCTCTCTTTTTTTTTTTCACCCTGGTCATCGCCACGGGTACTGCGGATCGTCTTTCCTCCCCTTTTTTTTTCCCCCCTTCAACGGATCGCTCTCTTTTTTTTTGATCTTCCGGAGCTCCCCCCTTTTTTCTTTTCCCCTTTGCGGATCCGTTTTCGACGAAATTTTCCTCTCCCTTTTTTTTTCCCCCTGTCGTAGGGGAAAACGGGTTAATTTTTTTCCCAAGACAGCTCTTTCTTTTTTTTTTTCCCTTTTTCCCTCCTGACTGATGAGAATGGACGCGGGCAGGAAGTTTCGTTTCTTTTTTTTTTTTTCTTCTCTTTTTTCCGCGATTAGAGAAATAGGGGCATACGAGGCCTTCTTCAACAGCTCCTCTCCCCCTTTTTCCCTTTTTTTTCCCTTTTCCTAGGATGGAGTGGGACAAATTGTAATGCGTCTTTTTCCTTCTTTTTCTTTTTTACCGTAAGGAAACAAGTGTTTTTTCCCCAGGATCACTCTTTCCTTTTTCCTTCTCTTTTTCAGTTAAGGGAAGGACTTATGCTCTCCTCCCCCCCTCCCCCCTTCCCTTCTTGTCTCGTGAGAGAAAGGTACGGGTCGGTCTTTTCTCACGACCTCTTTTCTTTTTTTTTTTTTTTCTTCGAGGCGACGGCTGGGTGTCCTTTTTTCCCTTGAACGGTGATCAACGACCTTTTTTTCACTTCCCCTTTTTCTCTTCTTTTTTTTCCCCTTCCCAGTACCTGAGCGGAAAAGAACCGTGATCTTTCTTCCCCTCTTTTTATCCCAAAACATCAAGCCGTTTCTCACCCCTTTTCTTTTTCCGTCGTCGAGAGTGATTTCGCCCCGGCTTTCTTTCCTTTCCCCTTTCCCCTCCGACAAGGTAAACTGGTCGGCTCCTTTCTTTTTTTTCTTTGCTGATAAGGGGAAAGAGTTTTCCTTTTTTGACTCTCCTTTTTCTTTTCTTCCCTTGAGGAGAAGGAACTTAAAACTCTCCTCCCTCTTCTAAGAAATTTTTGGTTCGAATTTTTTTTCCCCTTCCAGAATCGGATGGAGACGCAGCTGTCCCTTTTTCTTCCTCTTTCTCTCTTCGTAGAGTAAGAGAGAGGACTCTCCTTTCCCCCTAAAATTTCTTGCCCCCTTTTTCATCTTTCGTTGATGTTACACGGTGTCTTTTTCTTCTCTCTGCTCCTGAGGAGGTAGGAAGAGGAGGAGACGTTTTTTTTTTCTTCCTATGGTGGGTTCCTCCCTCTTTTTCCCCTCTTCTTCCTCCTAGTTAGCAACGAAGAGTCAGTATGCTCTCTCCTCCTTTCCCTCCCTTTCCGCGCAATTAAGAGAGGAGAAAGGTTTCTTTTTTCTTTTGGCGGGTTAGCTTGCTTTCTCTTTTTTTCGGTTGCACGACCGGTAAGCCTTGGCCCCCTCCTCTTTTTCTTTCGACGAAGCGAAAGGTTTCTGCGACCCTCCCCATCGTCCACCGGATCTCTTCCTCCTTCTTTTCTCTTCGGGTGGGACGATCGGGGCGTCGTCCTCCCCTACTTTCCTCCCCTCCGAAAAAGTTTTTCTTTCTCCTTTTTCTCCCCCTGACAGATCTTTCCTTCCTTTTTTTCTTTCCACAGAACAACGTGGGAATGGCACCCCTCGTGGATACTCGTTTCCCCCCCTCTTTCTCAGGGCGCGGACTTCGAAGATGAACGGCTGTCCTGGCTTCTCTCTCCTTTTTACTTTTCCAGTGTAGTAGTCGACAAGCCTCTTCCTTCCCCTTTCAACGGTCGCCTCCCCTGTCATCCCCTTTTTTTTCGCGCGAAGCCGTCGAGGGCCCGGGGGTCTTTTCCTCCCCTTTTTTTTTAACATAAACGCACCGCCCGTTCCCCTTTTCTTATAACCATTTTCTTTCTTATTTCCAGTTTAGTTACAAGCACTTCCTTTTTTTTTTTCCCTCCTTAAAGGAGATAGAACCCCGCCGCCTCGGTCGTCATCCTCTTTCCCCCCCCCAGATGTGAGACCACGTTTCCCCTCCTCTTGCCTTTTTTTTTTTTTCCTTTCGTTAGAGTTGGAGAGGGAAGTATCCTTCTCTTTTCCTTTCCTTCCTCTCGAAACGCGGGAATGAGAATTCCTTCTCCTTTTTTCGCAGAAAAGGTGAAAGTTTTCTCTTTTAAGTCGATTATCCCTCTTTCCTTTTTCTGAATCGAAGGGCACGCGATCCCTCCCGTCTTCTCCGGACCGGTATGAATTTTCCCTCTTCCGTGAGGTTGTCGGTTTATCTCCTTCCCCCTCTCCGGTTAGATTGCACTAAGGGAATGAATATTCTTCCCCCTCTTTTTCGCCTTTTTTTTTATTTTTTCCCTTAACTCTCCCGGTAGGTGAGAAAAACGTCCCCCTTTTTTTTCGTTCCCACACAGCAGTCGCATCGCAGACCCTCTGACGCCGGACACGTTTTTTTTTTTATCTCGTGGCGAAAAATGAGCCCCCCTCCCCTTCTCCTTTAGGACCGAAGAGAGCCCCTCTCCCTCCCTTTGTACTGCCTCCCTTTGGGCGGCTTCTTAAAGTCGGGACGGAGTCTCCTGGTCTTTTCTTTTTTTTTCTTCCGGTAACCTTCTCCCTTCTTCTTCGGACTCCCTTTTTTTTTTACCAAACACGGAGTGGTCATGCGGGGCAGTTCCCTTTTTCCCTCTGTCGCCCTTTTCCGATAAGTAGAGAAAATGGGAAACGTCTTTCCTCTCTTTTTCTGACCCCTGCTACCTTTTACTCTCGTAACCTTCCGGCCATTCCATCGTAGTGTTATTAGCGTCTGGACATAGGAGGATTTCTCTACTGTCCTCCCCCCCTCTTCCGCTCCGATGGCATCCAAAGTAACCCTCCTTTTCTCGACGCGGTAGTCATGGAGGACCATTTCGTCTGACGGAAAACGTCCTTTTTCCCCCGAGATACGACAAAAACTGTGCGCCCCTCCCTTCCTCTCCCCC
>Ga0179593_1482401_pt1 | contig 12238 bp, 28 predicted proteins | sample CZODoug2_1_08_16_FD_185931 | JGI IMG/M metagenome (GOLD analysis project Ga0179593, IMG submission 185931) | Vadose zone soil fungal communities from Angelo Coast Range Reserve, California, USA - CZODoug2_1_08_16fungal (PacBio error correction) | ecosystem: Environmental > Terrestrial > Soil >... | reverse complement strand
TTCGAGCGTTTTTTTTTTGCGACCTCTTTTTTCCTATATCTGTTATGGTCTGCAAGTTTCTTTTCGGTTTTTTGCGCTTACCCTTCCGTGGGTGTCCATCTTTTTTTTGTCTTCCGCACATGACCGTTGCCGCCGCCCCGAAGTTTTTGTGACTTAGTGAACCCCACGTTGGTTCCGTTTCTTGCTTTTGTTGTGTTGTTGTTTGACGCCACCTTTCCCCTGTCACTGACGCTTGCATTCTGCTGCTGTAGCCTTTCTCCTCTTATTGGTCGAAAGCCGTTTGCTGTCACTTTGCCCCCCCAAAGTTTGTTCCGGGGATAATTTTTCCTTAACTGCTGTTCCCTTTTTTCTTCTTCACATCCACGCGTGTATTTCCCTGCCCTTTTCCCTCCTCGAAAATGACACCAATATTGGCCGGGGTCCTTCCCGTTCGCAGGAGTTTCAGTTTCCTCCCCTTCGCCCAGTTTTTTTCCGTCCCCGGTTACGGCTCTTGTTGCTCTTTGTTGCCTAAATTAAATTTTCTTTTTTGCCCCCGGACCTGACTTTGCAGCCACCCCGGCTCCCCCCAGATTGATTCTTGATTGGATTGGAATTTTATCCCCCCCCCGGCCCCCGTCCCCGGTTTCCCCCGCCTTGGGCTGACCTTCCTTTATTTCTTCTTTCCTTCTTCCCCCCCAAATGGGTGAACCTTTTTTTTTTAGTTTTTTTTTCCTTTTTTTCCCCCTAAATTTCCTTAATTTTCACCCCCATGAAGTTTCCTTTGGTTCTTGCACCACTTTTGTTTTTTCAGCCGTCCTTCCTTTTTTTTTTTCGTTGTTGTATTTTTGGTCTTTCCCCGATTTGTCTCCCACCTTTCCCCCTCAAAATCGTTCGGATAGTCCCATTTTGTGGAACAAGCTGGTTTCCCCCAGACGAAGCAACCTGCAGCCTTTTACACCCTTGAAGGCTTACAGAGGAGTTGTCTTCCCCACCACAAAGCGTGGGCCCCCCCCGGTGTGCGGAGGCTTTAAACGCTTTCACAAATGCAGTTCATTCATTTTCCTGGAGGTATATTTCTCGATTGTAACAATTTGGCTGGATCCTCCTCCTCTTTGCCTTTGTCCCCGCGACGAATAGTCTTTCGAGTTCCACCTTCCGTGAAACTTTTTCGGGAATTTTCCGTTAGATTGTCCCCCTGGATTTTTTTTGTTCCCTCCTTTCCTAGTTTCCCCCGGAGGGAGCCCCTTTTGCCCCTGCTGTGGGTTTTGTTTCCCTCCCGTGCTGCGCTTCTAACGATCCTTCCGCCTTGCCGAAACCGGTGGTCTTACCACTCCCCAAGTTTTTTTGCTCGCTTTCCCCAGGCATGGGTGTTAGTTTTTTTGGTTTCTTCCTTTTTTTCTGTGAGTGTGGATTTTCCCTCGCCCTGGAATCCAGGTCTTTTTCAGACACCCCCCCCGTCGGCTTCCGGTCCCAGTTCGATCGTCCCTTTCCCCCTGCTTGCCCCTTGACCCTTCGATAGGGTACTCTTTGCGGTAGCCCCGCGTGACCTTTTGCCAATCGTTGTCTCTATTTACGATTCACCTGCAGTTCCGGGCCCCCTTTCTCGGTACCCAGTTCGTTTACTGTTATTTGAAACGGAGGTCATTTTCCAACCCCAGGACATTCTCAACCCATCTCCAGTTTTCATTTGGCGATTCTTTCCGGATTTTGGCAGGGCGTGTTCTTTTTTGGTTTGCAACATTCCATTTTTTTTCTATTTTTTTATTAATCTTTGTTTACCCACCTTTTTTCCCATTTTTTTTCTTGGAGATTTTTTCTTCCACCATTTTCCCTTTTCGTCGCGCCTTAGTTTTTTATTGTCCCTCTCCAATCGTCACAAAAATATTTTGCGGGAGGTCCTTTCCGCCGCTCCCCCACTATTCCAATGTTTTCCTTTGTCCCCTTCCCCTTCTGCGGCCGAGCGTTTTTTCTTTTTTTGACGGTTTGACCCCCCCGTGCCCAACGATTTTTTTTTTGTGTTTTGTCCGTCCCTCTCGTGAACTCGTTGTCCTGATAGGTCATTGAGGTTCCCATCATCATTCTCCGCATTGTTGTTCGGCTTGAGTTATTTCTCCATTTTTTTTTTTGTCGTGAACTTTCGTCCTCCAACCCCTTGGTTTTCTCGTCCTTTGCGGGCATCTCAACCTTCGGCTTCTTTTGGTCCCCCATTTTGCGTGTGGCCCCCCAGTGACTTCCGGGGAGCCGACTTTTTTTTTTGTGCCCGACTTTTGAAACCTCGCTCAGTACTTTAAGGTTTCTTTTCACGCTGTCCCCATTTTCACTCCGCTCTCCCCCTCCCCAAAAACCTGCATAAAGCCCCCCCTCTTTTTAACAATGGACTCTCCAACCCTGTATGCCCCCCCCCGGCCCCCTTGACCACCCCCAGTTCCCACCCCCCTATCTCCCGGCGTTTTGTTTTTGCCAGTTTTCCCCTTGCCCCCCCCGATCTTTTTTCTTTTGAAGTTGCCCCCATCCGGTTGTTGGGACCGGAACTCATTCAGAGGCGTTCGTATTCCTTGGTAATGGGTCCTTCCAGTTTTCTTCCCTCAGTCGGGGTGGGGGTTGCAGTTTTTGCCCCAAACCCCCCCTTTCACATTATCCATCTTTTCTTTTTGTTTGTTTGGAGATATGGGTGACTTTTTGCAACTTTCCTTCTCTGCTTGCTTTTGCTTCCCTTTCCCAACGATGACTTTCGACCTTCATGTCCTCAGCATTTCTCTGGGAAACAACCCCTGGTTTTTCGTAGGCCCCCCTATTTTTTCTTCAACAACCCTTGAAGCTCGGGCCCCCTATCTGTGGAGGGCCCACTCAATATCTATGGGTTTTTTTCTTTTTGTGGTTCTTTGGTATTAGTTCCGTTTTTTTCTGGTTTACGCCGGATTTGTCTCTTTCAAGTTGTGTTTCCCCTTGTTTTTGATTTTGTTTGTCTCTTCCCACCTCCTGTTTTTTGTTTGATAGTCGGTCGTCAAAACCTGGCATTTAGCTGTTTCCCCCGTAAAAAAACACGTCCTCTTTCCTGCCGGCGTATCGTTGTTTCCCAGGGATTTTAAAAACCGTCCTTTCGCCCCACCTGTGCTCCCCTTTTTTTCCCAACTCCGACCATGCCCCCAGAGATGAATGTTCCGACGGCAGCCCCAAAAACGTATTTTCCATCCCCCCCCCTTTTATTTTGCTGGTTCTTTTTCCCCTAGGTCCCCAGTTCCTCACCAACATGGGGCTTTCACCTTTTTTACCGCTAGGGCGCGTCTGTCTTCAGTGAATTTCTGATATTGAACTTCTTTCTCTGTCCTTTTTTTCTCCTTACCCACGTCTAGTGAGAGGTGTAAAACCCACACATGTTTGCCCCTTTCGCAACAATGCGTATTCCGGCATCTTCGGAGTTCCCTTGACCTGGCCATATGTTAGGATCTTTGAAGATGTCTCCAACCCTGCCCCCGCCTTCTTTTTTTTTATTCAGATCTTTTTCCCACTGTGATTCCCTTTCCCCGTGACGGTTCTCCTCAGTTCACATTGTTCCTCGCCCCAAATCTTTTCCGAATGGCTCACTTCTTTGCCCCCCCTCTTTGCCCTTCCCGCACCTTTGGGGACCCAGGAACCCCATTTCTGGTCCCTTCTTGTGCCAACCTTCTAACTTTTCTCCTTGTGCCCCCCTTCCCGGTGGATTAATTTGGCCTGCCAACCAGGGACCCCTGGTGGAGATTTTTCTTTGCCTGGTTTTTTTTTGTTGGCAATCGCCCTAGGTTCCTCAGGCCTTTCCCGTTGTTTTTTTGCTTGCCCGGGTTGACTGGTTTTTTCTTCTTTCTTGTCCATCCCTCGTCCTCTTTGTTGATCTGTCCGGCTCCGTCCAAACAAACACACACCTCTATTTCCCTTGTCTGTCAGACCTTTTGTCATCGCGGACCCCCCTTTTTCTGGACTTGCCCTCCCTGTTGTTCTTTTCTGCCCCATCCCGGATGGAGGGTCTTCAAGGGTTCCTTTTTTTCCCCCCGTTATTAACTTTCATAACCTCCCCCCCCACCCAAACTCATGTCTTTGATAGTACTGTTGTAATATTCTTCCTGCACCCTTTTTTCTTCTTCGTTTTTACGGGAAGATTCTCAAGATTTGTCTTAGTCCAATTCCTTTCCACTTACCCGGCTGTTTTTCATGTGTCTCCTCCGAGGGTCCCCCTCATTGAAGGTATTTTTTTCATTTTTTCTCCCACACCTCCTGCAGTATCGCTCCGTCGTGGTTCCTTTGGCTGGCCGTTTGTTCCCGCTCAACGAACGGCTTTTTTTCTTCGCGTGGTCAACTCTACTGCCTGTAATCCCATCCATTTTTTCATTCCTCAGTTTTGTCCTCTTATAATCGATTCCAAACATGGTTCATTCCTTATGGGACCGAGCCCGCCCCCCTCGTTTGACCCGGTCCCGGTCCCCCCCCCCCGGTGCCTCCCCATCTTTTTTCTGGGCTTTCCTGGTTGTTTTTTTTTTATTTCGGTTACGTTTCTTGTGGGCCCCCCCCTGCTTTTTCCCCCCTGGTGGAAAAACCTTCGGATCCTATTTTTGCTTTTTGTACCCAGGTTTTCGGGACTCCCCAACACTCGTTCCTGTCCACTGGCAAACCACTTTAAACGTCCCCCAACCCACCCATCTGCTTTGACACTTTTTTTCGGCTGTCTCTTTCTTAAAAAACCTTGAACTTGTCTTTGTCCTCTTCCCTTGCAAACTTCTTCAAGGTGATTAGCTTCCTTATTTTTCCTTTTTTTACGAGAACTACCCCATTTTTCAAACCCTTTTGCGCCTGAAGAACTCCTTATGGGCTAGGCGACCCCCCCCCTTCCCGTTTGTTTTTCACGGGGGGTACAGATTGAGGTCCGGTCTTCTCTTCTCGCTGTTGCCTCCACCTTTTTTTTTTTTCTCCGGTGTTGTTCACCCTTTCCGCCTCTCCCTCTTCCCGCAGCCGTCCCCCCCCCCGCCAACATACTCCCCCTTCGCCCCCCCCTCCCCCCCCCTCTCCCCTTCCACCCCTTACCCCCCCTTTGGACCATTTTCTCTTCCCTCCTCCCCCCCTAACCTCTCCCCCCTACCCATCTTCTTCCTTTCTTCCACTCCCTCACTCATCCTCCTCCAACCTGAACATCCGTGTTGTCCCTCCTTCTTTTTCTCCCTCTCCTCCCGCTCCTACCCACCCTCTTCCCCATCCTCCTTCCCTCCCCCCCCCCCCATTGTTTCCGCACTCTTCCTCCCCGTCCCCCCCCTTCACTAACCACCTATCTAACTCTCCCTATCTAGCACCTCCTTACCTTTCCTTAGACTCTTATTTCCTATCCTATCCTCTCCTCCCAATCCCCTGTCTACTCCCCCCTCCCCCACTCCTACCCTTGCCCTCCCTACTAACTACTCCCCCCCCCCCCCCCACCCTCGACTTCTTTCTCCCCACCCGTATCCTTACTTTCTCCCTCCCCATCATCCCTCCCCCCACCCCCATTCCCCCCCCCCTTCTTCCCCCCTTTTTTTTCCCCCCCCCCACATCTCTATTTCACCTCCATCATTCCCTCTTCCTTCCCCCTCTCACGCCTCCCCTTCTCCTCCACGCCAACACTCCCCCTACGTTTTCTTTCTCTACGCACGCCCTCTCCTCCCACAACCAACTCTATTTTCTAGCTGCCAGCCCCCGCCCCCTTTTCCCCCCTCCTTCCCCTCCTCCATACCCCCTCTCCCACCCCCTCCCTCTCTTTTTCATTCTTTCTTGCCCCGCCCTTTCCCCTACTAAACTTCTCCTTCTATCACTACCGCCTCACCCTCCCGTTCCTCATGAGACCTCTCCCTTCCTGAACCATCCCCTTCTTTCCCCCCCCCTACCTCCCTCCCCTTCCGTACCTACCTTCTCCCACTCTCCCACTCTTCAGCCCGTCGTCCTTATTATTTACCCTCGTCACTCCCTTGGCCTGTTCGTTACCCGTGTGTCTCTCTGCACCCATGTTGCCTTTCCTGAACTTTTTCTCCATCCCCGACCCTTCCTTTCCCGACTGCCCCCGCCTGTTTTTCCTCTTTTTCCCCTTCATCCTCTAATTTCCTCGTTTTCTTTTCATCCCTTACCTTTTTCTCGCCTTTCACCCGCCCTCCCTCTCTCTCGGCCTTTCCTTCTGCCGTTTAGTCCCTCCACCCTCTCCTCCGGGCCCCAACATATACTATTTCCTCCCCCCCTACCCCCGACTTGTCCCCCCCTCTCCCCTTCAGTCCAACTCCGGCGCGCAGCACCTCCTACTCCCCCGTTACGTCGCCCGCCACCTCCTTTCTTCAAATCCTACTTCACGATTGTACCACATACTCCCCCCCTCCTTTTCCATTCTCCACTTTTCAACTCCCTTTCCCGTGCTACCTTTGCCTTCTTTCTATGCCTCTCCTCGACGTCCCCCAACCCTCCTCCCCACTCCTTTTTCTAGCCCTACTCACCCCGTCACTTCCTGATCTGAGTTGCCACCTGAACGTACCTCCCACCATCCACCCCCTCCCACTCTTCTATTACCGTCCCCCAGAAACACACCCACCCACATCCCCCCCTGTAAACACCCCACTTGTCGCGCTTTTTTTCGGGCCCCAATTGTCCACCCCACGCTTTTGTTCCTTTTTCCTTGCCCTCCCCCCCTTCCTCCAGCGCCCCTACTTCGCACCCCCTCCGTGGTGGTCTCCAGTTTTTGATACTCCATCCTTCCCACGAATTCACTCGCATTCACGTCCCTGCCCCTTCCTCCCTCTTCTGTACCTTTTAAGACCACTCTTCCGCATTCACCCCCTGCTTTACCCCTTCCCCCCCCCCCTTATTTTGCTGCGTGAACACCCTTCCTGCTCTCCACCACCCAGCCACCCTACCTTTCCCTCTGTTGCATATGATTTTCCCCTCCCCTCTCCTCCCAGCCCCCCCGCCGTCACTTTCCTAGCCTCCCTGTTAAATGTTCCTCTCTGCACCCGTCACCCACCCCACCCCCCCCACCTACCGCTATCCCGTCCCTTCCCTGTTCGGTGGGTCCCTTTTTGTCTGCTCTCCTCTGCCCCCTCGCCTCCCTACCCTCCACCCTTGCCTTCCATTCTCCCCCCCTCCTCTCCTCCTTTTTTTCTTCCGCCCCTTTCTTCCCCTGTCACTCTGTTCTTCTCCACGCCCCTCCCACCCACTCTATTCCTTGCATCTCTCCCTTCCACTCACCCTCCCCTCTCCCCGCCACCTTCCTCCCTACCCTGCCCACCCATTATTCTATTTCCTTTCTCTACTTTCCCCCTTGTTTCCCCGCACCGCCAACTTTTGGGCCAACTTTTTCTGGCGTAAGACCCACCAACTACCACCTTGCCTCTTCAGCCCCCCATTTCCTTTTGCGCCCTGATTACTTCTGTGTTGCTTCACGCACCAATCCGTGAGCTTGCTCCCACCTAGTTTGCCCAAATCTTATAGTAATTCTTTTTTTTTTTTTTTTTTTTTTTTTTTTTTTTTTTTTTTTGCGTTTCCTTCTCCAGACCCATTCGGCAGTCGCTCTACTGAAATGCATGGTCTACAGTTTTTTTTATGTCCCGCCTCCCCCACACCATTTTGAAGTCCCCCCCCCATTTTTTTTTTTGTTTCACTACCGCTTCAGCTGCGGGTATTCTTTTTTTTTTTTTCGATATTTACCCTTAATTTTTCCCCTGACGGTTTGTGGGTACTTGCGCCGAAGACCCTTGCAGATTCTTCCTGCCCCTCCTTTTACTTTCCCCCAGTATATTAGCGTCCAAAATTCGCCGACCTCTATTTTGCTCTCTTTTGGAAGTCCTCCCCGGTTTTCGATCTGAGTTTTCTTCTTTGTGTTCGATCGTCCCAGGAGCTGAGCTTGCCGTGCTTTTTGGGAGGCGGCTTTTTCCACCTGGACCCAAATTGGAAGTTCTCAAAATTGCCGCGGCCCGTCAGGCTGAAGCTCTTTGACACCTTTGTCAGGTGTTCGACTTGGTTTTGGTTTTCCCTTCCTTTTACAAGTGGACAAGCGACCTTCCCCCCATTCAGCGCGTCGGGGCCTACGAAATCCCCCGCTGCACGTGGACCCTTGCCGGTATAATTTTTTTCCTGAAGTGAATTCCTTTTTCGGAATTTAATGTTTCTTTTCCCTCCTTTTGTGAAGCCAAGTTTTCGAAACCCTTACGTGAACTTTCTAGTATTTGAAATTGGATGGGACCCCCTTCCTAGCCATTTTTTTCGAGCGGTACAAATGCATCCAGTCGTTTTTTGTTTGGGCGGCGTTGGCGTTTGCGCCAAATTGTATCGCTTTTTTCACCCCCGACCGTACGTCCGGCCATTTTCCCACCCTTTGCGACGTCAGTTTTCTTTTTTGTCTGCCTCAGCCAATGTCCTCCCCCGGACGCTTTTTCCCCCCGTGAACCCCAGCTGGTTCCCCACTCGTCCTGATAGGATTTCTTTAACTGGGGTGCCCACTTGTGCATAACGAATAGATTTTTTCCCCCGTCCACACCCCCTTTTCCCCCTTTTTCCATCTGTAAGATTGCCCTCTTTTTTTCCATCCTGGCGTCTGCATCTTTTTTTGTTTTTTTTCTGGTTGCGTTTTTTCATGGCGGGTCTTTTTTCAAACCCCTTTCCACGCACCAATTTTATCCGTTACTAGTTTTTTTGTGACCCAACAACGTTGGTTTCCCCTTTTTCACTCCCGTTTAATCCCCCTTAATGGTCCACCCCCGAAAGTCTGGTATGCCACCAATTTGTTCGGGGGCCTTGGCTGCGTTTTTGTTCGCCGTTTCCATCCGTTCTTACGAGGTGATGCTTCCCTTTTTCTCTGCAAATTGATCTTCCTTCCTAGACTCTTGTTGCAGCGATAATTCTTAGCATTTCTGCACCCTGGTTGGCCGTCCCGTCCTTTCTTTATCCACTCTGTTAGCGGTTTTTTTGTTACAAATATTTCATCGTTCCTCCTTGGTAGCAATTGGTTGCGGTTCCAGACTTGGCCCTCTCCCCTTTTAACCATTTCTGAGTTTCCCCACCATTTATTCGTCCTCCCCCTAATCTTTCTTGCCGTTGCACCCTATGTTTTTGTGTCTCTTCTTTGAAGTTGCGCGTTTTTCTTACCCTGAAGGCGGAACCCCTTCTTCCCCTGCCCCCCACACTGTCGGCGTTAATTCCCTGTTCCCCCCTCGAACTTGGGTCCTTTTTTGCAGCTAGTTTTGGCTTTGAAGCCTTTTTCATTTGCCCCAATAGGTATTTCATTTCGTGTTGCAGAAACGCCCTGTTCTTGTTCCTCGGTCCATCCCCCCGTTGAAGTTTTGCTTTGTCAGATCTCGACAAAAACTTCTCCCCTTTTATCTTCATTCTTTCTGGGGCCTTTAATTCCGTGCTTTTTTTTTCTTGGATAGTTTTTGCCCCACTTTTTTTTTTCCCCTTTTCTCTTTTTCCTTCCCCGTACCGCCAGGCCCCCCCACGGGTCCCTGCTTTTTATGGGGCTTTTCTGGGCTTTTGAGAAAAAACGCCCCTTTTTCCTCTTCATATTCGATTTTTTTTCCTTCCATCCAGGATGTAGGTTTCTCAGCTAACGTTTTTGCCCCCCCCATTGGTCTTAGCCCGAATCTTCGTAATGAGAGTTGTGTCTTTCCCAAGTGCCGTGTGGTTGCGCCGCTCCCCCGAACTCTTTTCCCTTTTCCATTTTACGTCTCATTAATCATCTTGTCAGTTCGGTTTTCTGTTTGAGTTTTCGCCCCATTTCTTTAGTTTTTTTTCTTTTTTTTTTTTCCCTGCGACCTCCCTGTGGATTCTTCGTCGTGCGCTCGTCCCTTTGCTCCTGTGCATTTTCGTTTGTTGGGCAGGTAGTTTTTTTTTTTCCGATTTTTTTTCAATCCTGGGCACCCAGCCCCGTTTTTTACCGTCTAGTTTGTTTTGACCTGTGATTGCCCCCTCTTTTTTACGCCCGCGAAAATCACTTTCCCCCCCGCCCCCCCCCGCAACTCTTTCCCCACCTTTGAACCTTTTCTTAGTATTCAACGTCCCCCCCCACCTAAAAAACCAGCCCCACCCCTTACGACCGTAGTTGTTGGATTTGTGCCATCCCCTTTTGCCCCTCTCTTCGTGTTACAACTTTCCCTTCCCTTGTTTTTTTTTTTGGTTCTCCCCTTTTTTGCATGTTAAGTTGTCCCTTCTCTTCAACGTTTGTTTTTTTCCCCGACAGGCGGCCTCAGAGCGTTTTGCCAGTCTTCCCCCAAACCCCCTTATCTTCCTCCTGTGGTAAACCCCTTTCGTTTTTGTTTTTTTTGAATCGGACTTCTTCCGTTCAGGTTTTGCACCCTTGCACCTCCCCTTCTGTGGTCTTTTTGTTGCTGGTTTTTTCTTTTATGACAAATCGGATCCCTTGTTGACACTTCCTCTTCCCTGAACAACTATTATTCCCCTGTGCCCCAAAACCGGTCTTTTTGCCCGGCTCCACTCCTTTTTCTCCCCCACTTTCACGTTTCCCCCTCTTTTGTAGAAGGGACCAAATCCTGTATCTCTTGTTTCTGGTCTGTTGGGTTTGTTTTCTTTTTCTTCCGTGTTTCCACCTTTTTCGCATTGAGGCCTCTTCTTTTGTTTCAAAGATTGTTCTTTTTGTGGTCACCACTTTTTTTTTTTGGATTGGTTGATAGCCTTCCTCTTCCCCCACCCAGGGGCCTCTTTTCCCTGAAGTCCGGAACAGAATCTTCCAAATGGAATCTTTTTGTTGCCCTTTGACTTTTCACCAAATCTGCCTCACCAGGATTTCCCCTTTCCCAAGTCCTTCCTTGACGACTGCCTCTTTCTTTGGTTGCTTTTTTTCCCAGTTTGCCCCCAAATCCATTCCACTTTAGACGCCCCCTTCAAGGGGTGCTTCTATTTTTACCCCTTCCTCCACACCTGGGTGCTCTAATCCCTTCTTGGTTTGGCTTTGAGAAGTTTTTCCCCTTTTGTTTTTTCACCTCTGGCATTGACGTTGGCAAAAACAAAAAAGCTTTTTCTTGAGGGCTGCTCCCCCCCAACCTTTTGTCACTTGTCTTACAATTGTTTCCCGATATTCCTTTTTATAGTTTTTTAGGTGTTGCAGCCATGGTCCCCCTGCGGTCCGTTTTGTTTTGATTTTGTTGTTTTACCCCTGCAAGATTTTCTTTTTCCCCCTTTTTTTTTCTCTTGATTTCCCCAAATCCCCGTGGTAGTCCAAAAAATGGGTGTCCCCCTGCCAGCCCCCATCCTGTCACCTCCTGACAACCTCGTGTTGCCATTGGGGAGGCTCTTTTGTTACTTGAAAACAAACCCCCTTTTACATTTGGCCCCTGCATCCATCTCCTTGTGACCAAGGGTCACTCGTTTGCCCCTTGAAAAACGTCCGCCAGTCAAAACTGGCGATTTTTCTTCCGATTTTTGGTTGCATCGGTTTCAGTTTAACCCTCCGGCCTTTTCCGTTGCGTTTTGTGTCCCCTATTTCCATTGCCTGTCTGGCTTTTTTTCTCCTTTTTTTATGCCCTGCCTCCTGCTTGTTCGTTTGTTTTTTTTTTACCATTTCCCAATTATCGTTTTTTTTTTCCCCCTTGCGCCCCCTTTTCTCTCCTCTTCCCTGGTGGTACGCCTGACTGTTTATCTTGCCTCCCCGGCTTATTTGCTCCTTTCCACTGTGATTTCCCTTTGCAAAAGTTTTTCCCCCATTTGCCAACCAACCACACCAACCTATTCGGCTATGGACAACGTTTTCGGTCTGGTTCTGATTTTTTTTTTTTTCTTTTATCGTCTAATTCAACCCTTTCTTCGCCTTCGTGGTTGTCTGCAAGGCTTTATTCGCCTGGCCAAAGGAACGGACCCGCTGGTTCCGCTTTTCCCTTCTCGTAGTGCCAACCGGTTGCCGTCATTTAACCCCCACACTCAGTCCCCCGTCTTGTTGCCCTCCGTAGGCGTCTGTCCTTTTCCCCGTTTTGTTTCTAGCCAAAGAGCTTTATTTTTTCTCCCCAAGGGTACCATTTTTTCACTTTTTTTGAATCCCCACATTTTGATTCGCTGTGTTGTTTTAAAGTCTTTCCCCCTCCCGCTGACAAATTTTTTTCAAATTTTTTATGGACTGGTCTGTTTTTTAGAACTGATTTTTTTCTTTTGCCTGTTTCAACTCAGTTGTCCCAACCGATTTGTGTCAATGCACCTGTTTTTTACTTTCCGTGTTTCCCTTCTTTTGTGTTTCCGGCTTAGTGTTGGCGCCAACTAGGCTTTCTTTTCAACATTGCCA
>Ga0179593_1416588_pt1 | contig 12238 bp, 17 predicted proteins | sample CZODoug2_1_08_16_FD_185931 | JGI IMG/M metagenome (GOLD analysis project Ga0179593, IMG submission 185931) | Vadose zone soil fungal communities from Angelo Coast Range Reserve, California, USA - CZODoug2_1_08_16fungal (PacBio error correction) | ecosystem: Environmental > Terrestrial > Soil >... | reverse complement strand
TATCTTTTATTTCCATTCCCAATGCCGCCGCCCCCCTCACTTTGCAAACTCGTTGACCATACTTAGTCCCCTTTTCCCTTTTTTATTCCTGAAGATTCGTTTTGTCCCCAATAGTAACGCCTTTTTCCCAATGGTTTAGTCAGAGATGTCCCGCGCCTGCCCTCTTTGCACGGCCCCCCTCCTTCTTCAAGTCTCTATGGAGTCAGGGTTACACAAAACGATCCTTTGGCATTGAGGACATTCTGCCCCCACTGAATCCTCGAACTAAAAGGTCATCCTAACTGGTGTTTCTTAGCAACTGTGTTCGACCCACACAGTCTGCAGTTCATCGCCAGCATCCTCTTCTTTACCTTCTTTCCTTGTAGAGGTACTTCAACACGACGCCATTTGCAATTGCTCAGTTTTCGGAGCTTTACACCAAAAATGTTTTCCAGGGGTAGATCTAAATGGGTTATCTATCCCCCCTTTTTTGATCCGGAGATGTCCCTCAATGGCGCCAATCGGTGCGTCTCAAAAATTCTCGGTGGCCCCTCCCCCACCTCTGTGCCTTTCTTCCCTTTAAACGAACCGTTAAATTAAATACACGCCCCCCATTCTCTTCACCCCCCACCCGGAGCCTCTCTTACGTTTGCGAGGGTCACAGATTTTTCTCCCTCAGACAATTTCTTAAGTTTCGTTCCCGGCCCCTTAAGTTGGTTAACCTTGAACAAAGTCTTGCTCCTTTCCCGTTTCCCCCTCTTCTTCCTCGCGTTCAAAAGTTTCTGACCTTTGCTTTTTTTTCATCATTTTGTCACATACCTGATGGATTAACCCGCCCCGAGTCCCCTGCGCCCAATTTCCCTAAGTTTCCCCCACCTTCCCCCTCCCCTCCTATCCTTGGTTAGCTCACAACTTGTAGGAAAGCGCTTTACGATTCCGTCAGCCGACTTCCTTTTCCCCTTCCCCTTTTACGACCTCTCCCTCCAAGTTTCTCCTTGCATTTAAGTCCGTTGATCAAGTTAGAGATTTTGCCACGACACTAGTGCGCGGAACGTCTTTTCCTTAAAACCTTCCTCCTCTTTAATGCTTGTTGCCTGAATCAAAAGTCCGTACCCTGCTTGTCCATTTTTTTTTTTCCCCCTTTTGCCTGCCCACGTTCGTTAGCCCCGTTACTGACCCTTCTACCCCCTTCCCCTTTTCATGGTCCCCTCCTCTTTTCGAAGAAAGCCCTAAAGACGACCGCCCCCGCCTCCCCTGCGCTGGTTTATCCATCACTAACTCCTCCCCACATCTGGGTTGTATTGAGTTTAGTTCCCCCCCCCTTATGAGATGTGGATGACCCGACCCCTTACCCCCCCACATCTCTCCCCCTTCTCATCCCCGGCCCTTGAGATTGAACTGCGTACTTCCCACGTTTTCACGTGGTCGTTTGAGGAAACCCCCTCCGGTAGGCCCTTTGATCTTTTTTTTGCTTTTCTATGCTTTTCCGCGCAAGGCCTCCGCCCATCACGGTTTTCAATCTTCCTCTCTTTTTTTCAAGATCAGTTCTTACGCTGATACCCATGATGTTCTCTCCCCTGCCACTCGTGTTTTCTTTGACGGCCACTTTTTGCATTATTCCTCTTAGGACGCTGACATACGACGGCACCCTAAAAACTATCAAAAGGGGCAAATTTCAGCTATCATCTCTGCCATCCCCCCAATACCTTTGTTGTTACGATGGCGTATTTTTCTTTCTATGTTTAGTCAGTGAAAAGCCAATTGATCATTTTGTTCTTGCCGCTTTAAGGATTCTTCCTACTCTGAGGAGGAATAAGCGCGACTTTTTTTTTCCGCACACCCCAAACCCGCTTTCTCGAGGCCCCCCATGTTCGAGAAAGCGTGCTTATCTTCCCCCAACTTTACCCCCAATTCTTCTCTTTTTGCAATTTGTTCTGTAGACGGCTTTCTACCGGCTCCTGACTTGTGAAACAGGTTTCCCCCCCTGACCCCTCGCGCTGGATTAGTAATTCTTTTTGGTTGCGATAAGCCGCGCCCTTTCACAATTTTTCCCTCCTTTTTTCAAATCTGGAACTGTAGATGATTGCGGCCGCGTGGTTTTGGGCGTCTCCGGTAGCTTCGATATAAAGTCATTTTCCTCCAACGTCCCCTTCTTGTTGCTTGTTTCCTTTATTCCATGCCTCCCCCTGAGCATTTTGGTTAGCGTCTAGGGGGCCCCCTTTTTACCCAACAACCGATAGTGTCCCAGTTCCCCTTTCTTTTTCTGTCGCCGTTTCCCTCTGGGGAGGTGGACATAACGAATCAGCGCGTTATCACGATCTGGCCCGCTCGTTCAAATCGTTGTCCCTATTTAATTCCCCCTTCCTCTGATGACTTGTTTTATCAAAAAGATAGGACTTCTAGTTGAGCGCCCCCCCCCCCTTCCTCTGTTACCCTCCCTCCCCGTTCATGCTCCCCATTACGCAAAACTCCGAGGAAAGCAACTTTTCTGACCAATGGTCCCTTTTTCCTTCTCGGACTGCTTGTTAGCGCTTTTCCGCTTTAAAACTAGTCTAACTAACCCCCCACGGTCCCCATTGTTCTTTCCCTTTTTTTTTTTGCCCACGAGAATAGTGGTGAGAAGGAGGAAATCGGGTAATTTTTTTGTGGTAACCCCCCTGGGAACGGATAGTCCCCCCCCTCCAATTTTTGTAAACAAGGCGTCGTCCCTTATCTCCCCTGAGAATACAGCTGTTTTGCGAATCACCCCTACTTTACCAAGCCCGGTTTTTGCTGTCCCCTCACCCCTTATACCTTCCATTTTCTCTCAGGCCCCATGAAGACTCTGTTACCCTGTACCACGTTCTTTCTTGGCAACGAATTCTCTTGCCGCAATGGTTTTTTTCCGCGAATGCGTGCTTGCTTTCTTATAACGAGTTGTAACTAAGCCGTTCTCAGCGCTGTCTGAAATCCAACGAGAACCACTTTTCAATTGCGGAAAACGTCCGATTTTCCCCCCCCCTTCTAATTTCTCTTCGCCATCTCCCTGAGCACCGAGTTTGATAGATAAGCAACCGTCGACCTCCCGACATTTCAGTGTTTTTTTCCCTCCGCTTTCAACCCTTCCCCTGTTGTATGTATCCTCTTTCCCATGGTTGAGTCTCGCCCATGTCCTCTTTCCCTTCTCCTTTTTTTATTTATGCTGGCAGATGATCTCCTCTGGCGGACACGATGTTCTCCTCCCCCCAGCCCCTTTTTTGATATAAATCATTCCTTTCTTCGATTCATTCCTTTTTTCCTTAATCCTTCCCCTCGATCTGTTTGGGAACCCTTCTCATATCCTTCCTTACTTTGCATATTGCTGTCGGCCGATGACCCCTCTCGACTGCGAAGGTTTCCATTTCCCCCTGCTCCTTTAACCTTCCTTTTTCCCAGCAAACAGAGGAATATCCCATGCCTCTCGTTTTTTACTTTGTTTCCCTTTGAGCCGACCTTTGACCTTCCTTTTATTCTCGCAGCGAAAAGTCGCATGATAGAGCCCCAATGAGAGGTTCTCTCCCTATTCTCCCTTTTCCTTTCGCCCCAGACTTAATGATTGTTGAACTGTTTTCTGACTTTCTTTCCCCCCCCCTTTAGGAGCGGACCTCCCAACTCTCAGTCTTCCCTCGCTCAGAAGAAGTACTGTCCCCCCAAATAATGTTCTTTAGTTAATTTCTCCCCCGCTTCCCCTTGAAAAGATCCCCAAAAGGCCCTGTTGAACCATCTATTTCTTTTCCTTTTCCCCTGGTTCTTTTTTAGTTAAAACCTCTCCCTCCCCAGATGCCAGCCTATTGAATTAGAACCACAAAGAGCTTTCCCAGTTCCCCCACTGATTCGTGTCAAAGACCTGAGATCCTGGACTCCTCCTCCACTTTGAGTTGATTACTTTCAACGAAGCAACGGAAGTCTCCCACCACTGCCATTTTCCGTTTCCAAATATCCACAGGCGGACGTGTGATCCAACCGAGGAAATTGATTGATCCGCTCGCCCACCCCCCCATCGCAAGGGATAGCGTTACTCTTCCCCCAATTTTTATTTTCTTTTTCCTTTTGTCCGGGTCTATCTAAATTCTTAAGCAGAAGGTACCTCCCCCCGGACTTGTGGGGGGTATTTCGGACCCCCCGAACCTCCTCTTCTTCGTTAGCACGCGTTATGTAAGAGGTTTTTTTGATGCTTCCGCCTGGTCCTTTCTCTTCTTTGAGCTAAACCTCCATGTCGTGACCATTTTTTCCGCGCCCCTTTTAGGCTTCCTTGCAAAACCCCCTGGCCGGTAAATTTCCCTCTTCATGAGCCTGCCTCTTTTCTTCTCTTACCAATATCTATTCGAATCATGTTGTTGGTTGTTTGAGAGATATTGCGCATCGCTCCCTGTCCTTCCATTTACTGGCTCTGAGAATCTCCCTTTTTCACTTCGACTTCCATTGATCGCATCCGACCCCGGTTCGAGATTGACAAAACCCCTCACTCTGACATTGACACCCTTTTTTCTCATTTTCCCCTCCCTTCGTACAGACATCTTTCCACGATGAGTAGACTTCATCAGGAGAGTTCTTTTTTTCCCATTGACCCTTTGCCCCCCCCCCCAGCACGCTTTAGGTCCTTTTTCTCCCTGCGAAGATTGATCCTTTCTCCCCTTTGCATTCCTTCCCGTCTGTTCCAGGAAGCGTGAAAACCATACGAAGTAACGCGCGCCCCCCTTTTTTCCCATTTCTTTTTTTTCGATCTTATACATAAATTTAGAGTTCACGAAAATTGATCTCCCGCATCCCCTTTTTTTAGCGAAGAAGACCATCTTTGATGAGAGAATGCCCCCTAGTTGACCAAGTTGCTTAACCACCCTTTTCAATGAGGTAGCCAACTCTCCTATTCCCCAATTACCACATAGTTGTACTTGTCTGACCCTTGTTGAAAGGCAATAGTAACCCATTGCTCATCTTTTTTTCTGTCCCTCCTTTTTCAGTCAAGAAGGTCCAGTACCTCGCTTTGAAGCGGGTCCTTTTTTGCAATTCACTTAAGAATCTCCTCCCGCACATTTTTTGTGGAACATAGAAACGTCTTTTTGTCCGAGGCTGGTTTTTTTCAATGTCGCCTCAACTCAGCTTTAAACTGTTCAAAAACTCCCCTTTCATTATGACTGGATAATTGAGCCCGCCCCCCCAATATTTGTCTCTTTTTCTCTCCCCTTTCTTCCATTTTGTCGCTCCGGTATTCGTTGCGCTTTACTCTTTCTATGAGGACGCCAAAGTTTTCAAAGTTCCTCTCCCCCCGGACTGTTATTCTCGTTGAGGTACTTCCTTTTATCCCTTTTTTTGCATCGTTTGTGTTCATTCTTCCCCCCCGTTCCGCCTTTTCCTTTGCAACATCGATCTGAGTCTTTCCCTTTCTTTTGTCTGAAGAATTCTTCTAATGCCGAAGTCCAAGGGTTAACCCCACCTCATCCTGCTGTATTCTGCATGACACAACGCACCTCCCCCCTTTTTCCCCCCCCGCCCCTTCGCTTTGACCTTTCTCCACAGGTGTTTTTTTGTCACATCGTGACAGTATGCAGATCATTTTCGCCCCTCATATCATGCTAAAGGCAAGCTTGGACGGCAGTCCAAGATAACCCTTTTCATTTTAGGTAGCTCCAGTCAAAAACACTGACCTTTCTGTCCTAAGGGGTCGTCTCTCCATTGTTTTCTCTTCTGCCCCCCCCCTCCTTCTTCTTTTCTTTTCAATAATGACTCCCCCTTTTTCGTTTTCCCTTCAACTCCAGTGGTATCTGTGGAATCCCCCTCGACAGAGAGGTTCTGATTAATTGTTACCCCCTTAACTGTATCAATTCCCTCAATCCCGCATTCTCTTGCCAACTCCCCCCTTTCTTACCGTCTTACGTTTCCCCGACGTTTTTTTTCCCACTCTTTTATTTTTCAGTCCAGCCGTAAGCATTATTGTTGTGTTCCTTCTCAGTTCTAAGCTGGTACCGGGTTTTCCCCCGCGCTCTCCACCCCTCTTCTCTTCTTGGGTCAGAGAGAGAGAAGATTGTTTTTCCAAAAGTTTTTCCTCCTTTTTTTTTTCTTTTTCCCATTACTGGATTAACCGTCTCCGCCCCCACGTTTCACCAGTTCACCCCCACCTGAACTTCCTCCTTTTTTAGGTCGCTATTTTTGGGAAGCTTGACATGAAGACTCTTCTCAATTGACCTTTGAGCACCTCCCCTCTCAATTGTCTCTGAATTCTTTCAATCGGCGCTTCAGTTTCACTGTTCGCGAATTTGTTGCTTCCCCTTCTCCGGCGTCACGCAACGTTCCTTTTTCGAGGTTCCCCTGAATCCACAGTCCGATTTGTCTTTTCCGGTCCTATCTTCTCCCCTCCTCATTCCCTTTCGTTCCTAATCACATTATAATTTGCGACCTCCCCCACCGGCCGTCCCTTGGCATTTTTGAAGCATCATCAACGACGCACCCGCCAGCACCTGCTGCTGTTCTGATCCCCCTTCCCTCCGGACCCCCTAGAAACATAATGGTAGGGTGTTGGAAATGCATTGATCCTTACAGTTCCCCGGCGTGGATCTCCCGTCCCCTCATCTGCATACCACTTCTCCCGCACTTGATTTACCCTTGCTTTTCCCGCCCTTTTGTCATTTTTTCTTTTCTTGGAGTCAAACAAACCCCTAACTTCAATCCGGTTGAGTGTTTGTCCTTGAGAATTCTTTGATTCCTTTCCCCCATCTCCCTTAGAATCCGCGACATCCCCCTTTTCAAGCGACGACGTCACGTTTGATCTCAATTTCGTGATCTAGACAAACCAATTATGTTGTTCGACTCATCACTCCTCCCAAGCTTTTTTTTGAAGTGGAAGGCCATCGCAGCGCTCTTTCCTCGTCTGCCCCTCATTCCCCGAAGGAAACCGCAACCCCAAACTTTCATGCCAAGCGGGGAAATGCCTTCCTACGCCTTCTCCCTCTCCGTCTTTCAGTTAATACGTTTGTGTTGATTTGAGTATGTGACTCCTTTTTTTCAAAGCTCTGCAATTTGCCCCCCCCGCGACTATTTGGATTTGAGTGATTTCCCCCGTAAGGCCTTCCCGAGCGATTCTTAAGAGCGGCTTTCGGCCATTGTCAGGTTCCCCCCTCTTGATCACAACCTCATTTTTTGAATCCTCAGCGGAGCTTGTCCTCCCCCCCCCCTTCCCCTCCTGTTCGCTTTCAACCGTTGTAGCCCTTCGGCTTTGCGCGGTTATAAAGCACTTACCTTCGCCAAACCTCGTGTTGATTTCGTCCTTTCGTTTTTTTTCGTCTCAAGCGCGAAAAAGTTTCCAAAGCTTTTTTCTGTAAAATCCCCTTCAACGGGCGGGTTCTCTTTTGGATTCTTTTTTACGTTCGGTCCCCCCTCCCCTCCCTAAGTAGTCTGTCGCTCTTTTTCCCCCCCGGACAGGTCACTCCCCTCCCCCCCCTTATTTTGCGGTTCGTGAGTCCTGGGGCATCAGCCCTCAAGCTTTTTTTTTTCGTCTTTTTTTATTCTAACCGACCAGCCTTTCTTTTCCTTTGCAACGGGCCCTTTTTTGTCTCCTTTCCCTTAACTTTTTTGGGTGGCTAAAAAGAAGCCCTCTTTTTCTCCCTATCTCCCCGCCTCTTCCTTTTGCAGAACCCATTGAGGCTCCGACTTTTGTTGAATTCCACAGCCCCCCTTACCGATCTGATAGCCACCACCAACTTTGCGAAACCGTTCCTCCCCCAGTACTCTCCTCTCTTGACGTTCCGCCGGAAAGTCACATTCGGCTGAGTTCCCCCAATTTTAATTTGGAAGTAGAGACTGCTTCCCCGTCCTTTTCCTTTCAACCCCTTTTCTCTGAAACAGGACAGTGCGGGGATGTCCGTTCTTGCCAACTCTTTTTACTTTTCGCAGAGACTTTCTTTCATCCAGCAGTTCGTGTTTCACACCTATGGGCTGCAACGTTGTCGTGCTCAACCCCCGAAAACTTCACCCCGTTATTAGACTATGCCACTTGTAGCATCCAAGTATGTTTGATTTTTTTAACCCGCCGGTACCACCTCGGCTTAGCTGACCACACCATCACTTTACTTACCCTTTCCCCAAATGAGACGGTAAAGCCGCAATCTTCCCTCCCCCTTTTTCTGGCAACCTGGGTAATCAGTCAGCCCTTTGTTCTCGCACTGTCCTTGAGGGTCCCCTCCCAACGTTCTTCTTGAACTCATCCAGAGTTTCTACCTTCCACATACACACTGAATTGCCGTCCCCCAGCCGATTGTCGTTTTGTTTTCCTGAGCCATCTCCCCCTCTCCCGATTTGCTCGTCTCATCCCAAAATGTAGCGCCCATTAGTCCCCGACCCCCCTCCCAATTTTTTTTTTGTTTTTTTCCTCTTCCCCTAAATGCTTTTTTCTAGTCTTGACCCTTTTATTAGTGTTGATTCCCTCCACTCAATCTTGAGCATTCGCTCCTGATCTGCTCCTGTGGCGTTTCCACACGATTTCCCATATCCAGACCCGTTCGACCTCTCCCCCATCCTTTTTCTTGAGGTCTTTCCGTTTGTTCTTACGCATCGCAACCTTTCGTGTTTGAAATCTCCCTTTATTTTTATTTCCCGGAGAATCGTGCGTCGGCCTTGCGATGACAATCATGTTTTTCTTTCATTCCCCTGTTTCCTTTGACCCTTTCCCCAACCCACGACTGAATATATCCCTTTTTTCTCCGATTTCCCGATTTACTGAGCGTATCTTGAAAGCACAGGCTCGCTTGTCAACGTTTTCCCCTTGATCCTCTCACAATGAGTTTCGAACCGTACTCCTCTTTGCTTCCCTCTCCAGTGCCTTCTTTTTCACTTTGGGGAAAGGTTTATAGTGGACACTCGTCGGGAGTTCGTGTCTCATCCTCAGTTTGCTCCCCTTGGTAGTTCTACCCACCCACTACTTCGGCCTTTTTTTTTCCGTCCGCCGTTCCAAGCCCCACACCCCTTCCCCCCATTTGTATGAACATTTTCCTTTCCGGTTTCCAGGTTCTTGGAAAACGGCATCTTTCCCCCCCTGCCTGAGTTTTTGTCTCTATTGATCTCCCCCCCCCTCGAGGCCCAGTCAACTTTGATCTAGTTCCAAAGACATTTGAGTACTCCCTTTTGTGACGGGTAGTTTTTCCACACCAGCCGGGGCACATCCTTCGGCCCCCCCCGCGCTTTCCAGTCGGAACACTTTTTCCCCCTTCGTTCTTTTGCTTTTGTGCCCAAACCTCTTTTCCCCCATTTCTTCTCCCCCCCCTTCGCCCCCCCGCTCTCCCTGGGCTCAGTTACTCCTCATCGTTTCACTTCGGAGGCACTCTTCGACGGCGTCATTATTGATCGTCACCAAGGCCGCGAACTGCCACATTTTTTTTTTCATTGCTGGTTTCTTTTGGTTTCTTTGACCGCCTTCTCCTGGAGGAGACGCTGTAGGGCTCTTCCCCTGATTAGGCTTTTTTCCGATTTCCATTGTTTCCATCCTCCGAGGTTGCCGAAGCGACACCTCTTATTCTGCTATAAACTGTAGTGAGAATGATAATGGGACGATGCGTTTTCCCTTCCTTCCTGCGGCACCCCACTTCTGGCATAATGTTGAGCCGCCCTTATAGCCAATTTTTTTTCCTTTCCCTCCTCCCTTTTTTTGAGATATGCGATCGATATTTGAGGCTCATTTCTTTCTTCATTCGATTAGGTTTCCCTCTGTCAGAAGGAAATGAGAGTCAAATTTCGAGCCACTTTGATCCTCCTTTTTTTTATACGCTTTAGTTTTCTTCATGGAAAAGCCTCCAATACATCTCCCCCAGTCCCTCTGTTAGCTGAGTTCTTCCCTCATGCTCTTTTCCCCGTCCCTGACCTGCCCCCCGCCTGCAGTTGCGCGCGGACTGCTGCTAGCTCTCCTCGACGCCCCCCTTTCCTCCGCTGGTCCCGACTTTTTCCCCCCGATTGGCGAGGTCCGATCGTTTGTTTTCGTCTGAGTATCCATTCAAGCCGCCCTTGTGGCACCCTAAACGGACTTCTCAGGTCCCTCCCTTTTTCGCTAGGGTTCAGGAAATGGAAGTTGCGCCGACTTCTCTTTTGACCTTTGTTTTTTGTGGTGGAAACCCCCCAAAAAAACCCCCCACCCCCCCCCCCCTTGTCGCGTATCCCCCCTCCTCTCAATTTCTTTGACTCAAAATCATTTGTACTGGCGTTCTTTTGAGTTGAGGCCCTTCTCTCCCCAATTATGATTTGGCCTGATGCGCGTTCATCCTCTGTCATTCTTCCCTCAGAACTTGGCTATTTCCGCCTCGAATATTTTTTCCCTCCTGCCGCACATATTTTTTTTTATCCCTAGACCCTCTCTTCGCGCTTATCAAGCTGTCGAGATACTCCCGCTCCCTCCCCTCTTTTCCACTAGTTTTCCCCTTCCCCCCCCAAGGTAAGGTGTCTACTTTCACGCCCCCCTTCTTCGTCCGGTTGAGCACCTCTCCTTTCTCTCCGATTGGGTCGTTGCTGCTATCGACTTTCTCTATGTCCGTCCAACATCAATGGATGAAACTCACTTCACACTTTTTCCCCTTTTTACGCGTTCATGGGTGCTTTGTTGCTGGATCCGTTCCCGAGCCTTGTCATTTCCCCCCCTGCGTCATTAGTGCATGATTTTCCTTCATCCTTCTGCCTCCCCTCTTGTCCTTGTTCTTGTAAAGTCTCTTGATAAGGCATCCACGATCCTGCTTGCCTTGTTTTTTATGACAAAACGTTAACTCACTCCTCAGAAACTTCTTGTTTAACCTCGTGTCGCCCCACAGTTGCGATTCCCTACAGCATCATATGCTAAAGGTTCTTTCATTTGAGTCTTACCTCCCCCCCACTACACGCCTTTCCCTATGCAGTTTTATTTCGGGAGCTGCCCCCTTTTCCAACCCCCTATGGCTGTTCCTTAAGTTTTGTTTTCGAAGATTAGATAGCAACCCTCTGCTCGGCTTCTGGTTCAATCAAAATCAGCACAATTTTTGGTCTATCAAATTTCCTTTGGTTCGCGTTTTGCATTTCCACCAAGAACCAACGATGAGAGACTAGTTATTTTTTTCCTCACCCTTATACCCTTTCTTCCTCGATTTAACCCCCCAACTTTTAGATATTTAACTTGCCCCGATGTTAGGGAACATCTTTTGCATCTTACGTTTATTCCCTCCCAAGTTTTCGTAACTGATGGTGTGTTCCTCTCATCCGTTTTCCCCCCCCTTTTTTGGTCCTGATAGTTCCAAACCAGCTTGCCCTTTTTCGATCCCGCGAAGACTTTCCAAAACGTCTTTTACCTAGTTGCAAGTTCCATAGCTGTCCCCCCCCCTACCCTTATTACCCCAAGGACTCTTTTCCAACTCATTAGAATTTAAGAGCTTTGGCCCAACGTTCCCCAATCCAGTACGTGTGGTTCCCGGTTGGGTCAAGCGGACATGTCCTCTTTAGATTCCGAACTTGTACCCTTTTAGACACCTCATATTTCTCGGAGTTTCGTACCTCTTTCTTTTAGAATGATGTCGTTCATAATCCTGGTGGGACATCCGGCTGCCCTCTTGTATTCCACCCCTTTTTTTCCTCCAGAATCGGCTGCGGTTTCCCTCATCACCCTTCCCGTCATTGACCGGCGGTGAACTTTGCGAGAAAGACTCTTCCACGTTTTTTCTCCCCCCCCCCCCCTTCCCCGTGCTTTTTTGGCGTACGAAACCAGGCCCGTGCCCCTTTTGAAACTACTTTGTTCTTTTTTTCCAACTCCCCTCCCCTCCCCCTGAAGCCCACTAAGCACCCTTGATGATGCCCGGCATCCCGGACCCCCCCCCACCCGGTTGGTTGACTGGTCGCTCCAGACTACCTTGGCTTGATTCTTGTCCGAACCCCCTCCCCCCTTCTGCAACGCCTCCCTTCACTTTGCCCTTTCCGAACTTGTCATTTGGTCCGCGTGGTTTTGCCGACACCAAACATTTTCACTTGACTCCCCGTCCCCCCACCCCGTTTTTCCTCTTCTATGCAGGTTTCTCTTTATCCCCCCTTCTCCCCCAGGCGCTAATCAAAGAGTTTCCAAGAGAAGATGTTTCCCTGGGATTGAAAGCTCCACCCACCTGTATCCACCATGAGTGTTCGTCCCCCGTAATCGCCAAGGGTTTTTTTAGTTTTCTTCATGGCCCTCTCCCGATTGTATACGTCAAGACTTTTTCCCGGAATCGCCTTCCCAGAAAATGATCCGTAGGGATTCAGCTAATCTACGGAC
>Ga0179593_1376186_pt1 | contig 12238 bp, 25 predicted proteins | sample CZODoug2_1_08_16_FD_185931 | JGI IMG/M metagenome (GOLD analysis project Ga0179593, IMG submission 185931) | Vadose zone soil fungal communities from Angelo Coast Range Reserve, California, USA - CZODoug2_1_08_16fungal (PacBio error correction) | ecosystem: Environmental > Terrestrial > Soil >... | reverse complement strand
ATAAGTTATCAGTTTTTCCAAGAGTAGGGCATGTGATGGAAACGTCTCTCCACAACCATCTTAAATCTTCTTTCTTTTGACTGAATTGAATTAGTGACCACTTTTTTTTTCCTTATGATCCACAATTGATTCTTTCTTTTTCCATCATATGGAACACATCCTCCTTCTTCTTGTTCTCCATGCCTCCTTACTTTTGGTCCTATTTTCTTAAACTAAGGTTAGTGGCCCTGGTCACCCCTCTTCCCCCCTTCCTTTTTTTTTTTTTTGAAGCTGGATCTGGGCTTCCCTTTCCCCTCCCCTCTTTTCTGGGGCTGTCATCCGCAATGTTTGTGTTTTCCCCTCGCAACTTTGGTGTTTTCACGAATGAGTTGCAAACCTTTTCCGAGTTTGGCCCCCATGCCAATGTGTGGGCCCTTTTCCTGTCGGATTGGTTGCGGTTTTTGTTCCCCTTTGATCGAGTGAGGAGCCCATTGTAAGTGAAGCCAGTGGAGTGAATTGTGTTTCTTCTTCCTCAAATCTGTCATACCCTCTTCTTTTTTCCACTTTACTTGCTGTTCCTGGGGTGGATTCCCCCCTCCCTTCTCTGCTTCCCATATAAGGAGATTTCGCCTTTGTGAGTAAAGGGTGAGGTTTTTAGCCGCGGAATCCTTTCTCTTGACAGGTGTACCCTTAGATAAACCTTGTCCATCCCTTGTTCGACTTCCCGAAGCTCTTCCACTATTTCCGTCCCTTTTTTTTACTTCCCCTGGTGATAACTTTGAGCCCTTTGTAGATGTAAATAGATCTTTGATAGTTGCCCTTTCTTCCTATTAATCATAGGTCCTGCCTCCTGACTGACTTTTGTCGGGACCAATAAGTTTAAAAGGCATCACAGTTACGCCCCCTCCCTCTCCACCCCTTTCCCTGGGCCCCCACACGCTGATTTTCCCCCCCCCCTTACAAGTGTTTGCTCTGTACCCGGCCTTTTGGATCCCCACACCTGACACAAGCCCCCCTTCTCTTTGTTACTTCACTTCCCCCCCAGTTGGCAGGACCCAAATTCACTCCTTTCCCCCCCTCCCCACCCCTTACCCAGCAGTTCTTCTCCCTTTTTGCATCCTTGGATTGGTCCCCCCTTTTCCATAATGACATTCCACACCTTGACTTCCCACCAGTTGGAATTCCTGCGTCTGTGCGCCAATTAACTTATCTGGCAGTCTGCCACCTAAAAAATTCATAAGAAGAACCCCCCACTGGCTTGCCTAGGTCCCCCCTTTCTTGGATTCCCTAGGTTGCAACCCAACCCTGTTCCCCCCTTTATGTCCATGTATGAAGTTAGTTATGTCCCCAAAAACAAATTGCTTGTTGTCACCTACCGTAACCACCTTTTTCATTGGGATACTAGTCATTCCCTTCCCCCCCCCAAGTACCATCAAAAAAATTTCCCCATCCTTCGTGTTTGGTAGATGCTGTCTCTCCTTGACCCATCCCCTGTGTAAGATGGTGCCGGTGGCTTCCCTCTTGTATCCTGAATGGCACTTTCTTCCTTTTTTGGTTTTTTAAGTCCTTAATCTCTGGTAATTGCCATCCGTTTTGTTGATGTCAACCTGATGTTGTGAGAAAAACCCATCTCCAAATGCATTCGACACATTCTTATTAATCTATGCCCCTCCCCCAACCACAGATTCTTCACAAGTTTCCTATTTTTCAATGGCTTTACTCTGTTTCGCCTCTTTTCGCAACCGCCGTCCCCCTTCTCACTCCCGAGCTTAGATGTCACGAGAATGTCAGTACGGAGACCCCCCCTTGTTTCTTTGGGCCCTGTATGTTCTCCCCCCCCTTTTTTGACCCCTTCATTCCTTATTTTTTCTATACTTCCCCCCTTCTCTCCCCCTCCTGTGTTTTTTCGCTCGATTTGAGAACCTTACCAGGCCGGATTACTTTCTTTTCCTGTCAAACAAAAGTTTGCCTGAACCAACCCCATACAGCCCAAACACCATTCCTCTCACCCGTCCTTGATTCGTCTTCCTTTCTCCTCCTTGCTTGTTCCCTTTCTTCAATTTAATCCTTCTGCTCCCGATTACCTCTTTAGTAATCCTAGCATGACCATTTTTCATCCTGACCTTGGTCTTCGTCTATAGCTTAATAAGAAATGTGTCGCCTTTGCAGCTTTTCGTTCTCCACTTAATTTTGTCCTCCCCCCAAAATGATTTCGGCTTCTATCCCTTCATGACCCCCCCCCCCCCCCCCCCCCCCCCCCCCCCCCCCCCCCCCCCCCCCCCCCCCCCCCCCCCCCCCCCCCCCCCCCCCCCCCCCCCCCAACGATGACTCCCAGTTCAGCTGGATACGAATCATGTCTCCATCACCTCCTCCACTTTGCTTTCCTGAATCCACCCATGATCCTCTCCAAATCCGGAGGTATTTTTTTTTTTCTGGTTGCTGGTTTTTGGTGGTTCTTCAAATGCACCCTCATTTTGTTCCCCCCCCCTTACCCAAGGTGCTTTGTTCTGGTGCCATGATGGTTTTTTTTTATTTTCCTTGCTAAACTCAGATGTTACAGTGTTGGTTTTTTTTTTTGTCCAGCCTACCTCTCATCCCACATGTAGTTATCGTTTCAAGTGAAAGTTTCTCTGAGTTTGGGTCTTTTCTTACTCCATCAAGTGAATTTGGGTTTGTCTCTCCCTTCCCCCTTTTCTGTTCCTGACCCATCCCCAGTCGTGTCCCAATTTTCCCATGGTGACTTGCCAAATGTATGAGGATATTCAAATTTTTTCTTGATGGTTTTGTTTTTTTGGTTTGGTTTTGTTGGTTTGTTTTTGTGGATGTTCCGGGTATTTCGCAGCCCCCGGGATATTTGTCCCTTCCGAACTCTGCGTTTCTTTTTGCCAGTTACCACCATCTCCTGCTGGGTGGATTTTTGGGTGGGATAAATATCCTCACCTTCCCATACCCCATTCTTAGTTTGGGTTGTTTCCACTTTTGGTCCTGTCTCATTTGTGTCTTTTTCTGTTTGCCCTTTTCCTTGTCCACTTTCCCCGATTTTCCACCTAAACCCATCCTTCTTTTCCCTCTTACAGTGTCATCACCCTCACTCATCCTTAGTAAATCTAAACCCGCCCCTGCCCCTTTACTGCTAGGCGAGTGCACTCCCAGAATTTTCCACGTTGAAGCTTGTGCTGGGCATCCCCCCTAGGCCCTGTTTCCCTGTTTACTAACCCCCCATCACATTATCCTCCCCGTAAAGTTAGTTTGTTCTAGGACCCATTCCTTAATCCTCTTCCCAGTCCTTACATTCTGAGACTCCCCAAGGCGGTCCACCCCATTTGTAGCCCATTTCCTTTACAACTGGATAGAGGTCATCAAACCATCAACCACTGCATGGTTTTTTTCTACACTTTGGACACATTTCCCCTTCCCCCCCCAACACTCCCCAACCCCTGGCCCCCCTGTCACTGGCGCCACACCTTCCAAGGAGGTTGGGGCCATGGCATTCTACATGGTCCCCCCACACAAAGGAGGTTCCCAAAATAACCTTCAAGGTCTTTCTCTTCCCAGGGTCAGGGGCAAAGTCCTTCAAGCCCAGTCCCCCCCCCCCAACCCATTCAATGTACTCAGTCCATGTCCCCCTCTCTCAAACCAAGTTTATGCAGTCCAACCTCTCCTCCAAAAGTTAGGCCTTCATTTGTGCTTTTCCCTCCCGTTGATCTGGAATGGCAAAATTCCCGATTTTGCTTTATGTTGTCATCCAGACCAACCCACGGTTCCCCTTTTCGTCCACTCAGTCAAGATCATATTGTTTTCCCCCCACTATTGTTTTGTGGGGAGCTTTTGGACCTAGCCCTGAACTTCCCGTGTCCTCTCATTATGTACGAGTTTGTCAAGGGAAGGTTGTCACCTTTTTTTTCATCTACCGTCCCCCTCCTTTTCACTCCCTCTGGCCTATGCACCCCCCAATGGAAGCCCTCACACCACCTTCTTGAGAACTCCCCGGACATCCTTTTAATCCTTACGTGTTGTGGTTGAATCTATTTTTCCATTAGTGGCCCCCCGGGTTTTTTCTGGAGGAGTTCCTTGTGCAATTTGTTTGTTTCTTTTTTTCCCTATTTGTCTTGTCTTTTCTCTCCCACCCCTTTTCCACTACCTTGGCCCTCCTCTTTCTCTCTCCCCGGCTTCTTGCTATCCCCCCTCCCAAAGAACCCTTTGTAAATTTTTTTCTACTTAATGGCCTTTTCATGACACACTTTTACGTCATCCCCCCCCCTTCCCATGCTTTCTTTCCTAGGCCCCCTCTTTTTTCCCCTTCTACTCATTTGGCTGATGTGACTGAACCTTTGTAGAAGGTAGTTTTATTTTGCACCAATGAGCTTTAATTTTTTTCCTTTAAGCTGTCTAGCCTGCGTCCTTGCCCCCTCTTTCGTTTTTCCATTTGCCCACGTTGCTTTCCCTCTTTTTTTTTTCTTGTAACCATTGTCTTTATTTCACGTTCTTCCCAACCTGCTTTCGCCATTTGTTGTTGCCTGGGACCCCCTGGCAGTGGGGGGCCAGTTTCTCCCTTGTGTTTTTGTTCACCCATGAGTCGGACCGGGGTGTGAACAACTCATGTTATGTCTTCGTAGTGGCATTGGTGATTTGGTTATTTTCAAGTCCCCTCTCCATATATTGATTCCATTCTTTATGTGCTACAAAGTTTTCTCCCCCGATTGAATGATTCCCATTTTCCTTCATGTGGTTCAAGGTTGTTGTACTCTCCCCCCCCTTCCCCTGTCCTAGGTGTTAGTACGCTTTTGTTGATCTTTGGTTTCCAGCCTTTGCCCATCATGAGTATTTAAGTCCCTCTGTAAAAACTCCTCACCATGTCCTCTACCTATCAATGATTAGCAGTTGAAGTTGTTTTGGTAGTTCCTTTCTCTTTTCGTGTGTCCTCCCCCCCTGACCCTAGTTCCCTTCTTCCTCCTTACTGGTGTTCCCCCAGTAGTTGGTGTCTGCATCCACTATTGAAAAATCCATATAAACCCCATATCCTTTGAGCAAACCTTGACAACCTCCCCCGTTGAAGTGATGTACCACGTTTTTGTTTTCTTTCCCCCCCCCCCTAGACACCTTCTCGTTGTACTTGTCTCTTTCCAAACTCATCTTTTTATAAGGATTAACCCATTCTTCCACCCCATACTGCCACATTCGCGTGTTTTTTCTGATTTAATTGGTGCCCAACATGGGGTTCTGCTGTCCCATTTTAACTAAATGCCTCCTTTTCTTCCATCCAGGTTGTTCCTCTTCCCTTTTCCCCATTCACTTATATGTCCGTTCCTTTGCCCCCCCTCCCTTTCATCCTCACCCTTTAACTTTTCCAGCAGATGTTACCATCATTCATTTTGCTCTGTGTTTTTCCCACCCAACAGGTAACTCAATTTAAGATTCTTTCTTTCTATTCCCTACCCCCCCATTCTTTGCACCGTCCTCATTCTTTTGTTCCTTTTTGCCTTTGGCACCCCCCCCCCCCCAGCCCCCCCCCCCCCCCCACCAATCCATACCTCCTTAGTATGTTTTAGCGATTTGTCAACATGTGGCACCCCAAGTCCTTCTTTTTTTTCCTGCATTTTGCCTGTCCCCCTTTTCGCCGTTTTGTCAAGTCTTTAATCTCCTTTTCTGCCATTCACCCCTTTTTTTTGTTTGCTGTCCCTGAGGCTTTGGAGACGACACACTCGACCAAATATTCGACCCCCCAGTTATTATTCCTATGGCATCTACTGACCTCAACATCCCATATCCCAGTGTTCTCTCTTGTCTTTTATCTTTCCTCTGTTTAGCCTCTCTTTTTGGCACCCTTCCTGCTGCTCACTCAATTTTCGCTTATCCTTTCTTGAATCCCTCAAGGGAATTTTCTCATGGGTAGGGTTAATGGTATTTTCTGACCCCTTGGACCCATTTATGACTTTACTTTTCTTCCTTCTTTCTTCTTACCTCTTCTTTCCTTTTCCTCCCGCTCTCAGTGCTCTTCTTCCTCCAGTCCTGGGTTAGTATAACCTTTCCCCAACTTTTTTTCCAACTCCCCTTCCCCCAATCCCAAAAATGAATATCCGTCTTTCTTTTTAGGCCCATTAGAAGCTTATCTGGAGTTCATGCCTGCGTAAAAACCTGAAGATTCACCTCTCCTTCCCTTTTCGTAACCCCTCTATAGAATTCACCCCACTTTGATCCGTCTTTTTTATGCGTAGTACGCATATTACTCACCCCTGTCGAAGCCTTGTTCCGCTATTTGGTCTGTTCTCACACCTCCCATGTGTTTCCAAACCCCCCCACCACACGGGTCAGGATCAAGGCGATTACCTTTCTTCCACCACTTCTCAGTGCCCCCCTCTTTTTCATAACCCACTTTTCCTTCACCTTCCCCCCACCCCATTACACTTGTTATTCCCTTTGTGAATCACCTCCTCACTCAAACCCTCAGGATGAGATTTGTGTGGTCTTTGGTGGGTGCCAAAATGTCCTTTCCAACTCCCCTTTTTTGACCCTTATTTTTGGTGCACCCGCATGGGTTTTTGTGTGGATATGTTTTTGCTAAATTCCTCATAGATGTGCGTTCCCCCGTTTTGGTTGGAACGACATGACCCTAGGGAAGCCCTCTTAATTTCCCCTTTCCCGTGCCGTGCAGTTGCCTGATTTCTGTGGTTCTTCCTTTTCCCTCTCACTCTTCCCCTCCTCCAATTCCACTGGCTTCGCATGTCCCCCATCCTTCCCCTTTAAAACCCTTTGGACCAATCCATGCCTTACACTTTCTTTTGCCAGGAATCCAGGTTTTTTTTTCCTTTTCCAGGTCTGACCTGGAAGATTGGCCTACTGTGTCTTCCTCCCCCCCTTTGCCCCTTTACACCCCTCGCCTTGTCCTGTTGTTAGGGGGTGTTTTTTTTTTTCCCAGCATCCCCCCCAGTGTTCACATCAAACCAATTTGTAGGTTTTCCCGCAGTGTTCATCGATCAGGGGTGTATATTTGGTTTTTAAAGTTTTATCCTTTTCCTTACCCTTTTTTGAACTCCCTTCCCGTCCTATTCCTTTCCCTATCTCCGTTTCTTTCTCAATGCCACCCCCTCCTTACTCTCCCAGCCCCCTCCACTGTAATTCAATGGCGAGTGCAATCCTATTTTCTTCTCTCGTGGTTTCCTTCTTCCTTAGACTTCTCCCTGATCTTTCCCTGTCTTGGGTTGGGAGGGGCCCTCGTTTCTCTACCCCATCTACCCAAACACGTTTCCGATCACGTTCCGGCCGCTGGTTGTGCTTGACAGACCCCACTTTCCCAATTTACCCCCACATGTGTCCTTAGCTAATGCTTAGCCTCTGTCCTCCTTTTTTTTTCCATGTTAGCCCCCCCCCGAATTTCCCAAAACTAGTTTTTTATTGTTTATACACCTCAACAATGCCCACTTTTAATTAATTCGAAATACCCCTTGAGTTAAAAGTCCCTCTAAATTCCCCACCAACCCCACTTTCCCCACTGCCTTGTAAACTGGCCATATCCATGCCCTGCGGCTTGGTGCCAATCACTGGCCAATTAACCCCCCCCCCCACAAGGATGTCCCAACATACCTCCTTTCTTATGGCTACCATCTGGAGGTGCCACTTGAACCCCCCCTCCTCCCTCCTTCCCAGTACCCCCCACCACTTTCTCCCTTGTTTCCAACGGTCCTACCTTGTTTTTTCGTCCCACAGATTTAAGCCAACAGTGATTTCGCTTAGAACCTCCTCTTTGAGGTGCATACCTGTCCCCACTCACCTAATTTGGTGGTAGCCTCATTCCCCCCCTTTTTCTTCCTTTTTCCCCTCTATATTTACCTCTGTTGGGACTGGGTCATCGCAAGACCGACTGGGAAGAAGACTTGCATGATAGTTCGGGATTGGACCAGTTTTTGATCTCAAATGCACCAGCCCTTGAACGTCCCTCTGAGATTAATCCCCCCCACTTTGGCACCGACCCAACCCTCCTCCAAATCAACAACAATTTGCAACCCAGCACAATCTCTCTTTCTCAAGACTTGTTTTTTTCTAGAGTTTTGCCCTGGGTTCCCTTGGTTGAGGTTGCGGTTGACATTGGGGTTAACTGTTTTTTTTCTCCATTTCCCCAGAGTGTTGTCTGTCCTTTCGATTTTGATTTCAGTCCCCAACAACGTTTCCAACTTCCAAATTGGAAAACTAAGTTCCCCTTAAGATTCTCGCTTCCCCCCTCCCCCTTCCTCCCCCCCTTTCAACGTCCCACCCTTCCCCGCTGCTTTTATGGCTACCCCTTCTGCTACCCCAATCCCTCCTTTTTGCTTCCTGGAATGAACCCACCTTTTTTTTTTCCTTTCCTGTCCCCCCCCTTGGGTGCCTCAATATGTCATCAGTCCTTCTTCTTTGCTATACCTCACTGTTGTTCGATATTTGTGTCCCACCCCCCCTTTGTATGCGGTAGTGGCCAATTCCATGGTTCTCCTTTTTTGTTTACTTTGTAATGGTTTTTGGCCCTTTTGCCCTTTCTGTACGGGTTTCTATCCATGTCCCAGGTTTTTTTGGGATCAATTTTTTTTGTGTGGGAACATGTTTCCTTCCCCCCCCTTTTGCCACAACTTGACTTTGGCCCCAGTCATGTACTGGTCCATTTCCCCTGTACCGTTGTGTTATTTAGATGGGTTGGAAACCACTTTAGCTGATGTCTTAGTCCCAGCCTGATGGAGACTGCATGCCGTGGCTTTTCTTGTGATGTTGATACTCCCTTCCCTTCCCAAATCTGTGCCGTATTGATGTGCCATGGGGTTGGATCACCACGACTTCCCTGATTCCCTCTTCCGGATTCTGGTGAGAAAGGGGCATGTTTTAGCACATCTGGCTGGACCTCTTTCCCTGTGGTAGTGGCCTTTGTGTTCTACCACTTTCCGGGTTCCCCTTATGCCCCATTTCTTCCTCCCTCTTGTCCCCCCCCTCTCTCCTTTTTTCTTTGTCCCCTCTCCATGCCAGTTTAAGTTGAGACATTGTTTGTTAGATCCCCTCTCTGAGTGATAGTTGCTTGCCCATTTCTTTTTTCCTTGTGTTTTTTTTTTTGGGTTTTTTGTTTTTTTTTGTTTGGTTTTTTGTGGGGTTTTTTTTTTTTGGTTTTGGGGTTGTTGGGGGGGGTGTGTGTGGGGGGTTTTTTGGGGTTTTTTTTTTGTTTTGGGTGGTTTGTTTTGTTTTGGTGTTTTGGTTTTTTTGGGTGTTGGGGGGTTGGTGGGGGTTTTGTTGGTGTTTTTTTTTGTGTGTGTGGTTTGTGTTGTGTTTTTTTTTTTTTTTTTTTTTTTTTTTGGGTTGTTTTTTTTTTTTTTGGTTATGCATGACTGTTTCACCCAGTTCCCGTTTCCAAACAGGTACAGTGCCCCCCCGATCCAACACTGGTGAGCTCCAACCCAACTGAAACCCCACTCCCTTCCTTTGGCTGCTAACACTTTTGGTTGACCATTCTACCACCCCCCAGAACAGTACAAGGCTATTGGAACTTGCTCCAAAACTTAAATCTTGGGACTTTCAATATTCCCACTGCTTCCTTCCATCGTGCCCCATTACCTTTATATTTTCCATTCTTCTCCTGGGTCCCCTTGTTTCCCTTCCAGTTTTGGAGTCCCCAAACCCTTGTTAATATGAGGATTTCCTACCATAATTGATATGCCTTCCCTCTCCAATCCCTCCACTTGCACATTTACCTTAGCAGATTTTCCTTCCATTACCTTGCTTGCCGTCTGATGGTAACAACCCCCCACCCCAATGTTTACCCCCATGTTGTGAATTACCCATATCCACCCCCAAACCCATGCTGTGCACCAGCCCGACCAATTTTTCCTTTAAGATGAATATCCCTCCCACCCCCCTGCACCCCCCTACCCCCCCAAAAACCTCCTACCTTTTTCTATTGATGCCTTGTGCCCACATGCATTTTTTTCCCCCCCCTTTTTTTCCTCTTTTTATGACCTTTTTTTTGGTCTCCCCCTAATTTCACCCTTTTCTGTTGCACTTTCTGTAACTGGTAAGACATAACATTTTGTCTCCCCCCTGATGAGGTTTCAATACCCCAATATTGATACCCCCTTCCCCCCCTTTTTTCTTCCCTCTTGCCCTCTTTCCTCCCAGCCCCCTCTCCCACCCAGGTATAGGATCTAACATGTTACTCTGTTTTCTCCCGATTCTTAATTAGGTACCGCCTTCCTTTCATCAACCTTTAGTCATTTTCTAATGAAGCCAACGGACTTTTTTCATTTTTGGACTCTCTCCCCCCCCCATTTTTTTTTTCCTCTCCCTCCCTCTTCCCTTTCTCTACTGATCTTCCTTTTCTCTTCCGTCTTCGAGTAGGCAATCCTAATACTGAGTTTTTTCTAGCAAATGTCAAAACACAAGGTTGCACCCATCCCTCCCCAAAATGTTTCCACAGTCCTGTTATTTCCAGTCGTCCATTTATGATTTCTGGCCCCCCCCTAAATTACTGATTATGATAACAGAAAGAATGTGTTCCCATCCTAGATGCCCCTTGTCCTATGACCAGTTGTTTTCTTTGCAGTAGATAGCCCTCGTATAAAGCCCTTTGTCGCCGCATTTCTTTTCTCACAACCTATCATCATCACAACCCCCCCATGTATTCCTTTTCTCTAAAAGAGATTACAGTCCGACAAACACTGCATTCTGCCATACCTTTCTTGCCTCCTCCCTTTTCCTTTACAGATTGATGGCCTGTGGGGATCCCAGTTCCCTCCCACAATTCTGTAGGCTGTTGATTTGGGGTGGGGGGTTTGATGTCCCTTCTTCTGCCCCCAGCCAACTGGTGTTGGATGGTCCATCTTTTGTTGTTGAGATCATTTACTAGATGTTTCTCCAGTTTGGTTTTTGTTTTCCTCATTAGATTTTCCTGGAATGATAGAACTCTGAGCCAGTGCCCGGAAATAGGGATGGGGAGGAATTTCTTCTCAAGTGTTAATTGCGTCCATTCCTCCAAACTTTCTTCTCCCCTCCCTTTTCATGTAGTTCCCCCAATCCCCTTGGAATGCCAAATGTATGCCCTTCTCCCAAGGCATCTTTCTTGCAGGTGTCATGGAGAGCAGTGGCAATGGGTTCAATTTAGACACTCTGTGAGGTGATTAAGTTACCCTATATTTTTCTGGTGTGGTTACATCCCTCTATCCCCCCTTTTTTCCCCATACCCCCCCCCCTTTTTTGTGTTGATCCTCCTTTTTTTTTTTTTGCTTTGCACTGATAGTTGTATATGTATTCTGTTGGATGCATTGCTTTGACCTTTGTTCCCCCCTGACCCCTTTTCATGCATCCCCCTTGACCTGTGTCTTCAGTAGGTAATAAAGCAACTCTCCACCCTCTTTCAATCACAAATGTATCTTTAGCTAATTCCATGGTGAGTTCTTTCCTCCTTTATGGATTCTTTGGACCCTGAGGTCGTCTAAATGTAGGTAAACTTTCTTCTATTTTTTCTACCCACAATCCCTGAAGATCCCCCAAGCCTATTTTTTACCTGTCCTGCCAACATGACCCCTTATAAACGTAACCTCGTCTGCCCTTTCCGGTGGTTCACACATTTGTAGCACTCCAGACTTCACCCCCCTCTTGTCTTTACCCCCTCCATGCCACCCCTCCCATTCAAAGCAAATTCTCTGTGATCCCAGTCATCTCTTCACTGTTAAAAACCCCAATCCCCTACCACAACTGGCCCCACTGACAGGTCCTTTTGCCCCACCTCCTTTTCCTGCCCCCCTTCATGTTTTCAATCTACCCCATTTTTCCCAAACACAAACTTCCTGTTCCATCAAACCTTCGGTTTTCCCATTTCACCCTACCATCTGGAGGACGGCCATGACCATTACTCACCTGATCCAGTACCCCCAACAAAACATGGACTGCCATTTTTGACCTTTCCCCTGCCGCCAAGTACCCCATCCCTCCCCACCCCAGTGAATAGCACTTTTTTTTCAGTGGGGTGGAAAAAAGCCCGGGGTCCTTTTTGTGGTGAAATTGGCCAACTCTCCGCCTTTGTGGCAGCCAGCAGTAACACAGTGTCTGTCCATTCCAGTCCCCTCTCACTTGACAACACTATTTGTTGTGGGGGACCTGTGACTAATGCATGCTGGGAAGATACTGCCTTGAGAGTATGGAACAGGTGACGTTTGGAAAACGTGTTTTGAAGAACTCACCGCATACTGGACCTCCCCCAAGGATAACCCCCCAGTGGCACATTTCCAGATCACATCCCCTTTCAATGGCAAAT
>Ga0179593_1315169_pt1 | contig 12238 bp, 17 predicted proteins | sample CZODoug2_1_08_16_FD_185931 | JGI IMG/M metagenome (GOLD analysis project Ga0179593, IMG submission 185931) | Vadose zone soil fungal communities from Angelo Coast Range Reserve, California, USA - CZODoug2_1_08_16fungal (PacBio error correction) | ecosystem: Environmental > Terrestrial > Soil >... | reverse complement strand
AGTCCCTTCTAGATCGCGTCCTCCTTCCCCCCCACGCTTCCTCTCCGCTAGCATCCGTACCATCGGCAAGCCTCATACCATTACTATTTTTCAGTCCTCTTCCCAGGATCTATAGTGTGCGGCTGGTGTTCAACCTCAGTTCCCTCATAATTCTGTTTATGCCCCCTTGTGCTTAAGGTTCCAGGGACTGTCAGGTAAGCATGGATTGTTTCTTTTGACTGTTTTCACTTCTTTTTTAGTTTTTAGGGACATTTTGCTCTGATTGAGGGCTCTAAACAGAACAGCGATTCCGCCTTATTAGCAGTTTGTTTGTTTTTCTTCTGTCCTTCGGGACTGCCTTTCTATGTGTGGGCCCCTTTATTTTCTGACTGAGTATTCTTTTGCGTAGAGTTTGCGCCCATTTGGATCTGCGTCAAGTTTTGCCTCTTTTCACTTGTGACAAAAGCATGCTCGACTTCTTTCACCTTTTTTTTTGGGTTGTGTTGGATGTCGCTTTTCTTTTATGAATGCCGACAGTTGTTGGTTTGCATGCTTGATTTTGAATTTTTATTTTTCCTCGTCCTGTCTTGGCCTGATCTTCGTTTAGCGATCGAGGTCTTGCACCAGTTGCGCGCGTAGTTTTTCCCCAGCTTCTTGCCACAGGATTTTTCGACCTGCCCTTCCAGATTTCCGACTGACGCTGGAGGAGTTTTGAAACCGGGTTCCGGTCGTACTGCCTTTCACTATTGAGCTATTTTCCTCTAGCGTTTTATTCAAGACGTTCTGAGCTTGGTCAAACCCTTGAGCACCCCAGACACGATAGTCCTCAAGAATTTGGCGGCCTTTCTCCCTTCTTTTTTCAGACGACATTTTCCTGCGGTACGTGCGTGTACCAAGCAGCAAGCATACACCTTTACCCCCCTGGCCACAGTTTTTCTGCCACCGCGCGTTGTCTAGTTCCTTTCAATCCTTCGGTGGCCTGTGGCAAGCAAGGGTGGACTCGGGATTTGTTTCTGGTCTGTTGGCGCAAGGCTCTTTGGCATGTCGGAACCTCACTTTTCCCTCGCGAGCTTGATTTTCCCCGATCTTTCGTGATAAAAGAACTCCCCCCAGAGCCTTTCTTCACTCCCTTGCATAGTTGGTAATCTAAGCTAGATCTCCAAACTCTGAGACTGTTTTTTGGAATAAAGGGAGAAAGGGTTCAAGCCCCTTTGTTTTTTTCCTCGAATGTTTTAGAAGCAGGGAAAATGCTACCCTCCCGTTACAACTTACCCTTCAGGTATTGCCTCTAAGTCTATTCTATGTGTCAGGAGGACCGCTTTCTTGTTTCCTGATTAGACATCGGTTTACAATGTGGTATAAATAGCCTCCCCCATCGACCCTCCTTTTTGTTTGTCTTAGTCACCCGATGAAAAAAGAGTTTCTGGCTTGAAATTGGGCAGTGATTTGATCCTTCTCTTCCCCTTTCTTTCCGTCCTTCTTTTTTGTTTGTATCTTCTCTTCCTTTGTTCCTCTGCTGATTAATGCTTTGCTCGACATTCAGCGTTTTTCACTGTCCTATCGCAGGCGGATCTTCTTCCCCTCCTCCTTTCTTATGCCTCCAACTTTCTCCAAACGCTAAACTTCATTTCCCAGTTTAACTCACAACCCGTCTAAATTCATAGAGTCTTTAACCCTTTCGCTATCTCTCCGTGTTCCAAACCATTTCTCTTCGTCTCCCTTTGTTGGACTTCATATTCTCCCGCTAAAATCCCTCTCCCTTTTTGTACCCCCTAGTGGCCGCGATTTTACCGCTACCTTCCCCAATCTTGGGGAGGAGAACCCACCTTTCCAGTCAATTGTAAGGTATTTCGACATTCACATGCGTTTCCCGACGGTTTTTTCCCCTTTTTCCCCCCCCCTTGGTTTCCCTCTTCTTCCTATTCTTCCTTGTTTTTTTTTCGTAGAGATGCAAACCAAGGTGGTGTATGATGCCCTCCCACGTATGGTTCCCACTTCCTTCGACCCCGTTTCTCTTGACTTTGTCCTTTTTTTCTCCACGCCCCTTATTTTTCTTTGCGCGGTAAACCTTCGGTCACTTTCTCCGGTGTTTCCGTAGGGCTTCTTTCTGTAGATGCGACTATGCTCCCACAGGGATGACCTACCGACCCTCTTTCATTGGACCCTTGATCTCGCCATCCTCTCTTTTTTGTTTTGAATTGAAAGTCCCTTCCTGCCTTGCCCTTCTCTCTGGAGCTGTGGCTGATAACCTTCCTTGTTCGTTCCTAGTAAGTCCGTTGTTCGGGCTATGACCGACTAGTCTTCTCTCCTCTTTCAATCTCGCGACTACCCCTGATACTCGAGCCCAACCCTTCTCTCTTCCCAGAAGGGACTCGCCGTTTCTGTTACCGAAATCCCCAGGGAAAGCCGACGCCTTGTTTTTGCACTCTGTGTCAATGGACTTTTTACCCTACCGGCGTGATTCTGTTTCCTCTTTCGCCAGCCTTTTCAGTCCCGAGGTCTCTGTTGTCGAATCCCCAGCTTTCCTTCCTTCCTCTCCATATCTCATGCTTCTTCACACAAACTTTCGTTATCACGTTGAACGGTTTGGCGGCATGGACGTTCTGCGCAAGCATCACGGCCCCCCCCCTCCGCCTTTTTTGCTTAACCAGGTCCTCCGTTCGGCCCGAAATTCTCAGCGTTTGCTTTCTATCGGCTCTTATGCGCTTTCGTCTCCTCCGCTGCTTGGTCGTCTGTTTTTTTTAGTCGAATGAACTTTCCGGGTCGGACATTCCCAGAAAGTCGCTCTCCCCTTCCTATTGTACATCCCAACTGCTTCGCAATCCGAACCTCTCATTCCGCACGACTTCTGCCTGGTCCCCCCCCTTTGGGCTGACGAGACAGGCTTTTCGGTTCCCAATCCTCCATGGTTTTCCCTGTTTGTTCCAATCTTGCGGCTTTTTCTTTTCACTCATCGTAACAGCCTTGGAGTGTGTCGGGAATTTTGCCTACTTTGAAGCCTTTATCTTGGCTCTTGTACCCTTTTTCTCAGATTTTTTTCAACACGATCTACCATCCCTTTTCTTTTCGTACCAATATTATTCGTGCCCCCCCCTCTCCCCCCTCTGCCGTTTTTCTCCTCGCACCGCGTTTTCACACCTCCACTGAGAGAATGCGCATTTTCGGCTTCTGCCAAATCTTTTGAAATCCCTTCTAAAACCTGCTCCCACCTGTGAGGAGAACCCGATCGGCTCCCAGGTCAATCATAGGCTCGTGTCCCACATTTCCAGGCAAACCCCCTCCCCCTTCGCAGCCACCCCGTTAGTCCTTTCATGAGAACCCTCTTCCCACACCACCCTTTCGCTGAGATCATTCTGTGTAACATTTAGTCTTTACACCACTGCTGATCCAAGGGGCGCCAAATTGACTCCCCCCCTCCGATCTCCTCTCCCCCGCCAAGTTTGGCCGACCGCATCTGGGCTTCCGTCCGTCCTCTGTTCTTTCCTTTTTTTGTTGACCTCTCGACAAACTCCTCCCATTCCCCTTTTTTGAGTAGTGAAGCGTTCTTCTTCTTCTTCCCTCCATCATATTCCCCCAACATGGACCTTCCCCCACCCGATGACGCCCGCCTTTAAACTCCCCTCCCCCCCCATGTCTTTGACAGTCCGGTACCTTGACACCCGGCCTTTTTTATTCTAAACCTAATTGAGGCCTTTCCTTTCCAAACAGTTTTCTCCCAACATTATTGTTGTGGTCATCTTTGGACTGCACACTTATTTCTTGTGGATGCTCGTTGCCTATGTACTTTTGCACGCTGGAGATTTCTGAGTTTTGGCGGTCTTCTTATACGGTACCTCATTTTCGCCAGCACAAACTTCCCCCCCGTCCCTTTTACCTCTTCGGACCAGGGACTCGACTTCCTTCGAGATACTTATTCTTGTTCACCTGACTTCTGCGCCACGATGCATGTACTGTTTAAATCGTCCCAATGCCCTTCCACCTGTCCCCCCCCATCCCGTTGTTTTGCGCGTACGAGCATCGAACCAACCCTATTCTCGTGACGTACTTCCTCCAGGAACTTCCCCCTTTCTATGAGGCTTTTTTTTTTTATAAGCTCAATATCTCCCAGGAGTTCTCTTCCCACTGAGTCTTTTTCGTCTTTTTTTAAACGCAATTTAATTACCTACTTCACTTAGGCCGGCCTCTTGCCTCGCACCACGTATCTTCACAAACTCCTTACTGTCCCACTCTCCCTCATCCTGACGTCGCCTCACCCGCTCGGATACTTGCTCTTTTGTCGGAGCTCGGGACCATTCTTTCCCGCACCTGGCCCAGCAGTTTGCTACTCCCCTCTCCCCTATTCCCCCTCGTGTTCTCTCCACACTTTACGCAAATCCGGCGATGGAACCGACTTTTGTCTTTCTTCTCCCCACTCCTATCCCTTGATTATTTCGCAATGAGGGCTTCTGCAAAATCTCTCTCTTTTTTTTTTTCAATCCCTCCTTTGTGCGTTGGATCTCGATTTTTTTCCGGGCCCCTTTTCCTCCCTCATACGTTGCTTCGTCGGCTTTCCCAGCTGTAAGGGCCTCACTCCCTTTACCCATAGTACTTTCTGTGCGTATGACGGAGTTTAGAAGCTTTCCCTCTGTTTTTTCCCCCTTCCGGCACTTCTCTACATGCGTTGTAAGGCGCCGTGCTTGGTTGGGGTTTTTTTTTGTCCAGCTCTACACCCGCGCACGTATCTTGTTTGCGTCCTCTTTTTTCCTTCTGCTATTGGATCCTTACAGGGTTCTTGCGTTTTAAAAGAGACTTCTTGTGTGTACGATTGACTGAATTCCTTCTCAGAAGAATCTCTTGTTGCCCCTCGTCTTTTCATCCAGAGTACTTTTCCCCCTTTTTCTTCGCTAGCCTGTCCCGCATATATTCTCTGTCTCCCCCCCCCCCGACAGCATCTCGCCTTGTTGGCCTTGATTCCTAACATAACTTTTCTTCCGGAGAAAATTGTATTTTATTGCGTTTCTTATCACCCGCAGATTTTCTCCATTTTTACTGCTTCCGGGATCGTTTATCCCTACAGGCACGGGGCTCAGATTTCGAGCGGAACCCATCTTATCTGTCGATAATAGTCGCGGCCCGGTTCTTCACCCTCTACCCAGTTCTTTTTTGGCATTTTTTCTTTCGAAAAGTCTTTCGTACCTTCTGAGTATCAGCGACCCTCCGCAACCACTGCATCCCTCAGCTTCAGATGGGACCTAGACTCCTCAGCACCCAGGGATATTTTGGTTTCCGGCTCCTTCGCTTAAACTTCTCTATTGTGTCCCCTTCTCTCTTTTGTGTAGCCTTCCCTTCCGATAACCAGGTTGTAGTAAGAACTTGCTTCCAGGTTTAGGACTGTATGGACTCCCTTGGTTTTTCTTTTTGACGGTTTTTTCTTAAGCGGTTTTCTGCGGGCAGTCCTTTTCCCTCTGCTTGCTTTCCCGTCATACCTCCCCACGCTCCGTACTTGTCACCCCTTATTAGAAGGGTTTTTACGTCTTCTGTTCAATCCTGACCTGGAATTTATGCCTGCTCGGCGCCTTCGTTTTCTAGGATTCTCTATTTTGTCTTCTCTTTTTTTTTGCCCAATTCTTTCTTTGTACCAGTTTCCCCTTACGAAATGTCCAAATTGCATGATCTCATGATTTTTACTTTGTTGGTGTTTTGGTCTTTCTCCTTCTTTCTGAAGTCTGAACGTTTCGGCTTTTGGTGAGCTGATTCTCGGCCTGGATGGGCTTTCCTTAGTATCGTCATTATAGGTATTCTCCCCCTTTTTTGCAGCCGTATTCTTTTAGCCAGTGTGATGGAGGCAATTGTGGCGGGACGCGTACTCTTCTTCGTTTGTTGTCTTCTCGTTGAAAATCTGGTCTGCGTCAGGTTCGTCTCGCCTTATTTATTTGTATTTTGTTCATCTCTGTCTCAGATTTGCGATGGAGAACTATTGTGACTGTGCCCACCCCCTATTCGAACCGTCCCCCCTCTTCCTCTTGACTCTCCGGGGTCCTTTCGAACTAGGTTCCCTCCCCCTGACACCAGCCCTTTCTCACGAGCGTGACAAAACAGCCCTCAATCATTTATGTGGACCCCCCGGCCCCTTTTTTCTCTTCCCTACACCGCGCCCGTTTCTCGTCCGAGGACCAGAATTGGTGCTCTCAAAGTAAAGCAGCGTGTCTCCTTATGAGGCTTGTCTGTCGTGGCTCTTTTCTTGGGCGACTGTCTAGAACCTCTGACTAGAGTGCCTTCTTATTATTTCGACCCCTGTTCTCCTCGGGACTACATATCCAAAGCCGTTCTTAAGCAAGCTATGGGTCCTCTCCTCTATCCTCACCGCCGATAAGGTTCCTGGCTCCCTACCCTCCTCCTGGTTACTTCTTCTGGCTTTTTCATTGAATGGCTTTCTCAGCCCTGTGAAACTTGCCAGCCAGCAACTTGACCCCCCGATCACTTTCCTTTTTTCCTATAAGTTCCTTCTATGCGATAGTAGGCATTGAACCGCTTTGTTCGACTACTCTAATCGGTCTTTGCCCAATTTTGGCGCTAGATGCCGCAACATCTCCGCGGTTGCTGTGTCGCAATTACCGAGCCCCCTTCTTTCTTTTTGCCTTGGGCTTTCTTTCCTCTACTTTTTCCCTTTCTGTCCGCGAGAGTGGTTTTTCTCTAATTATCTTTTTCTTACAGTCCCGGAAGATTAACGTGCGCGGCAGTTCCGAGTTCCCCTTTCATTTGATTTTCTTGCCGCAAAACGCAGGTGATCCCTCCCTAACCACCAATCCTCCCCCACGCCACTCCGTCATGTCCCCGGGTTCACATCCCCGCCAGCTTTAATACGAGTCCCAGGGCTATCGATATTTTTCATCCTTTCCGGATCATCCATGTGTGTCTCATATGAGCTACTACAACGCCGCGATTTTTGTCCCCGATTCCACCCTTTGCCGCCCTTTCCGCGCCACACCCGAGTTGTCTGCCCCTACATAACAGTCAAGTAGTACTTTTATTTTTACCAGCCCTCCCCCGTTCTCTTTTCTCTACTGACCCCTGTTTTGTCCTCTCTCTCTTTTACTCTCCTAATTTTTTATTTTTTTCTCTTTGCCAACCACTTTTGTCTAAAACCTCCACGTATGGCTTTTTTTTCCGCATGTGCATTCCTTTTCAGTTACGACTTTTTTTACTTCACGTTTCCTTTTCTTCTCCTTTTTATGGCTTTCCTTTCTTGCGGTTCCAAACCGATCGGTGTTCCAAGACTTTATGGCTTTTTTATCTGTCATTCTGTGATTCACATGATTCTCCTCCGCTTCTTTACTATAGATCTTTCCCTGAATCCGATGATTCTTTATTTTGACCGTAATCCTCTCTCCCTTCCGGCGCGTTGGGATTTTTCAGGTGATACCACTTCAGTTTCGTTCGAGACCCTCCTTTCTTCCGTGACAGATAACTCTTATCCTTCGCGCCACATTCCTTCCCTAAGGGAAACCGGATCCTCTGCGCACCCCCTTCTTTTAACTACTTGACTCCTTTCCTTCTCCCCCCACGCAACGCCAAGGGCCAATCCGTTTCGGTTGTGCATCTTTCTTTCTCCGTAAAACCGGCTTTCGATGTTCCTTTTCATCGGTTCTGCCCGTTGTCCTCACCGATTCTCGTTTTTTTGCAACATAATAGGTCTTCCTCCCTCTCGCCTCTTCGGCTTCCTGGATCCACCCTGGACGGATTCGTGTTTCCCTGATTTTCGGAAGTGCACTGTGCTTCCAAAGCCATTACACTTTTCAGTTCTTCCGTTTTTCCCCTGCTCTACGTTAGCCCTACCTGCGCGTTGCGATATATCTTCTGTCCCCATTCTCTAGTTTCCTATCTGGTTGTCTGCTCTCCTACCTAGGCTCGAGTTCTCCCGAAAGCATCAGCGTCTTCTTCTTTCAATTTTTTTTTGCCTCATCCCAATAAGCCTTCTCAATAGCACCAGACTCTTCTTCGCAACTCTCTTGCCTCAATTCTTGGCCAGGACATAACCTCCGTTGTCAGGAAAGAGAAAATTTTGGTCCGGGATGTCATAATTTCCATCTCTTCTTTTCCCTCATTCTCACCCCTTCAGGCACGTTAGTGGGTTTTTTTTCCTTTCCTGGTCCTGCATCCGGATGGATATCATATCGGTTACCCCTTTTCTCTCTTTTTTGGGCCGCCATGCTCTAGCCTCCTTTTGCCTCCACCCGCGATTTCCCAAAACGTCAACAAGACTTTCCCTTATCCCCTTCTTAGTCCACGCGTTTAACGAACTCCTCATAAGCGTGATTCGTTTTTCTCGCGGCGTCGGCCAATATTAACCTCCCCCTTTCGACCCTCGTCGCCCCTTTTGACGATGCGTGCCTCCGTCTCAATCCCAGCAAGATTTTCGGTAACACATTTCCATTCCCCCCTTCACAGAATTCGGCCAAAACCTTTTTCATGAATCCCCTGCGCATCCAAAACCAACCCCTCTTCAGCTCAGTGCTATATTCTTTCTCGTCACAATTTCGTCAAGGTTCCACCCCGTCCCTCTCCTTCTTTTCCCTCCCCCGCCAACATTCCGTCTCGCAACCTCAAGAGTCCTAGCCAATCTTTCTCCCCTTTCCTTTCAGAGTTCCCCTCTCATCAAAACCCATTTACCCTTTTTTGCCTTACGGAATCGTTATTGTTATTTTTTTTTAGCAATCCTATCCCACCTCTTCTTCCCCCCCCCCCAGATTTAAGACACTAAGTTAAAATTCACCGAACATAACCTCGCAGCTCCATTCAGGAACTTCAATCCAATGCTTTTCTCTACAACAGCGTTAAGGTCCTTTGGTTCCCCCCTCTCCACTACCCCTCCACTCTCCGCGGGTTTTAATCGAGGAGGCCTGACCCATAGTCTTTTTCTCTTTTTCACGCCCTGTCCGTCTTCTCTGGATATTTCGCGTGTGACTTTTCTTATCTCCGATTACTTACGTACCCCCTACTGTTTTCAGCACTCCACCAATTCACGGTCCCTGTTTCGACCTTCTTCCCAGACACCTTCTCCTGCTCCATTCTATCGAATAGCGTTGCTTTCCGATTCAACTCTGTCGCCACGCTCGTGTAGTTTCAACTCCTCCCCTTCTCCTCCCAATCCCCACAAAAATACAAAACAAACCCAAAACCACCCCAACCCTTACACCTTGGTGCGCCGACGCTAGACACTAACAGATTTTTTTCGGGGTGCTTCGTATCCCTTAACTGATTATGCTTCGGGTTCTCACTACGAAAAGTATCAGCAGGCTTTTCCCCCTACTCACTTTTCTGCTTCCTTTAGACCCCACGCATGGCAATCCGTCACGTTACATCCCTAAAGGATTCCCTTGCCCCGCGCATCCACCATGTACGTCTTTTCAACAGACGGGAAAAATCCAAATTCCTTACCACTCATGCGTCCTCCTTACACTCCGTTCTACCGTCTTTGTATATCTCGGATCCCGCAGTAACGGAAATCTGCCAGTCTAAGGTATGTATAATTCAAGATGCAGATGGCCAATCGCTCCCTACCCTTTCCTCCTCATTCCTGGTGGCCCTCTAAGTCTGCGACCCGTTCCCCGCTTTGTACCCGTACTCCCTATGCCTTTTTGAGACCCTTGGGATTTGCACACTATATTATCTTTCTTCCTTCCCTCTTCTTTTTTTTTCTTAGATATATTGTGTCTGTTGTTAGGAAACCTTTTCCACGGGCTCGGCGAGGGCCAGCTCCTTCCTCTCCACTTCGGGTACATCGTCCCTTCCGTGTAGCTATTGTGGACGGTAGAAGAGGGGGTTCAAGGTTTTCGCTGGAAGGACAAATTGTTGTTATGAATTTTCTAACCCGGACAGGACCGCGCATCGAACCCTCGCCAGTACTTTACGAGGTCCCGGCGAATTTATCTTCGTGGAGAATTGTTCCGTTTTCCCCCTTCGTTTTTTCACGAGAATGGTGAAGAATCTTGACGGTCCTAATGAGACCTCTTTATTTCTTTATTTTTAGGATTTCCTTTCTTTTAGCCCATTCCTCCGTGCCCGTTCGTCGCTGCCGATTCCTTCTCGTCGCTGTACGCCCCCACCTCGCGAACCATATCTTTTTCCTTGCATTTTTACCCCTCAGTCGAATATTTTTCGTGGTCGAGCTTCTGCCCCTCCCCCTCTGTTTTTTGAGTGCGTCAGGGCAGTGTTCCCGCCGGATGTGTCTCTCTTCTGCGTACACCCGCGATACCCCCCTAGATGCCGCGTGAGGAATGGGAGACCACATTGCCGTTTCTTTTCCATTTTGCTTTCGGTTTTTACCTGTATTTAGTCCGTCCGTGATCGCGATCCTCAGTCCCCCCCTCATCACGATCATTCTCACGCCGTTCCATCGTGACGCACCCCCGAATTGTTTCTTCCCCTCCTGACTTCTCCTCTTGTGTCGTTCGCCTGTGTGTCAACCTCCTGCCCCCCCCCCTCCCACCTTTGTAACCCCCTTCCTTGCCATTGAATGTCAGGCCGACTTTCGTTTTTTTTCGGGTGATTTGTACCGCTTTTTTCTTCCTCTGTTTGGGGCGGTCACATTGTGTTCTCTGATTGCGAGGGACGCATAACCTCCCCCTTTTCGTAATTGCCGCCCCCTTTATTCGCTGGGTTTTAGTTTTTAGGACTTCGGTCTCGTCCATCTTTTTCGGCGCTCCCCCGTTTTCTTTGACTATCCTGGCTTTTTTCTTTTTTGGCGACCCTTCGGACGGAGCGTTTTTAACCCCCTCACTTTTGCCCACAAGGTCCTTTATCGCCCTGAGTCCTGTTTGTGTGGGTGGGATGGAGACTTTCTTCATGTAAGACGAACTTTTTGCCTATACTGCTTTTTCTTTTTTTGTTTTACTGTCTTTTTCCCTCGGCAGTGCGGATTCTCCGGATGGAGCGCATTCCTCTTCCTCTGCAATCCTTTTTCGCTTTTAGTTTCCTCCTGTGATGTATTCAATCTTGTTACCCTAAGTCAGTTATCCCCCTACATGCGAGCGGAGTTTCTTTTTTTCCTTCCCCCCCGCGTTCTCTACCCTTTCGTCCGCCTCATCTCTTGATCTGCCCTCTCTTCTTTTCCTAGGTCGAGGTCAGTAACTTGTACCTACGAAACAACACTGATTTCCACTAACCGTTCATCATAAAGAAGTCCGGGCGCTTCGACTCTTCCTCCTAAGGACCCCCCTGACTTCCTGCATTAATGATTCCTTTCCACCACTCCCCCTCCCCCCCCCCCTCCCGCCTTCCTCCCAACAGGCCATTTTACGCTTGGCACCCGACCTTCCCCGGCTCGTTCTCGTCCCCCTATTCCAGACTTGGTTAATGACCCCAGAAGACTGTTTCGAGGATGAGGGCTTTTTTTTCTCCTTCCTTTCTTTTTTATTTTGATTATTTACGAGCGCGATTCCTGGTAGACCCCCTGCTTTTAGTCTTATTCCCCTCCTGCCAATTCTCTCGAACTCAATAGACTTTTTCACTTCTTTCTTGAGTCAACGCGCGACTTCTCGTTCAGCATGGCTATTCATTGTTCCTCCCTGCCCGGCGTTTCCGTTTTTTGACTGGCTTGCTTCGTCCTCCGGGTCCCTTCCTCCATCGTTTTCCACCGATACGTTTTGATATCAGGAACGTACTGATTAGGAGGACGAACCCGCGTTCTGTTCCAAACTCCCTCTATCCCTCGTGTCCTCACAATTCGGCCACGATCTTTCCCCCCTCCACACTTTTCGCCTTTCATGTTGCGGCATTCACTCAAATCTGTAACCTTCTTTCTTCTTGCATTTTTTTAGTTTTTCTCTTCTTCTACCTTCTTCCTCCGTGAAGGGGTTCTTTGTGCACGTCATATCCTGTTTCTTCGGCGGGAAGCCCAGTTTTTTTTCGCCTCCTTCCCCTCGTTCGGCCTCTCTTGGATTTCTCGGCCCTGAACCGCCAGTGGTGATCAAGACTCCACCTCCCGACAACCGTGCCCCTCTTCTTCCTTCGTCAATAATCCCTTCTACAGCGTCGTCTTCCCGCTCTATCGTAATGTCCCCCCCCTCCCCGTCTTCCTTCTCACTCAGTTTTTTTTTTCCTTCTCTTTTCTCATCTCCCAAAGTCCATCCTTCTCCCCCCCGATTCCCCCCCCCCTTTTTCCTCCTCTTTCCTTTCTACCATAGGGGGCTTGAGCCACACGACAAAATTTCGTCCCACTTTATAGCCCCGTCACAGCTTGACGGGTTCTTGTCTTTCTCGACACCCCCTCTGTCTTTAT
>Ga0179593_1655337_pt1 | contig 12239 bp, 8 predicted proteins | sample CZODoug2_1_08_16_FD_185931 | JGI IMG/M metagenome (GOLD analysis project Ga0179593, IMG submission 185931) | Vadose zone soil fungal communities from Angelo Coast Range Reserve, California, USA - CZODoug2_1_08_16fungal (PacBio error correction) | ecosystem: Environmental > Terrestrial > Soil >... | reverse complement strand
CGACGAGGAGCTCGGTTTTTTTGCGCGAGATGCGCTCCTCTGCTTGACCCCTCCGGGGTCTTCCCGGACGTCCCGCCCCAGATGACATCGCCATTCCTAATTTATAGAATCGTAGATGGAATATATCGATCGTTTTGCCCCGTCCCCCTTTTGCATCCCTAAATTCCCCGATAGGACACCCATGTCTGCTTTCTAGGCTTCCGCCCAATGTGCAGCGTTCGGAGTGAACGCTTTCACCCCCTCCCCCCCCTTTTTTATTTATCGATTTGCTATAAGGTAGTCCCCCCTTTTTTTTTTTTTGATCGCTATCTCTTTCTGTTAGACCGTTTTTCGGAGTACAGCTTCGCCCACCCTCATAGGTGGTGGATCAACGCGTTTTACGCTAGGAGCCCCGAGCACTGCGTCCGCCCTTTTACTCTGTGGCGTTTTTGGAAAGACCATAGAGCTACAGACGTGGCTCACTCTGATTCATCGGGTTTTTTTTTTTGCCCCCCCCCACGGAACCTTTTCGTAGCGTTCAAGTCCAGTTCTCAAGGCACCACGACCGGCGTCCCCCTTTTTGGCAACATCAACATTCCTCCCGACCTCCGATCTTCGACGGCCATTGATTTTTTTGGATTCCCTTTAAGTTTCTTTGTGGGGCACCAACGAATCTCCTGCTCTCGGCAACGGCCTAACGAAGGCGCAATCGCTTTTGCAGACCGTCGCAGTTTCCTCAGAAACTGGGCGTGAGCTTTCCCCGGCTACGGGCGAAATGTTGGGGGCAAAATTAGACGTTTGAACATTTTCTCCCGGGCTTCCTTCGCAGATCTTCTTTTGTGGTTCTTGGACTGAAGAAATTAGCAAAAAGAACGACGCCCGCGCGCTCACGTCGTAGACTTTTCTTTTTGAGAAAAATTCTTTTCCCACAAAGGGTTTTTTTTTACGCGGGATTCCCAGCTCGACGATCCCTAGGTAGATCGTCTGGGACGTCTCCTCCCGGCGAGTTTCTTTTCCCGCAGCCTTGCTTAACCGAGTTTCTGTCAATTTTGATTGGTTTACCCCTACAACCTTATAACCCCCCCTTCCACGGCTTCCCCTCCGACTTTCCTCCCCCCCGTTTCCTGAGCGTGACCGGAACTCACCGACGTTCTCCCCGGTCGCCGGTTTTTTCCCCGGCTCGCAGAACACCCTCTTGATCAGCTTTTGCTAACAAACAAAGATGGCTGATAGGCTCGAAAGGCAGACCCGAGCATCCCTCCCCTTCCCGCGGAGAATTTTTCCCGTTCGGACTGGCTTAAGCCCCGGAAATGCGCGAATCACCAGCGCTCCCTCCAGTTTTTTTTTTTTTTTTTTATTTCCCCATACGTATGCTCGGACCCGCGGCAGATAATCTCGAGCCGCCAGTTCCCTCCCCTCTCCGTGCCCGACGTGGTCCCGCGAGTTCCACTGATTTGACCGAAGTGGACAGCTTGCGCTCTCCTGCTGGTTTCCCACTTTTATCCTGTTTTTGGAGATCCCCGCATGTGGGAGCTCCCTTCGTACAGTCCCGGTCGAGCTTCCCCTCTAGGCCCTAAAGAGTCCGATGGCTTCGGAGCGACAGGGCGTTCTTCGGATTCTCTGCCGCTGGCGTGCAGCTAAGTATTTCCTCCGCGCCCCCCCCCAAGCCCTTTTTTTCTCCCCTGGTTATTACTCTCGAAAAGCGGGAAGCTGTCGCACCCCCCACATGATAGGGGGAAGTGTTTTGAGTCGACAATTCCCTCGTTTTTTCGTGAGACTTCAGGCGCGATAGACTGGCGGAATTTTGCGGAAGGTGTTATCCCTCTCCACGGTTTTTGGATCTCCTACACGGCCTTCGGTCGTCCAAGTCGGTTTCTTTCTGCGTCATTCCACGGGTTGGGTCGGTGTGTCTTTAGGAACCCCGGCACTCCTTGAGAATTTTTTCCTTTTTGAACTTTCCCAGTGACCCCCCTTTTTCAGATGGGTCCGGAGAAGCCTTCGGACGGTGACTAAAATTCCCTCCCGTGAGATGATCAAGCCCCCTTTATAGGCTCGATCCGGTTCAAGAAGACCTTCCCGCCGCTACAGATTGGCACATTGCACCCCAGGTCGCCGTATTTATGAGCGCAAGTCGGATTGTGTTCGAGCTTCCCCTTCCTTTCCGGCGGCTTTACCACGACTTTTCGGAGCTCCCGAGATTTCTTCCCCCTCAATTGTAGACCCCTTTAACAGTGACGTCTGACCTCTCGATCTTCCTTGGTTTCTTTTGGTCCCCTTTAAGGGGCTGCCCGAGGTGCGCTTAGTTAGTTTTTTTGACGTTGACGGCCTCCGTTGGCCCAAACCCTTGACCTTCGCCACGTAGCGGATTTCGAAAAGCTTGTTGGCATGAAGATGGTCGCGAGTGGTCGGGAGAGTCCTTTTTTCGGGACGGACACCGGTCAGCAGGAAGCCCTGTCGTTAACCAGTGCCCTTTTCTTCTCAGTCGCGCCAGGCAGCGACTTTCCGAGCGTCTGCGGACGACGAGCAGCTCGAAGCTTTTTTCTCGCTGTTTTGAGTTCGGGTGACCCCACGCGGCGGCGCACTCCCCTCGGGAAGGCCCCCACCTCAGTCGGTTCTCCCGAGGTGCCTTCTCCCCCACCACCACCGATGCTTTTAGACTTTTCCTCGAACGTACCGCGGCTTCCTCCCTCTAGCCCCGATTCAAACAACGACCGTAGCAAAATCGTTGACGCGTCCCTCCTTTCTTTCGGTCCCCTGGTGGTATTTCGCGGGCCACTGGGAGGAAGTCCTTCCCCTGCCAGGCAATCCCTTTCTTTTTCCTGCAATCCTTTGCGTTAGAATGGAAATGAACGGAGAGACCCAGCTCCGCGGAAGAAGATCCATCGGTCGCTATGCCTCTCCGTGAGGCCTTCGTTGGTTTTCCTCTTGGTACTCGTTGTGACGCCGGGTTATCGAGCCTTTCGCGAAAAGCGCGGTCCTCCGCGCACCCCTCGAGCTGCGCTACGAAAGCGTTTCTTCTAGGCTTCATAAAGCCCGAAAGTTCCTCAAGATAGACTCTCGCATTCAAGCCTTCTCTCGTAAGGGGCTTTGAGGCGAATCGCCTTAGCTTTCTCAAGTCTCCTGAGCCCCAAAACACTGGTCGAGGCTGGCAGATCCTTTTCCCGTGCTCGACCTCCCCGCGCCCCTTTTCGACCCCGAAACGGAACTATGGGCAATCTTCTCGGCGATGTGTCCCCCCCCTTTGGATTAGTTCCGCTACTGCTTTTTTCTCTCCCTTCGGGCCGCGCCAAGCGTCTGTCTTCCACACGAAGAGGCCGCGAGACTTTTTCGGTCCTTCTTTCCCTGTGCAGCTTTTGCCAGAGAATCTGGAAGAGATCAAGCGGAGTTTCTCATCAAGGAAATTAGTTGCAAAGAGCATGTTTCGGGTCTTCATTTCGATGCTGTTTTTAGTGCATAGTAGAGTCCCTCAATTCCTTCCCAGACTTCAGTCAGATCGCGCGTAGACACATCTTGAGTAGATCCGCTTCTAGTTATTTCCTCGACCTCTTGCACGAGCGGAGATTTATACCGAGATGGTATGCCTCCTTAGTATTCTACCTTCCGTATGACATAGACCTAATAGACTTATCGCTCTTATTGGTAGAGGCTTCTCGAGATAGACTCCTCGACGATCTTTTTTCCTCTTGTGACAAGACTTCCCATTAGCTTCCCGCGTAGACCTTTCCCTGTCTCCAAGCAAACTCTAGTCTTCCTGTCTCGAAGTTTCTTTTTCGAAGATCTTTTTCGTTTATCATCGGAGGGGATTTGGGCGGGAACCTTCTAGTTTTCCCCCCCCGAAGCCCCCCTTTTAGGGCGCTTTTTTCCAATCAAGATCCGGTTTCGCGGAGACCTTCTTCTCCATGAGTAGTTCGCGGAGCTTCTTCCGCCGATCCCCGGCCGCTCCCTCTGAGGTCCACCTAAAGATTTCAAGAGGTACCGCCGCGCAGCCGGAGCTTTTCCTCCCTTCGACTTCCTGCATATTATCTCCCTCCTGGTCGTACAAAAGAGAAATCCTCCCTTCTCACTCCTGTTCCGGTCGCCTTCCTTTTCATTCCCGTAATTCATGCCTTCCTGCTCGCTTTCGCCCCCTCGGCCGCTCTCGGACCCCCCCCAATTGACGCGTGACTAGTTTTTCCCCACCAAAACCTCTCTCGCGCCGCCCCTCGAATTACTTTTCTCCTCGAAGATCTTCCCTCCCGTCCGATCGTGCCCCCTTGCAGAGACTCCCCCCCCCCCCTCTTCTTTCTTTCTCTTTTGTGTTGTTGCCCCTTCCCCCCTGGTGACTTTCCTGATGGTCGCTCTTTCCTACTTAGCACATTTCCTTTTCGCCTTTGAGGCGGCGGCGGATTTTTCCCCTTTCCTCCGGCTTCTTGTTTCCCTTCCGATCCCAAGGAGCGTGTCTCCTCATCTTAATTGCCCTGCCTTTTCCTTTCCTTTTTATGCCACTCTCCTACCGGATTCTCAATTCGGCTCCGACCTCCCCTGCGAGTCTCTTTGCGCGGCCTCGACAGGAATAAGGAGGCTCCGCCCGTCAGAGACCGATGTTAGTGGCCGCCCATTCTTTTCTCTTCCGGGCTCGATGCTTCTGACTAAGCGTCTCTCGAGGATATTCGCTTTGGCTAAGCTCCTTCTTCCTTAAGCGGATTGTCTAAAACGTGGGAGCTCTTTTTTTTTCTTTTTCAATCAGTTCGCGGTCCCCCTCTCGACCCCCCCGTCTGAGAATTGTAGAGCCTTTCCTCTCAGGAACTGAGGCTCCCCTGTCGCAGGAATATTTATCTTGATCTTGCTCAAGTTTTTTTTGCCCTTTTGGAGCCGGACGATTGGTACCTCGGCCCGAAGCCGCTTGAGACTATCTCTCGCTCCCCATCTGTCGAGGCGCTCTTAGAGAGGCTCCCCCCCTCCGACGAAGTCTTCTCGCCCTTTACCATCACATTTTGCCTTTGCGTAGCGATTTCTTCCGATCGTACTAGGTCCTATGTTTTCCGAGATTTTCGATGGACGCGAACGTCTCGAAGCACCGAAGAGTCCTTTTATTAAGCTCGGGTTCGAGTTTAGCTGATGATCCAGTTTTTTATAAGATATTCTGGCAAGCGCTAGTGAGGTTTTTCTAGCAAGCACGCTTCGCTGATCCTTCCTTCCATGTCCTACTTTGAGACTCCCCGCTTCGCTAAGTATTCAGAGCTCTCTCCTAGTAGCCATTCCCTTTTCCCTGATTGGGGGCTCTTTGGACTTCCCATCGACTGGCCTTTTCTCGACAGACCTGCTGCGGTCTCCTCCCTGCTGAACTTTTTACCCCGGGGATGATGCCTCGAGAGATGGATCCGCGAAATCGAGCCTCTTCCTCGCCCCTCGAAGATTCGACGGCCCTAGCATCCATCAGCTCTTCCTTCCGAAGTTAGGTTTAGATCTCCTCCTGATTCAGTCTTTTAAGATCTCGGGGAGTTATGTTGCTTAGTATTCTTCCTTTTCTCTCTTCGGTTCCAATGAGGCGAACAAGATTTGCCTTCTCACCTTAATAAAGAAATTTATTCGGTTAAGCGGAATTTTTCATCTGACTTATTTGCTGGGCGTTTGACAGTAATCACACTACAACCTTCCGGGCATATCCTCAATTTCTTTCCTTTATAGTCCCATGTTGAGAGCCTCTGTCCCCCAAAACGCTATTTTTAGGTCGATGATTGATATCCCTTTTCTCTCTTTTTTTGATCCTCCCTTGAGGGATCTTCCATAGTTTCTCCCTATTCCATCTCTCTACTAAGGCGGACAATCTCTTCACGATAACTTCCTCTGACCTCTTGGGTGAATGCTTTTCCTTACTCCGCTTGGGCCCTAAGACCTACAGATACGGGATCTCCTTCTGTTCCCAAGGACACTTGGTCGAGTTACCCCTCCTTCAGTTTCCGGCAACCCTTCTTCGCCCCCTCAATCTCATCCCTCGTATCAGGACTGCTGAGTGCTGTTACGTTCCCTCCCGTTATATTCACACTATCTTCTATGACACGGAACACACTCCAGACTTTTCCTTAAGCATTTTTGAGACCCGAAGACCCTCTCGTGGTTTTTTCGAGTTCCTTCGTGGCCATTTTTTCAATGTTGGGGCCCCCCAATTTTCATTGGACCTCATGTGATACGGGCGCTTTTTTTCCATGTTTTTTTGAAGTTTACCTCCTACGTGATCCGCTCAAACGACCCCTCCCTCCTTTGTTCGACCGGCGGTCTTTGGGGCGAAAAACTTTTTTTGTTCAAAGACGTTGAGCGGCGACGCTTCTTGAACTTTATATAGCTCTCTAGATTTTGTATCCGTATTTTTTTTTGCCCAGAAGCCCCCTTATTGCCTTTCATTACCAGCTTCGGGGATAAACCTTTTTTTCCAACCCCCCCTTGGCCACGTCTCCGACCTTTTCCCCACAGCTGACGCATTCCACCTTTTTTTTCGACCGGCAGACGGGCCTCTTCCTCTTTCCCCCCCCCTTAAAGGGACCTTTTTGAAATTTCCGCCAGCTGGCCTCGGTTTTCCCGCGCCGCGAGCCGTTTTTTTCTATCCAAAGTCCCATTCCCCCCCCCCCCCTTGGGGCGGCTTCCCCGCGTCATTTCTTCCTTTTCATTGCTGTCCAATAGGTCTCCCCCCCCTTGTCCCAAGCGGCCCCCCTCTCTTTTCCTCCCAAGCCCGGCCAATTTTTTTTTTTTTTTTGCCTGAGAAAGCGCGCTCCTGACGAATTCTCTTTTCCCCTGTGCGTGTTTTCCTCCTTTTTTTTTAAGCTCTTCCAATTTTTTTCGCCTCGTCCTATGGTAGAATTGGAAATCGATACGAACGAGTCGTTTTTTTCGCGAAGCTTTCTCTTTTTGCGGCCGAGCGGGTCACTTGATCCCTGCACGCGATGTCTTCTATTTTTGATATGTCTTTGAAGCCTTTTTATCTGGCCGGTGGATAGAACTTAGAAGAGAGAGGCGTTCTCCCTTTCTGCCCTTATAGCTTTTCCCTTCCCCTAGTGCGGTTTTTTTCCAACATTTTGATTTTGAGAGATGGTGAAAGGACCCCTTGTAAGTACAATTTTTTCGGGACTTAAGGTTCTTTTCTTGTCCTTGAGCTTTTCCCTGATGGTTCTCCAGGTTCGTTTAGCCCCCCCTTCCCCGCGCCGAGTGCGAAAGGCGGCGAAATGAGTTTTTGTCGCCTAGCAACGCACGAGTCCCCTCGCTCAAGCCTTGACCTTTTTTCTTTTGGCCCGTCGCAGCTTTCTTGGGTGTTCCCAAGCATCTCCGGAGACTTTTTTGTGAGAGTTTGAGTTTCGTGTCTATTCCCCTTTTTGTCCCCTTCCCCAATGACAGGACCGGAGCCCCCCCTCCGAGCTGTCTTTTTCCCCATTTGCGGCGCCTTTGACTTTTCACTGTGCCGCTTCCCGCCGCTTCCCTTCTTTTTTCCCGAGACTTGCTTTTTTGCAGGGTTAGCTTTTTTTTCGTGGCCGAGCTTTTCCAACCGCCCGATACCCCTCACGGTACCCTCGCATGTTCTCCCGCTCTTTTTTTGAGGTTTCGGCCAAATTCCGTCGGGAAGATGTGTCTGTTATCGTCCCCACTTTATAGCCTGGGCCGTTGAGATCGGGACCTCCGAGACCTCTCTTTCCGTCATTGATGTCGCTTTAATGGTTTGCCTAACCTTCAGGAACCCCCCCTCAGTGTGCTGGATTTTTTTCCGTTATTTCACCTTTTTTTAGACTTTCGCCCAAGATGCAAGCCGAGGTCAACACGTCGCGCGACCCCCCAAACCCCCGGATCACGTCCTCAGTTAAGTTTTCGGTGTGTGAGAAGCTTTTTCCGCCATTCCCAAGGAACTTTTTCTCTCGTATATGACTCTCATTGAGGGGAATAAAGGTCCCGACGTAAGCTTCCCGATAATCAACTAATCCCCCCCCCCATGTGAGTAGGTTTTTCTATCTGTGACCGTTCGAATTAAAAGTTTTGCAACGTCCAGACCTCGAGAACTTTTTCTCGTACGCGATCTTTCTAGCTTCTCTTCCGCCCATTTTTCGATTTCTTTCATCTTGAGTCATGGAGTAATTTTCGAATAGATTTTTCGTCTTTCGCCCCCCCCTGCGGCCCTCTTTTCCTTTAGGCTAGTCGCTCACGAATTTCCCTAGGCGGCGACCCCTCCTTCGATTTCCCATTTTCGCTTCTCCCCCTTAGTCGGTTCTCCCGGCATTTAGATGTCCCTCCTTTTTCGTTTCTCGTCGGCTCCAACCTCTCTAAGGATTTCAAGGGTCCCTTCCTCTCCGCTCTCGTGTTAAAAGCACTCTTAGGCAGAGATTTCTACGCCCATCTTTTCGAGGATTAACTCTCCTTTAGCCATACGCAGAGTCCATATTTTTCGAGGCCCCTTTTTCCCTAACCCGGTAATCTATATACCAGTTTTTGCCGCACCCATAGTTCGGCAGATGCCCTACTGAGGCCTTTTTGATACCGCGCTGCGTCGTACTGTGGTTCTCAGAGAGGGTTCGACCTGGCGAACCTTTTTTGTTCTGCGATCTTTCCGATGCCGCCAATGAGCATTTGGTATTTGGCGAAGCTTTTTTTTCCCTCGATAGCCGTTCACGGCCCGCGTTTCAAAACTTTTAAGACCCGGGACTTCCCTTTTCCTCTTCCTTCGACTCTTAGTGAAGGCTCAGTCCCATTATAATAGTTTTCCTCTTCAGGTCCTCGATTATTCCATCCCGCCAACTTTTTTTTTCGAATTTCCAAGGACTTTCCCGAGGTTACTCTCCACATCCTCTAGGAGGATGCTTGAGGAGCGAGAATCCCTAGAAAGCCTCCCCTCTGCCTTTCGAATGTCCAAATCGTGATCACAGGATTTTTTTTTCCAACTGATTCGGAGACCTCTCCCCTACTTTTTTAGCACGGAAATCCCTTTCAGACCCCCGTCTGTCCAGCCTTTTCAAGGCTCCTTTTTTCTCTCGTCGCTTAAGAGCCCCTCCATTTTCCCCCCCGAGTTTGGCAACCCCCTGCACCTCCTGCCCCCCCTGGAATCTGCTTCGCCTCTTTCCAAAGTTTCCAGAGGTCATCTCTCTCCTTTTTTTTTTGTTTCCCTCGGTTTTTTCCCCAGAGAGGAGGCCTTTTCTTTTGTCTCCTTCATCTGGTTTTCTTTTTGCCAGTTCTGAAATCTTTCTGAGTCCAGGTTTTTTTTTCTTTTTCGAACTTTATTGAACTCCCCTTCAGTTTCGATCCCCCTCTTTTCACCGTTCGGATCTTTTTCGAGGTCCCCCTTTGCTTTTTTCTAGTCAGGTGCCGCTTGGACATTTGCTCCGGTCTCCTGCTTCTATACATTGGAATATTCCTCCCCACAAAAGGCTTCTTGCCGAGTCAAAACAAACCACCTGAACCCATTTCCTCCCCCTCTACGGGGAGCGTTTCCCCTTCCGATTTTTTTCCTTTCAGGAATTCTTTTTTAGAATTTTCCCTGCCCCTTTTTGGTAGGAGGATGCGGTCGTTCCCCCTCACTCCCACTATTTTTCGAGCTTTTTTAGTTTCCCTCGTAGAATTTACCCCGTCGCCGTTCTGCTTTTTTACTTCCTAGGATACGTCGCGATTTCCGGGCTCCTTTCTCCCAGTTTTTCTTTTTCCTGAGTTTGACTCAGGATTTTTATCCGCGAGTGTTTTTTTCGATACTCCCCCTCTCAGAGCGCGACTTTCGCTTCTTAGAGGCTCCTTCCTCCCCGATTCGAAGCTTTTTTCTCCTCTGATTCCCCCTCGATTTCTCTCTCTCATGTCCGTTCTTTGGTTTTTTTTCATTTGTGTTTCTCCTTCCTCGAGATGAGGGTTTATAGGGATTCTGTGTACGTTTTTCCTCTCACTCCCGCCTTCCTTATCGCCCCCATTTTTTCCCCCCGGGTTTTTTCCTGTGAACTCTAGGCTTTTTTTTCTACCTCCCCGAGCTTCTCGAAATGTAACTTCCCTTGACTCTAGTTTTTTCCCCTTCTTTTCTTTTTTTCGAAATTTTTCCGAAATTGAGACTCCCGAAGCTTTTCTATTGGGAAACTGAGTTTAGTGACTCTTTTCGTGACTTTGAGCTCTACATGATCCTTTTTTTTTCAGGTTTCCTTGGCGAACGAAGTCCCCCTGAGAGAGCAGCCTAGCACCCAGGTCCTTGATAGTTCCTCACATCTGTAGGAATGACTATTATGTCAGCCCTCCCTTAGCATCCCTTTCTAGATCCTTCCCGTCTTTTATTAGCGCTTGATGTACGATCCGAAGGTTCTCTCTCCCGGTTCAAAGCTTCCCTTGTCACCGTCCCCTACACGAAGCACATGCACGAATAGGTCTGGCCCCCTCCCTTCCCCTTCTTTTTTGTAAGTGTCCCCTACAGGCTTCTTTGGAGGTCCTTTTCTTTGGACTTTGCCAATGTGCGCTCTCTTCGCAACCAGATGTCACCAATTTCTGTGCGCGTGGACTATGATCCCCTAGAGATGTTTTTTCGCTTCTTTTTGTGGACGTTTCTCCTCCCCGGTTTTGTTCGGAGTAGATAGGACATCTGTTCTTATCCCACGAGGAGCTGACCCTTGTTTCATGAACCGGCGCTCGGTGGGCCCTGCACCCCCTTTCTCTATCCAGATTATTTGTACTCTTCAACGTCGTTCTCATTTTTCTTCGGGCAGGACCTTCTGAAACCTCTTATGGGTCGACCTTTTAAACAAGGACGCGACTCCTCTCGCGCCATTTCCGTTTGTTTGACGCGGCTTTTTTTCCCAAACGACTTTCCCCTTCCTTCATTGCAACGGCACCCCTAAACTGTCGAGAGCATTCCCCTCCCTTAAGCAAATCGAGGCGGGTTTTCCACTGCGCAGGTTTTTTTTCCTTGACTTTGGGCTTTCCCCTTAGACTGGTCTTCCCCTCTTTTCTCCTTGCTGTCGTTTTTCCCCAACGGATTAAGAAAGTCGCTCACCCTGTCCCCTCCTTCCCCTTAGGATTCTGGCCCCTGATTCCTTTTTTTCTAATCTTTCGGCGTTCCTCACTTAGCCACCCCCCCCCCCTATCCTTCGAGATTTCTTCCCCTGCATGTCGAGGTCCACGTAAGACCTTGCGACGTGATTCCCTTGACCTATTGAGGAACTTTCACAATGAAGACTTTTTAACAACGTGCCTTTGATGCTAACGTCACCCCCCAGCCTTGCGACCTTTTTTTTTTACCGATCGCGTCCCCCAAGAAAGGTACCTTAGATGCGCGGACCGTGACTTGAGACCGGGCTTTTTAACTCTTCGCTTGAAGGGCTATCAAACGTCACCTCTCGCGGGCGGCCTGGCAACGAGTTGCTCCACCAGATTTTGCCTCGCCTTTTTCCTTTTGTTTTTCTCTGATCAACCCGAGCTCCTTTCAAGAGCAGCATAATTGAGGAAAACGCCCCTTTTTTTTCTAGCCCTTCTTTCTAGATGTGGGGCGTCCTCCAACTTTGCCTTCCCGCGGGACGAAGTTCCTTGCTGGGCCGTTATATAGTATTTTCTCCCTTTGTTGTTGTTTTCGCTTCTCTTCCCCCTCCTGAGATCGTAAAGTAGTTTTCCCCCCCCCCCCCCCCCCCCCCCAAGTGACCCTACCGAGTTACGAATTTGGAGAGCGAAGGGAGTTCTAGAGATGAGCTGCCCTAGACATATTTCGCCCCAAAGTCACTCTATAGAGGTCCAAAGAGTGGAAGTTCAGCCCTTTTGGGGGACTTTTCTGACTAGATTCGTGACTGTTGAAACGGTCTTCTAGAGACCTAGGGCGGAAGTGTTATTACTCTTTCCAATTTTTTGGATAAGATGCTGAACCCAGGGTCCCCGGTTTCGCCCTAGGTTGATGTCCCCAGTTCCCATTCCCCACGGCACGGGGTAGGTGGTCTTCGCAACGCCGTTTGCTCCGGTGTCGTTTTGAAGGACAAAAGCCTTTTGAGCGCGCCTTTTCAGAATCCAAGAAGTCTCGGAGTTTTCCATTAGAAAGCGAGCGCCGCTCTAGAGACCTTGGCCTTCCCTAGCTGAGGTTCACCGCCTCGTCTCCCGCTTCCAGATTGTCCCCCCCCAGGTGTTTTCGTCTTCCAGACGTCGCCCTTTCTTGAGAGAGCCTTGCGTTCTTGAGGCGCCCCTCACGTCAGTGAGGCCTTACCACGACGGCACTCCTCCTTAGCGAAGCTCCTGTAAACTCGCTTGTCTTTTGTAGCCACCCCTTTTAAACGGCCGCGCCGAGAGCGAAGGTGAGCTCCCGC
>Ga0179593_1635634_pt1 | contig 12239 bp, 16 predicted proteins | sample CZODoug2_1_08_16_FD_185931 | JGI IMG/M metagenome (GOLD analysis project Ga0179593, IMG submission 185931) | Vadose zone soil fungal communities from Angelo Coast Range Reserve, California, USA - CZODoug2_1_08_16fungal (PacBio error correction) | ecosystem: Environmental > Terrestrial > Soil >... | reverse complement strand
TTCCCTGTGGTGGGAAACCCTCTTTGTCCTTGGACGCAGCGGAGGATGGTCAATCTTTCAAGATGCCGCTTACGGTGCGCAGTAGGTGAGTCCCTCCCGGCATCGTAGTCCCCATCATCCCGATTTCAGCTTCTGATCCCCCCCCCGGTCCTTCCGGCAGAAATTGGTTTGTGCAAAACCCATCCCTAAACAATTGCGTCCCTCTCAGAAAGCCCTGTCAATATTTTGGGATCCCATGGCCCTCCCCGGCCAGCTGACTGCATGCTCTCTTTCCAACTCGCGCCCCTGCATTGGGTCTGCCCCCCCCTGTGTGAAGTCAGTCTTTCTAGCTCCCCCAACATATCCGAACCCATGAACGCCCGGGAAACATTCCCAAAGTATTTTTTCCCGGTTTTTGATCGTCCCTCGCATCCCCCCTGTTAAAGTAGGACCTTCAGAATTGTTTTGCTCCTGGCAAGCTTGTCCTCAGACCTTCAGGGATGAGTTTCCACAACTGACCCCTTCCAGCATCCCCCGGAGGTTTTTACGGAACTCTTTTTTGCTAGAGCTCCTTCCCCGTTTCCCGCCCAGTACCTTTTTGTACCCCTCTTTTCTTTTTGGTACCCTTGGACCTCGGTCAGAGGAGTGAAAAAAGCGAGCCTAGAATCCGGTACGTCTTCTTTTGTTAACCTTTCAGCTTCTCCATCGGGTCCCCTTTGGTTTGAGTCTTTCCTTGGTAAGTCCCCGCCCTTGTCACCTTTTCAATTTTTTTTTCCCCGGCGAAGATTCGCTTCCACTTTTAACCCCCCGAGTTTTCTCTTTTTTCTCGTTGTTGTTTTTGACTTCGGCTCCCCTTTTCTGTTGACTTATTAAAGGAAGCCCCCCGCCACCCCTTCTATGGATTTTACCCCCTCCTGGCCTTCTTTCCCTCCTCCCCTTTTGTAACGGAAGTGCGCCTGAATGTACCCAAGAGGGGACTTCCCCTTCTTTCTGACGAGGGTTTTCATCTTTTCCCAGGAACCGTTCACCTACCATGTCAGATTTACCTTACAGACACTTTCCGGTTAACTGTCCCCCCCCCTCTCTCGCTTCGGAGGTGGTACCGCGGCCGAATTCCCCTCTCCCGGGGACGTGTCGATTCCAAAGCAGAGCCTTAAGTTGAGGGTTGAGCACTTTTCATTTTTTTGCTTTCCTCCACCATGAAGGTTGTCCGCGGAGTGTTTTTAGAATCTTTTCTCACACACAAAATTTCCTGTTTAATTCCCGGTCTGTAAATTTTTCTTCCCCCTCCCATTTGGCGAGCTGCAGTGACCTTAGCCCCTTCCCCGTGGATCCATCGCCTTCCCTCCTTGAGGTCCGGACCTGGTCTGATTTTTTTTTATCGCAGGTTCTTTTCAAAATCAATTCCCTTCCTTTAGTGAATCTTTTTTTCCTGCAATTTTTTTTTCCACCACACCTCTCTTCCCTGATGACCTGGTTTGTGGATAAACTTCTCTTCTTCTTCCTGATCAAAAATTCTTTTTTTTCGAAGAAGCCTGCGCACAGTATTTCCTCCCAAGTTCGGTGCGCTGTTCTTCACGCCTCCTCTCGCCAATTTTCTGCTGGCGGTTCCCCCCCCCTTACTCTCATTTTTATAACTTCGCTCCTATGTTTCAATTTTTGCGAGTTCCAATGGGTTCGATGTCCCCATTGTTGCACCGTTTTTCTTTACAACCCTATGCGTTGCCCCCACTCCGTCACAACGAGTTAATTGGGAGTCTCCCCCGGATCCTGGATCTGAAGTTTTTCCCCCTCCCACAACTTCCGGCTTACGCATGGCTGAGACCAACCGTTAAAGTGACCCGTTTTAGACTGATCTTTTTAGCGTCGTAGGCAAAGCCAACCCATTTTTTTTTTACTATGCGGTTTTTCTTTTCTCCCGTCAGATGACGGCTGGAAGTTTCCCTTCAACCCGACCCACGTTCTTTGGTCTCTTCTTTCCTAAAACCACCGGCTGCCATCAAGACCCTGACGCCCCCCCCCCACGTAGTAATGAAAGCCCCCACTCGTTGACCGCTGAAAATGCGCTTTTTTTTCCCAAGACCTCGCCCTTCCCCTGCAATTGCTATTATTCACGGGCTGAATTTTCCCTTTTTTCGATGTTTCCAATTTAAGTTGGTTTCTTTTTTTTTTCCCCCTCAAAATTATCCCGGCAGAGTTGCAAATGAGTTTGTGAATCTTTGCATACCCGTGCCACCCCCCTCCATCGGACAAAATGGCGATTTTCTTTTCCCCCTCCTGGGCATGATTTTTGATTTGATTTTTAGCGATCATCTCTAAAGAGTTCCCCTCCCCCCCATAACCCCAACCTGCCCCAAGGTCTCTACCAAGAACGTTTTTTCCTTCCCCTTCCTCGCCTTTTTATCTCAGGTCGTACTCAACTCCCCAGAACCACCCCCAATTCTATTGGAAAAGGTTAAGCCAGGGCTTCTCCTTTTTGGGCTTGTCCCTCCCCCCAAACCGCCGTTATTTCGCGAGTTTCGTTTTTTTTTCGAGCACACCATCCACTTTGCATTTCCGCTCCCCACAATATCGCTATCCTTATTAGCTCGCCCTTTACCAATCCCGTTCTTTTCCCTTGGCACCGGTTCGAGGGAAAAGTCCGGACCCCAGCATACCCCCGCGATGTCCTTTCACTCTTGTGCATGTTTTCCAGTAGCAGCGCGCATCGCGTTGGACGTTGGACTTCCTTGTGAGATCCGCGCACCCCCCCCCCCTCCGCTTTTTTCAATCTTATTCGAGCCCAGCTCTTCCCTTCACAAACAGAATTACTTACTTCTCCTTACTTTCTTTTCTTTTTTTTTGAGCTCTCCTCTCCTTCCAGCAATCCCCCTTTTCGAAACCTTCTTTTCCTTGCGAGCGGCGCTCGTTAAAGATTTTCCCCGGTCCGAATGATCGCTAACTTATCCCCCTTCTAATCAAAAGAACAACAGCGATTCTGCCTCTCTCCTCTGCAGTCTCCTCCCTTTCCCTTCATATTCCCTCCTCGGTCTTTGGGTAATTAATGACTCTTCTCCTTTTCACCCTTTGGTTTTTCCCCCGGCTCAGGGTAGGGTTTTTTCTCAGCATGATAAGAGGATAGACGCTCCTTCTGAGTTTGATAGCGGTGAACTTCCCCGTCTTCAAACACCAAAGACCTCATGTGAGCTCTCACCCCTTTTTTTTTTTTTTTGTCGCGACGTCCCCCTCCCTTGACGGCCGGAACCGTGTGATTTGGTTTTGCTTTATCCTCTCTTTTCTCTTTCAGCATATAGTTTAATTTCCCGCTTTCTCGATTCACGTTTTTGTTTTTAGACGAGTACCTTTTTTTCGATTTTTTAGATGCCCAGTTGCAAATCCCATCCTGCCAGTCCAGATGTCCAAGACCGTTTTCTTTTTCTTTTTTCGGCGGATTGAGTGATTCACTCCCTCTGATTTTCCCTTTCTCGCACCAAGCACGTTTTGATTTGAAAATTGTTCCCCAAGCGCTAATTTCTGAATATTCAACTCTGGTCTCCGCATCTTTCTCTCTCATCCTTTTTCGGCAAGTTATTACAGTTCAGGCCCGATCGTGAGCAAAAAAAAGCTTGACTCAGCTTCCTTTGCGGATATCTTAGACAGTTTGTGGTCCGAATGTCCACGGTAACCGTTTCTTTCCCGTGCAGTAAGGCCTATTTTTTTTTTCTCTTGAATCTCTTCTTCCCCAGCATTCATGGTTTAGAGGTTTGAGAATTGGTCCCCCTCCCCCCTATTAGTCATTGGGGGCGTCCGATAGACCTCATTCAACTTAAAGTCCGGCACGTTTTACCCCGGTTTGAGTCACCATTGAGACCCCGCCGGCCTTTTTCTCCTTTTCCCCCGTCTTCATTAATTAGCTTTGATCTCCTTTTTTTGGAATTCCGCGTTGATTAGCTTTGCCTATGTGGAATTTCCACCCCCTTTCAACAGTTTTTGACCGCCACCCTTGCGATAGTCCGTCTCCACAATCAAGGCGTTTTTTTTTTTAAAACGAGCGGTAATCGCCTGTGACCTGAACGCCGCGTCAGCCTGATTCTGTTCCCCTCTTGCTTTCCCCTTCTTCATCTTTCACAGACTCTAACTAGTTTTTCTGCCGGCCTTTTCGACGAAGAATTGGATAGGCACAGCTTCCCTCAACTCCCGCCGTAGTCCCCCACACATCAACGTTTCCTTCCCCCGCAGCATTGGTTGCCCCCCCACAGACGCACCAAGCGTTCCCTAAAGTTCGATTTTTGGTCTCCCTGGCCCCTTTTTCTAACCTCTAAGCCTTTCAACAATCTCACTCGCCCCTCCTCTTGGTTTTCCCCACGGTGAATTTCCGGTTCTTCTGCGCCAAATATATATCCCCACCCCCCAACGTACAGGGAATTTAGACCCTTGTATGTTCCTTCATCCCTCCATTACACGCCTCTCTTGAATGTGTTTTCTTTCAGTGGGACTTAGTCCCTCCCCCCCCCCGGCGCGTTTGGGAACATTACACATTTACCTTTCCCCGCTCCTTCCTGTGCAAGGAGCGAAGAGATCTCGATCTCCCCTTCCTTGCAAAAGTGTATGTTTGCTTCAAGTGGTTTCCCCCTTGTTTTGATACGTTCCGAGGACAAAATCTCCTGTTCTTCCTTCTCCCTTATTGAATGTTCCGCAACTTTACTCCTTTTGGCCGGTTTTTTGTCTTTTAACGCGGGGCCGGCGTTCCTACCTTCCTAGTCACTGTGGTTATTGGACTTGGCTCCGAGGGAATATTTCCCATTCCTTTCTTCATATCCTTCCTTTTTTTTCCCCTCTTCTTTTGGTGAGGAGATCCAATTTTTTTTTCCCGTGCATTGCCCCGTCTCCCACCCGCCCCCTTAAACCTTTCCCCAGCTGTCCAGCTCCAAGAAAGGGTAAGGAGTGTTCTTTTACTCAAACGACGGGAGTACCCATACTCCCTTCCCTGGCTTTTCTGGCAGAGGGATCGAAGACCCGTACAATTTGACCTTCAGTCAAGACTTTTTTTTTTGGGCCCCCCTCTCCCCTATGGACGAGCCTTGCCCCTCTTAGTGGCGGATATCTCTCTTTTTTTTGCCACAAAAGAAGAGAAGCCTGGCTGGTCCGTCCCCTGCTCGGTCTTGACTAAACCCCCATCTCTTTCTGCCGCGTTAAATTGTTGCCTCCCTTCCCCGGTAATACCAACCGTGAAGTCACTTTTGGAAATGGTTCTTTTCCTTCCCGCTTGTGTTGGACCCTTTGCGCCCTATTCTTTGAGGATCCCTTCACTTCCACCGTGGTTCAGATCCGCCTCCTTGCTTGCGTTGTACGGCTTATTTCCTCCTGCGCTGAATGATCCCCCCCCCACCCCGACCGCGCCTTGCCTGTTGCGTTCCCTCTTTGGGGCACAACCCCCATTATGAACCCCCCCCCCCCCCTGTGTTCTTTTTTTGGCCAGCCGCTTTTATGTCTTATTCTGAAGTGTTTTCTGGACTCATGCCTCTCAGAGAATCCCTCTTTTAACCTTTATCTTCTTCTCCGTTCCTATCTGAGACAAGAAGATTGCCCCCCAGTCTGCGCCCTTTGGTTCCTTCCCAGCGTTACCGCCGTTTGATGCAAGGCGACGATGATTTCCACGCTTCTCCCGTTGAGATTTTCCAAGATTTACGTTCTTACCCCCTTTTTTTTCCCCCCCCCCCCCCAAAGGCATCACGGTGAATTCCACTTTTTGGCGATCCCCCACGACGGAAGCCCTGAATGGGCCCTTTTTTTTTCTGGAGCTGAACTACCCCCTCTTGTTTTTAGTCCGTTGAATAGTTTTCTTTCTCACAAGGGCTTTCGCGTCGTCCCTTTGCCCTCTTTTGAACCGCTGGAAATTTCCATGCCTTTGTGGCGATCTTTCAATACGGTCCCTACCCCCCCTTTGGACGTCCTGGGACCCCTACCCTTTTCCTTGACATTTTTTCCCCCCCCCCGGCCCGGCAATCACTCTTCTACAGTCTTTGGCACTTTCCTTTTTTTTCTCGACCCTTTCCCCCCGCGCTGTCGACCTTCGCCCCTTTGAGAATAATATTTCCTCCCCCCTAAAAAGCTTGAATATTCTTTTAAGTTCTGCCCCTGGGACACCTTTCCTTTTTGCGATTTTACAAATACTTCCTGAAACTGCTTTTTCGTTTTCATTCCCTTTCCCCCTTTCAATGGTCCAAAATGGACGAGGTTGGGGCTCCCTGGCATTTCCTTTCTCTTTTTTGGAAGGGAGACTCGCACGATATCCCCTCTCCAAACCCACCAGACCCTTTTCAGCGTTTCCCCCCCTTTTCTTTTTCTCCTTGATCCCTGAGTAAACTCTACTCTCCTCCTTTTCGCACAATGATTCGTAAAGCCCACCGTCCAAATTCCTCCGTCGCGATTTTTGCGGCTTCCCTTTCCCCCCCAACAACGCAGCCTTGATCCTGCTGTTGCTTCGTTTTTTGGCGTTCCCCCCCCCCTCACTTTTCCCCCGATTCCCACTCACATATCTACCTCTTCGCCCCTCCCCTACTCCCGATCCGGTTGTTTGTCTGCACATTCAGCGTTGAACATTGCCCTTCCATTACCCAGTCTCTCCTATGCAATACCTCTTTGTTTTGATCGCAGCGCAGCATCCGCTTTGGAGCTTTTTGCCCTGCCGCTCTTGCCCCCTATCTAGGTCATTGTCCTTCCCCTTTGATCTGCTTGGAAAAGCATGCCGCCGCCCCCCTGACTTTTGAAGGGGGAGAGCAGGATCTTTCCCCTCTCTCCTCTTTTTGTTTTCTAGTTTGCTTTTTCTTGCGCTTCCCTTCTTTTTCCTTGCAGATGCGCCGAATTAAAGTCCGACGGGATGATCTGCTTTGGCAATGTGCTTTTTGTCCTAAAACATCTGCAAACTTCCGCTCTTGTTTTTACTGCCAGTCTGCCAACGATATTCATGCGGATGTATGAGTCCTCGGAAGTCTTTTTTTCCCCATTCCTGCTTGCTTTTTTTGAAATGTCCCCTCTTATCTTTGTTGGGCCGGGCGAGCTATGAGCACGGTCTACTTCTTTGTTGAATATGTCCCCTTCCCTTTCGCTTGAGCGCCACCACCTGACATTACAATCTTTCCTTTTTTTTTTGGTTTGCGTATTATAATCGCATGCATTTCCGGTGCGCCTATTTTTGCTTTTAAGCATCTTGTTCCCTCCTAATCAATGTATCTCAGTCTCTTAGGTATTTTTCTTTTTTTGTTTCCTATTGAGCTTTCTTCGGAGAGCAGTGCCCCCTTCCCCCCCCCATCCAAAAATCATGCCCATGTACTTCCCCAGACCTGGTCCATTTCCTATTTTGTTGCAAGGTTTACAGTGATTCACCGACCTGGCCTTCTCGAATTTTTCTGGCCCAAGGAAAAGAAATTCCCATCTTTCCTCTCTTTCTAGCCCTCCGGGGACCCCTTTTTCATCAAACTTTTCTCTCTGAGAATCTTAGCTAGCCCTGGCCCGTGTTCTTCCCTCTCTCATTGCCTTAGCTTTTATCGAAAACCTCTGCCCTTAATCCGTGTTGGTATCCCTATTCTTCTTTGTTTTGGCAGGAGTCCTTTCTCCCCTTTAAACGGGATTAAGCACGTTACTCACTACTCCGGACTTTCTTCTCTATTATGCACTTTTGATTAATGGTGACCTTCTCCCCCCCTATGTTCGGAAAATTTTGCCCCTTATAGAAAGCCTTGGTCGCGTAATCGACACTAAAATTTCCCGAGCAACTCAGCCACCCTTCCTACGAACATAGGCAACCTTGGAGGCTCTGTTCGGCTTTAGGATCATAATTGTAGACCCATTTTTTTGCCTCCTCTTTGATGGAGTGAAAGTCATCTGCATCCCCCCCTTTCCCCCTGTTTTCAGACATCTCAACCCCCCATCGTTCTCCCCTGGTTTAAATAATCGCGTCTTTTTTTTCATCACCAGAGATTCTCTGTCGAGCCCTCCCTTCTGCATTGATTCTCTTAGTTCCCTCTCCCTGACTCCTCCTTCTACGGTGCGCAGAAGTTTTATGACGGATTTGGCCGCATCCCCTCCTTCAGAATCTTTACACTGGATTTGACACAAATCACCTTTTAATTTTTTAGCACTGGTCTCATGTCGAAAGAACCTGTCTCTCCGGCCCCTTGAGTTGGTCACAGATTCTATAAGGACGTCCCTCAGAGGTTCCCATCGCTCCCCCCATCCCTGGTCCTTTTTTCCTCCCACGTCATTTCCCCTCCCTTCAAGCTCTCCCAAAATATACTAAGAAAAACTTTCTCCCCCGCGTGATTCGCACAAGTTTTTCCTTTTTTTTTTCTTTCTTTTCTTGCGGCACTACAGTTAACGCTTTCGAACTGTTTCGCGTCAGCTGCAAATCTCCCCCCAGTTTTCCTTCTTTTTTTCACCCTCAACATCACAAGAGAATGGCAGTCCTCGTCATTGCAGGCACTCCTCCCTTGTGATCTCTTACCCTGCCCGTCCCCCTCCTGCAAACACCTTTTATTTGGAAGTTCCATCTTTTGTCCCCTTTTTTTTCTATAGGTCATCTTTACAAACAGCGAGCCTTCAGCCTGTAAGTACCTTATTCTTTACCTTTGACGCAAGGTCGGGCTTGCATGTTCTTCGTGGCTGCCCGGCGTCACTTTTCACACAGTATCATTTTCATCTTTCCCTTTTTGCGGGACATCTTCAATTTCAACAGCAGTGGATCCCTCTCCTCTATTTTTGATCTGCTATCCGGAGTTAACGTGAACTCCCTAGGCTCCCTACCCGCCCCTCCACTTGCCTTGCGTACCTCTTCCCAAACTATGAACTCCCCCCGTCGGTTTTTCCTTCGGCGCCTTGCTTACCCCCCCAAAGACCCGGTCCTACTCTGATTACCTTCGCTGGACCTCGTATCCCTCCTCCCTTCCTTAAACTTCCTTTTCTTCATCCCAGAACCCACCATTTGCCTTGATTTGTCACTCTTCTGAACTTCTTCCCACCCCCCGGTTAGGTGTTTTTTTATTTTTCTCGTTTAACGTCAGGACTCCTTTTTCCTGTTCGGGCTTCCCTAGCTCATAATCCCAACTGAAGTCATGACTTGTATACAATCCCTTTCCCCCTACCCAACCGGAAGACCTTTTGCCTAACCTGGCGTTTCTCCAATGTGTGTAGGCTCCCCTTCTAGAAGGCGGAGAAGGCCTTTGGTGTCTGCTCTGATTTTCTTCATGGTGGCTTTGCTATCGCTTTTACCCCCATGTTTTTGGATCAAAACTCCCCCTACTTTTGTCGAGCTGGTTATTGTGGTTCCCCATTGCCCCCATGGGGAGGTGTGGCTTTTTTCATCTTTTTCCTGTAACGATATTCTGAATATTACACCACATTGCCGGGTCCTCCTTCTTCTACCCTAGATGTTTTTTCCCTCCAGTCATGCGGTCTTCTCAAGTGTTCCCCATTCTTATGATTGTTTTTCTCGATTTTTCCATTCACTTCTTCTTTGTTGGTGATGAACAAATCTAGTTCGGTGCGTTCGCTCAAATGGGGATAGTCTTCCCACCCCTTTTTGGCACCTTGTCACATCTGCGGGCCAATGCCCCCCCCCGGTGAATCCACACAATCTTGCCCCCTCAGTCCCACTCGGCCGATGAGAAGCAAAAACCCCTTTCTTTAGCGCATGGTAACTGGCCGGAACCCTTTTTCCTTCAAGGAATTGTTCTCTTTCGTCTAGGGCAACTTTGAAACCTTTCCCCCCAGTTTACCATTTTTCCCCTCCTTGCATTGAAAAACCGAGGTTGCCTCCCCTCGTGGAGGAACGGTTTCCCTGACGGGGAGGACATTCGCCTTTTTCCCGCTACCGGGCCCCTCTTTCACCCCCTTCTTGCCTCTAGAGAGTAAGAAAACCGCCCCACATTCCTCTCTGTCCACCTCCCTTCTCACCCCCTTATAACTCTCCCCTTGTTCCTCTCACATGCACTCCTCTCCTTTCCCCTTTCTCTTACCCTTCCCTACCATCCTTCTTTCTCTTCTTGACTTCCTTCTCTACCCGCGTTTCCTATCGACTCTTCCCCCCCCCTTTCCCTAATTGTCTACCTCTTCCCCTCCTCCCCTTTATCCCCACACCCCTTCCCTCTTCCGTGCCCTTCCCCACTCCCCTCCCCTCCCTACCACCCCCCTCCCCCGTCCCCGACTTTCTTTCTTCCCCACTCGTTCCCCCTTCTTCCAACTCCTTTCGTTTTTGCCTCGTCATTGTCCCCCCTATCCTCCTTTTCCTTTCCCCCTCCGTTCTTCCCCTCCCTTCTATCCCTCTTTTTTCCTCCCACTCAACCGGCCTATAAGCTTCAACCTCCTCCTCCACTTCCCCTCCTTTCTTCCCCCGTAATCATCCCCTTCACCTTCTCCCCCCTCCTTTCTCCCCCCTATCCTATTCTCTATCCTATGCATTCCTTCCCACCTCCCACATTAGCCTCCTCCTTTACTTCCCCTTCTTTCTTTTTCTTGTTTTTATCCCCCTTACTCCTTTTCCTGCCGTCCTTCTTTCCCTACCCTCTCCCATCCCCCTTGTTCGTCCCTTCCTCTCTCTGCCTTCACTCTTTTCCTTTTTTTATTCTTCCTACTACCCTCTATCCCGTCCCCTCCCCCCTAACCCCCTTTCCTTTTTTCTTTTCCTTTTCTTTCCCTTTCTTTTCTTTTCTCCTCCCCCCTTTTTTCCCCACATTTTCGCCTCTTCTCCCCCTCCACTCCCTCGTTACCTATTCCCTCGCCATCCATTGGACACTCCCTCTTCTTCACCCCCCTCTTCTTTCATCTTCCTACACCCCTTCTCCTCGCCCTAATCTTTCCTCTACACCCCCTTCACCTTTCGCCTCCCTCCTTTTTCCCCCCGCCCCCCACTTTGTTCTTTCCCCCTCTTCTTCCTTTGTCCTGCGGCCCGTGCCTTCCTTCTCTCCCTTCTCCTCCACTCCCCTCCTATTACCTCTCCCCTACCCCGCGCCTTTTCATTTTTATCACATCCCTCTGCCACTCCTTTTCGCCCTTTTGGCAAAGCTCCACTCCCCCCTCCCACCTTCCCCGCCTCGTTCACTGCAATCCCCCCAGCTCCTCACCCTCCTCCTCTTCCCATTTCCCCCTCTTCTACTTTTCCTCGCCCGCTTCCTACCTCACACCCTCTCCTCCTCTAACCCCCTCCTCTCCCCTTCCCTCGCCCCCCCTCTCTTCCCCCCCACCAATATGCTCTCCCCTCTCCCCTTCCTTAACTACCCCCTTCCACTTATTATCCTGCCTCCTCCCTGTTTTTCTCTTTTCTCCCCCATGTCACGCTTCTTTCTTCCGTTTTTACTCCCCCTCTTCTCCCCCCTCTGCCCCTCGCCTCCCGCTCCCTCCCTCGTTTCTATTTTCTCCCGCTCTCTTACCCCACCATCTTCCCCACATTCCCCTCTTTACGCTCTTCTCGTTTTCGTCGTTCTAAAGGTTCGCACTTCACCCACGCCTCTTGCTCTTCCTGTCCCTTCTCCTTTTTCCTCTTCTCTTCTGCCTTTCTACAGATCGGGTGCATCAAGCGCTTCTTCACGGTTGAATACTTGGCTGTTCTGTGTGTTTTAACTCATATCTTATCATACCACCCCCCTTTTGATATTCAGCCGGGGGCGCTGGAAAATTACTTGGCTGGGCGTGTTCTTTACCATCCCAATGTCATTGATTTTTCTTTCCCTGTACCTACCCGGAAGAACCTCGGAAAACTTCACCGGGGTCTGTTGATCCATGGGAATGACTTTTTGACTTGATTGGTTATCATCTCTCTCATTACAACGTACTCCCCCTCCCCAATCCAAAAGAAAATCCGGAAGCGTTGAAACATCCTTCGGAACGATATAAGATTTTTTCTGAGGGCACAAGCTGCTCCAGCCCCACCCCCACAAAGTCGAGGTTAATCTCACTTTTCCCCTCTTCTCTGATTGCATAAAAAACCGCATCCTACTTTTCGTTCCTTCTGTTTTTTTTGCTGAACCCTAAGCATGTTTCCCGCCTTAAAACTTCCATAATAGCTATCCCTATCCTCCCCTAACTACCGAGCCGGGATGTATCTTGACCTCTTTGGAACCAATCATTTTTATCCGCCGATTCTCTTACCTCACTGACCTTTGATAAGCCGCAGATCTGTTGTACCCTTCCCCTTGGTGCATCTTTTTCTTCTTTCAAAATCAGTCTCGCGGTCATGCGTGCGCCGCTCTGCAATTTTTTTAAAAAGCCCTTACTGTGGACGTCTAAGT
>Ga0179593_1595421_pt1 | contig 12239 bp, 11 predicted proteins | sample CZODoug2_1_08_16_FD_185931 | JGI IMG/M metagenome (GOLD analysis project Ga0179593, IMG submission 185931) | Vadose zone soil fungal communities from Angelo Coast Range Reserve, California, USA - CZODoug2_1_08_16fungal (PacBio error correction) | ecosystem: Environmental > Terrestrial > Soil >... | reverse complement strand
TTGTCGCCATTCAACCGGCTGCGGAGATCGGACGGCTTCCCCTGATAGCCCTCTCGTCTCTTCTCTCTTGGTGTCATCGACAGCTCTCCTTTTTCTGTTTCTTCGGGTCCGTCACCTTCGGACTCGTGCTGAACTGGCTCCTTTTGAAGGCCCTTTTTTTTTTCTCCTGCAGATGGCCTGCTACTTCCCCTCCCCCCCTTTTTGCTCGGTCGAAGACAATGCCTGTTCCCCTTTCCTTTTTGAGTCGCGCCACCTTGGCTCTCGCCGCATGTGAGGCTCTCGTCTTTAGAGGGGCCTTGATTCTTCTCGTTGCAGCCGGACATTGTGTTTTTGAAATGGTATGCCGATTTTTCCGGTCCTGCCGTATTTTCTTTTTTATTCAGGACATGCCGGAGGAACCTTCCTGGTGTGGCGGCATGCTTTTTCCCACCGAAACATACGCAGGCCCTTGGAATGCGTAGTCCCTTTTTCAGTGGACTCGGATTATATTCTTTTTTTCCCGAAATCATGGCTTTCGTGTAGCAGGGCGCGCTTTTACCGCAAGGCAATTGTTGGGGCCTTTTTTCCATAGCCCTTCCCTTTTTTCACAAAGACCCTGTGGCTTCGGCCTTTTGACTTACAGCTACGACCCCCCCATCCTAACACGGGGGTTCTTGCGACTTTGCGGTTTTTCAAGCCCCTTCGGGGAACCCTTCTCTCCCCTCCGTGAAAACCCCCCCTTTCCCCCCAGTCATGGGGACTTGTTTCAGCACCCCGGACTCATTTTGGTTTTTTTTTACCATTCACTTTTGTGACGATGTCCAGCGCCCTGACGAACCCCTCACCACTCCCTTTTTTTAGGGACGCTGGTCTGTGTCAGGTCCCTTGGACTCTATGTGCGCCGGTTTGCTCAGATTGCAAGAAGTACTTGCTCTGAACGGAGAAGTGGATTGGTTCAAAAAATCCCTTGTCCGGAGTCTCCTTTTTTGCTTATTCTCGTCATTCCTTGTGCGGTTCGACCCTCTCGGTAAGGGGCCGCGGTACTCGCGGCCCGCTTTGGTTTTGACGACGGGGCTCTCTTTGAGTTCCCAGCACTGGGGGTTCTCAGCTAAGAACTTTTCATGGTACCTGCGCCGATATCCTTTTGCTTTCGATGCGCTGCTTTTACATGCCGAACAAAGACTTCTTTTTTTTGGCAGAAACGAGAAGAGAACCCTCCCCCCCTCTAAGTCAGGAAGGACCCACGCCCCTTTTGCGGGTCATGGCGTGGTTTTGCCCAGACTTCTGAATCCCCGGATGGGCTTTTGTGCGCTCACCCCAGCGTTGTTTTTACCCTTTCCCCAAGGGATTCGGGTTCTTCGATGCGACGTGCCTGCTTGACCCCCTTTTTTTCATTTGAAAGATCCCTTTTGGCCGAAGAGGCTGACGACTTCATCATCCTAGACACATTGTTTTTTACCGCGGAGGAACGCGCCGACACGCACGCGATCCTTTGGAATAAGCATCCTCCAGTAGATCAACACGATCGCTTTTTTTTTTTCCGGTAGGTTCACACCTATTTCTTCGGGTTTCCTTCCCTTCTGTCGGGAGGATATATCTCTTTCACTCTGTGAGAGAGAGCCGCCTGATCGATGGCAAGCCCACGAACGCGGTTCCCTTCTTTTTACTGTCTCAATACAGCTTTTTCGGCATATTACGTTCTTTTTCTTTATTCCTTCCTCTTTCCTCTTAGCGTTAATACGAAATCGCACCCCTTCTTTCTATGCATCAGCAAGGATGTCGGTCGTCAGTTTTTCTCGGCTGAGCGTATCTTTGCTGTTACAGGTGGCCGCGTGAGGGTTTAGGTCGATCCTTAACACTCCCTCCCTTTTCAGCGATCAAGTCTTCTAGGCCCCAGGCTGCGGCGTCGATATGTGGCCACTCTTTGCTTGGGCTGGAAAATCCCTCTTTTTCCTCCCCACCGGGGCGGGGGTCTTTTTTTTTTCTTTCTGGGATTTTGGCGACCCCTTCCTCCTGTTTCTTTTAGCAGCATCGACTCTCCGGTTACCACCGGACGGCCATACCAGGTCGTAGCGTTTTTCCACCACCAGATTTTCGCTCTTGATCGTTGCCGCTAGCTTGCTGGGCTGCCCATCTTTTCCGCCGCCACTTTGTGTGAGGGGGGGGCTCTGTGCTCCACTTGGAAGTGGCAAACACTGCGAAGCACGTGAGTTCGATAAGCGGACAAAGTGATGACCCTCCAATTAGCGTTTTTGTCGTCTCCCCCTTTCCCTGAGTCGAGGTTCGTTTCCCCCAGCCCCCGCGGCTCCAAGGGAAGTGGTGGAGGGATGCGTAGACTCGCGTGGCTTCAAATTCCTTGACTTGTTGATTGTTTGCTGAGACAAAACTCCCCCCATGAATGGACCCTTTGTTTAGTACCTCGGGCAAGGATTCTTTCACAGAATGATTTTTACGGCAGCGTCCCCCTTTTTCGGAGACATCCACCTTTGTAGGAGTTGTCTTTCGTATTTTCTTTGTGGTCAACGTACGAGAATCCCCTTTGCCCAATCTATGAACTTTGGCTATTGCCGGCCACCCTGAACTTGAGGTCAATCGCGCTTCCTCGCGAGCCAAGCCACTTGTCCAGCAATTGCAGTCTGATCGGGCTGGGTCTCCCCTGTACTCGGTGACGTTTTTGTATGGTCTGTGTTATCGCCTTCTCAAGACAGAATGGAATACGTTTATACGCCCGGCTCCAATACGGCAGGTCAAGATAGGCACCTTCAGTCAAGGCCCAATTTTTATGAACTCAAGTCCCTTAAAATAGGTTGGTCCCCCGCCCCCCACAAACCTGATCCTTCGGGCGCAACGCCAATTTTTCTCAGGTAAATCCCCTTCTCACAGAGCACGCCCCTCCCCTCGGGGCTTTTCCCGGGCCTCGGGCCTAAAAGGAAGGTCAATGTCGCTGGAGTTTTTGATTGAACCAACGAGGCCTGGAGACTCTAGGCTTCTTGACCAATCGAGAATTTAATCCGAGCCCGTTTCTGATGCAGCGATGCTCCGCTCCGTTTTAAGCTGGAACAACTGTATACTCTCGTTTCATAATCTGTTTTTGTGAAGAGATGGGGCATTTCCCTTACATTGTGCGGGCCATCGCCGGCATCGACGGAACCTCTCGGATTGATGATTGTCACTTTGCTCGTCGAGGCGATGACGAAGGTTTCCAGTGTGGGCCTGTAAAAGTCCAACATTCTTCCGGCGGCAATTAACGCCACGTGGATCTGCCGAGGCCCTGGAACTTCTCTGCCGTTGGAAGTCCCTCTTTTTTTTAACTGATGCGCTCCTTCCTCCGCAAATGTGAGGATAGCTTTGACCCCCAGAGGGCAGGAGGGACTTGATTTCTCGGATCTTCTCGACCTTGTGATTTTGCAGATCCTTCTTTTCCTTATTGGAGACGCTTTTTCTCCTTCCCTGCGGATCCATGGGCTTCTGTTTGTTTCTAATGAGATGACCACACATACATAGGGTCCAGACCCTTTGCCGTGGACTCTTACGCAATTATGGACCTGCCCCTTTCTTTTCGACTGAGTTTTGGCCCGTTTACCCCTCGGGTTTGGGCGCCTCCCCCCAATGTTGAGGTGACCCTCTAGTTTCCGGACGTCGTGGATCGTATTTCGCCCGAACTTGCCCCCCAGATCTCCCACCTCCCCCCTGGAGTCGACTAACGGCGAGTTCTTTTCGTCAAGCCCCTCGTCAGTCGGGGAACCCTTCTTTCTTTCTTCCTGTACTTCTTGGGGTGCCGGAAATTTTTCTTTTGTCAGCAGTCAAACACAACTTTTTCTTTTGTTCGTTTTCCCCAAGGAATTTGACCCTCGTCCAGCGCTTCTGAACAATCTTCTGCTTTTCAGCTTTGACGAAGCCTCTTGAGCGTTTTTCGCTCCGATTTCAAGACGACGAACGTCTCCCCCTCTGACCGGACGTGTGTCGTTTCCAAAATCACTTTTCCTTGCTTATTTTTCCGCAGTGTTTCGTCTCACCTTGGTGAAGGAGTCTCCCTTTCAAGTTTCGGCTTAAAGCGATTAGGGGTCCTTTTTTTGTTGGGCCTTGGAATCTTTTCCAAGAGCTAAAATCTGTTTCTTCGCGCTATACGCTGTGCACCGTTTGGTAAACTGAGGTTTAGAAGGAGCTCGATGCTGCTATAACACCCTACCCTGAGAGATTTCCATAAATTCCCCCAAAGCTCGGCAGTTCATGTTCGCCAATGTTTTATGGGGTTGTTCCCGCCCAGCACGGCCAAGAGCACCTCCGCCGGGGATCCTGGGCTCCCTTTTTGCGCGTTTCTCCACGGGTTAGTTCGTGTCTTCTCCGAGTTTTCGCACCCCCGACGCGGTCCCCTTCATTTTCTTTTTGTTGCCAGATACGCGCAGCCTCCGTCTTCCTCTCTCCTCCTTTCCGGTGATTCTTTCGCGCCGACCGCTCCTCGATATATGAATCCGCTCCTACAGTCATCAACAAAAGATAGCCGCCATCGAGCCAGGTCGGGATTGAGACAGCCCTTCTTCCCCCGCTGTTCGTCGGCCCTTGCGGATTCTTTGAGAGAGGATCCGCCGGACCCTCCTTTGAAAGGCACGCCGAACGCGGTAGTATACTCCCGCCTGGCTCAACGCCTGCCGATGGCTTTGATCTTCTTGTACTGCGATTTCCTTTTTCCTTCGGTCGGACGCGCAGCCGTGTCCCCCCTAAATCCACCGGCCAGGTTTTAGAGTCGTCAGCCGCTTCTTTTTTTTCTTGAGTTCTTCAGGTGGCGCGAGGGTTTCTCCACTCTGCCCGGGCATCGACGCTCCCCGTAATCCCGTTGGTCCGGAACCTTTTCCCCAAGGCCTGCCCGGGTTTTTTGGCACTTATTGGACGTGCTTTTTCCACATCCCTGAACCGCGCCCTTTTCGGGGGTCATGAATCTCTTGGGACTCTTTGCGACCTCTCTTTTTCGGCATTTTCTAGCCCTCGAAGATCCTCTATCTTTTTGGCCAACCCTACGGCCATACAGGTCGTAGGCCGTCCGAAACCCCCAGATTTTAGATTTCTCTTCTTTTCCTGACGATGAAGCCTTAGTACCTTTTTCCTAGTACGCCGCATTTTCGGATAGGGCGACAGTTCCCCTTTTTTTCTATCTTGAGCAACAAATGCGGACGCACGGATTCTCTTGATCAGCCGGACCTCTCTTTTCTCCCCTATTCGACGTTAGTCGTCTTCATCTTCTCAAAACCGCTAATTCGAATGTTCGTTGGCCTTCACAGACAAGCGCCCTGTCAGTGGTGAGGGATCTCCGATGGCTGTCCCTTTCCAAAAACGAACCAAATCGTTTGTTCTGCTGTGACAACCTTTTCCCTTCTGTTAATTGGAAAGGGGCCCGGCACGGATAGATTCCCCCCCCTCTTTACGTTAGTGTTTTTGCGAAGGGAGGTCCCTACACTCACGCTGAGGTGTATTGGTCGTCTTTGTCGGTCAAATTCCGTCGTTCAGAATTCCATCCCCTAAACACGTTTTTTTTTGCCGGCCCAAAACTCCCGTACTGCGCCCGGAACTCATTTGCAAGCCATATTCGGTCCCTACCTTACGACAATTTTTTGTCTTTGCAAGCCAGCGTCCTTCTTTATGTCGGGGGCATCGCTTTTCCTTCCCAATGGAATCGGGTCCAGGGTCGATCATCACAGCAAGCGAGCCCCATCTTCAGGAACCTTCCCCTTTGGAAGACCCATTTCCCCCAGACAAGGTCGGTTCTGCACTGCGACCGCCGCATCCTTTCCCCTTCTCCCCATCGGTTTGCCACTTCCAATCCTTTCCGAGCATAAGTTCACCTCACAGGATTGTTAGACCCTCTCCGACCCCCCTGAGTAGAGGAAGCAGGGTTCAGTTCTCGTGGAATCCCCCTTTTCCCGTTAAATGACTTCCGCACCTTTTTCCCTCCACCGAGCCCCTTTCTAACTCTCGGCTTCGATTACCCACTTTTACCTCGACGAGGCTGTTTTCAATCTCCTAGCTTTCCTTTCCCCTTTAGATGGCGCACCCATCTTTCCTGTCGGGACAAAATTTCAATCTCTTTTGCCCGAATTTTTCTCTCCTGGGGCAGTTAGTTGTTCCCTCCCTTAAACAGTCCTTGACCTCCCGGCATCATTCGGGATTCTGATTGTGATTGAACCCCCTTCGTCGAGGCTTCTCGGTGTTTCATCTTCTTCGCCAGGAGTTAATCAGGGTGCCCGTTCCTTCGAAGTCGACACGGCTTTTCAAAGGCTTGGACAATTTTCCAAGACCCTTCTCCTGACGAAATTTGTCGTGCTTTGCCCGCAAGACCAAGGTCAATGTCTTCGAGCAAGCACCTTCTTCGGTGGCACCCCCTTTGCCCTAGTGAAGGAGCCTTCGAGGCTGGAACGACCTGTGCTTTTTTCTCTGGTGCCTCTTCTGACGGTCCCTTTCCCCTTCTGGCGCGATTTTCTTCTTCCCATGGCCTTGCGTTTTTTGTCGGCGAACTCTTTGCCCCATCAGTTCCTTAAACCTTTACTCTCCCCCCTTTGCCGTGGAATCCCGAGTATGCAATTTCCCCGAAATTATTTCGCCTGAGTTTCCTCTTGTGCTTTGACCGCAGTTTTGGGCCGGCAAATAGACTCCCTTATTGTCACGTGTTTGCAACAAGACAGTTGCTTTTTTCTGCTCGTATTTCGCGGAATTTGACCCCCCTTACAACTTAGTGTCTCTTCCTCCCTTGACGAACAGGACTTCCACTCCCCAATTTAGTCCCGCTTTTTAAATTCGATTCGACTCGACTGTACCCCCCCCCCCCTTTCTCTTTGGTCAAGGTTCCCCTTGAAACCCACAATTCTCTTTTTCGTTTTTTACATTTCATTTGACGAACGCATGGCGTCCATTTCTTAGTCGCCCCCCTTTTTATAGGACGCGGCTCGTTGTCTGACACGGAACATCTGCAGCCTCGATGATCCTTTTTTTTGCGTGGCAGAGAGAACGCTCGTCTCTGTCCGGCCCGCTGACAGTGGATCCTATTTCCCCCCCTTTTTTTATCGAACTCTCCCTTCGTGTCTTCCGCAAGTGTTTCCAGGACCGTTTAGCTTGGTGACGTTTTACTTCCCGGTCCCCAACTTCTTCCTCTCAAGATTTCCCGGCCTTTCCTCCCCCCTTTCGGACGACGATCACCGCGAAAATATGGGGGTTTACGGGACCTGCGCTCAACTCATGTGCGTCCAGTGGTTCTCCGATCTAGAAGGATCCTTTTCCTCCCCTGACTCTTTGTTCCCATCAACGAGAAGTCACCCAAAAAGTCCACATCTTCCCCCTTTAAACCCCGAACAGGTTTTCTTGCTTTCCCTCCACGGCCTTCGAAGACCCTTTTCCCTTTTTCGCTAAAAAGAGCGTTCCTGTCTTCAAGCCAAAGGTCTGGGATCGGCGTCGTCTGCGACCTTGTTCTTTGACGTAACCACTACAACCTTTTCGTACTCTCTCCTCCTTCCCTCAAGAATAATGGCCGGTGATTTTCACACGCGGTTGGACCTCGGATTTCCTATTTCCGCCCGAGCTATACGCAAGAGATCCTGCACTTCCCTCCCGAGATACAAAAACTCTCTCCCCTTCTGGTGTCTCCACTCTCCAAATCTACCCCTCTTTTTCTTGGCCATCAGGGCTGATGGGTCCCTTTTCTCTCTCTTTTTCCTCATCCTCCTTTTTTTTTTCTTCCTCGCCTTTGACACCCCATAAGATAGATGGAAGACGCCTCCCCTTTTTCTCTTTTTACTCTTTTCTCAATCCAGACATTTTTTGGAGATCGTTGTTGTTTTAGGTTTTCCTCTTCTGTGTCTTTCCCATCCGCCAGCGCCCCCCTCCCGAGGATGAACTTTCTTCCCCCTGATGCGCTCCGTTAATCCGCTTCGGATGAGAGTAGTCTTTTCCTCTTTTCTTCCCCTTTGCGCGTAGGGTGTCCGGTAGATCGAAACCTCAATTGGCGTTCCCAGTCTCCCTCGGAACGCCCGCTGGTTCCCCCAGGCTTGCAACTCGCGAGACGGTTTTGGGCACTCTTTTTTCCCTTTCTGGCCTGGATTTCAAACATTTTTTTCATGCCCTTTTCTTTTGACTTTTTCTCTATTGATTCCTGCGACACCTCGCGGCGGTTTTCCCCTTCAGTAGTCCCGCCATCGAAGTACCTTTCTTCTTCCTCCTTTTTTTTTCCCCACCTGTCGTAGCGTTTCAGATTTTCTCTTCTTGTCTTTCCGCGTCGTGGATGTTCGTTCGTCCACGCCAGCTCCTTTTCCTCTGTTTCCGTCCACGTTACCGTGTTGGATTTCTTCCCCCCTTCCCCCCCTTGCCTATGATTTTCTCGGTTTGTGCTTCTCTCTGACAAAGTGACCGCTTCTTGAACTCACTTCGTCCCTTGCCCATGAGAGTTTTGTGCATTGGACGCGCCTCCCCCGGCTCCTCGTCTTCTCTGTCGTGTCGCCCCCTCTTTCCGGTGAGGGAAGTGAGTTTCCTCGGCGCTGGACGCATTCGGTCACCTTTTCCTTGCTGGACCCAAAACGAAAATGCTTTTTAAGTTTGTTTTTTTTTCAAACTTCATTCCTTTGTCCCTTGGGGTTAGTAACGAGCTTCACGTTCATAGAAGGGTTCCACTGTCACGGTTTTTACTTTTTGCTGTAAGGCATTCCCCTTCTCAGGGCAGCGAGGAAGTTTGTCATCGTGAGTTGTCGGTCACCCACTGTCGTATACGCGCATCAAGAATGTTTTTGTGTCAAAACATTTTTATGGCACCTAAATCTCTTGCCTTCCCTTGCACATTCCCCTAGAGAACGCGTGAAATCAGGCGAGCACAGCTCTTCGCCGTCAAGCAATCTGATTCCGCTGTAATAGTTTTGGGGTCAAGTTTTGCTGTATGTAGGTGGTTCATCGACAATTCTAAAACGCCCTTTTTTGACCGGGCAATATCAGCAAGCCCCTTTTTCTCCTCAGGACGTAACCTCCTGACACATGTAGAGCACCACGGTATGGCTGCACAGGCCGGCCCGCCTTTCGTCCAACATCACTGTTGCACCCGCTTTCCTTCCCGCAACTTCTCACGTTCCCACACAGAGCACGACAATTTTCCGGGGCTTTTAACATGTCCTGCAGATCCATACCCGGGGCCTTCAATTCCGGGTCAGAGTAGGGGGAAAAATTTTTACGTTGACCCCACCCTGGTCCTTGACACCACTCCGCATAGAAAGAGATGTTTTGCATTTCACTCTCGCCCCGGTTCTTCGAATGCCTGTTCCGCAAAAGCAGGGTTGAAGGGCTTCCCCCGTATCTCGTTCTGAGAAGATGGTGTTGGCAGTTGTTTCCCCTTCACCCTGTTGGGTTGCGAGCATGCTTCCCTCGACGGAACCGGTTTTTTTTCCCTCAAACCTAGTTTTCCTCGAGTTCGCCATTCGTTTGGTGTTACCGTCCCCTCCTTTTACCACAGGCGTTAGTGTCCTAAAAGGGGGAGGATCTCCGAGGTTCACCAACAGAACCCCTTTTGTCCGTTTTTCCCCCAATCCGGTCCCATACTGAGGAGCTTCTTTTTCTCCGCCATGTGAGGATCTTGGCACCTATTGGAAGGTTATGGAGATGGTTCCCTTGTGCCCATGGTCTGACCGCACAAGCGTAATGACTTTGCGCGTTGAGTGCTCGGCCTGGCTGATAATTCTTTGGATTTGTATTTTCTGAGATCTCAACTCCACAGCAGGCCTCTGGCTTCAAAGATTTCTTTCCCCGCCCTTTGCCCGTGGACTCTGTTACTTCATAAGGCTTTTTTCCCGCGGGGTCCTCCCGCAATCTTTGGGCCGAAATCTCGTCGTTTTAATCCTCTTTTGTTTCCCTCCCTTTCTTGATTGCTCGTATCGACCTCCAAAGTTTTTTTCTTACCCCCTCCTTTTTCTTGCGAATCCATGCGATTTGCCGGCCTTAAATTTTTGTCACGTCGGTGAACCCTTTTTCCGTACCTTTCCCCCGAAACCCCCCTTTTCTCCTGGGGGAAAGATTTCTTTTGTCAAGCAGCCCCCCCCCAAAACTTGACCCCTTTTTGTTTCGTTTTTTTACCAGTCAAGGATCTCCCTGCGTCCAGCCTTTACTGTATCTGACCTTTTTGTGCACGGCTGTCCCATCTCGCAGACTCGATTCTTTCTGCGGTCCAGATGGACGACGAATTAATCCATTCGGCTGGACTTCCCCCCAGTGTTCTTCAATCCTTTTACTTTTGTGCTTATCGAAATCCCGTCCAAGGATTACGAAGTGTTCGCTTCTTATCTCGCCTGGTGTCGGTCGCACGATCACGCAACGTGTCGGTTTCTTTTCCCCCGGCCTTTTTTCTTTCTTCAGCAACGACGCTTCTCTTTTTTTTCCGATAAAGAGCGAAAATTTCTTCTCCTCAGCCAGGACCTGTCTTGCTACTTGTAACCTTCTTAGGAGCTTCTCAAATGTCCCCCCCCCTTCCTCGGGGTTCTTTCTCAACGGAAGAAATTCCTTCTTCCCCAGTTCATCCCCCTTCGGTTCCATTTCTCCAAGCCCACGGCCCACTTCCCTTGCCAACTGCTTCTACTCTTCAGGCCTGGGTGCGCTACAAGTCTTCGATCGCTGGGAACGCCATGTTGTTTTCTCGTCGAGCTTCTGAGTTGGACCTCCCCCTCCGCGGCCCCTTTCCTCTGCCAGATGACGCTCCTAGAAGGGTGGACGACGCTTTTCTTCCCGGTGATTTCATCTCCCAGGGTGTCTCTTTTAGGCCCGCCGACATTTTCTGAATCAGACTTTTCCCCCCACCGATAGCGCCCATGCGCAGTCTTTCTACTTCTTGGACCAGTCAAAAATCGACCCCTTCTGTCGGGCTGGCCATCGGCGATTTTTTTCTCTTTTCCTTTTTTCATTCCACTCAGTTGTTGTTTTTATCCATCGAGATCCGCCCTTGACATCGATCGATTTTTTCCTGACTCCCTTCCCCCTTTCCGATGTCTTCTCTGTTTTTCTTTCTTTACGGCGGATCAGGATCGAGGCGTATCGCTCTTGCGCGGTCTCCGCCATCGCCAACGTTTCTTCTGAAATCACCTGAAAGGATGCTTCGCGTCCTTTTTTCTGGCAATCTGAGTGTGTCTTCCCCCCCTTTTCTAGACGCGCTTCTTCCCCTCCATTGGAGTTCCATCCTCCGGAACGCGCTGGTGTCTTCCTGCCCCGGCGTCGAGCATGTTCTTTGCTTGAGGGCGTCCCGACCTTCCCTTTTTGGAGTTTTCATGATAGAGCTGGGACTTTTTATTCCTGAGGCCGGGAGACCCTTCTTTTTTTTTTTTCGGAAGTATAGCAGCAGAAGTCTTCTTTTTCCCCCCCACTGGCCTTTTTCAGAAACCCCCTCCTTTATTCGTCTTTCCTCCGCTACGCTCTTCTGCCCCGTAGTCCCCCGCTATCGCTTTTTCGCGAGTACGCCTCCCCTTTGGTTGCTAGGTTGAGAAAGCCCCCCCCAAGGCTTCCTCCTCGCAGAATTCCGGTCCGTAGATTTTCTTCCCAAGTGACCCTGATTCCCTACACTTCGCAGGTCGCCTATTCTCTTTCGTCGTCTTGCATATGACCCTTCCTTATCGAGGCTGCGTCGAGGTTCTGGGAACTACCCCTCGTCTATCCTTTGATTTCAGGATCCTTCGCATTGGTCCCTACTGGCTAAAAAACGAACACAAAATTTGTCTGCTGACAAAACGACCCACATTTTTTCTTGTTGAAATCCGCGAGTCACCCTCTGGGTCCCCGACTGACGAAAGATTGAGGACGGTTCCCCTCGTTTTAGAAAGACACTCCCTTTTTCATGATTTTTTTCAATTCTTGTCTTATTCCGTCGATTTACTCCTCCGGCACTGTATTTGTGGCCCCCCCTCCGATGCACTTTCGTTATGGGCACCCAATGCCTTTTCCCATCGCGTTCCCTTCGAGCACCTCCCCTTTCCAGCAATTGCCTTCTTCCTTCCACGGCAAACATTCTTATGTACTTCCCGCGTCAAGGTCCTGTAGTTTTTCATCGCATTCGCGCATGGAATTCTTTTACGGATCAGCACCCCGCGCGCCAAGGTACGGCAGGATTCCCCCCCTCATCGGCACTCCTTTCAGACCATTTTCTGAACGAGACGATCCAAGTCTCAATTTAGGCTTGACCCTCCTTATCAACGACCCTTGGTTTTCCCCTTCTCCAGAGCCCGAATGGGTCGGCAGTACGGGGCTTTTTAAACGGGACT